>ERZ1026890.685-NODE-685-length-16705-cov-92.218258_pt1 | contig 16705 bp, 9 predicted proteins | sample MGYA00380175_ERZ1026890 | MGnify/ENA primary metagenome ERZ1026890 (study PRJEB33269, sample SAMEA4719811) | human gut metagenome | biome: human-associated habitat; feature: organic feature; material: feces | place: Cameroon | collected 2013-10 ...
GTTTACGTTCCAACCTCTCTTATTCTCCTTTGGCTGCTTTAGAGCTTTATGTTAAGAATCCTAACTCATAGTTTAGCACTCCGCAACTCATAGTTTTCTTTCTCGCAACTCATAGTTTTGGGCTTTCGTATTCAGTTATTCAGTTATTCAGTTTTTTTTCGGCCTATTACCTTTTGTGGTTGAAAAAATAAAGTTTATTAACTAATATGTAATATATATAATATAATAATATAATTTACATTTTATATATTTTTCTACCCCCGAGTTTTCTGAAGGGTATCAATGCACCATTCCAAAAAAAAACTGAATAACTGAATAACTGAATACGAAACATGGGATGATGGAAGGTAAAATCAATATAAAAAAATAGGGGAAAATGAGTATAAAAATAGTACGAAATGGGAAATGAACCCTAATGCTTGTATATACTAATGCTTGAATGCATAGACAAAGTATAAAAACATTTAATTGTGAAGAAAAGAATGTGTGAAAGTACCAAAATCGGGAATTATTTTGTATCTTTGCCACAAAGTTATAGCATTTCACCAATGAAAATACATTTAATAGAAATTGATAGTACTCATTATGGCAACAAAAAGTAACAGATTGGTTCCTGCCAGGGCGATTCACCCAGGAGAAATCTTGCGTGAAGAGTTGCAGGAACGTGGAATCAAGCAGAAAGAATTCGCCCAATTGATAGGTGTTCAACCTACTCATTTAAATGAGTTTATTAAAGGCAAGCGCAATCTTAATGAGGATTTAGCCATGAAATTTGAGAGGTATCTTGGCATACCCTTCAAGTCTTGGATGAATCTTCATAATGGCTATGTGTATGATTGCAAGGCAATAGAGGAACGTAAAATAGAAGAAGAACGTGCTGCTGATTACGAAGCAGCATGCGCTCAATTGTTCAATTTGCATATATTGTATAAAAGATTAGGTATAGCCCAACTTGCATGTGTTTTGCGAGTACAAAAAATAAAAGAGCTCTGCCCGTTTGATCTGTTGTCAGCCCAGGAACTTAAATTACAGGTAGCGGGATTGTACAAGCACAGTGAAAAGGTTCAGATTGATGAAAAGAATATGTTGACATGGCTAATTTTGAATAGGTTAGCATTGGAAAATATATCAGATCAAGTTGCTTCTTATTCACAAGGAAATGCTCAAAAAGCAGCAAAGGAAATAGCACAGATGGCCAACGAGCGTTCTGTAACTATAGACAAAATTAAGCAAAGTCTTAATAAATATGGGATAGAATATCTTGTTGTAGAAAAAGTAGAAAAAGCACCGGTTGATGCCTATTCTTCATTTTATGGTAAACATCCTGTTATTACTGTCACTTACAGATATAATGATTTGGATAAATTGGTCTTTGATATTTTACATGAATTATACCATATAGACAATCATCTTTCTGATGCTCAAAAGGCGTTTATTGCGGTTGATGGTGGAGAATATTCTACTGATCCTCGTGAAAAAGAAGCTAATGTGTTTGCTCGCCAAACTCTGATACCTGATGCTGTTTGGAAAAGTATCTTGAAAGTGGGGTGTAACAGTCTTGATCCTTACAAAATAATCAAAACTATTGCGCAAGAAGCTGAAGCCAATGGTATTAGCCCATCTATAGCGGTAGCCCGTTATAAGCACGAAGCCAACTGGTATAAGACATCATCTTATAGATCACCTAAAATTCAATAATTAGGGATGCTATCTCGATAGAAGTTATTCCTGTATGAAAATAGCTGATGGTATCAAGTTTGAGGGGCAAAATGTATAATCTTAGAGTGACAACGTCTGTGATACTAAGATATTTGTGCAAGTAGTACTTGCACAAATCTTCTGCCGATGCCAAGCAGTATAGTCTCAGCAAGGTGTTTACTGATTGGCAGCCTTTGTTTCCTTGGGCGATACAGATGGTCATACAGATGTGAAAAAAGTATTGAAGAAATAGAATAATAGCCTTCGGGATATGATTGTCCCGGAGGCTTTTTGGGTTATCGCTACTGTCATGACATATTTCTATTAATCAAAACAAAAACTCCCTGATAATATGAACTGTTATTTTTAGTTGCACAAAATAGCCTTTTTCCGAAAAGAATCAGATAATCCACTAAAATTCTACATATAATCCACCATACTTAGCCTCTTTTGGCGTAATTTTGCCAGCACCAAACGTATTTTCTGAAAAAGGAAGGCATTGAAAAATCGATGCTTGATTACGGATTGGCAAGAGAATAAACAACTACAATTTTAATATAAACCGAAAGTAACCAATGAAAAAGAATGTTTTAATGACGGCTGTCATGCTGCTTGGTATCATGACAGGTTGTACCGACAGCTTGGAGCAGCAACTAGCTCCTGCAGCAGAGGTTGAAACTGAGTTGGCAACAAGAGCTTCTTCAGGTCGCCTTAGTACTTACACACCTCCATCGTATATTGATGATTATGCATCAATGGCAGGTTGGGACCAGCGTGGTAGTTGGAATTTAGCCAACGTGCATGACCCTACGGTTATGAAGGCTGATGACGGCTACTACTACATGTATCAGACTGATGCCTCTTATGGTAACAGTTTGGATGGACATGGCCATTTCTTCTGCCGTAAGAGCAAGGACTTGATCAACTGGACTTGGGTAGGCTCCACCATGAGAAGACAGCCTTCCTGGGTGGCAACCAAGGTGAATGAATATAGAGCAAAGGAGGGCCTTCCTGCTATCAAGCATTTTCGTTATGGATTTTGGGCGCCATGTGCTCGCAAGGTGAGAAATGGCTTGTACCGAATGTACTATTGCATTGTGGTCGACAATTACATCGGCAATGGCTTATATGCCGATGCAGCCAATTTTGACAACACCTGGTCAGAAAGAGCTTTCATCGGCATGATGGAAACTTCCGATCCAGCAAGCAACCATTGGACAGACAAGGGCATGGTGGCTTGCTCTTCCACTGACCATGGGTTCAACTGGGGAAGAAACGGTCAAGGTGACTGGAATGCATATTTCAAGTATAATGCCATCGATCCGTCATATATCATCTGCCCTGATGGCAAGCATTACCTCATCTATGGTTCATGGCATTCTGGTATTGTTGCCATGCGCCTGAACCCGGATACAGGTATGCCTTATGAGAATATCGGTGACCCATGGGGAGACATCAGCAAGTATGGCAAACGTATCTATACTCGCAATATCAATAGTCGCTGGCAGGCATCTGAAGCTCCGGAGATCATATATCACAATGGCTACTATTATCTTTTCATGGCCTACGATGAACTTTCTGTGGCTTACAACACTCGTGTGCTGAGAGCCAAGAATATAGAAGGTCCCTACTATGGAAAGGATGGCAGAGACTGTACCAACAAGGGTGGAGAGGCATATCCAATTCTGACACATCCGTACAAGTTCAACAATAGTCCAGGTTGGGTAGGAATCTCCCATTGTGCTGTCTTTGATGATGGAGAAGGTAACTGGTATTTCTCATCACAAGGTCGTTTGCCGGCAGGAGTAAATGGCAATCCATATTCAAACGCACTTATGATGGGACAAGTACGTTCCATTCGATGGACACAGGATGGCTGGCCAGTCATTATGCCTGAGAGATATGGTGATGTGCCACAGCTTACCATTCTCGAAAGTGAATTGAAGGGAACCTGGGAGAATATCACCCTGGAGTATAATTTTGGTCAGCAGTGCAATTCTGAGAGCATGACACTGGGTAGTGGTCATAAGATTACTGCAGGTTTCCATGCTGGTGGCAAGTGGTCCTACGACAAAGCAAATGCCATTCTCTACATAGATGGCATACCTATGTATTTGCAGAGAGAATGTGATTGGGAATCCAATCCTAGAAAATATACTATTGTATATTCCGGACTCAGCAACTACAATAGTACAAGGAACCGCAAGTCATATTGGGGCAAGAAGAATTAAGACATCAAAGGAATTAAGGTAAAAGATGGATGACAAAAAGAAAGTTGCTGATTTGACTATCAAGTCAGCAACTTTCAGCTTTTTTCTTTTTTTGAAAAAACTATCTCTTTGTTATTGATTTTCTGCATAAAAATACCGGATTTATGCATTTTTATGGGGAAATATGGAAAATTGAAAGATTTTCGCTAAAAGTTATGGCGGTTTCATTTTTTTTCCTTACTTTTGTAGCCATGAAACACAGATCCTATGGTTTCGCTCCAATAAAGAGGAATTGATGCTTTTGTGCGGATTTATTTCATGTTGAACCCATAAAGCTAATGACCATGAAGCATCACCTCGTAGCCATTCCCCGTCGTTATGGAATACTCTTCCATCTGTTGGCTGGTATGTGTATTTGCATACTTGCTAATTATAGTAATAGTACCCTCGACCTGTTGCCTATCAAGTTCTTCTTGGAGGAGATAAACAGGGGCGTCTTTAATCACTTTTTTGATGAGGAAATGAAAAAAGTTGATGAAATTGTATTAAGTCAAATCAGGTTTCAAAATAATAATCAAAGTAACAATCAAAATAATAACAATCAAAGCAATCAAAATCAGATGAAAGTAGTAATTAAAAAATGCAATGATGTGAGCACTTATGAAATCCGTGATTGCACTAACGTGTATATCGGAACCAGTGAGGTGAAGAGCGAGAAAAAGTCTGATACAGACAGAGTTGCTAAACCTGAAGGTAAACTGTATGCTGCTCCTGGCGGTTTGCAGGAAGCTGCCCCTGGTGATATGCATCAAGCAGCGCCCATTGATGAGATGAATGATGCAGGGAATCCTCCAGGCACGATAACCATGGAAATCTTCGCTCAAGCCGTAGATAAACTTATGGAGAAAAAAGATGAATATGGGAAGCCTATCATGCGATACCAGAAGCAGTGGATAGGTATTTTCAGAGTCGCAGCTGATATCGGATTGGTGGGGAATACCGACTACGAGGGCTTCTGCAACATGATGAACAAGGCGCGACCTCTGGGATATGAGAAGAAGTTGTGCAAGAATGATATCAAGAAGATAAGTAACTCTTTCTGCTACTTCAAACCCTTTAAGCAATGGAGTTTCGGACTGATGATGGGAAACGAGACGGAGCGACCGTTTAGCGAAATGCAGAACGTGGTGGTTACTCTGCTCGGAATCCTGAATATAGAGCTATGATAGGAGCAATTGAGTTCTGAATATAGAGCAATGAAAGGAATGATTGTGTTCTGAAAACTGAACTCTAAAAGGAACTTTGGAACCTTTAAAGGAACTCGGGAACCCGTGAAGGAACCCGGCGGTTCTTTGCTTGGATAGTATTGTTTATCGCCGTATCTTTGCCTCGCAATCAGATGATAAAAGTCTGGTTGCGAGGCTTTTCTGTATATGGGTATACGGAATTTGGCGAATAGTCGCAGCCTCAATCATTTAATATAAGGAGTTTTTTGCATGAGTGAACAGAAACAGGTAATGGCTCTGAATCCCGCACGCAAGGGAAACATGGGGAGGATTAATTCCCTGCAGCCCCTGGCGGTGTACGACCAGCTGATAGCCCAGCCGTGGCTGAAGGGATTGGTGGAGCAGATTCGTGGCGAGAAGCCGATGGCGGGCGTTGATGCTGCTGACGAGAAGGCGGCTAAGGCGAGAGAGGAACTGAAGAGGCAGTTGCCCTTCAGAGCCATCCACTACGCCCGCTTCAGGAACAACCACCGCTCGCAGGGCGATGCCGACCCCGAGAGCTTCCTTTTCCAGACCACGGTGGATGTGGATGATGCGGAGTATGTGGAGAAGGCATTGGAGAAGGCTCGCGAGCTGAACTGCAGCGACACCATCTGGAAAGGCAAGCTGCTGCATCTGGAGTATTCGGCCAGAAAGAAGCTGCACATCGACATCCGCATGCCGGTGGGGATGACCATCGAGGAGACGCAGCGTGCCTATTGCGAGGCATCGGGGATTCCCCACGACAAGAGCTGCATCACGCCCGAGAGAATCATCTTCATCACGGATAAGGATTCCGAGATTTATCGCTCTAAGGAGTGGTATGCGGTGCTGCCCGCAGAGGAGATTTCGTTGAGAAGAGAGGCTTTCGTGAAGCGTGGATTGACGATTGACGGCAGGGGCAAACAAAAATTCCCACAGATTTCACAGATGCCACAGATTCATTCTGCGGGAAGTGAAAATGTTAATAGTAATCATAATGTTCAAAGCTCAAAGTTCAATGTTCAAAGTGAAGACAATCGATTTTCGGGCACTAACGGCGATAACGCTGTTTATGCTGGCGGAGTGGCAACCCAAAATGCCAGCGAGAAGAATCTCATAGCCTTCGAACTCTTCAAGGAGGCTGCCGGACTGAAGGGTATGGAGATTGATACCATCGGTTCACGCCACTCCTCCCTGCTCGCCATCATGAGTGCCGGAGCATCACGTGTGATGAGTGAAGACGAACTGATGAAGGTGGTGGCGAAGAAGATGCCGAGCTACTACGGAGAGCGTGACTGCCATCAGCTGATTCACGATTTCTATGCGAAATATGGTGACAGTTCGAAGCCGTTCTCACGTGATGTGATGCGCATCAATGCCACGGCTGAGAAGCAGGCTGCTGTTTATCAAGTTAATAGTTTACAGTTAAAAGTTGAAAGTTCAAACCCTAATGCTCTAAATGTTCAAGGTGATGAAGTACACTATCCAGACCCGCCAGCCATGCCCACCCAGCTTCCTAAGCTGGTGGAGCATCTTATCTCCAACACGCCGGATGTATATAAGCCTGCCGTGGCACATGCCATCTTCCCGCCACTTGCCACGCATCTCTGGAACACCCGATTCCGATATATTGATAATGTAGAGCACGAAGCCACCCTTGCCACGGTGTTGCTTGCCTCTACAGGTGCAGGTAAAAGTTGCGTACAGAAGCCTATCGAGTATATCATGGAGGATATCCGAAAGAGAGATGCCGAGAACCTGAAGCGTGAGAAGGAGTGGAAGGACGAGGTGACACGAAAGGGCGCCAACAAGGATAAGCGCAAGCGACCGGATAACCTCATCATCCAGGAGATAGATGCCGATATGACCAATCCGGCTTTCGTGATGCGTACTGCTGAGGCGCAGGGGCATTTCCTTTACACTTCGCTGAACGAGATTGACCTCTTTGATGCGCTGAAAGGCAACGGTGGACAGCAGTTTCGCATTATGTGTCTCGCTTTTGACCCAAGTAACAAATACGGTCAGACTCGCGTAGGTTCGCAGAGTGTTACCGATCGTGTTACCATCCGGTTCAATTGGAATGCATCTTCTACCATCCAGAAGGGACAGCGATATTTCTCTAAGGTGCTCACCGATGGACCTATCAGCCGAATTAATTTCTGCACCATCCCAGAGCGTGAAATAGGCGAGGAAATGCCTGTTTACGGCACCTATGATGAGGCTTATCGTGAGGGATTAAAACCTTACATTGAGAACCTCTGTCAGGCTTCGGGACTGGTGGAATGCGAAGAAGCTTTTCAGTTGGCGCTGAAGCTGAAGGAGGAGCATGCTGAGTTTTCCCGCTTGAGTCAGGACCGCACTTATGAGAACCTGAGTTTCCGTGCCAATGTGATTGGCTACCTGAAGGCTTGCGTGCTCTATGTGGCGAATGGATACAGATGGGAGCCTGAGATTGAGGAGTTTATCCGCTGGAGCGAGCAATACGACCTCTACTGCAAGATGAAGTTCTTTGGCGATGCCATCAAGCGTGCGAATGGTTCTGACGAGAAGACGAGCAAGCGTGGTCCGGCGAGCCTGCTGCAGCAGTTGCCCGATGTCTTCAGTTTTCAGCAGGCTGAGTTCCTGCGCTCGCAGTTGGGGATGAACCGCTCGGGCACGGTATCGATGTTGCGCAACTGGGTTAACCGGAACTATGTGAAGAAGATTCCGCCCCAGGGTGCCAAGGATGACGTAATCAGTATTCAGTTATTCAGTTTTGAAAAGCTTCGCAACCGCAAGGATGGCAAAGTGGTGGATTTGTTGAATTCCTGATGTTGTTTTAGAAATGATATGTTGAATTCTTAAATATTTTTGAATATGGAAATAGTAGTAAAGCGCATAGCGAAACAGATGGGTTATACCATCGGTCATCTTTATTTATTGACGGATGATGAGGTGGAGCGCAGTTGGCGTTCGGGGCAGAAGATAGGCGATAAGCGTATTTTTGAGCACTCCTTTGATATGAAGAATTTGGACAAGGAACATTATTTCTGCGACACCCTGGAGCCTACGTGGCGCAATCTTCTGGGCATTACCCTGAAGGCCGAGGAGGAGAATGCCCGTTTCAGCAGAATATCGGGCGAGAAGGCTCGCAAGGTTCCGGGCCACACGGCGATTCCCGAGGGTACTTATCCGGTGGTTATCAGTTGGTCGCCGAAGTTCAGAAAGTGGTTGCCGCTGGTGCAGGGTGTTCCTGGTTTCGAGGGCATCCGCATTCATTCCGGCAATTATCCCGATGATACACAGGGTTGCCTGCTGGTGGGTGAGAACAAGGCAAAGGGCATGGTGCTGAATTCGCAGGCATGGCTCCGCCGCATCATCAATGCCATCACGGCAGCGAGAGAGCGAGAGGAGAGCGTCTGGATTACCATCTTGTAATTGAAAGTTTAGATTCTTATTTTCTTATTTTCTAATTTTATTTTTTATGATGAAGAATTCTTTTGGCAGAAATGCAAAGGCGAAGTGTGAGAAAATGATGGCAGCAGATGTTATCGTGTTTGAGAATCCGGAATTCGGAAAGGTTCGTACCTTGACGGATAAGCAGGGGGAGCCATGGTTTTGTGGTCAGGATCTCTGCGATGTGCTCGGATATAAGCGTCCGGATCATGCTGTGAATCAGCACGTTGATGATGTTGACGTCCTGAAATGGTACGTTAACGTTGAGGGTTGTTTACGCAAGGATGGCACACGTTCAAATCCTCGCCGACTGGTGACTTTCGTGAACGAGAGCGGATTCTATGCCCTGCTTTTCTGTTCTAAGTTGCCGGCGGGAAGAAAGTTCAAGCGCTGGGTTACCGCCGAGGTGCTGCCGCAGATTCGCAAGAACGGCTGCTATCAGCTGCAGCAGGACTTAGAAATGAAGGAGAAACTGATTGGCGAAAAGGAGCAGGACATTGCCTTGAAGCAGAAGCTGATTGGCGAGCAGGATGTGGAAATCCGACGTTTGAACGACGTGGTGGGTGACCAGGTGGTGCGTCTTGTCAAGGGCAGCGAGAATATCCTCACCCTTGAGCGCCAGGTGGACGATCTCTTGCCGAAGGCGCTTTACAGCGACAATGTGCTGGATTCCATCTCCTGCTACACCACCACGCAGGTGGCGAAGGAGCTGGGCATCACTGCTCAGGAACTGAACCGTTCGCTCTGTGCCCTGCACATTCAGTATTACCAGAGCGGTCAGTATATGCTTTATGCCGAGTACGCCCACAAGGGGCTGGCGAAGAGCCGCACGCATTTCAAGTCGTATATGGCGCCTGCGAGTGATGGCAGGAGCGAGAAGGTGGGCAGGGTGAATACCCACACCTATCTGGTATGGACGGAGAAGGGCCGCAAGTTCATCCACGACCTAGCCCATCGTTTCTGGGAACTCGCCGAACTGTATGAGGTGAAGAATCTCTAATCCCTTCATCCTAAAACAAGGATGAAGAAAGGAAGAAAACAATAAAAATGCCGATAGTTCTGAAACATCAGAAACTATCGGCATTTTCTATATATATAATAAGGTGTATTATAAGTTGTTCAGCAAGTCGGCCTTGCCATCATTGATCAACTTAATCACCAACTCGCCAAACAGCGTGTTCTGCCATGCAAACCATGGACGGGTGAACTTCGATGCATCATCCTTGTGGAATGACTCGTGGATGAAGCCCATGCCGGCATCCGTGTTCAGCAGCATCTTCATGCAGAAACGAATCTCGTCGTCGCTCTGGGCTGTGAAACACTTCATCATGATAGACATAGGCCATGGCATGTCGTATCCGATGTGAGGACCACCGATGCCCTCGCCAGCCTTGCCACGGAAGAAGCAAGGATTGTCCTCGCTCCAAACAAAACGGCGGGTGTTCTGATAGATAGGGTCGTTCATCGGAACATCACCCATATAGCCCATACCCAACAGGGATGGCACGTTGGAATCGTCCATCAGGAGCTGGTTGCCGAAACCGTCAACCTCGTAAGCGTAAATCTTGCCGTACTTAGGATGGTTGTAGATGGCATACTTCTGCAAGGCTGCCTGCACCTCATCGGCAAGACTGCTGCAATCTTTGGCAATCTTCAGGGCTGCATCCTTCTTTGCCGCATCCTTCTCAGCCACATGCTTCAGAATCTCGGCAGCCTTGTTCATGGATGATACTGCCATGAAATTAGAAGGAATCAGGAATGGAAGAATCGTGGCATCATCCGATGGGCGGAACATGGAGGCAATGAGGCCCACTGGCTTCACCGGAGCACCGAAACCGTCCCAGCCGATGGTATCGAAGGCACGGTCGGAAACACGGGTAAAGTGATATGCCTTGGCTGTTACCTTGCGCTGCTGCTCGTGGAAGGTCTTCAGGATGTTCTCCACAGCCTGCATCCATACTTCGCCGAAGATGGAGTCATCGCCTGTCACCTTCCAGTACTCGTAAGCCAGGCGGATAGGGTAGCAGAAGGAGTCAATCTCATACTTGCGCTCGAATACGTCCGGCTGCATCTTGGTGCGGTCTTTCACCCATCCGGCACCCGTAGGACCATCGTTGAAGGCATTGGCATAGCGGTCGATGTTGATGCACTTCAGCTGGCGCAGAATCACGCCCCTCAGCATCTTCTTCAGCTTCTCGTCCTTGTTGGCGAGGGCTACGTATGGCCAAACCTGCGCACCTGAGTCGCGGAGCCACATGGCTGGGATATCGCCTGTATATACAAATGTATCGTCGTCACCGTTTTCGAGCACACGGTAGTGAACGGTGCTCTCCAGGGTGTTAGGATAGCAGTTGGCAAACATCCAAGCCAACTTTGGGTTCTTCTTCAGCAGTTTCTGCACTTCCTTGATCTTCTTCTCCACGGCGGTGGAGGTGAAGAGGCGGTCCTCCACTGGCGGACGCTTGGATTCGTACTTGCCATCCACCGGTGTCACCACCTTGGTATAGCGTGCATGCACATCCACCTTGGCGTTCTCCTGAGCCATCGCTGTCATGGAGGCAAGAAGAGCCATTGCTAAAATAGTCTTTCTCATTTTCTTATCTTTTGTTAGTTAGTTCATATTATGAAAAATCTTATGGTCGGTCGGCAGGACGGGTGCCCCACTTGGATGGCTGGCTACCCATCTGTATTTCCAGGGTGCCGCCCTTCATGATGTCGTTATACATGATGTACGACTTGGTGTATGGCTTGCCGTTCAGCTTGATGTGCTGGATATACATGTTCTCCTTGCTGTTGTCCCTGCAGATGATGCTGAAGGTCTTGCCCTTGCCTACGTTCACCGATGCCTTGTCGAAGATAGGACTGCCGATGATGTATTTGCCGCCGGCTGGCTCTACCTGATAGAGTCCCATGGATGAAAGCACATACCATGCCGACATCTGGCCTACGTCCTCGTTGCCGCTCAATCCGTCGAAATCGTCCTTGTACATCTCGTTCATGGTCTGGCGCAGCAGACGGGCTCCCTTCCAAGGTTGGCCCACATAGTTGTACATGTAGAGCACGTGATGGCTAGGCTCGTTGCCGTGGGCATACTGGCCGATGAGTCCTGAGATGTCGGGAGATGCATTGTCGCCCATGCTGCCGGTGACGATGAAGAGCGAATCGAGCTTGGTAACAAACTTCTGTTCGCTGCCGAAGAGCTTCACGAGTCCGTGAACATCGTGTGGCACCAGCCAGGTGTATTGCCATGCATTGCCCTCGGTGTAGTCGTCGTCACGATGCTCGGCGGCGAATGGGTTGAATGGGGTGCGGAACTTGCCGTCGGAACCGATGCCGCGCATGAATCCGGTTTCCTTGTCGAAGTATGTGCTGTAAGATTTAGCTCTCTTCTCGAAATACTTGGCGTCTTGCTTCTTGCCCAGCATGCGCGCCACCTTAGCCACGCAGGCATCAGCCAGGGCATATTCCAGACCCTTTGCCACGGTTTCCTTGGTCTTCTCCTTGTCGTAAGGCAGATAGCCGTATTTCTTGAGCAGACCCAGGCCGCGGTCTTCTCTCAACGCCGACTGCTTCATTGCCTCGTAGGCGCCTTCCTTATCCTGTACGTAGCCCTTCAGTACCATGTCGGCAAGCACAGGGATGCCCGGGTTGCCCACCATGCAGTTGGTTTCGTTACCCATCAGATGCCATACCGGCAACTGGCCCTGCTGGCGATAGATATTGATGAAGGTGCTTGCCATGTCTGGCAGCATATCGGTATGAATCATCGTCATCAGCGGATGAGCCGCACGATAGGTATCCCAGAGCGAGAGGGTGGTGTAGTTGGTGAAGTTGCCATCGTATACCTTGCCGTCGGCACCGCGATACTGTCCGTTGACATCCGAGAATACGGATGGAGCGGTCATGGTGTGATACATCGCCGTGTAGAAGATGCGGCGTGATGCGGAATCGGTGGTCTCGATGTTCACCTTGTTCAGTTCCCTGTTCCAGGCTTCGTCGGCATCAGCTACCACCTGGCGGAAATCCCAGCCCGGAATCTCCTTCTTCAGGTTCAGCTGGGCGTTCTCGGCACTTACAGCCGACATGCCCGTCTTGACCATCAATGGCTTGGTAACATCTGCTGCCGTAATCAGCCATCTTCCGGTGCCCAATGACTTCACGGTGACAGGCTGCGAGAATTCGGCGAAGAAGAATGCCTTCTGGTCGTTGGCCCAACCCTTGGAGAAGCGATGGCCTGCCAGGGTGGTAGAGGTAATCTTATCTACGTTGTAATCCTTTGCCGCATCCCATCCGATGCCCTGCTTCAGGTCGAGCACCAGCTGTGCCTGCTGTGCATCTGCCCCGAAGGTATAGCGTTGGAATCCGGCACGCTGGGTGGCTGTGAGCTCTACCCACACGTTGGGCTGCTGCAGTTTCACGGCGTAGTAGCCCGGGCGCACATTCTCGTTGGCATGACTGAAGAGGATTTCCTTCTGGCTGGCATCAGTTACGGGCAGGAAAGCCACGTCGCCCAGGTCGCCGATACCAGTGCCGCTGAGGTGCTGATGGCCGAATCCGATGAGCACGGAGTCGGAATGGTGATAGCCCGAGCACCAGTCCCAGCCACGTGATGGCTCAGTAGGGCCCAGCTGCACATATCCGAACGGAACATTGGCTCCGAGGAATACGTGACCGTGACCACCCGTTCCGATTCTTGGATTAACAAACTGGGTGAGATTGCTCAACTTAGCCTGTTGGGCGAAGGATGCCTGTGTGAAGCCACCGGCTATCACGCAAGTCATCATGAATAGGTTTATAAGTTTCTTTCTCATAATGTTTAAGTTGCAATAGAATGCGTTATTATCTTCTGCAAAGATAAGAAAAAAAACTGTTATCACCCAAGTTTTCCGTAAAAATTTGATGGATAAGATGGGTTTTTAGAATTAATTAATTATTCTTTGTGTTTCTGCTACATTAAATGATTCTGTTTACTTATATTTCGTGAAAAATTAAATAAAACCTTGATTTTGCGCCTAACTTTCGTTTTGTAATCTAATAAGTGTTGTTTGCTTACAGAATGTAATTAATCTGCGAGCTGTATTTGTCTATCTGATAGTGATGTAACTTTATGAAGACAAAAAGCAAGAGAAATCTTCTTTATTCTATCAAAAAGTAGTAATTTTGCAGTCGAAATCTAGCAAAGTGATATTTGTTGGCAGGTAAAAAGATAAAAATAACCGTAAAAGAAAGGAAAAGATATTATGTGTGGAATCGTATCTATCTTCAATATTCAGGAGCAAACTCCTGAATTGCGACAGCAAGCGCTTCGTATGAGCCAGAAGATCCGCCATCGCGGACCCGACTGGAGCGGCATCTATTGTGGTGGTTCCGCTATCCTGGCACATGAGCGTCTGAGCATCGTTGACCCAGAAAGTGGTCGCCAACCTTTGTTTGCACCAGATAAGAAACAGGTGCTTGCCGTGAACGGTGAGATTTACAATCATCAGGACATCCGTACCCGCTTTGCCGGTAAATACCAGTATCAGACGGGCAGCGACTGCGAGGTGATTCTTTCTCTCTATCGTGAGATGCGAGCAGATTCCGACTTTGATACCTTAATATATAAAGGTGAGGATGCGCTCCACGCCCGTATCTCCAAGATGCTTGAAGAGCTGAACGGTATCTTTGCCTTCGCCCTTTACGATGCCGAGCGTGATGAATTCCTCATCGCTCGCGACCCTATCGGCGTAATTCCTCTTTATATTGGTTATGATAAGGATGGAAAAGTGCTGGTAGCAAGCGAGTTGAAGGCGCTGGAAGGTCAGTGCGACCATTACGAGCCATTCCTCCCAGGTCATTATTATTACAGCAAGAACCCAGGCATGAAGCGCTACTACACCCGCGACTGGTTTGAGTATGCCGCCATGCAGAAGAAATATCAGATTGATGATAAGAAGAAGGCTGAAGCCCAGCTGAAGGATGCGGAACCTCAGGAAGAGGCAGCCGTGAAGGAGATTCACGATGCCCTGGAGGCTTCTGTGAAGCGCCAGCTGATGAGCGATGTGCCTTACGGCGTATTGCTGAGTGGCGGTCTTGATTCTTCTGTTATCTCTGCCGTAGCCGAGAAATATTCTTCTACCCGTGTGGAGAACGGTGGCGAAACCAAGGCCTACTGGCCACGTCTGCACTCCTTCGCCGTAGGCTTGAAGGGAGCGCCTGATTTGGCAAAGGCACGACTGGTAGCCGAGCACATCGGAACCGTGCATCACGAAATCAACTACACTATCCAGGAGGGTCTGGATGCCATCCGTGATGTCATCTACTTCATCGAGACCTACGATGTAACCACCGTGCGTGCCTCTACCCCGATGTATCTGTTGGCGAGAGTCATCCGCAGCATGGGTATCAAGATGGTGCTTTCGGGCGAGGGTGCCGACGAGGTGTTCGGAGGTTATCTCTATTTCCACAAGGCACCTGACGCCAAGGCTTTCCACGAGGAAACCGTGCGCAAACTGGGCAAGCTCTATCTCTACGATTGTCTGAGAGCCAACAAGAGTCTGGCTGCATGGGGCATCGAGGGCCGTGTGCCTTTCCTCGACAAGGAGTTCCTGGATGTAGCCATGGGCATGAATCCGGTATTGAAAATGTGTCCTGACAAGACCATCGAGAAAAAGGTGGTTCGTGAGGCATTCGCCGATCTGCTTCCTGAAGAAGTGGCATGGCGCCAGAAGGAGCAGTTCTCCGATGGTGTGGGCTATTCATGGATTGATACCCTGAAGCAGATTACCGCATCAGCCGTAAGCGATGAGCAGATGGCGCATGCTGCCGAGCGATTCCCTATCAATCCTCCACAGAACAAGGAGGAGTATTATTATCGCTCTATCTTCGCCGAGCATTTCCCAAGCGACAGTGCTGCCAAGAGCGTTCCTAGCGTTCCTAGCGTAGCCTGCTCTACAGCCGAAGCCCTTGCCTGGGATGCCTCATTCAAGAACCAGAACGACCCTAGCGGTAGAGCCGTGGCGGGAGTTCATGAACAGGCGTATAAATAACATAGCTTTTACGAGCAAGCATATCAATAATAAAATAGTTAGAAATAACCGATATAAAACGAACAAGAAATGGAAAAAGGATTGTACAGTTCAGCCTATGAGCACGATGCGTGTGGCGTAGGTATGGTGGTGAATATCCACGGTAACAAGAGTCATGAGCTGGTCGATAACGCCTTGAAGGTACTCGAGAACATGCGCCATCGTGGTGCAGAGGGTGCCGATAACAAGACGGGTGATGGTGCCGGTATCATGCTCCAGATTCCACATGAGTTTATTCTTCTTCAGGGTATCCCAGTGCCTGAGAAGGGAAAATACGGAACGGGTCTCGTCTTCTTGCCTAAGGACGAGAAGAAACAGCAGGACATCCTCTCTATCATGATTGAGGAAATTGAGCGCGAGGGATTGCAGCTGATGCACCTGCGCAATGTGCCTACCAACCCTGACTGTCTGGGTGAGGCTGCATTGAGCAACGAACCTGCCATCAAACAGGTATTCATTACGGGCGTTACCGATGATAAGGTGCCTGTCTTCGAGCGCACCCTCTATCTCATCCGCAAGCGCATCGAGAAACGAATCAGCGATCCTGATTTCTATATCTGTTCGTTGTCTAATTCGAACATCGTATATAAGGGTATGTTGAGCAGCCTTCAGCTGCGTCAGTACTATCCTGACTTGACTAATAATTATTTTACAAGCGGTCTGGCTCTGGTTCACTCCCGCTTCTCTACCAACACCTTCCCAACATGGAGTCTGGCTCAGCCATTCCGTCTCCTTGCTCACAATGGTGAGATCAATACCATCCGTGGTAACCGTGCTTGGATGAAGGCGCGCGAGAGTGTGTTGAGCAGCGAGGCTCTGGGCGATATCCGTGAGATTTCTCCTATCGTTCAGCCTGATATGAGTGACTCAGCCAGCCTCGATAATGTATTCGAGTTCTTCGTGATGAGCGGTCTGTCTTTACCTCACGCCATGGCTGTCATGGTGCCTGAGAGCTTCAACGACAAGAACCCTATCTCTGAAGATCTGAAGGCTTTCTATGAGTACCACTCTATCCTGATGGAGCCATGGGATGGTCCTGCCGCCCTGC
>ERZ1026890.694-NODE-694-length-16580-cov-6.438729_pt1 | contig 16580 bp, 29 predicted proteins | sample MGYA00380175_ERZ1026890 | MGnify/ENA primary metagenome ERZ1026890 (study PRJEB33269, sample SAMEA4719811) | human gut metagenome | biome: human-associated habitat; feature: organic feature; material: feces | place: Cameroon | collected 2013-10 ...
TTCGCCTGCCACGCTTTGTTATGCGCCAGGATGTCTTTCTTCGTCTGGCGGTCCAGAACATCCCAGTCGTGATCCGTTCCGTATATGGGTTTAACCCAGTCGCAAGCCGTGTCCACTACCTCAACCTTTACGGGTCCAGTTGTCCCGCAGCTCGCGATCAACATCGTCGCCAGACATATGGTTAACAGTCTGCTGTACATTGCTGGCCTCTTTCGTTGCTTCTACCCGGCGTTCGGCTACTGCTTCAGTGGCGGCGGCCTTTTCTTCGGTGCGCTGCTGGTCTGCTTTGGCTTCCGCTTTGCTGGTGCCGCGTGAATGACCAATACCAAAAGCGGCGGCGATAGCGCCAAGAATGGCTACTGCTACCGTGATGATTAACTGAACTGTGCTCATGCTTCCACCTTCTGTTCAAATGATCGAACGTTCATCGGTTCGCCTGACGGGAAAGACAAGTTCAGCCAGGTGAAGGTCTTGAGCTCGCACATGCCGTCAAAAATCTCGCCGGGATCGATATCGTCATAGCTGCAGACGATATGAAGCTCATTGCCTTTTTCCTGAAGAACAACCGTATCCGTCTCCCATCGCGGGAGTAGGATTCGCAGCCACTTTTTCATACCAGCACCGTTTTAGCCTGGCCGAAGCGAGCTCGCCGATCTTCCAGTCCATTCGTTCCGCCGTTGATAATCTTCGTCACATGCAACAGATCGCCGGAATACTTCAGGCATCCCTTAGTGGCGAAGAACCACGCCGCGCTTCTGGCTGCGTAAACATCTTCGGCCAATAGCTCAGGCTGCTTAACCAGATCAACCTTCAGGCCGTTCCCGCAATCACGGTAGTTGTTGAGGCCGGTAATCTGGATAAGGCCACGTCCACGGTATAACCAGCCGTCACCGGGAGCGTTATTCCCCATACGCTTGCTGTATACCAGGTTGGCGATAGCGCGCTGGCGCTCAATTGGTAATGCTCGTTCATCAGGTCGGCGGCCCAGCGTATTAGCCTGGTCCTGTGTAATGCGTCCAGCTCGAATGAAGTTTGCCAACCCGACTACGCTGTAATTAAAGTTTTCCTGCAGCCGGGTGAATCCTGTCGACTCATGCCCAGCCTGCGCAATGAACATGGCCTGGTCTACCGGCTTGGTGATGCCGAACTCTTTCATCGCATCACTTACTGGCTGAAACCAGCGCGCAGTTAACTCGGCGCTTAGCCCAGCCGCCTTTTGAAATTGTGATTGGTTCATTAGTGCCTCAGTGCATCAACCAGGCGCGCTACGTTTCCCCGAGCCCAGAGAACGGCGGCGCATATCAGGACGTTCACCAGCACCACGAACCAATGTGATTCATGGTACAGGCCGAACAGGTAACGGAAAGGGACGCTGGCGTATACCAGCACCGTGAAATAAGCCATCAGCGATATCAGAGGGCGATGTCTCGCCCCGCCGCGCTGGTAGAACATCAGTGTAATAACGATAACAGCAGAGATAATTGCGTTTGCCATCGCACTCGGATCACTTGTTACCATTGCTGGCCCCTCCACCACGTAAACGCGAGAGAATTCCAAACAGGCTACCCAAATCCTGACTGTTGACGAACGTCAGCAGCTTAATAGCAATAGCGGCTACGATTACCGCGCCGAGCGCATCGAGTGGCCTGTCGCTATACCCCGTCCATTTGGAGAAGTAAGAACCAAGCAGTGGCGCGCCGATAACACCGAAAATGAATGAGGTGATGAAGTAGCCCACCAGCTTAAGGCGGCTGATATTAACCGCTGTAGCAACGTAGAACACCGCTCCAGCGAATGCGCCAAACACCACACCGTAATCGATGCCGGTTGCCAGGCCGAACATGCTGGCCCCCATGAGACCACCAGCCGCTACCGTAGTGCCAGAAACAGGATCGGACATTTAGCCCCCTCTTATTGCTGTGAATCCTCTCAGAAAATTTGAGGGGAGATAAAAAAAGCCCGCTTTTGAAGGCGGGCTAATGAGTGACTATTGTAAGTAAGGTAGGTAGTCGTGAGTATTGCTAACTGACCAGAGTGATGCAGTATCGGGCTGATTCACTATGGTTCAGGAGAACCATTAGTCAGTTATCTTAGACCCACAACTCAAAGCGTAGCAGCAGTTAACAAAAACATAAAAAAAGGCCTGCTTTTTACGGCAGGCTCTCAAGGAATTTGGTGCTTTTATTGTTGTTATCATGGTGCCGGGTGCCTCCCGGTGACTCTACCCCAGTCAGTAAAGTCGCGCGCATACCTGCAGATAGCAGTTGACTGGAACGCCCTTTCGCTTAGAAAGGATTCACCACAATAATAAGTTACGACTAATCCATTCTAGCGGTCAATACATCATCGCCATGAGTCCTCTCAGAACGAGGGGAAACAAAAAAGGCCACCCGGAGGCAGCCCTTAAAATAAAAAACCCGCAGCAGTTGCGGGTTTATGTTTTGATTTGTTGCTCAGTACGCTTTACTGTCCCGAGCCTACCACAATTTAAGCACTTTCTTGCTCACTATGCAACTTAAATCTGTCGCCATTTGTGCCGAACGCATCACAAAGTGGTGCGTAAAGGATCGATTCTGCAAGACTAACCCATGTATCAATGCGACGACGGCATGTAATAAGGGTCCAGTCGGGGTGTTTTGAATTAAGCTCTTTAGCCATCTGGAGTTTGCTTTTACGCAGACGATGACGATCAACAATCACGCCATACAGCCCACGGTATTCTTCGTTCATCAATACCGCTGCAATAACGCCGTCAATGATTAGCCCCTCCTCGTCTGAGCAGAACGCCAGGCCAGTTTTGTTTTTACTGTCGAGGATTTCACGCAGGTATGCTTCCAGCTCGGGTTTAGTGATGCCGGATTTCTTCATGCGGCGCAGCGCATCGTTGATGGCGGATTTGGTTATTTTCCCGGATGCCAGCAGCTGGTTGAACATGTTTCCGCCCGAGCCACCACCGATATAAGACCAGCGGCCCCACATGCGGAGCTTTCCCTGTACCCAGATACTTTCTAGAGTGCGAAGGCGAACCAACTCGCCGGATTTACCTACTTCTGAAGGATTGATCATTTGCGTCTCCACTTACGCCAGTACGCCAATTGCCAGCGCACGATCTAAAAACCGAAACAGCAGCGTTAACTGGTCGCCGTATTTCGCTTCAAATGCCACAGGATCAGCGTGCAACTCATCGTGATGCGCTCTGCACAGCGGTATCACAAACAGGTCATGCGCTTTGGTACCCATTCCACCCTGCCCGTGGCCTATCAGGTGGTGGGGGTCATCTGCCGGGTTATTGCAGCAACTGCACTGCTGCGACTTCACCCAGCGGGTGTATTTGTCGTTCTCCCAGCGACGGCGCTTTGGCCTCAGCATGAAAGATTCCGGTGATTCAGGATCGACCTTCACCGAGACTATCTTCTTAACTTTCTCCTGGAGGATTTCAGTTGCCGGTAATGACGGAACAATATCGCTTTCCCGCATCACTGAGGTGTGCGATTCAGGCTTAATCCGGAGCGCCTGGTTAGCCACTGATTCAGGAATCAGGTCAGCCAGGTCGTTACGGACCATCCACCAGCAAAACTCCGGCAGCGTCAGGGTGTGGTCAGTGCCGAAACCCAGCATGATATTCACCCTTTCGAGCAGCCATTTTACCAGGTTCTGCATGGCAATTCCTGCCAGTCTTTCAGTGGTTTGTTCACGCAACTGGTTATCACAGCCCCAACAAAGGCGAATGCTTCCGGGGGCGTGACGCATCACCGTAAAGTCCTTTGAGTGCCATTCGTTGTGAGGCCACTGACATTCGAATTTACGTTCCAGCCAGGCATCAAGGCCACTCAGTCCACCAGCACGCTGAATAACTCTCTCATCCAGGAAAAGATCCTGCACACTGACGTCATCCGTCAGTGGCTGGTGTGCTTCCGGAATCAACCCGGATGGCAGGTGCTTGATTGCTTCGGAAGGCGTTTCAATCACCACCCTGCCACGGCGAAACAACCACAGCAGTTCGTTTCCAGGGCGAAACAGTACCACCCCGGACATTGGCGCAACTTCAGGTGTCAGTATGGCTCTCACTGTTACCTCAGGCTACGATGTCGATTATTTTAAGAAGCTCCGCAAACTTCGACTCAAAGAAATGAGGCTGAGTTTCTCGCGGGTTCGCAGGACTGGTGATGTTCTTGCCATACATGCAGCCTTTGGCAGTAAGTGACCAGAACTTTTTAACACCATTCACTCCAGACCGACTGTTTCGCTCTTTTTGTTCCACAATCCCAAAGCGGGACATCATGTGATAAACCTGATTGGCGGTGATGCGGATGTTTTTTGCTTTAAGCAGAGCGCTGAGTGATTGTGTGGGACGGCTGGACCCATCCTGCGCACCGGCAGGTGCATCGATCGCGTAATGCGGCATCAGATCTGGAAGACCAGCTACCTGCTGGAGTTTTTGATAAGCACCGAGCCTTGAAGAGTTTGAGAGGTTCAGCATTTTCGCCGCCGATTCAAGCAGGATCACGCCAGCCTGAATTTTGTCGGATGTCGGCGCATTGGATGCAGGGTTCTGTACGGCATCGAACGTTCTGATGACTTTGAGGTTAAATTTCGGGCTGATCCACATTGCATAGGAATAAACCAACTCCTTGCAGACGAATGTCCCCTGGTTAACACCACCAGTAAGGGTGACCAACGGGGCCGCTCCTGTAATTCCAGGAGCGCTCGAAATTTCAGCGATGAGTTCTTGCGTTTGGGTAAGACAGGACCAGTTGGAAGGCTGGTGACGTTTTTCACCTCCCGCCGCACGATGCAAATCATTCAGGCAGTAACGACCATCAAAATCACGGCGTACGGAAACGCCATCAATTACGAATAACTGATTCATATGTTTCTCCACTTGTTGTAGTGCGAGCGGGTCTGCACTCCCGCTTCGCTGACACTTTTTAATCTAACACTCATGCGCGTACCAATGCATTGCTATTTTGCCTACCATTTTCGACATAGCTGGCGATCGTTATTTCAACCTTCCCGCCAGGTACCTGCGGTGCCCACTCCACCAGCATTCGTTTAACCTGACTGTCATCCTCCCAGATGCCTGCATGTGTCAGTGCATCAAAAAGCGCCTTGTTGTAATTGTCGATATCGCGGCGGCGGGCATCTGGTGGATAGAGAATGATCTCAACCGCCGCTGGCGCTGTGGTTGGTTTAGGCAGGCGGCGTAATTGTTCAATAATCGCAGCGCAAGCAGCGCTCTGATATTTGCGGCCAGCAGCACTGATGAGATGGCGTCCTGCCAACGGCCCCTTATTGGGGGCTCGCCAGTAGGTGTTTACGCTCGGTGGGAACGGGAGAACCAGTTTCATCATGACTCCACTCCATAGCGCCCGTTCAGGCGTCCGATTACGCTGTTGAACATCACCAGGCTTATGCCCATCGGTTTAACCTTCTCGTGGTACTCCTTCAGGATCGGAGGTACAGCCTCGTTCCAGCTTGGCTTAGGCTTTTTCTTCAGGGCTTTCTTAATGGCGTCGGAGCATTGACGGGCAACGTCACGAACCGCATTCTCCTGCTCAATGGATAACTTTTTCATGCTGCATGCTCCCGGTTATTTGCCACTGGAACCGCAACGCCGGAAATCAATTCAACCGCAGCTGACTCTGTCTGATTACCCCAGTGGTCCCAGCCAGGCGCACCGCAGCGGCTGAAAAGTTCGATTCGCGGAACGTCCCCGTAAAGCTTCTCCAGGCGGAAACGGGCCTCTGCTGGTTTCTGGCTATGCTCGCCGAGTGGGCTGTAGATAACCTGTTTGATGCTGGCGCTCTGGCGTTCCAGTCCATTCCCCCTGGTGGCGATCAGCATGTCTTCGGTATTGGCTCGGGTGTAGTTACCACCGTTCATGCGGGTCTGGGTGTTTAGCAGGTCGAGGAGGTCGTAAAAGTCCTCTACTCCACCACCCTGAAGAGCTCTGTTGATGTGCTGTTCTGCAAGAGGGTTGAACTTCACCCAGGTAAAGCCCTTCATCGTGCGGACCTTAAAGCCCCATGCTTCAGCCAGTTCGATGGCCTCGCGGGTATGCGTGCCGGTAAACCACATGGCCAGAACGGCATCATCGGCAGCCAGGTCCCACACAGGAAGACGCTTCATATCGATAAGCTTCATCGTGCCGTAGTGATTGGTGGCAGCGCCGTTGCTGACGGTATTCCCGTATTCCCAGGCCGGGTCTGCGTAAATCAGTGAATATTTCATCAGATGTTCCTCGCCTGGCCAGCCAGACACCATGCATCAGAGGGTGCTTTCACTTTCGGCGCCATGCTCAGGCAACGCTGACGCTCAATCAGTATCTTCATCCGCTGCTCTTCGTTCTTAGAGCGATTGAAGGTATCCATCAGTACTGTGGCCGCACGCTGGTAGAGCCCTTTTTCAAACAGGCCTTGAGCCTTATCCATCATTGTGGTCACAGCCGGATTCAGAGCTTCTTCCTGTTCTGGTACAGCTGGTTTATCAGCCCGGTTGATTTTCAGTGCAGAACGCCCCTCGCCAACCACCCCACCCGGTGCTTTGGCAAAATACTGGTAGCACTTGCCGTTATGCTGGCGGGTTGCGCGATTCAGTTTGACCAGATGGCATACACCGCGCTGAACAGCGTGAACGTCGTACTGGGGCATTGATGCTGCGATCTGTTTGTTAGTTAACCCAGGGTTTTCAGCGATGAAAATTTGAATATCTTTCAGAAGGCTCATGAGTTCGCTCCTCTGAAGCCTGCCGGGATGACTTTGTCTGGCTGACCGAATTTCATTGGATCTTGTTTGCGGACAGCGTCCCAGTCCTCACGCTTAGGTCGGCCTTTGCTATTCCAGCGCAACGCGTTCTGCAAATATCCTTCGAACTTGGTCGGCCTGAACAAAGTTGTTGGCTGCATGTGCTCGTAGTATTTCGTGTCTTTCCACTGCTCGTGCTTGTAATCAATAACCAACAGCAACTCATCGTGTGTGAAGTTCTCACGAAGTCTGGCGCGAATATTATCCAGGGAGCTTTTCCCCTTGCGGAATGTCTTACCAGTAACGTCATTGAGATGGTTGAGGATTAAGACTGCCTGACCAGTTATCAAATCAACCTGATTGACACATGCAGTGTCGGGTTGCGACGCAACCTGACAATTAGGTTTTTTATCTGATGGATCTGTAGTTGATTTTACTGACGGATCCCCACCAGATTCTGACGGGTGAAAACTGCCATTATTACTGTTTTTCGACGCATCAAATTTTGACGGGTCGGATTTTGATGCATCAGATTTTGACGCGTCAGATTCTGACAGGTGAGAAAAGGCAGCTGCCTGTAATTTCGAAACATTGAGCTGGTAAACATTCGATGCATTGCGGTTGCCTTTACGACGCTGCTGGCGGGTTAACCAGCCGTCTTTTTCCAGCTGAGATATAGCTGTGCGAACCGTGCTCTCACCAGCACCAATCTGGCGCGCGATGGTAGCAATAGAAGGCCAGCTCACCCCTTCATCACTGCTGAAGTCTGCCAGGCGCGCCATGATGGCAACGCTGGACAGCTTCATGCCTGAAGAAGCGCAAGCGTCCCAAACGTAACCGGTTAATTTAGTGCTCATGGTCGTCCTTTAACTCTGTAAATTTACGCTGGAATTGCTCAAGAGGGCTGAAGCACTCATGATCGTACCCTTCGCGGAGGTATATAACGCGTCGGGTCTCGGGCTCCCATCTGATGACGCGCACCGGGACGCCATAGTGATCTCTGAAACGCCGGTTAAGTTCTCGCATAGCGCTCTCCCCTTCCGACGCCAGACACCCACAATCGCCATAGCCCTGCTGTGGTTACATGGAACCCAGCGGCCTGATACCATCCGCTCATACCGAAACGACGAGGTTCCAACAACGGGAATACCACGTAGTTGCGGGAGACGGTTGTTTACCGTTACACTGTTCATGCGTTAGTTTCTCCACTGATACGACACGCCAAGGGGCCCGGAGCTGCACACTCGCGGGCCTCACCCTCTTCTGGGAGGCAATAAACATGGGAAATAAGGTTCAGGAACGTCATGAGAGTAACCCTGAACTGATATGCGATATCGTTAAGACTTTGCCACTCGCTCCGGTCAACTACACCATCTTCAATGTAATGACGGTAAGCATTGACCAGCTCACCAAGTCTCCCCACCAGCTCGGCAAGTTTCAGGCCAATCTCTTCGTTTTCATCATCAGGCACGGCGCCGGGAACGTGTATTCCGTTATCAGTTTCACGAGAGTACGCGTCAGCGATGTAACTTACGCCAGCAGCTCTCTGAAGCACCATTGCCCAGCCCATTGGAAAGATCTGGTCGCCACCAGCACGAAGGCGGTTAAAGAGTGAATTCTGGGTTTCGTCCAGAATCTCCGCCGCTTCAGCGTATCCGCCTGGCAAAGCGGCAATTGTCTTCCTGATTGCGGCCACCAGCCAGGCGGGTTGCTTTTCAACTTTCCATTCAGGTTCTTTACCCACGGTCATATCCTCTTTTCTGTGGTTACTGCTTGCGTTGAGAATTGTTAAATTTGCTGTAGAGAGAGGCGTCGTATTTCAACTTACCTTTTGTAATTCTTTCGATGTAAAGAGCCTGTTTTTCTGGGATTACCTCTCCCCATTGACAAACGGCACTGTGAGTTACCCCTAGGGCAACTGCGGTTTTAGAAATGCCGCCGTAGTAATCGACGACTGTCCCTTTATGCATGGTTTGAATCCTCAATAGTTAGCATTCTTACATCGTATATGGACAGCATACTTACGTCAATGAAATGTAAGATTGCTAACGTGCATTCCGAGGAGATTTTATGGATACCGTTGGCAGCAGGCTGAGATTCAGAAGAAAGCAGAAAAAACTTACCCAGCGCGATGTCGCTGAGTGGGCTGGAGTAAGCGCGTCTGCTGTGACACAGTGGGAAAGTGATTTAACTAAACTTTCTGGTGAGAACTTGATACTGGTGTGTAAGTGCCTTCAGTGTTCGCCGGAGTGGTTGGTTTTTGGTTCAGGCGATATCGAAAATGGCATTAACATCAACTTAATGTCTGCCAGAGAGGTACCACTGATATCATGGGTGCAAGCTGGGAATTGGACTGAAGTAATTGGCAACCCAAGCAATGAGCAAGTAAAAACGACTCGCAAGCTTTCTGATTCAGCCTTTGCATTGAGGGTTAAGGGGGATTCAATGACTTCCAGTAGGGAGTTGAGCATTCCTGAAGGTTCTATTGTCATTGTTGAGCCCGAGTTCGGCTTCGTGGATGAAGCAAACGGTAAAATTGTCGTGGCTCAAACGGTATCTGGCGGTGAGGCGACCTTAAAAAAACTAGCGATAGATCCCCCTTTTTCTTACCTGATTCCACTAAATCCGGCATTCAAGCCCATTGAGGTGAATCAGGAAACCAAGCTTATTGGGATAGTTAAGCAAATAATTATTGACCTTTAGACCAAGCCCGATTCCTACAAGCCCGCCGCTCGTGCGGGCTTTTTCATGCTCAAAAAACAATAGTAAGCAAACTTACAAAATAAACTTGACTGCAAATGTAAGATGTCTAATATTACATCCATCAGCAGCGAACATTGTGGGTAGGCAGTATGAGCACTAGCGCAAACAGAAAGATGGTAAATCTCCCTAAGGGGATGATGTTTACACCTGTTTATAGCAAGTGTCCTAAATGCGGTTGTGACCTACAAAAGTGGCATGATTCCTTTGTAGATCAGATAAGCACCAAGCAAGCAAAGAATGGTGCCTGTGATACTGAATTTGCGCTTGAAGCCAGTACCAAGAAATCTTTGGCCCATGACCTCTTCGAGGATTGTGTAGCGTGGATGGTTTTTCCATTCACCACAGCAAAAAAATACGCCGCCAAGAGAAATAAGAAGCGCTGAATTTGTAGGTAATTTTGGTAGCAGTCCACCAGCGGTAGAGAGGAATACGATCGTGCAAATGACGATCAGCACCTTGTACCAAACATCCAACTGAAGGTTGGATAAAGGATTGTTCATGTTTTTCATTTTCTTGGTTGTGTGAGAACTCCAAGAATACCACCGAGCCTGATGTGGTGAAAAGACAGGCAGCAGTTGCAGTACGGCATATGGCACATGTGCCGCAGCGGTCCGGGGATTCCTTAGGCAGTATCCCGATCCAGCGGGTAGCCGGAATGTGCAAGCCAGTTGTGTACGACAGCCAGAGACGTTTCACCAGCGTGGCGATCAGGTGTGACACCTCGGAAGAGACGAGGATGCAACGATGAGAGCACTATCTGTGAATAAGCACACCAGGCTAACACCACGTGATGCCCAACCGATAGCTGTTTAGAAGCATCATTTAGTGCTCTCTTCAATGTGTCTTAGCTGCCTGGCTGGCAACCGACTGCCGCAAACACAGCTTTCCCTGCATGAGAGGCTAACTGCAGGGCGCGGACTCGACGCGTAGTACAGGTGAAACCCGAAACACAAAGTTCGAGTGACGTCCATCTGGTAAGTGGCTTAGGCCTGCAACTGGATGAAGCGTTAAGGGTGACAGCCGGAGAGACGGCGGTATGTCAACTTCCTTAAGCTTGAACGGTGACTACTACTGATTATGTAGAGGCTTAGCCAATGAGCCATATCAAGCTAGCTGACAGTCGGAAATGAGCGACGGACACCCGGGAAAGACCAGGAGCCCAGACGATATCTGAGTGGCTTAAAAAACAGATGGGAGCCGGTGGAATCCCGGCACACAACATGAAAGCGCATTCATCTTTCACTGATGGGGTTCGGTTTGTTAACTGGCGGAGTGCGCTTCCAGTTGTGGCATTAGCTCAGATGGATAGAGCAACGGCCTTCTAAGCCGTGGGTCGCAGGTTCGAATCCTGCATGCCGCGCCAGTATCACGTTAGGACCGTGGTAAACCGTAGTAGCTGTACCAGATGCTGTGTGTAGTCTTGGCGGTCGGCAGTTGTGAATGTCCTTAATGTCGACCGCCCCTTTTACACAACTGAAAGCGCGTTCAGCCGGTTCCTTGAGAGGCCTCAGTCGTTAAATCAACCTCAGGAGAACGCGCTCCCAATTGTGGAGAAGCTAACTGGCGGTGGCAGCCGCCCGTTTCACTAAGTGCCCTGCTTGGGCGCTTACTAAAACGAAACCCCTTTATTTTTTGTCGCCAACCGGCGAGGGATTCGTGCAACCAAAAATCAGCGCTGTGCAGAGCGCTTATAACACGGAGAAACTAACCATGACGAACACACAGAACGTCACCGAGTTACAACCACGCATGACCAGAGAGCAGCTTATCGACGCAGCTCGTAAGGCCGCCCCTCTCCTTCCTGCCGCTTATGGTTGGATGGTTAACGAACTGGCTACGCGCCTTGATGTTACCAGCGTCGCGCTTTGTGAAGCGATGGCGCAGCGGAAGGAACTGGCTGAGCAGAACACCACCCTGCGTGAGGATGTTGCCAGCTGGGCCAAAGAGTGCGACCTCATAGAAGAGCGCCACACCAAAACGCCCACCAACATGCACTTGCTGGAAGCTCAGCGAGAACTCCGTGAGCTGCCTCGTGTCGTCATTTCCCTGAATAGCGAGGTTGCTCTCTAATGGCTAACTCATTCAAGCAAATGACCCGTGACGGGACCATCAAGCGTACCGATACCGGGATGTTTATCAGCCTTGATCAAATTCATGTCCGTGAAGGTTTCAACAAGCGTGAAGACGATGAACGCACCCGCCAGGCTGATGATGACCTGTTCAACTACCTGATGAACGGTGGTTCAGTCCCACCGCTGGAAGTTATCGCCCGTGATGATGGTGGTGTGTGGGTTGTTGAAGGTCACCGCCGCCGCCGTTGTTACGCTCGCTGCGCTGAAGCTGGTAAGCCAGTAGACCGCATACACATCATGCCGTTCAACGGCAACGATGTGCAGCGTCTGGCTCGCATCATGACCAGTAACAACCAGCTCCCGCTTTCCGATATGGAACAGGCAGCAGTTATCCAGGAACTTCACAGCGCTTTCAACCAGACCACCAGCGAGATCGCAAAGCTGGTCAACAAGTCTGTTCCTACTGTCGAAAAGCTCCTGCTACTTAGCACAGCTAACCACGATGTTCAGAAAGAAGTTAAATCCGGTACCGTGTCCGTAGATGTGGCCGTTGAACGAGTAAAAGAATTCGGCGAAAAGGCCGGTGAGGTTCTTCAGAAGGATAAAGCTTCTGCTGCCGCAAAGGGCAAGAAGAAAGTTACCCGCAGCGTCATAGCTCCTGAAATTAGCGTTAAGAAAGCACGTCGCCTTGTTGAACTGATTAGCCTAGCTGGGATAAGTGACACAGGAGTTATCTCTCTCGAAGGCTTGGTCCATGCAGAAGCATCGCAAATAATTGATGAGCATAAAGCCATCGCCGCCCAGCTTCGCAAAGGAGTGCAGTCATGAGCAACTCTATCGCAGACGGCGCAAAATTGACGCCAGAAACATTCGCAAATTTCATTGAACGTTTGAAGTATCACCATCGCGGTGAGGGTGTTAATCGTCATGCCACCGCCGATCCAATATTCATGGTTCAGAAGCAGGCAACCGTTTATGGCCTGGCAGAAGAGTACGGCGAATCGAAGATAGTCCATTTCGAAGAATGCGAATGGGAGAGCCCGCAAGAGTATTGGGACGATCTGGATGAACAACAGCAGGAAGAGTTAAACGCCTTCTGCATTGACCAGTGCGACACTGCCTTTACCGATCTCGATGAAGATGCTCAGTGGGAAGTGCTGGCTGACCTTGACGGCCACACTGTCTGCGGTACACGTAAAGAGTGGCAGAACATCAACGCTCATTTTACCCGTGAAGCAGCGGAGGCTTTCATTCGCCGTAAGCAGCATGATTACCCCCCCCTGCGTGTCTACGTCGAGAGCATGTACTTCGGCTGGGAATACCAGGAAATCATCAAGGCTCTGTGTGATGGCCGCTTAGTGCTCGCAGAAAGCCAGGAGGCCGCACAATGAGCAACATCGACAAACGCGCATTACTAGGCGTGCCGAAACACGCCAATCAGCACCGCCTTTCTCGCCTGACCATGGAAGTGCATACCGATGAACTTCGGATTATGGCGTCAGCAGTAGAGAGCTATACCGACGAGCTGATAGCAGCGCTGGAAGCCGCAGAGAAGCGGATTGCTGATTACCAGGGGCTCATTAGTAGCCTGGTCGGTATTTCGTCTTCCATTCTGCGTGAGGTTGAGCGCATCAATAATGCCGCTGGCGCTGGTAAGGGATGGTGAACATGGCAACTAATGAAATTCTTACCGTCAACAAGATTGGTCGCGCAGATGGAGATTACGGATGCTACTGCCCTCACTGTGGGGAACCAATGTTCTTCAGCGAAGATGAATTGGAAGACATCCGAGGCTCTCAATACCAGCATTCTCGCGTGGTAAACCTTAGAACTGGTGAGCGGTGTGATGGATGGCTGGAAGTATCAACCAACGCTGGTTACTCGCGAATCTTGTTCGACCAGGGAGAGGAATAATATATGAGAGCTATTAACAGTGACATGCTTACTCTCCGCCATTTCATTGACCGCCCAACCTGGGCAGCCGCGGCCGGTTATGAGTTCAACTATCTGGACTGCATGGCATATACAGCAGATTTTTACGGGCTGATGTTTTCGGCTCTCCGCAATGCTGGCTCGGACTTTCTCGATACATCCGTTCGTGATTTGCCTATTGTTTTGCTTGCCGTGATAGCAGCTCTCTGCGGTGTCTTTGCCTGGCCGTTAATTTTCTGGCTTGTCGCCATTCCCGTCTGGATGAAGTGCAAATCAATGCGCAGGCGTTATCAGTTTGGCGACGCAATGACAGAAATATCCAGGGGAAACCTTGAACAGTGGCAGCGCGAATGCGCGAGAAAATGGAAGGGAGCGACAGCATGATCTCAATTACCAGAGAGCGCTTACTCACAATTCAGCAGTGGCGCGAAACATATGGGCCTGGTAGCAACGTTGTGTTGCCAGCAGAAGAAGCGGAAGAGCTGGCTCGTGTCGCACTGGCATCGCTCGAAGCGGAGCCTGTGTATCAATTTTGGAACGTCAAAACTCATGAATGGGTAGGGTGTGATAAGGCGACTCACGACAGTTTTGCATATAGTCAGCGCAGAGTGCTATACACCACCCCGCCAGCGCCGGTATCTGTGCCTGATGCGATGGATGACCAGGGAGGTGTTTGCTGCGAGGTTTCGTACGCTGATGGCTGGAACGCCTGTCGCGCCGCCATGCTTCAGGGTGCCGATGGCAACTCTCCGGCGCACTCCGGTTGCTGCCCGGCGCAAAACTGCATCTCTCCGGCGCAATGCGGCAACCTTTCGGTGATTCCGGAATGCTCGTGCCACGCATGCCGCCCTGTGACATTTGCTGATAGTCGCTTTGTCGTATGCCCTGATTGTGGCAACAAGCGCTGCCCGCACGCCAATGACCACCGGAATGCATGCACCGGAAGCAATGAGCCAGGTCAGGAAGGTAGCGCGTATCCAGCAGCACCGCAGCAGGAGGCGTGATGGTTACTGGAGGATACACGCTTGACCTGACCTGTGATTGTCTTGAATGTCAGTCATATATGGGAAACCCAGATTATCGCACCGAAGCGCAAGGGTTTAAGCAGTTTGTGGGCGACAACTTCACGGAATGTTTTCGAACAGCCAAAAAGAGAGGTTGGAGATTTAACGCCAACAAAACTCATTGTTTAGCTCCTGGACACTCATTCTGAACCGGTGGTGGAAGTGATGCCTAACCCATTCGACGCAGTGATGTTGGTGATTCTGGTATACGCAGCAGTTCAGGAAATAGGGTGGCTGCCATGGTGAGCAAACTCAAACAGCGGCGTACGCGCCGCCTTAAAGCCGATGTGGCATGGTGGCGTGAGGAAGCGGAATACGGTAACCGCCGCATCCTCCAACTGGCCGGAGAAATCGACAGGCTCAAGAAGCTGGTCATCCGCGTACCGATGCCTGTCCTGATCTCAAAGGAAATGGTCCACCAGCTTTATCACACCGAAACAAAAAGATGTCGTACCTGCAATGATGGGCTCCGTGGTGGTTGTTCATCATGCATTTTCTATAAAAGATAGCCGGGTGCAGCCGGTTAAGTGGAAATCAACGTATGGGGCAGTTAATAACACTTCATGAGTGGGCGTCGGGTCCTAATGGGTTCAAATATCCATTAAGCAACTCAGCACTGAACAAAATAGCCAAGACCAAGCAAACTTTCCCACCAGCTTTAAAGCAAGGTCGCCGCTGGGTTATAGATGAGGACGCTCGTTTTATTGGCATGGTAAGCAATGTTGATATTTCATCATCATTATCAGACAAGGCTCGCCAGTTAGTGGAGAAAGCAATAAATGGCAGCGCGCCCCAGAAAGCATAACGTTAAAATACCTAACCTGTATTGCAAGTTGGATAAACGTACATCAAAAATATACTGGCAATATCGCCATCCCATCACTGGAACATTTGTTGGTTTTGGCACAGATGAAGAGGCAGCGAAAGCTGCTGCTACGGAGTTGAATCGGATAACATCTGAGCAGGAAACACGTCAATCGTTCGCTCTTATCGATATAGCCATTAAGAAGTCAGAGAAGAAAGAGCAAGGAATTCGAGTCGCAGACTGGATAAAAAGGTACGTAGATATTCAGATGGAAAGGATGCGTGACGGAGAAATAAAAAAACCGACCGTAAAATCAAGGAAGTTATGTGCTCAGGTTCTGGCTGACAGAGCTCCTAACGTTCGCCTAAAAGATGTTGACACGAAGTTAATAGCAAAAATTATTGATGAGTATAAGTCTGAAGGTAAACATCGTATGGGTCAGCTGATTAGAAGCGTGCTTAACGACGTATTTAAGGAGGCGCAGCATGCTGGTGAGGTTGAACCCGGCTACAACCCTGCTTTGGCTGTTAAAAATCCGATAGCAAAGGTCAAGCGAAGCAGGCTCAGTATCGAACAATGGAAGCTAATCTATGAAAGCGCGGGAACATTGCCGCCATGCGCTCAGAATTCCATGCTTTTGGCTTTGGTGACTGGTCAACGTATTGGGGACATAGTAACGATGAGGTTTAGTGATATATGGGATAACCATCTTCATATAACCCAGAGTAAAACAGGAATGAAGTTAGCTATTCCTTTAAACTTACGGTGTGATGCAATTGGTATGACGCTTTCAGAGGTAATAAGCAAGTGTCGAGATAGGGTTGTGAGCCCATATCTGATACACCACGTGAAACATCATGCTTACGGAAAAGCTGGTTCCCATGTTCCTGAGAAAACAATATCGAAGTATTTCAAGGAAGCGAGAGATAAAGCACATATTGCCTGGCCAAAAGATTGTATTGCCCTGCCCCCATTTCATGAGCAGCGTTCGCTTTCATCAAGAACCTATAAAGCACAGGGTATTGATGTCAAAACCTTGCTTGGGCATAAAACTGAAGCAATGAGCACTATGTATGGAGATGATCGTGGCTTGGAATGGAACAAACTTGTGATTTAGCGAGATAGACACCATTTAGAAAGAGACAAATGATAAGCTGGGGCTATATGAGTTTTGGGGATGTGTTTTGGGGATGATTTGGGG
>ERZ1026890.701-NODE-701-length-16481-cov-6.811397_pt1 | contig 16481 bp, 12 predicted proteins | sample MGYA00380175_ERZ1026890 | MGnify/ENA primary metagenome ERZ1026890 (study PRJEB33269, sample SAMEA4719811) | human gut metagenome | biome: human-associated habitat; feature: organic feature; material: feces | place: Cameroon | collected 2013-10 ...
TATTCTACCATATTGAAAATAAAAAATCTATAAAAAAATGACTTTTAGTCATTTTGAGTATTGACTATCGGTCATTTTGTGCTAGAATAACACTTGCAAAGAAAATGACCAAAAGTCATATTTGAGAGATGACGGTCATATGTATTGAATTGATAATAAATGTAATTAATTAAGAGAGTTATTAATTATTGAGAGGTTATCAGTCCAATCAAAGTAAAATTACGTCGCAGACGTAGAAATGAGGCGAGTTATGGAAAAGTTTGGAAAAGTAATTGTTAAACTCAGAATTCCAATTCTTATTCTGAGTTTCCTGCTTCTTATTCCATCTGCAATCGGATACTTTAATACAAGAGTTAATTACGATATTCTGTATTATCTTCCGAATGAGATAGAGACTATGCAGGGTCAGGACATTCTTATGGATGACTTCAATAAGGGTGCATACGCGATGGTCGTTGTCCAGAATATGGATACCAAGTCTACTGACAGACTTATTAAGAAGGTAGAGAATGTAGACCACGTTGCACAGGTTATTTCTTACACAGGAATAGTTGGTGAAGATGTTCCATCTGAGATTGTTCCATCAAAATTCAGAAAGTATTTCGAGAATGACAGCACAGATACAACTTTATTTGCAATATTCTTCGATAATACAACTTCAAGTGATGATACTATGAATGCTATCACACAGATAAGAGAGAAGACAGAGGGTCAGGCGTTTATAAGTGGTATGTCAGCAGTAGTTACGGATACTAAGAATCTTTCGGAGAAAGAGACACCACTTTATGTACTTATAGCAGTAGTTCTTGTATGTATCGTGCTTGCTATATTTATGGATTCATTTCTTGTACCAGTATTTTTTATGATAAGTATAGGAATGGCAATTGTATACAACCTGGGTTCTAACATTTTATTAGGTGAGGTTTCATATATAACTAAAGCTCTTGCGGCTGTACTTCAGTTAGGTGTTACACTGGATTATTCGATCTTCTTATGGCACAGCTACAAGGAAATGAAGGAAATATATCCGGATGACCACAAGGAAGCGATGGCAGTTGCCATTGGTAATACACTTACATCCGTAGTTGGTTCTTCTATAACAACAGTTGCAGGTTTCATTGCACTTTGCTTTATGAGCTTCACACTTGGTCTTGACCTTGGTATCGTTATGGCAAAGGGTGTTGTATTCGGTGTTATCGGTTGTGTAACAATCCTTCCATCATTGATACTTACATTTGACAGGGCATTAGAGAAGACAATGCATCGTGAGATTATGCCAAACTTCGATAAGCTTGCTACATTTATAGTAAACCACTCATGGATATTTGTAATTGTCTTTGTTGTATTATTAGGACCTGCTATATATGGACAGAATCATACATCAGTATATTATGATTTGTCTGATACACTTCCAGATGACCTTGCTTGCTCACAGGCTAATAAGAAGCTGGAAGAAAACTTTGATATGAATTCAATCTATATGATACTTGCTGACTCTAGTATGTCTACAGATACAGCTAACGAAATGCTTGATAAGTTAGGTGATGTAGACGGTGTACAGTTCGCACTCGGACTTGACACAGCACTTAAGTCTGGTATTCCACAGGAATTCTTACCGGCTAAGACAGTATCAGAGCTTAAGGGTGAAGATTATCAGATAATGATGATTGCTACAGATTACAAAATAGCATCAGATGAAATTAACAATCAGATTAGTAAGGTGAATGATATTGTAAAGTCTTACGATTCTAAGGCAATGGTAGTTGGCGAAGCTCCTTGTACCAAGGATCTTATCACTATAACAGATAAGGACTTTAAGACAGTCAGTGCGGTATCGATAGTAGCTATATTTGTTATTATCCTGTTCGTACTTAAATCAATATCGCTTCCAATTATACTTGTTTCAGCAATCGAATTTGCTATCTTTGTTAATATGGGTATTCCATATTTTACGCATACACAGATACCATTTATTGCATCAGTAGTTATCGGTACTATCCAGCTTGGTGCAACAGTCGATTATGCTATTCTTATGACAACAAGATATAAGAAGGAAAGAAGTCAGGGATACGCTAAGAAGGAAGCAATTCAGATAGCTCTTTCAACATCAATACCATCAATTATTGTTAGTGCACTTGGTTTCTTTGCCGCAACATTTGGTGTTGGATGTATAGCTTCAGTTGATATGATTGGTTCGCTTTGTACACTTATGGCACGTGGTGCAATTATAAGTATGTTCGTAGTTATCTTCATACTTCCATCATTGTTTGTATTATGTGATAAGCTCATTATCAATACAAGTATAGGATTTAAGCCTAAGAAGAATCAGGATATGTAATCAGGAATATATATGAATGGGTCAAAGATGCATATTTCGTAATAGATATAAGAATATATCAGGAAGTAAGAAAATGGAGGAATAGTTATGGTTAAGAAGACTTTATTTAAATATAGTTCAGTATTATTAAGTGTTGTTCTTATTGCTTCAACACTTACAGGCTGTGGCACTAGCACAGCATATAATCAGACAGGCAGTGAGGTTGCAATAAGCAGTGAGGCTGCTTCTAATACAGAGAATATTATAACAAATGCTATTAAGAACGAGCTTTCAATATCAAATACAAGTACATTAAAGACAAATACAAGAGACGAGATGGTATATGTATTTGATAAGGCAGACGGAACTCAGGATCACGTTCTTGTAACAGAAAAGGTTACTGATTCTAAGGGCGAAACAACAACTAACCAGAGCACATCTGATAAGACTGCTCCTGTTTCAATAAAGGTTACTTACAAGTTAAATGGTGTTGAAACTAAGCCAGAAGATATGATTGGCAAGAGTGGTAAGGTTACTATCAGATATGACTATACTAACAATGAGAAGAAGAATATAACAGTTAATGGAAAGTCACAGACAGCTTATGTTCCATTTACTATGATTACAGGAACACTTCTTCCAACAGATAAGTTCAGTAATGTAGAAGTTACTAACGGCAAGGTAAGCAAGGTTGGCGATAATATCATTGCACTTGGTATGGCTATGCCAGGCTTAAAGGATACTTTAAACCTTAAGTTTGATGGTGAAAGCCTTGATATGGATATTCCAGAATACTTTGAAATATCAGCAGATGTAGAGGATTTCGAGCTTGATATGTCTATGTCAGTTGCTACAACAAGCACACTTAATGATATAGATACAGATGATTTCTCACTTGCTAAGCTTGAAGATAAGATGAATGAGCTTCAGTCAGCAGCTGACCAGCTTACAGATGGAACAGTTACTCTCCAGAATGGTACACAGACACTTTCTGACAGTATTCCAGCACTTACAGATGGCGTGAACCAGTTAAATGATGGTGCAAGCCAGCTTAAAGATGGTATCTATGCTTATACAGATGGTGCTACAGCTCTGGCAGCAGGTGCAGGACAGCTTAAGGATGGTATCAGTGCATACACAGCAGGAGCTAACCAGCTTGGTGCAGGTGCAGGACAGTTACAGTCAGGTTTAAAGACTTATACTGATGGTGTAGGAGCACTTAATGCAGGTTCAGGCACATTACAGAGTGGTCTTTCAACATATACAGGCGGTGTTGCCAGTGCGGCAGCAGGTGCAGTTTCATTACAGACAGGTTTAAAGGCTTATACAGATGGTGTTGCTAGTGCAGAGGCAGGAGCTTCACAATTAAATGAAGGAATAAAGAGCATTAAGACAGCACTTATTGGAAATGTTGTTAAGGAACTTGCAGCTAATTCAACAGCTTATAAGATGAATTCTGTAGCAGACTCAACAGGAAAGACTGTTATGGAGCAGGCAGCTGATTTACAGAAATTAGGAACAGCATTAGGCCTTAGTGATGTAACTATAGCAACAGACCTTAGTGATCTGGGCAAGAAGAGCAGTAGTGAGGCAGCAACAGATATATCGACTTATTTTGTAAAGTATCTTACAGCTTATACAACTAATATAATAACAGAGACATATACAGAAGCTGTGACAAGCGGTAAGCCATATACTCCACAGGTATCACAGGCTGGTTCAAAGGATTATGTATATGCTAACCAGTTAGGACTTCTTATTAAAGCCGCTGGTAATATAGGTGCTTCAAGTGCATTAGATGCAGTTGTCAGCAATCTTAGCAATAATGAAACAATTAATGCAGCATTAAAGCAGCTTACAGATGGAAGCCAGTCATTAACAGACGGACTTGGCAAACTTGTTAAGAATAACAATACACTTAATGCAGGTGCATCACAGCTTAATGCAGGACTTGCACAGCTTAGTGGTAACAATGATACACTTAATGGTGGTATAGCACAGATAAGCGCAGGACTTGCACAGCTTAGCGATAACAATGATACACTTAATGGTGGTATAGCACAGATAAGCGCAGGACTTGCACAGCTTAATGGTAACAATGATACACTTAACGGTGGTATTGAACAGATTGCAGGCGGTTTAGGCACACTTAATTCTAACAATGAAGCTTTAAGAAGTGGTTCTACACAGCTCGCTGATGGAACATCAACACTTAAGTCATCTTCTGTAACTTTAGCAGATGGTGTAACACAGCTTAATGATGGTGCTATAACACTTAAAGATGGTATGGCAGAATTCAATGAGACAGGTATTAAAGCTATTACAAGTCTTGTTGGTGATGATGCTGATACAGCAGTAGATACAATCAAGGAAGTAATCAAGCTTGGTCAGAATTACAACACATTCCTTGGTAAGTCAGATGGTAAGGATAATTCAGTAACGTTTATATATAAGACAGCTGAATTAACTAAATAAGCTTACTTTTCCAAAACTCTCATATATAAATTATGCCGGCCCGGTCGGCGGAAAGATTAATAATCTTTCAAAAAACCCCACAGAAATTCATATCTGTGGGGTTTTTGCTATGCAGACAGTGCGTTAAAGGTTACGCAGCTGCGACAGTATAGTTATATGTTAATATAATTCCATAATTATTTTGAATGTTATGATATGCTTTTAAAATAATCTTCAAGCCTTGTAAATGTCTTAATAAGTACAGATGCTTCATCTTCGCTTAAATCGCCAGTGATATGTTTAATCATATCCTGATGAAATTTCATATGGTGATTGTATGCCGCATTACCCTTTGGTGTGAGAGAAGCATATACGACACGGCGGTCTTCCTCACTTCTTGTCCTTATTACATATCCCTTTTTAACAAGTCCGTTAATGCCGACTGTAAGAGTTCCCATAGTCACGCCTAAGGCCTTTGATATTGTTCCCATAGTGCGTGGCTCTTTAATTCCGATAGCTTCAATTATGTGCATATCAGTAACTGTGATGTCAGAAAATTCATCTGTAATTAAAGCCTTTTCTTCAATGTTCATTATATCATTGAATAAAGTTACTAAAATAGAGTTCAATGATTCGTAAATGTCCATAGGTATTACTTTCCTCGCTTCAAAATATTTTTAATTATACAATGAAATGGCGTGTTAATGCAACAAAATACTGCGGTATTTGTGAGTTAATGCGTTAAATACAATTTGCAATTTTATAGGATAAGTAGTATCATTAAATGGAGTATTATTTTGACAATATAGAGCAATAAAAGTACAGGTTATTGCTATAAAATATTACTTAATATCAGGTTTAAAGTTTAATGATAGATGGAGGCACATATGAAGTTCATAGCAATTGGCGAATTGATGTTAAGATTATCACCACCTAACTATGAGAAGATAGTTACAACCCACAATTTCATAGTTAACTATGGTGGAGCAGAAGCCAACGTAGCAGTTTCACTCGCTAACCTTGGTGTAGATTCAACATTTTTTACAGTATTACCTAACACAGACCTTGGTAAGTCTTGTATCAACTACCTTAAGGCTAATGATGTACACACTAAGCACATTATCAAGTCTGACGGAAGAATGGGACTTTATTACCTTGAAGAAGGTGTTTCAGTAAGACCTTCACAGGTAATATATGATAGAGGAAGCTCAGCATTTGCTGAATATGATTATAAGGATGTAGATTTTGAGAACATCTTAAAGGATTATGACTGGTTACATTTAAGTGGCATCACACCAGCTCTTTCATATAACTGCCGTCGTCTTATAGATAAGGCTATCAAGGCAGCTAAGAAGCTTGGACTTACGGTAAGCTTTGATCCTAATTTCAGAAGTACATTATGGTCTTTTGAAACAGCAAGGGATGTACTCAGCAGATATCTTCCATATGTAGATGTACTTATAGGTATTGAGCCTATCCATGTATACAATGCAGATGGTACAGATGTTAAGGACGGCCTTACTATGGATCCATCATTTGAGGATATGGACAGAGTATTCAAGGCTATTGATGAGCAGTACCATATGAAAGCAATTGCAAGAACAGTACGTTATGTTCATTCAGGAAGTAATAACTCTCTTAAGGCTTTCTACTATGCTGACGGAAAGACTTACGAAAGCAAGACACTCAATTTTGAGATTGTTGACCGTGTTGGTGGTGGAGATGCATTCTCTTCTGGTCTTATCTATGCTCTTATGCAGAATGACTGGAAGCACGAAGATATCGTCAATTTCGCAGTAGCTTCTTCAGTAATGAAGCACGCTATCCGCGGCGATACTAACATCACAAGCGTTGACCAGATTAAACGACTTATGAATAATGCTTCATTTGATGTGCAGAGATAATAAGCGTAGGTCATACAGAAGGAAGGTCTAAGGAAAATCAGTACTTGAATAATGATTTTCCCTAGACCTTCTTCATATGAGATTAATAACAGATAGATTATGGTTAATATACCGGAGGATATATGAAAAAAATAAAAGAACTTATGCCGGAGGCATATGATTTTAATGGAAAGCTTTCATTAAAACAGGCGATACCACTTGGACTTCAGCACGTTATGGCGATGTTTGTAGGAAATCTTACACCGTTGCTTATTATTACAGGAGCCTGTGGTATTGGAGCAGGAAGTGAGTATGCATCTATTCAGGTTGCACTTTTACAGAATGCTATGATTATAGCTGGTATTGTAACACTTATACAGTTGTTTTCAATTGGACCTGTTGGAGGCAAGGTGCCTATTATTATGGGTACAAGCTCTGGATTTATCGGAGTATTCAGCAGTATAACAAAGGTTATGGGAGGCGGAGTATTAGCCTATGGTGCAATTATGGGAGCATCCATTATAGGTGGTCTTTTTGAAACTGTGCTTGGTGCATTTATTAAGCCTTTAAGAAGATTTTTCCCATCAGTTGTAACAGGAACTGTTGTGCTTTCTATTGGACTGTCACTTATTTCTGTTGGTATCAATTCATTCGGTGGTGGAAACGGGGCTAAAGACTTTGGCTCATTAGAGAATCTGTTTCTGGCGTTTGTTGTGCTTATTGTTATATTATTCGTTAAGCACTGGACAAAGGGATATCTTAGTTCATCATCTATACTGATTGGAATTATAGTTGGTTATATTGTAGCAGCTATTATGGGCTGTGTGCTTCCACATACAGCAGTTAATGCTGAGGGAGTTGAATATACTAAGTCATGGGTACTTAACTGGAATAAGGTTGCAGAAGCTAAGTGGATTGCGATTCCTAAGTTCATGCCAGTTAAGCCAGTGTTTGACTTAAGAGCAATACTTCCTGTGCTTGTTATGTTTGTTGTAACAGCAGTAGAAACTGTTGGAGATATATCAGGTGTTATGGTCGGTGGAGTAGGAAGAGAAGCGACAGATAAAGAACTTTCAGGCGGAGTTATGTGTGATGGTTTAGGTTCATCGCTTGCAGCACTTTTCGGTGTGCTTCCTAATACATCATTCAGCCAGAATGTTGGCCTTGTTGCAATGACTAAGGTTGTTAACAGAATTGCACTTGCATCTGGTGCTGTATTCCTTATATTATGTGGTCTTATTCCTAAGCTTGGAGCATTAATATCAATCATGCCACAGTCAGTACTTGGTGGTGCGGCAGTTATGATGTTCTCATCAATTATTGTAAGTGGTATCCAGCTTATCACTAAGGAGCCGCTTGATGCAAGAAGGCTTTCTATTGTATCGGTTGCACTTGGTGTAGGCTATGGTATGGGTGTAAGCCCTGCAATCCTTGCACATACACCACAGGCAGTACAGCTTATGTTTGGTGAGTCTGGTATTGTTCCAGCAGCATTTGTAGCAATATTACTTAACATAATTCTTCCTAAGGATAAAGCTGAGGAAACGGTTAAAGAAGTTGTTTCAGAAGAAGCAGCAACAATAAAGGAAAAGGCTGTAACTAAATAAGGTACAGCAATTAGCGAAGATACCGGGAAAGACGAATAAGGTCATCAGGAGTATCAATATCATATAATTCATATTCATCCTGTGCAGGAACTAAAACAACCTGTGCAGGATGTTTTTTTGCAATAAAGCCGCCACCCTTGCCCTGTGGAAGATTCATCAGTTCATCATAATATCTGGCTGGGAATATTACAGGAGAACCAGGAGTTCCATTAAAAGCAAGACGGCATATCTTACTATTATTATTGAAATAATTATTATTGGCATTGCTGGATTTATCTGTGCTGTTACAAGCAAAATAACTGCTGTTGTAGTAAATAAATAAAAGGCACAGCAGCTGAAGGCTTGTCTTAGTGATAAGCGGCTGGTCTGATGGAAGAAATAATATCCCTTGGGTGCAGTTGTTTTTCTGGCAGCAGGCTTCATTTAGAATATGGGAAACACCAAGGCGTACCATATCATTTCTGTAAGGCATACTGTGTTTTATACAATGTATATGTTTCTGTTCACATATCTGTACAAGCTCATCATGTCTGGTTACGGCAAGCGTTTCATAAAAGTCTGCGAAACGACTTATATTTATTGCATTTTCAAAGAGAGTGTTGTTGTTGAAGGAGGCTAAAAGCTTATTTGTACCGAATCTTTTTGACATACCAGAGGCCATAATAATGCATGAAATAGAGCTGAAGGTATTATCAATATCGATTAAAAGTACATCAGATCTGCTTTTAATACTGTCAAGAAATTCCGTGGATTGTTTTCTGATGACAGATAATACGCGTGAGTTATCAAGAAGACTTTTAATGCTCTCCTGAAAAGGTATACAGGAGCTTTCCAGATAACCAAGCTCGTCAATAACAAATACACTATCATCAGAGGTCATAAGATGCTTCATAATAGCAGGACAGGCGCAGTTAATAAAGCCATCCTCTACGGAGGTCATGTTGTTGCCTTTTTTAGGGGAAACAGGAGTGAGTGTACGTGGTCTGCCAATCACATATTCTTTTCCATCATCTATAAGATTGGATTTAATAACAACTTCTGGTGTGTCTGTTCTGCGGCTTAGCAGATAATTGAAAAAATCAGACATATCCGTAGTTTCTTTAGTCAGGTTTAAAATGCTGTTTAACAGATATGATTTGCCACTTCCCCGGTCTCCCGTAATAAAAAGATGTTTTTTATCTGACATCTTAAAAAATGTAATTACAGCCAAAGCGTCTAAATAACAATTATCCATAGAATAAGTTACCTCGTTTCAGTAAAATGATTTTATAACGTAAGTGTGTCTGGTGTAAATAAACATTTATACGCAGTATAGGTATAGATCTATAATGCCACAACTACACGGTGTGTTTTATGGTGGATATCAGTACATTCAATAACATTAATATTATTATATATAAGAGACATCTTTTCATTAATAATATCAAGAGAGTCGGTATGAGTATTAATGCTGGTAAGTATTGTTCCGGCTTTCATAAGAAATATATTATCACAGTATTCTAAAGCAAGCTCAGGGCTGTGAATACACATTAGGGCGCATCTGCCATCGGATACAATACTTCTTATGTGCTGCATAAGAAGATGACGGTTAGAAAAATCAAGTGCACTATCCGGCTCATCGAGAAGAAGCAGTGGGGAAGCCTCTATTATGGTGCGTGCCAGAATACATAACTGCTTCTGCCCTTCGCTTAAAGCTAAGAAGTCTGATTCGTATAAACCCTTAAGTCCAACCATATCAATAGCTTTATCCACACGCCTGAGCATATCTGTGGTGTAGCCTCCAAGTATGTGCATATGAGGATTGAAGCCAAGCAGACATACATCCCTGACGGTTATGCTTATGGTAAGATTGTTTCTTTGGGGAATGTAGCTTATGAGCTGTGCCTTTTTTTTAACAGAGAGGTTTTCAAGTAGGTGTTCATTAAGCTGACATTGTCCGTTGTGTTTTATAAGTCCCATGATGGCCTTAATAAGAGAGGTTTTACCACAGCCGTTATTGCCAATAACAGCATTAAGCTGTCCTGGCTTAAGGTCAAAGCTTACGTTATCAACCGCACAGGTGTTGCCATAATATACAGATATTCCGGCTGCGGAAAATGTAGTATTGAATAAATCAGACATTATAACCCCTCCTTTTTATTAGCCCTGATAAGCAGAATTATAAGCAGCGGAGCACCCAAAAGGGATGTAAATATACTGACCGGTAGTTCAGAGGTGGATACACTCCTTGCCAGTATATCGGCAAGTGTCAATAAAATAGCTCCTGTGAAGCCGCTTGTTATATATGTGAATATGTCATTACGCTTTGTAAGAAGTCTGGCAATATGAGGTGCGATAAGTCCGATAAAGCTTATAAGCCCCGTAACACATATTATTGATGATACTACTAATGTAGCAAGCATTAATATGATAAAACGCAGACTTGTTACATGTACACCTAGTGATACAGCTTCCTCTTCACTTGTAGAGAGAATGAGAATCTGTCTGTATAACAAAGCCATTATAATAAAGCCGGTAAGTGTCGTGAGAAATGGAATAGCAAGGCTGTCTCTTGAAATACCATTAAGGCTTCCCATAATCCAGTATTCGATTGAAGCAAGTTGTTTTTCAGGATCTGCAGCAAGCTTTAGAAACATAAGTATAGTCTGTGCCACAGAATGAATAGCTATACCGGCAAGCACGATAGTATAACTGTTTCTGCCAGGGACAAGATAGGCTGTGAGCAGAGTTATTATGAGGGCTGTTACAGCTCCGATAAATGCAGATATGGAGATGACTGGAACAGTAGCTGAAACTGCAACTATTGCAAGAGCAGCACCGGCACTTGCACCGGAGGAAACGCCAACGATATCGGGAGAAGCCAGAGGGTTTTTAAATATAAGCTGATATATATAACCTGATATTGAAAGCCCAAAACCACCTATAACACCCATAAGGGCGCGGGGAAGCCTGAGCCTTTTAAAGACCATAATAGACATAGTATCACCAGACAGTAAGCTCTTTAATGTGAGTGGATACTGTCCGGTAATGACAGACCATACAAGTACTACTATAAGAAGCAGTACCTGTATGACTGATAAAAGTATAATTTTGTTCCGGTAATTAGAAGTATTTTTGAACATAAATCATCCTTATTTAGCAGGTGTGAATCCATAAAAGCTTTCATAGAATTTAGTTACACATTCTTCATAGAAATCATTAGTAACCTTTTCTGGGTGAAGAACAGAGGCAATATATATGCTTCCTAAGAAGCTTGCTGGTACAGGTGAATCCCATGCTTCTATATCACCAGGAAGCTTTACAACCTTTTTATTCTTAACAGCATTGCAGTTTGCAAGATTAGTATCATTTATAACGTCATCTACTGAGTAAGTTGCATCGGCAGCTATTATAATGTAATCAGGGTTCCAGGCAAGAAGCTGTTCATATGAAATATTTGCCCAGTAAGTATCTGTAAGCTCAGAGGCTGCATTCTTTCCGCCTGCATTGCTAAGTAATGTGTTCTGATACATCTTGCTTCCGGCTGTTGAAAGAACAGAGCTGTTGCCCGCAAGATATACTAAAGGAGTGCTCTCACCTGCAAGCTTGGCTTTATTATCAGCTAAAAATGTATCGATAGAATTGTTAAGTGCATCAGAGCGTCCGATTGTGTTAGTTATTTTACCAACAAGTGTTATACATTCCTTAAGGAGCGTTGCATCCTCAGGATTAACAACAACAGCTTTGATACCAAGACCTTCAAGTGTATCTGCAGCTTTTTTTAACTTCATAGGAAGGAATACAACATCAGGTGCTGCTGCAACACAGGCTTCTGTGTTGAATTCCTTAGCTGTTCCCATATTAGGGAGACTTACGATGGATGGAGCTGCAAGCTTATAGATGTTTCGTGTATTAGCCTTAGCTTCGATTCCCACAAGCTTATCCTTTAATCCAAGTGCAAGGAGAAGACTTGTAGAGATATAGTAAGATGAAGCAATCTTTTCAGGTGCTTTTTCAAAGGTTACTGTTCTTCCAGCCTGGTCGGTAACAGTAAGAGGGTAGCTTGTGCTTACCTCGTTAAATTGTGACATTACATCAAATGCTGATGTTGAAGCAGCCTGTGTAGTGCTGTCATTTGCGGCAGAACTGCCACATGCTACAGTTGATATAAGCATGAGCACTGCCAGAACTAAAGTGGTTAATCTTTTAAAATTTTTCATAGTTATCCTCATTTCTACTTTATTTTTACACATTTTTTATGTTGGCCAGAATATATCTGACAGCAACAGTTAAAACAAGTGCGCGAATGAATTTTATCAGATTGACAAGGCTTTTACAAGTCAGTATAGTTATATTATGATGTAATTAAGAAGCGGTCAGAAAAGAGGTTAAATGTTGTTTAAAGCTGCACAGCAGGACTTTTATTTCTGGCATAAGTATGATCAAAATGAGGAGTTTTTATGCTTAATATACAGAATTATAGGAAAGTAGAAAGTATTGAAGAGGCTTACGAGCTTAACCAGAAGAAGGCTAACAGAATTGTCGGCGGCATGATGTGGATGCGTATGGGTGATAACAGAATCAATACTGCGATTGATATGTCCGGACTGGGACTTGATAAGATTGAAGAGACAGAAGAAGAATTTAAGATTGGATGTATGACATCACTAAGACAGTTGGAAAACCATAAGGGGTTTAATGAGTATACGAATGGCTGCGCTAAGGAAGCACTAAGGCATATTGTTGGCGTGCAGTTTAGAAATCTTGCAACAGTTGGTGGAAGCATATATGGAAGATATGGATTTTCTGATGTTCTTACATTATTAATTGGACTTGATTCATACGTTGAATTATATAAGGGTGGAATAGTTTCCCTAAAGGAGTATGCGGCAAAAAGCTATGACAGGGATATTATTGTAAGCATTATAGTTAAGAAAAAGCCAGTCAAGATGTTTTATGAGGCAGTAAGAATAACAGAAACAGACCTTCCGGTTCTTACCTGTGCTGGCGTGGGCTTTAGTGGTGCAGGTGAATATAATATATGCATAGGTGCAAGACCGGGAAGAGCTGTTGTTGTAGAAGATAAGGAAGGTATTCTTAAGGGCGTAGTAAATGATGAAACTATAGAGAGCTTCGCAAGGTATGTAAAAGAAAATGTTCCTACAGAGAGTAATATGCGTGGAAGTGCTGAATACAGAAGCCATCTGGCAGAAGAGCTTACCAAGAGAGCATTAAGGGCTGTAAATAATTAATAATTAGTTATTGATTATTAATAGCTGATGTATTATTTATATAGATTTGTTTATATATCGATTTATTAGTGTATGGATTGGAGAATATATGTTAGTAGATATTAAGTTAAATGGAAAGTCGGTCAAGGCAGATGTTGCCTGCGATATGACTCTTTATGATTTCGTGAGGGAGCATGGCTGTTATAGTGTAAAATGTGGCTGTGAGACTTCTAACTGCGGACTGTGTACGGTATTTCTTAACGATAAACCAGTGCTTTCATGTTCGGTTCTTGCTGTAAGAGCAGATAAATGCAGCGTTACAACGCTTGAAGGTTTACAGGAGGAGGCCGCAGAATTCGTTACATTTATAGCTGACCAGGGGGCAGAGCAGTGTGGCTTCTGTAATCCGGGTTTTGTTATGAATGCACTGGCACTTTTCAGGGAGAATCCTTATCCTGATGAAGATGAGATAAAGGAGTTCCTTTCGGGAAATCTGTGCAGATGTTCAGGTTATGAAGGCCAGTTAAGAGGAATTATGGATTACCTCAAGGTAAAAAAGGCGAAGGAAGCCAGTGTAGAAAATAAAGAAAACATAGCAGAGGAGGTGAAGTAATGAAGTCGGTTAATAAAGCGGTAAGAAAAAAGGATGCAATGGAGCTGCTTCTTGGAAAGCCGGTATATACAGATGATATTGCACCAAAGGATTGTCTTGTTGTAAAGCTTCTGCGTTCACCATATGCCAACGCATATGTTAAGAGCATTAATACAGATATTGCAATGAAGGTACCTGGAATAGAGGCAATATATACATATAAGGATGTTGACCAGAATATGAAGCGTTTCACCTGTGCCGGACAGACTTATCCTGAACCAAGTCCTTATGACAGGCTTATTCTTGATAAACACGTAAGATTCATAGGCGACCCGGTTGCTATTGTTGCGGGAGTGGATGAACGTTGTGTTGACAAGGCAATGAAGCTTATTAAGGCAGAGTATGAGGTACTTGAGCCAGTGCTTGACTTTACAAAGGCAAAGGATAATGAGATACTTGTTCATCCGGAGGATAACTGGGAAGCAATGTGTCCTGTCGGAGCTGATAATAAAAGAAATCTATGTGCACATGATGAGTGCAGTAATGGTGATATAGATAGGGTGCTTGAGAGCTGTGATATTGTAATTGACAGGACATATCATACAAAGGCATGCCAGCAGAGTATGATGGAGACCTTCAGGACATTCTGTACAATCGATACTTATGGAAGACTTCATGTTGTAAGCTCTACACAGATAGTATTTCATTGCAGAAGAATCATATCACACGCACTTGGAATATCTCCATCAAAGATACGTGTTACAAAGCCTAGAATAGGTGGTGGTTTTGGCGCAAAGCAGACCTCAGTTTCAGAAATATATCCGGCATTTGTCACATGGAAGACTAAGAAGCCAGCTATGATTATATTCTCAAGGGAAGAGTCATTATCAGCTTCATCTCCAAGACATGAGATGCAGATGCATGTAAGGCTTGGTGCAACTAAGGATGGTATCGTAAAAGGAATAGATTTATATACTCTGTCTAACACAGGAGCTTATGGGGAGCATGGACCAACGACAGTAGGTCTTTCAGGACACAAGTCAATACCGTTATATGGAAAGGCAGAGGCATTCCGTTTTGTAAGTGATGTTGTATACACGAATGTTATGTCAGCAGGAGCGTACAGAGGTTATGGTGCCACACAGGGGCTTTTTGCCGTTGAATCTGCTGTAAATGAGCTTGCTGATAAGCTGCATATGGATCCTTTTGAAATAAGATTTAAAAACATAGTTAAGGAGGGCGATGTAATGCCTGCTTACTATGGTCAGGTAAATACAAGCTGTGCGCTTGACAGATGCTTAGCAAAGGTTAAAGAGATGATTAAATGGGATGAGAAGTATCCTATGAGAAAGATATCTGATACGAAGGCACGTTTTGTCGGAATGGGTATGGCTATGCAGGGCTCTGGTATATCAGGTGTGGATGTGGGAAGTGCCACACTTAAGCTTAATGATGAGGGTGTGTATACAATGAATATCGGTGCTGCTGATATGGGAACAGGCTGTGATACAATACTTGCACAGATTGCTGCGGAGGTGCTTGAGTGCAGTACTGATGACATAAGTGTATTCGGTGCTGATACTGATATATCACCTTATGATTCAGGATCATATGCATCAAGTACAACATATGTTACCGGAAAGGCTGTTGAGAACTGTGCCTTAGAGCTAAGAAACAGAATCGAAAGTCTTGGAGCAAAGCTTATAGGCTGTGATAAGAGTGAGGTTACATTTGACGGAAGCTGTGTAAGCTGTGAGGCTGGAGAGCACAAGGGTGCATCAGTAAGTCTTTGTGATATAGCAACAGCTTCTATGTGTGGCAATGATATGGCACTTTCTGTTACTAATACACATACATCACCTATTTCACCACCACCATTTATGGTAGGTGCAGCTGAGGTTGAAGTTGACCTTGTTACAGGCGAAAGCAGGGTTGTAGAATATGATGCATGCGTTGACTGTGGAACACCGGTTAATCCTAATCTTGCAAGAGTACAGGCAGAAGGCGGAATACTTCAGGGAATTGGTATGGCAATGTCTGAAAATATCACATATTCTGATAAGGGAAAGCTTTATGAGAACTCATTCCTGCAATATAAGATACCATCAAGGATGGATATTGGACATATTAATGTTGAGTTTGAAAGTAGCTTCGAGGATGCTGGACCATTTGGTGCTAAGTCAATAGGAGAGGTTGTAATAAATACACCACTTCCGGCTGTGACAGATGCACTAAGCCACGCAGCAGGAAAGCGGTTCTATGAGCTGCCTATAACACCAGAGCAGATTGCTATGGCGAGGGCAGAGAATAATTAGGATTATAACACAGATAAGATAAAAAATAAGACGGCACGATTTATTTCTGGATAAAGGGAATAGTCTGTCTCTTATACACATCTCCGAGCCCACGAGACTAAGG
>ERZ1026890.714-NODE-714-length-16211-cov-6.600149_pt1 | contig 16211 bp, 16 predicted proteins | sample MGYA00380175_ERZ1026890 | MGnify/ENA primary metagenome ERZ1026890 (study PRJEB33269, sample SAMEA4719811) | human gut metagenome | biome: human-associated habitat; feature: organic feature; material: feces | place: Cameroon | collected 2013-10 ...
TCAAGGGCATCTGGTGTGTGCCGCAGTATTCCAACCCCGACGGCTACACCTACAGTGACGAAACGATCGAGCGTTTTGCTAAAATGAAGACGGCCGCTCCCGATTTCAAGATCTTCTGGGATGAGGCCTACATCGTCCACCATCTGACCGATGAGATCATCGAGACCCCCGTTCTGCTGAACGAGTGCAAGAAGTACGGCACACAGGACCGCGTCTTCATGTTCACTTCCACCAGCAAGATCACCTTCCCCGGTGCAGGCGTCTCCGCGATCGCCTGCAGCGAGAACTCCATGAAGTACATCTGCAAGCGCTTCTCGGTCATGATCATCAGCTACGATAAGATGAACCAGCTGCGCCACGTCCGTTTCCTGAAGAACAAGGAAGGCGTCCTGGCCCACATGGCCAAGCACCGCCGCCGCCTGATCCCCTGCTTCGATGCAGTGAAGACGGCCTTCTCCGAGGAACTGACCCCCTGCGGCGACATTGCCCACTGGACCAACCCCAAGGGCGGTTACTTCATCAGCCTGTACGTGATGCCCGGCTGTGCCAAGCGTGTGGCAACCCTGTGCAAGGAGTGCGGCCTGACCCTGACGGGTGCCGGTTCCGCTTACCCCTACCACAAAGACCCGGAAGATTCCCATCTGCGCATTGCGCCCACCTATCCCAGCCTGGACGAGGTGGAGACCGCTTCGGATCTGCTGTGCGTCTGCGTAAAGCTGGCCACGGTGGAAAAGCTGCTTGCGGATCAGGAAGCGTAAGCGTCCCCGTTGTTGAAGATCTCCCCGCGCGGCGGAATTCTGCCGCACGGCGGAGGTTTATTATATTTTGGAGGTTTCCCGATTTTTATGAAGACGAAAGGCAAAGCATGGCAGCTTGTTGTCACGGTGCTTCTGATCGCGGCGTTTGTCTACACGGCATTCTTCGGCGTTGCGGTCAAATATGGCGATGTGACCCGGACCTATATCAAGGGCGCGCAGGATATCCGCTTCGGCGTGGATATCAAGGGCGGCGTCAACGTGACGTTTGCACCCTCGGACGGCTACGATGCCACCGATGAGCAGCTGGACGCCGCGCAGCTCGTCATTGAGAACCGTCTGGTCGGTCTGAACGTGACCGACTACGAGCTGTATGTGGACTACGATTCCGACCGTCTGATCCTCGAATTTCCGTGGCAGTCCGGCGAGACGGATTTCGACCCCGAAGCTGCCATCGAAGAGATCGGCACCACCGCCTACCTGACCTTCCGGGAGGGGAGCAGTGCGGACGGTGAGCTGATCCTGGACGGCTCCATGGTCGAGAGCGCAGCGGCGCAGTACGGCCCGGTGAGCGGCAGCTCTTCGGAGTATTATGTGGCCCTCAAGTTCACCGATGCGGGTGCCAAAGCCTTTGGCGATGCCACCACCCGGCTCTACCAGAGCAGCGGCACCATCAGCATCTGGCTGGATGACGAGAATGTCAGCACGGCCACGGTTCATGCGGCCATTACCGATGGTGCTGCCATCATCACAAGCTCGGCATCCAACCCCTTCACGCAGGACGATGTCGTCAAGATGGCCCGCCAGATCAACTCCGGCTCGCTGCCCTTTGCGCTGACCGTGGACAGCTACTCTACCATCAGCCCCAGCCTGGGTGAGAACAGCCTGAGCGCCATGGTGCTGGCCGGTCTTATCGCTTTTGCCCTCATCGTGGTCCTGATGACGGCGCTGTACCGTCTGCCAGGTTTCCTGGCCTGCATCGCACTGGCCGGTCAGGTGGCGGCTACGCTGGCCTTCGTTTCCGGTTATTTCCCGGTGTTTGAGAGCTTCACCCTGACGCTGCCCGGCATCGCCGGCATCATCCTGGCCATCGGCATGGGTGTGGACGCCAACGTCATCACCGCCGAGCGCATCAAGGAAGAGCTGCGCAGCGGCAAGTCTCTGGATGGCGCCCTCAAGAGCGGCTTTGCCCGCGGCCTGACGCCCATCATCGACGGCAACGTGACCATCGTCATCGTGGCGGTCGTGCTGATGGGTGCCTTCGGCCCCTCGGACGGTTTCTTTGCAAAGATGCTCCACTTCGTCTTCTTTGCCTTTGGCCCGTCCACTGCGGGCACCATCTATGCCTTCGGCTACACGCTGCTCACCGGTGTGCTGCTCAACTTTGTGTTCGGCGTCTTCGCTACCCGCGTGATGATCCGCGGGGCAGCGGCCATCAAGGCCCTGCGCGACCCCTGGCTCTACGGTGCAGACCGCCCCGGCAAGGAGCCTGCGGAGAAGAAGCCCATCGACTTTGTGAGCCTGCGCAAGCGCTTCCTGACCATTTCCTCCTGCCTGATGGCAGTCATCCTGCTCTGCGCGGTGGTGCTTGGCGTCCGGCTGGATACCGAGTTCACCGGCGGTGCGATGATCACCCTGAGCTATGAGGGCGAGTTCACCACGGCCGATGTGCAGAAGACTGCTTCTACCGCACTGGGCAGCAAGGATCTGACCCTCCAGACCGGCGAGAACGTCGCCACCGGGGAGCAGACCCTGAAGATCTCCATGCCCGGCAACGAGACCGTGACCACCGATCAGGTGGAGAACCTGCTGGATTCCCTGAACGAGACCTACCCGGACAACGGCTTCGTTCAGTTGTCGCTGAGCAACGTCAGCGCGGCCATGGGTACCAAGTTCCTGCAGAAGAGTCTGGTCGCCGTTCTCTTTGCGCTGGTGCTCATCCTGCTGTATATCGGCTTCCGTTTCCAGAAAATCGGCGGCCTGACCGGCGGTATGATGGCCGTTCTGGCCCTGCTGAACGACCTGATGGTCGTGTTTGGCACTTTCGTGCTGCTGCGCACCCCGCTGGACGGCAACTTTATCGCCGCCATGCTGACCATTCTGGGCTACTCCATCAACGATACTGTCGTCGTGTACGACCGCATCCGCGAGAACCGCACCCTGATGGAGAAGAAGATCTCCTTCGAAGAATTGGTCAACCACTCGGTCAATCAGTCGGCCCGCCGCACCATCATCACCACCGTCACCACCGTGATGGCGCTGGGCGTGATGTGCATCATCTCCAAACTCTACGGCCTGGACAGCATCTTCACCTTTGCGTTCCCGCTGATGATGGGCATGATCAGTGGTGTTTACACCTCGCTGTGCGTGTCCACTTCCGCGTGGGTGCTGTGGAGCGAGCGCAAGACCGGCAAAAAGAAAGCGTGAGCTTCGCCCAAACGTGAACATGACCAAATCAGGAGGAACAAACCATGAAATGTCCCTATTGCGGCGATGAAGAATCCAAGGTCATCGATTCCCGCCCGACCGAAGATGGCGAGCGCATCCGCCGCCGCCGGGAGTGCCTGCGCTGCCACATGCGGTTCACGACCTATGAGGTGGTGGAGACGGTCCCGCTGATCGTCATCAAAAAGGATAATTCCCGCGAACCCTTTGACCGGCAGAAGGTGCTCAACGCCATGCTGCGCGCCTGCGCCAAGCGCCCGGTCAGCTACGAGTCGCTGGAACGTGCCGTCAGCAGCATTGAGCAGACGCTGATGAGCTCCTACGACCGGGAAGTGACCAGCGTCCGCATCGGTGAGCTGACCATGCAGGAGCTGAAAAAGATCGACGAAGTGGCCTATGTCCGCTTTGCGTCGGTCTACCAGCAGTTTGCCGACGTCGAGAGCTTTTTCACCGAGCTGCAAAAGCTGATGGGCGACCGGAAAAAGTAAGAGAATCCTTCCAAAAAGCGCACAGCCTCCGCCTGAATTTGGGCGGCAGGGCTGTGCGCTTTTTCGTTGCAGCAGATCGTTCGCATAATTTCGATTATGCGAAATGCTGAATCGTCTCAGAGGATGCGACGGGCGAGCCAGGCCAGCGTTTCGACCTGGACCTGAGCGCGGCGCAGCTCCCCGAACGCTTCTTCGGGGGCGTTCCATTCCAGATGGCCGTCGGCGGCGCGGAGGGCCGCTTCCAGTTCGGTGAAGTCTTCCGTTTTGAGCAGGTGGTTCATCCCTTCGCGCATCCGGTCGCAGAGGTCGGCTCCTTCGGCAAGGGCCTGACGGGCCCCGGTCAGGTCATCCTCCCGGATGGCTTCCATCGCATGGTCGATGTCGCCGGAGATGTCTTCGGCGAACATCTGCACCCGGAAGCTGCTGTAAAAGGCCACCGCGAGCAGGGCAGCCACGATGCCGAGGCAGGCGTAGATGCGTTTCATGCGTCCTCCTTTCTGAGCGGGCGGGCCGTGCGGCGAGGCTCTTTCTTCAGCAGAAAGTAATCTTCGGTGTCGTTGCCGATCAGAAGCAGGATCTCCTCCACCAGCAGGGTATTGGCCTGTGCCGTCCGTTCCAGCCAGGCGTGGTCCTTGCCGCACCAGTGGAGGTTGTCGTCCAGCACCTGCCCATCCAGCACAAAGGGGATGGTCGCCTGACCATGCTGGACCTTGAGTGCCAGGTCGGAGAGGGTGGCAGGCTCTCTTTCGGGGCGCAGCGCTACCGAAAGGCTGCCGTTCGTCTCCACAACGGCGTAGGAGACATCCCGTGGGTCAAAGACGTCCTTGCCGCGCAGGGCCTCCATCAGGTCGGCCGTCGTCAGCCGCAGAGTGCGCAGGGCATTCTGATCGATCTGCCCATCCAGAATGACCGTTTTGGGCCGGCCGGACATCAGATTGAAAAATCTCTGGCTCCGGAAGCTGAGAATGGACCCCAGAAGCTCCAGCGCTGCAATGAGGAAGAGCGGGATGAGGCTGGCGGTCACGGGGACTTCCTCCGATTCGATGGAGATGGACGCCAGATTGGAGATGAGGATGGTCGAGACCAGCTCTTCCGGCTGCAGCTCACCCAGCTGGCGCTTGCCCATCAGCCGCATGGCAAACAGGACGCAGAGATAGATCAAAACGGTGCGAACGATCAAAAGCTTCAAGGCGGAACACCTCCTGCGGGAATAACCGGCGCTGCGGCGGGTATCCTACTGCAAAAGGGGGGTGGGACCATGCAGCTTTCCGAACATCTGGAAACGAACCTCGCGGCGCTCAACGCTAGGTTGGGCAGCTCCGCCGATTTTTATGCGAAGCGCATCGAGCTTTACCACATTCGGGGTGCCATTCTGCTCTTTGACGGGATGGCCAGCCTCGAATCTCTGTGGGAACTTCTGCTGGACGCCGCCAGCCGTCAGACGCCGCCGCTGCGGCTGGGCGCGCTGCCGAGTGGAGAACAGGTCTATGAGCTGCTCAGCCGCCACTCGGCATTGCCCGCCGAGAGCAGCCCCGTGGAGAACTGGGATGATCTGATGCAGCGCCTGACCGCCGGAATGGCGGTCTTACTGCTGGACGGCAGTGCGAAAGGGCTGGCATTTTCGGTGCAGAGCCTGAAATTCCGCTCGGTGGGGGAGCCATCCGGTGAAGGAGATCTGCGCGGCTCCCGCGAGGGCTTTTCCGACCTGCTGCGGATCAATCTGAGCCTGCTGCGGCGGCTCATCCGCACCGAAGCGCTGGTGATGGAAGTGCAGCAGGCAGACTGCGCGATGAAAACGGAATATGCTGTCTGCTACTGCAACGGAAAGGCCTCGCCCGCCGCAGTGGAGCAGGTGAAAGAGACGCTGCGTGGCGCAAAGCCGCAGCTGCTGTTGGATTCGAGCTACTTTCTGCCTTGGCTGTTTCCCTGCCGGGTGCGCACAGCCTCCCCGGTGAGCTACACCGAGCGCCCCGCCGTGGCCTCCGCGAAGCTCTGTGAGGGGAAGATCGTCGTTCTCGTCAACGGAAGCCCATCCGCGATGGTTCTGCCGACCCTCTTCGGCGAAAACTTCGAGTGTCTGGACGACTACGCCCAGCCTGCGTTTTTTGCATCGTTCCTGCGCCTTCTGAAATATGGTTCCTTCTACCTGAGCATCTTTCTGCCGGGGGTGTTCGTCTGTCTGGCGGTCTACCTGCCGGAACTGCTCCCGCCGCAGCTGCTCTTCAAGATCGAAGCTGCTGAGCGGGCCACTCCGTTCCCGCTGTTTGGGGAGATGGTGCTGGTCATCCTGCTGCTGGAGATCATCCGGGAGGCAGGGCTTCGGATGCCGCAGACGCTGGGGCACTCGGTCAGTCTGGTCGCAGCGCTCATCATCGGGGACGCAGCCATCGCCACCGGTCTGCTGAGCACACCCGTCATTCTCATTGCAGCGGTTGCATCCATCGCTGTCTTCGTGGTGCCGTCCCTCTACGAAATGGCTACGGCTTTCCGCTTTCTGGTCCTGCTGGCGGCGGGAGTGGCAGGCCCTGTGGGGCTTGTGTGCGCGGCGTTGGTCGTTTTGCTCGCTCTGGCGCAGGTGTCAGCGCTGGGGGTGCCCTATTGTGCACCGGTGCGTTTCCCGCAAACCGCACTTTCTCCGGACGGTGTGACCCGCCGGACCTACCGCACCCTGTCCGCACATCCTTTTTCCATCTGGCAGAAACGGAGGTGAGCCAATGGAGCAAACCGGATCGTTCCGTGCCGCCGTGCCGCTCAGCGTTTTGACCGCGGTTCTGGGGCAGTGCATCACTTCCGGCAGCGCCATGCCAGCTCGGCTGTTGCTGTTGCAGGGGTTCCCCATGGCGCTGGGCATCGGCCTGCTTTCGTCCTGCTTGATGCCCGCCGAAGGGGAAGAGGGGCTTCGTTCCGAAACCGGAATCCGCCCCCGGCTGCTCTGCCTGCTTTTGTCCGTGTGGTTTGGCGCAGAGCTGTGGGAGACGCTTTGGCAGGCACAGCAGGTGTGCAGGGAGCAGTTTTCGTCCATGGCAGTCCTCGGCGTTCTGCCGCTGCTGCTGTGGGCGGGCTGGCAGCTGAATCCGGACGTCTTTTCCCGCAGTGCGGGGGTCTTGTGGTGGGCACTAACGCTGGCGGGCCTTGCCTGCGTTGGGAGCCTGTACGGCCAGCTTCACTGGGAGAATCTTTTCCCCGCAGCGGAACCCACAGGGAATCTCCGTTTCCCGCTTTATGCGGAATCCATCGCGTGGCCCCTTCTGTTTGGAAAACGCGGATGCACCGGGAGGCGCTGCTTCCTGCTGCCGTTTCTGACGCTGGCGGGGCTGTTCGGTTTTGCGCTGGGGCGGGAACTTCTGTTCGGGTCCGACCGTCCGCTTTCGGGGGATGAATTGCTGCGCGCCGGGACGCTGGGACGTGTCTCCCGGCTGGATGCAGCCTTTCTGCTCGTCTGGCTGGCAGCGGCACTGTTCCGGGGCTGCTTTCTGGTGCGGGTCCTGCGGGAACTGCTCTGCCGCCCAGAGGAACCGGAAAAGGGGGTGCCGGAATGAGAGCTTCCCATGCACTGCGCTGGCTGGCAGGGGGCGTTCTGGTGCTCTGGTGCGGCGTCTTTCTGCGGATGGAGACCACCGAGAAAAGCATGGTGCGGGCACTCATCGTCCAGCCGAACCGCAGCGGCTGGACGGTGCAGCTGCTCTATCAGTTCCCGGAAGCAGCTGCGGATGCCTCCGACGCTGTGGCAGAAATCCGAAGCGGTTCGGCCGAGGATGCCACGCTGCCGCTTGCACTGCACAAGGCCGAACGGGAACTGCCCAAAACTGCAAATTACCGGCTGTGTGAATATCTTCTCTTTGACGAAACAGCGTCACAAACTGACATTCTGGAACTGGAAGAGTTTCTGCAAACGGAATCCGTCAGCCGCCTGTCGGCACGGGTGTTCTTTGTTGCTGGTAGCGGGGCGCTGGCGGAAGAAACTCCGCCGGACGGTCTGCCGGGCAGCGGGGCGGAACCGGAAGAGACCGGTGTGGCCCCGGAAACGCTTCCGGGAGCGCTTTTACAGGCCGCCGAGGATACCGCCGCGTGGGCACCGCATCTGTACGAGTGCGCAGCGGGGGCCGTTCTCCCCATCTTAAAAATTGGGGAGAACGGGGTGACATGGCAGAAGGAGAGCTGCCTTTTGACGGCGCAGGGAAGCACTCGACTTTCCCCGAACGAGACGGCCATGGCGCAGCTCTTGCAGGAACGGACAATGCCGGTGGAGTTCGCACTGGAAGGGGAGACTGTCACCCTCCGGCGCTGTGTCGTTTCGGTGGAAGCGGAAGGGAACGGGTTTGTGGTCACGCTGACCGGCCAACGCAGGGCGGGCACACCGCCGGTTGCAGAAGGCGCGTGCCGCCAGCTGGAGGCGCTCTGCGAAGAGACCATCGTCCGGGCCTGGCAGTCAGGCACAGACCTTCTCCGGCTGGGCGCAGTCCGTGCGCTGAAGGAAGGGCCGGGTGCCTTTTTTACAACAAAAAACGCCTGCCCGGAAGTGCGGGCAAGCGTGAAAATGCTGGATCTTTAATGGGCAGTCTCAAAGACGACGGTGATGGTCGTGCCGACATTGATCTCGCTTTCCAGCCGAATGCGGGCGTTGTGGATGCGGGCAATGTGCTTGACGATGGCCAGCCCCAGCCCGGTGCCGCCGGTGGCCTTGCTCCGGCTCTTATCGACCCGGTAGAACCGCTCGAACACGCTGGACTGGGCTTCTTTCGGGATGCCGATGCCATTGTCCTTGACGGTCAGGGTGCAGTGCCCATCCCGTGTGCAGGCGGTGATGAGCTGGACCTTTCCTCCGGGGCGGTTGTACCGGATGGCGTTGTCGCAAAGGTTCTGGCACAGCTCATCCAGCAGGCTCCGGCTGCCCAGCACAGGGGCGCTCTCGCCGAGGTAGGTCAGGGAGATGAAGGACTTCTGCGCGTTCACCTTCTGGCGCTCGACGCACTCCTTGGCCACATCCAGAAGATCGACCGTCTCCATCTGGGGGGTGTCGTTGGTCTCGGAAACGTTGTCCAGATGGGACAGCTGCAAGATATCGTTGACCAGCTGGATCATCCGGCTGGCTTCTACATGGATCTTCCGGCCGAACTCCGGCACATCCGCAGACTTGGCGATGCCGGTCTCAATGAGTTCGGCATAACCGGAAATGCTGGTCAGGGGTGTTTTCAGCTCGTGGCTGACATTGGCCGTAAACTCCTGCCGCATCTTTTCGTTGTTCTCGCGGAGCAGGCGGTCCGAGTGGATGCTCTCGGCAAAGGGGATCAGCTCCTTGTACGGCACATTTTCCTGGATGTGTTCCAGATCGTCCGTCATCTTCAGAATGGGCTGGACGAGGCTCCGGGTCAGCAGACCGGCCATCATAGCAGCTGCGCCCATCATCACGATGCAGCTCAGCACGATGGCCGGCAGGGCCGCATCGTAGATGGACCAGATGGTCTCGGAATCCTGCGCCACACGGAGGATGTCTCCATCCGGCAGGAGCATGGCGTAGTAATACGTCTCATACCCCAGCGTCTGGGAGTCGCGGCGGTTGCGGCCGATGCCCTCCTGCTTGGCCTGCTGGATCTCCGGGCGGCCCAGGTGGTTCTCCATCTGCTGGCTGGTCGCGGATTCGAACAGGACACTGCCGTCCGAGGCGATGAGCGTGATGCGCAGATCGCCGTTGACATAGGCGGAGAGCTGGGCCGGGTCGTCGATCTGTTCACACCCGGCGGCAACGAGGCTGGCCTCGTTTTCCAGCGCCGCCCATGCCTGCTCCCGGAAGGCTCTGTGGAATACGAAGATGCAGAGCACGGCGGTGCAGATCAGCCCGACAAAGCCCATCCAGAACAGCCGATAACTGATTTTTTCTTCCATGCTCCGTGGTTTCATTCTTCGTTTTCCTCCTCGTTGTCGGCCAGCTTGTAGCCGACCTTCCGCACGGTGCAGATGTACTTTCCGGCATCGCCCAGCTTTTTGCGCAGGGTGCGGATGTGCATATCCACGGTGCGGCTCTCCACCGAGATGTCGGTGCCCCACACCACCTGCAAGATGGTCTCGCGGGTCACAACAAGGTTGGTGTTTTCCAGCAGCAGGCGGAGCAGGCTGTATTCCTTGTAGGTCAGGTCGATGTGGGCGTCGTTCACCGTCACGATGTGGCGGGCGTTGTCCAGCAGGATCTCATGGAAGGCGTAGACGTTCGTCTTTTCCTCCGGGGCCGAGCGGCGCAGCGCAGCCCGCACCCGGCTCAAAAACTCCATGATGCCAAACGGCTTGGTGATGTAATCGTCTGCGCCGCAGTCCAGCCCGCGCACGGTGTCCAGCTCGCTGGATTTGGCCGTGACCATGATGATGGGCAGGCGCCGCAGGGAAGGGGTGTTGCGCAGCTTTTTCAGGATGGAGAAGCCGTCCTCACCGGGAAGCATGACGTCTAGGATGACCAGCTCCGGCACGGCGGCATTCATGGCCTGCCAGAAGCTCTCGGACGATTCAAAGCTCTGCACGTCGTACCCGCTGGACTGGAGCGCATACTGCTCCAGCTCCCGAATGGCGGCGTCGTCTTCTACGATATAGATCATGCCTTGGGGTCCTCCTTTTCACTTGCCACGGCGGGTTCACCGTCCGGGAAGAGATACCGCTCGCGGTAACGGTCCAGGCGGCGGCGGAACTGTTCGCTCTCCTTGGTGTCGTTGCCGTAGCGGAGATCGTTCAGATAGGCGTGGGTATCAAAGCTGTCCTGTGCGACTTCGATCTGGGCAACGGCAACGTTGCTGCAGTGGTCGCAGACACGCTCATAGTTGGTCAGCAGGTCTTCCAGCACGAAGCCGTATTCGATGGAGCAGCTGCCAGCCTGCAGGCGGGCCACATGCCGTGCCTTGATGGCGCGGACCAGTTCGTCCACAACGGTCTCCATGGGTTCGACCTTGCTGGCCAGATGCAGGTCGGCCTTGCGGAACGCATCGGTCGTGCGGCTCAGCACATCCTGCACCGCGCCTTCCAGAACCTGCAGCTCCTCGTGCGCATCCTGGGAGAACGCGATGTTCTTGGCGTGGATCTCTTCGGCAGAGCTGAGCAGATTCACAGAGTGGTCGCTGATGCGCTCGAAATCGCTGATGGTGTGGAGCAGGGTATTCACGCTCTGGCTGTCGGCATGGCTCAGCTCCCGGCTGGACAGCTTGACCAGATAGGTGCCGAGGGCATCTTCGTACTGGTCTACCTTGGCCTCTTCGTCCCGGACTTTCTGGGCCAGGGTGTCGTCCCACTGGTGGGTCAGGCTCATGGCCTGCACCACACCCACGCGGGCCAGCTCGGCCATATCCGCCGTGGCGGCGCGGGCGCGTTCCACAGCAACGGCGGGCGTCTTGAGCAGACGCTCATCCAGCAGGGCGAAGCTCTCTTTCTCGGCATCGTCCGGGATGGTGAGGATGGCCAGCTTTTCCAGAACGTTGGCGAACGGCAGCAGGACCGCCGTGGCCGCAATGTTGAACACAGAGTGGATGACAGCGATGCCCCACGCCGTGACGGTATCGTTGACAAAGGTGAAGTGCAGGACCAGATTCAGGCCATAGTACATTGCCAGAAAGAGGGTCACACCGATGATGTTGAAGTACAGATGCACCATGGCGGCGCGGCGGGCGTTTTTGTTGGCGCCGACAGAGGAGATCAGCGCGGTGACGCAGGTGCCGATGTTCTGGCCCATGATGATGGGAATGGCGCTGCCGTAGGTGATGACGCCGGTGGAACTGAGCGCCTGCAGGATGCCGACGCTGGCGCTGGAGCTCTGGATGATGCCGGTGACAAGTGCGCCGACCAGAACACCCAGCAGCGGGTTGGAGAAGCGGATGAAGAGGTTGGTGAACCAGGCTTCATCCTGCAGCGGGGTGACCGCATTGGACATGGCGGTCATGCCGGTCATCAGAACGGCAAAGCCGATGAGGATGGTGCCGATGCCCTTCCGCTTTTCGCTTTTGCCCATGTAGAGCAGGATGCCGATGAAGGCCAGCAGGGGGCTGAACGAGGTGGGCTTGAGCAGCTGGATGAAGAAGCTGTCGCCCTGCAGGCCGGAAAGGCTCAGGATCCAGCTGGTGACGGTGGTGCCCACGTTGCTGCCCATGATGATGCCGATGGCCTGGTGCAGCTCCATGATGCCGCTGTTGACGAAACCGACCACCATAACGGTGGTGGCGCTGGAAGACTGGATCACGGCGGTGACGCCGAGGCCCAGGAAAAAGCCCTTGAGCGGGTTATCGGTCAGCTTGCTCAGGATCTTTTGCAGCTGGCCGCCCGCCTGCTTTTCCAGAGCCTTGCCCATGATGTCCATGCCGAACAGGAACAGGGCCAGGCCTCCCAGGAGCGAAAAAACGTTGAAGATTGTCATATGTGCGTTCCTCACTTTTCATTGACGTGAAATTCTCCTGATTCTGAGTATAGACACGCAATGTAAAATCGGAAATCGGCAGAGTGTAAAATTCATGTAAAGCGACAGACTTTTTTCGCTTTTCAGGGCTTACTTCCTATTATAAAGGAAAATCGGGTGGATGCAAGGTACACATCCGGAAAAGCAGTAAAAACAAAACCAGTCCGGTGGAATCTCCGCCAGGCTGGTTGGTTAGGGTGTTTTCGGATATGGTTTCGGTTCATCGGTCAAGCCGAGAATATAATCTACGCTGGTATCGTAATATAGGGCGAGTGCTTTGAGAACGTCTGTTGGAATATCGCGCTTCCCCATCTCATAATTGGAGTAGCAGACCTGTGTGCATTTCAAATAGGCCGCAAGGTCTTTCTGCATCAAATCCCGGTCTTCTCGCAAGTCGCGGATGCGTTGGTACATAAGCATACACCTCTATTCATGGATGCGGTTAATAGAAGTATAAGGAAAACATTTTGTTATATTGACATGTAAAACAAAATGTTATATAATGGCAGCATGAAAAGATGATTGGAGCTCGAAATCATTAAAAAGTAAAATTGCTTGGAGGAGTAATCTTATGACTTTGAACGAACTGTTTGTGTCTGCGCTCTTTTTGCTTCCGCCGATTCTCATCGTGGTAGCGTTGGTGAAGTTTATTTTCAAAAAGTAAATAAACCAACGAACTCGGAAGTGCGAAACACCCTGTTCACTGCACAGTAGAAACTGTGCGGCGAGCAGGGTGTTTTGCTGTTTTGGATCATATTAGGAAGATGTCAACATTTGATAGGAACTTTTCCCAAAAGAATCATTGTAATCCGAAACCATCTCGTTTATAATAAGAGAAGGAATGCCTGCGGGAGGGTCTGCCCGCAGTTGAGGAATACACGCAGGAGGAAGAACGATGGCGAATTTTACCGTTTCGCTCAAGAAGCTGACCGAAAAGGTCAGCATGGATGTGGTCTACGCTCCGCAGGACCTCGAAAACATCAGCGTCGAGATCGCGGAAGTCAACCGTCCGGGTCTGTTCCTGGCGGGCTATTACGATTACTTTGATAAACTGCGGCTGCAGATCATGGGTCTGGCCGAGATGAACTTCCTGTCCGGCCTTTCGCCGGAAAAGCGCTACGAAGCGCTGGACCAGCTGTTCCGTCAGCAGCCGCCGGCTGTCATCGTGAGCCGCAGCGAGGAGCTGAAACCGTTCCCGGAGATGCAGGAGCTGGCCAGAAAGCACGGCGTGGCGCTGCTGCGCTCCAACGAAACGACCTGCACCCTGATGGGCAGCATCATCAGTGTGCTGAACCTGGAGCTGGCCCCCCGCATCACCCGCCACGGTGTGCTGGTGGAGGTGTACGGCGAGGGCATCCTCATTCTGGGCGACAGCGGCATCGGCAAGAGCGAGCTGGCGATCGAGCTGGTCAAGCGCGGCCACCGCCTTGTGGCCGACGATGCTGTGGAGCTGCGCAAGGTCTCGAACCGCCAGATCATGGGCACGGCCCCGGAGAATATCCGCCACTTTATTGAGCTGCGCGGCATCGGCATCGTCAATGTGGCCCGCGTGTTCGGTGTGGGCGCGGTCAAGGTGAGCGAGAGTCTGGACCTCGTGGTCCAGCTGGAAGCCTGGGACCCCACCAAAAACTATCAGCGCACCGGTCTCGAAAGCGAGTATTACGAGATCCTGGGCGTCAACATCCCCAGCACCAGCATCCCGGTCTCGCCGGGACGCAACCTCGCCGTTGTGCTGGAAACGGCAGCCATCAACAACCGCCAGAAGAAGATGGGCTACAACGCCGCCAAGGAGCTGCTCATCCGTTTGGGCCTCGAAGGCACCATCGAATAAGATTCTCATACGAAAAGGAACGAAGCGTTTATGGAACGATTGAAACAACAGCTGCAGGCCGAAGGCATTGCCTACCGGGCAGACGAGCCGCTGGCAGCCCACTGCACCTTTAAGATCGGCGGCCCGGCGGATGTGTTCGCCCTGCCGGAGACCGAAGAGCAGCTCTGCCGCGTGATCGCACTCTGCAAAGAGCAGGGCGTGAAGTACTACCTGCTGGGCAACGGCAGCAACATTCTATTTGAGGATGCCGGTTACCGGGGCGTGGTCATTGATACCATGGCCCTGAAAATGGGCATCGGCTTTCTGGAACAGGTCGCGCATCCGGGGGCAGCGCCGGGCGAGGTCTATGATGCTGTGGTCGCCGGTGCGGGCCTGAAACTTTCGAGCCTGTGCACCGCCGCACTGGAAAACAGCCTGACCGGGCTGGAATTTGCCTACGGCATCCCCGGCACGGTGGGCGGTGCGGTCTATATGAACGCCGGAGCCTACGGCGGCGAGATGAAGGATGTGCTGCAGTCGGTGCGGTATCTGACGCAGGACGGCGACATCGTGGAGGCAGAGACTGCCGCGCTCGACCTTTCCTACCGGCACAGCATCTTTGAGGAAAACGGCGGCTGCATCCTGAGCGCAACGTTCCATCTGAAGCGGGGCGACCGGGACGCCATCAAAGCCCGGATGAACGAGCTGATGGCAAAGCGGGTGGAAAAGCAGCCGCTCGACAAACCCAGCGCCGGCAGCACCTTCAAGCGCCCGGCGGGCGCGTTTGCGGCGGCCCTCATCGACCAGTGCGGCCTGCGTGGCTTCCGCCACGGCGGCGCGGCCGTCAGCGAGAAGCACTGCGGCTTCGTGGTGAATCTGGGCGGCGCGACCTGCGCCGATGTGCTGGCACTGTGCGACGAGGTGCGGGCCATCGTAAAGGAAAAGACCGGGTTCGACCTGGAAAAAGAGATTCGTGTCGTGAAAGCATAAGAGGGAAGAGAAATGGATCTGCTGATCGTAAGCGGGCTTTCCGGCGCAGGAAAGTCTGTGGCTATGAATGCGCTGGAAGATATCGGCTTTTTCTGCATCGACAATGTCCCGGCGGAACTGCTGCCGAGCATCACCGCATTCTCCAAAGCCGGTGACAACAAGCTGAAGCGGGTGGCGCTGTCCATGGACGTGCGCGGCTGCCGTTCCAGCGAGGAGATCGAGAAGGCGCTCGACCTGCTGGACCAGCAGGGGATCGCCTACGAGATCCTTTTCCTCGATGCACCGGACGATGTGCTGATGCGCCGTTACAGCGAGACCCGCCGCTGCCACCCGATCAGCATTGCGGAGGGCATCTCCACGCGGGAAGCTTTCCAAAAAGAACACCAGATCCTCCGCCCCTTTAAGGAGCGCGCGAATTATATCGTGGATACGGCGCTGCTCTCCACCGCGCAGAACAAGGAGCGCATCTGCGAACTCTTTGTGCAGAACGGCGGGGCGAAAAGCGCGATGCGGCTGACGGTGATGTCGTTCGGCTTCAAGTTCGGCGTCCCAGCGGACGCAGACCTGGTGCTGGATGTGCGCTGCCTGCCCAATCCGTTCTATGTCCCGGATCTGAAGTTCAAGACCGGCCTGGATCAGAAGGTCGTGGATTTCGTCATGGGCAAACCGGAGGCGCAGGAACTGCTGCGCCGGTACGAAGCATTTCTGGAATATGCCCTGCCGCTCTACGTCAAGGAGGGCAAGAGCCAGCTGACCATTGCCGTGGGGTGCACGGGCGGCAAACACCGCTCCATCACCTTTGCGCGGAAGATCGCGGAATACTGCGAGGGCCTGGGCTACCAGCCCGGCGTCCAGCACCGCGATGCCTCCCGCTGAACGGCAGATCGAAGAAGGAACGACAAGATGAGTTTTGCATCCCAGGCACGGGAAGAGATCGCGCAGCACAGCCTGCAATTGCAGAAAGACTGCTGCGTCCGCGCGGCGGCCTACGGCATCGCCTGCTTTGCCAAATATTTCGACACCAAGGGCCTTGTGCTCCAGACGGAGCAGGAGCTGACCGCCCGCGTGGCCGAGCAGCTGTTTGCCCGCTGCGGCGTCCGGGGCACCATTCTGGAAAAGAGCCGCCCCAGCGGGGTGGTGTACGAGTTTGGCATCCGGGAGCCTGAACAGGTGATGCGGTTGCATGAACTGTTCGGCACCACCGGCAGTGAGACGAGCTTGCAGATCGACCCCCGGATGATCCGCTGCCAGACCCTGTCTCTTATACACATCTGACGCTGCCGACGACTCCTTACGTGTAG
>ERZ1026890.715-NODE-715-length-16201-cov-47.425059_pt1 | contig 16201 bp, 9 predicted proteins | sample MGYA00380175_ERZ1026890 | MGnify/ENA primary metagenome ERZ1026890 (study PRJEB33269, sample SAMEA4719811) | human gut metagenome | biome: human-associated habitat; feature: organic feature; material: feces | place: Cameroon | collected 2013-10 ...
ATGCTCACAAAATCCGTAAAATCCGTCATCTCCGTGGTGCTAAAGCACGTTGCACGAGCAAAAAAAATCCGTGTAATCGGTGTGATCCGTGAGCTATACTTTTTTTGATGTTTGTGTGCGGGGTGGGGTGGTTTTTCTTTTTTTGGTGGCGGAGGGTGGGTGTGTGGGGTGTTTGTGCTAATTTTGTAGGGCGAAGCGCTTTAACTTGAAAGGTGGCGCGCTGACGGAGTTAGTTGACGGGGCAACTTGTTAACTCGTTAACCTGAAAATATTACTTGTTAACTTGTCAACTTGTCGGCTCTTTAGCCTGAAATTCCGCCGACGGATTAAAATATTAAATATAATGGATATATCACCATTTGCCTCGCCGCTGTATTTGCTGGCCAAACCGGCGGGGGCACGTTGTAACTTGGCCTGTAAATATTGTTACTATCTGGAGAAAGGCAAGCTCTATGCCGACCGGCCGACAGAGGTGATGAGCGAGGAGATGCTCGAACGCTTTGTGCGCGAATATATCGGTGCGCAGACTATGCCCGAGGTGCTGTTTACGTGGCACGGCGGTGAGGCGCTGATGCGTCCGCTGTCGTTCTATAAACGGGCGGTGGAGCTGCAGCAAAAGTATGCTGGCGGCCGCAGGATAGATAACTGCATACAAACAAACGGTACGCTGCTGACAGATGAGTGGTGCCGCTTTTTTAAGGAGCAAGGGTGGCTTGTGGGCGTGAGCATAGACGGGCCGCAGGAGTTTCACGACGAGTACCGCCGCAACAAGGGCGGCCGGCCGTCGTGGGCACAGGTGATGCGTGGCATTGACTTGCTGAACCGCCATGGCGTGGAGTGGAACGCGCTGGCCGTGGTGAATGACTTTAATGGCGATTATCCGCTGGACTTTTACCACTTTTTTAAGGAGATAGGGTGTCACTACCTGCAATTTACGCCCGTGGTGGAGCGCGGGCAGCATCATGCCGACGGGCGCGGCCTGGCGTCGCCCACTGAGGCCGGCGAGGGTGGTGTGCTCGACTTTAGTGTGAGTCCCGAGCAGTGGGGACGCTTTTTGTGTGCGATATTTGACGAATGGGTGCGTGAGGACGTTGGCACGTACTTTGTGCAGCTGTTCGATGCCACGCTGGCCAACTGGGTGGGGCAGCAACCGGGCATTTGCACGCTGGCTCCCACGTGTGGCCATGCGGGGGCTATAGAGTGGAACGGCGATGTGTATGTGTGCGACCACTTTGTGTTTCCGGAGTATAAGTTGGGCAATATCATGACCGACTCGATAGTGGGCATGATGCACTCTGAGCGGCAGCATGCCTTTGGGCAGGCCAAGCGCACGGCGCTGCCAGGGCAGTGCAAGGGGTGCAAGTATTTGTTTGCGTGCAACGGGGAGTGTCCGCGCAACCGCTTTGCACATACGGCCGCTGGCGAGCCCGGGTTGAACTATCTGTGTAAGGGTTACTACCAGTTTTTTGACCATGTGGCACCGTATATGGACTTTATGAAGGCACAACTCGAACGGGAATTGCCGCCCGCGGCTATTATGGAGGCTGTGCGGCGTGAGCCTGGGAGGTTTGGGGCGTAGTTCTTGGTTTTGAGTTTTGAGGTTAGTTCTTGGTTCTAAGTTTTGAGGTTATGAGGTTATAAAGTAACCTTTTGCTGTTTGACTCGCAGAGGTAACTTTATAACCTTATAACCTCAAAACTAAGAACTAACCTTATAACCTCATAACCTCAAAACTTAGAACTCCCTCCCCCTAACCCCATTAACTTGTTACTTATAAAATAAATTGCTAACTTTGCGGCCATAACAATATATATCAATTAATATGGCACAAGAAGACGTATTTAAGAAGATTGTATCACACTGCAAGGAGTACGGTTTCGTATTTCCTTCGAGCGATATATACGATGGCCTGGCAGCCGTGTACGACTATGGCCAGAACGGCGTGGAACTGAAGAATAACATCAAGCAGTATTGGTGGCAGAGCATGGTGCTGCTGCACGAAAATATAGTGGGCATTGACTCGGCTATATTTATGCACCCCACCATCTGGAAGGCTTCGGGACACGTTGATGCCTTTAATGACCCCTTGATAGATAACCGCGACTCGAAAAAACGCTATCGCGCCGATGTGCTCATCGAGGACCAGATAGCAAAGTATGAGGAGAAGATAGACAAGGAGGTGGCTAAGGCACGCAAGCGCTTTGGCGATGCCTTTGACGAGGAAAAGTTCCGCCAGACTAACCCCCGCGTGCTCGAACACCAGGCCAAGCGCGACGCCCTGCACGCACGCTACAGCGAGGCCATGAACAAAATGGACCTTGACGAGCTGAAGCAGATTATACTCGACGAGGAGATTGTTTGCCCCATTTCGGGCACACGCAACTGGACCGATGTGCGCCAGTTTAACTTGATGTTCAAAACCGAGGTGGGCTCTACTGCCGATGGTGCAAGCACTATCTACCTGCGTCCGGAGACGGCACAGGGTATATTTGTGAACTACCTGAATGTGCAGAAAACCGGTCGCATGAAGATACCTTTCGGCATTGCACAGATAGGCAAGGCCTTCCGCAACGAGATTGTGGCCCGTCAGTTCATCTTCCGCATGCGCGAATTTGAACAGATGGAAATGCAGTTCTTTGTAAAGCCCGGCACGGAGATGGACTGGTTCAAGCAGTGGAAAAAGACCCGCCTGGCCTGGCACGAGGCTCTTGGCTTTGGCGATGAATGCTACCGCTACCACGACCACGAAAAGCTGGCTCACTATGCCAACGCTGCTACCGACATCGAGTTTAAGATGCCGTTCGGATTTAAGGAGGTGGAGGGTATTCACTCGCGTACTGACTTCGACCTGTCGCAGCACGCCAAATTCTCGGGCCGCAAGATTGAATACTTCGATCCTGAGGAGAACCGCAGCTATACACCGTATGTGATTGAAACATCAATCGGTGTAGACCGCATGTTCCTGAGCGTGATGTGCCACTCATACCAGGAGGAGAAGCTCGAAAATGGCGAAACACGCGTGGTGCTCAAGTTGCCCGCCCCGCTGGCTCCCGTAAAACTGGCCGTCATGCCGCTCGTGAAGAAAGACGGACTGCCCGAAAAGGCTCACGAGATAATGAACGACCTGAAGTTCCACTTCAACTGCAAGTATGAGGAGAAGGACTCTATTGGCAAGCGCTACCGCCGCATGGACGCCATAGGCACGCCTTACTGTATCACCATTGACCACGACACACTCAACGACAACTGTGTGACACTGCGCGACCGCGACACCATGCAGCAGACGCGTGTGGCCATCAGCGACCTGCGTGCCCTCATCGAGGACAAGGTGAGCATTACCTCACTGCTCAAAAAGTTGCAGTAAGTGTCTTGCTGACTACATATAGATTTTACACATACACACACGCATTTACCACGTAACGTAATGGGGGCTTATGAGGCTTGTATGCCCCATAAGCCCCCAATTTTTATGTTGATGGCGGTGATGTGTGTGGGTGTGAACACATGAACTCAGATATTAAATCTCTACTTATGCGCAAAATACTTAACACGCTTGCGGCCCTTGCCATGATGGTGCTGCCCATGGCCATGGCTTCGTGCAGCGACAACACGGGCGAGAGCGATGATGCCGAGTTTGCCAACTGGCGCAACCGCAATGCCGCCTTTTACGACAGTCTGCTTGCTGTGGCCCGCACCGATGTGGCACAAGCCAAGGCTGCACACCCCGACAACTGGCAAGCGTACACGCCGTGGCGCTTGTTGCCCAGCTTTTCAAAGCCGTTTGCAAGCCAATCTACCGACACGGTGGTGGTCCGCGTGATAGAAAGTGCCGCCACACCCGGTCTGACGCCTTACTACACCGACAGTGTGCGCGTGAACTATATAGGCCACCTCATGCCTACCAAGAGCTACCCCAAGGGCCGCGTGTTTGACCACAGCGGGGTGTATGAAAACGAGAGCTACGTGTTCAGCGCGCAGTACTCTACGCCCACAAGTTTTGCCGTGTCAAACCTGGTGGAGGGCTATACCACGGCCCTTATGCACATGCAGGTGGGCGACCGCTGGCTGGTGTACATTCCCCAGCAGTTGGGCTACCGCTCGTCGGCCAGCGGGGTGCTGCTCCCGTATTCAACCCTCTGCTTTGACATGCAGCTCAAAAAGGTGGCTCGCAAGGGCCATTCGCTGAGCGAGTAGGGGGGAGGGAGTTTTTAGTTTTGAGGTTATAAGGTTATAAAGTTAGTTTTTAGTTTTGAGGTTATAAGGTTATAAGATTACCATTGTTTACTCAACACGCAGAGGTAACTTTATAACCTCATAACCTCAAAACTAAGAACTAAGTCCCCCTGCCCCTCTAAAAGTGACAAGACTCCGACACACGCTATACGTGTGTCGGAGTCTTGTCACTTTTAGACCCTACTGTCCGAGCTTAAACTCCACCATACCCTTTACAAAGGCCTTGATAATAAGTTCCGTAGTATTGGTAGCATTAAATTTCGACAGCAGATGCGCCTTGTGCGTGTTGATAGTGTTCACACTCACGTTAAGAATGCGTGCAATCTCGTTAGCCCTCAGTCCGCGCGCCAGTTGTTGCAGCACATTGTGCTCCGTGGTGGTAAGGTGTCCGCACGAGTCGGGAATGTGCATCTCGATGTGCCGCACCAGCTGCTGAAAACGTTTGCAAAAGTAATTGTCGCCCCTCGCAATATTGGTAACAGCCATCTGCAGCTCCTCCACGCCACAACTCTTAAACACCACCCCGTCGGCCTCAGAGCGCATAATGGCATTGATGTTCCATATCTCCTCGTGCGAGGTGTAAACCATTGTGCGCACCTCAGGCAGCACCCGTTTAACATGCTCAATAAGCGCTATGCCCGAGCCGTCGGGCAAGTCGAGGTCCACAATGCACAAATCGACGTGGCCCCCAGAGTCGAGCAGCTGCATGGCATTGTGCATGGTCGTACACAAAAGCACATTGCCCACACCGGGTGTGCGCTGCAGGCACACCTTAAGCCCCTCGAGCAGTATGGCGTGGTCGTCGCAGATGAGTATGGAGTATTGTTCAGGCATGATATGGCAGATAATTTTCTTAAGCTGCAAAATTATACGTTTGCTTTTGTTTGCACCTCATTAAAAATAATGATTTGCACCACCGCGCGTGCTGTACGAGGCATCTTTGTGTCCCCAAATGTAGCAATTGAAGCACAAAACGAGCGTATTGGGGGGGGGTAATTTCATTATTTTTAATGACAAAAACTATAAACAAGAATTATATATTTGCAACAGAAACCTAACAAAGTACATTGGCGGAGTTAGCGAACAGGTTGACGGGTAAGTTAGTCTACGTTCCTCATCTTTCAGTTTTTAACACAACAGGATAGTGTAGAACATACTCACTCGATAATTTGTTAGTCGCTAAAATTCCGCCAACGGGCATAATATAATACCAAAGCTACAAGATATGGGACTATTTAGTGGTGGCTACACCGAAGAGCAAATGCTCGAGCTCAAGGCGCAAATCAAAGCCCTGCGCGACTCTGTGACACTTAATGAGCAAAAATACGAACAAAGTGAGCAACTGCGACAGCAGGTGCTGAATGAGAAGCAAGCATTAGACGATCAGGTAAAATCACTGCAACAAAGTGTGCAACAACTCGAACAACAGCTTGCTCAGCACCCCCAAACAGACCATGTGGCCATTGAGCCACAAACACCATCGCCTGGCGCAGTTGAACTACAAGTTCAAGTGCAGACGCTCACCCAACAGTTGCAGCAGAGCCGCAAGGCAGAGCACGAACACGCCGAGACCATACGCCAGCTACGCGTACAACTTGAAAGTGCGACGCACAGCCATGCCTCGACATCAGCGGCCCAGCCAACCACAGAGCCACCCGTTTCGGCGCAGGCAATAGATGGCGCACTCAAGCAATTACAATCGCTGCAAAAGTCGTACGACCTCATAGCGCAACGTGATGAACTGATGCATGCCATGCACCGCGAGCTCGATGCGCTGCGCAACGGCCTCTATGCCAAAATGCTCAAGCCCTACAAGCAATCGTTCATAACCCTCTACGACAGCATAGCCCGCACGCATGCCTATTACTCCCAACTCGCAGCCAGCCAAACGGGCAGCCTCGCAGAGCAATATTCCAAACTGCTCAACCAAATCGGAGCTTACATGCAGCTCATAGTCAACACCTTGAGCGACGAATACGATGTAGACAGTTACCAACCCGAGCCCGGCCAACCATTTGTACGCGGTCAACACAAAGTGAGCGAAGTGGTGTCCACCACCGACCCCGCACTTGACTACACCATCGTGCGCATACATCAGCGCGGTTTCAAATACACCGCTTTCGACCCTGTCAAGGGAGTTGAACGCGACGTTGTGTTACGCCCGGCACTGGTCGATGTATACCGCACCAGCGCACCCCAGCAAACCACAAACCACTAACACATACATATCACAGTAATTATGGATAAGACACGTGCCGTATATGGTATAGACTTAGGCACAACCTACAGTTGTATAGCTCAAGTAGACCAATTTGATCAAGCCGTAGTATTACGCAATTTCGAGGGCGACTCTATCACCCCGTCGGTAGTATATTTTGAAGACGAGAACAACGTCATGGTGGGCAAGGACGCCAAGGACATGCTCAACTCCGAGCCCGAAAAGGCCGTCTCGTTTATCAAACGCGAAATGGGCAATGACGCCGCTTTCGACAAGAGTGCCAACAATACCCCCTACCACTTCGACCCCTCCGAAATATCAGCTTTCATACTCAAGAAACTTGTTAAGGACGCCAATGACGCCAATGGCTACCCCGAACCCATCAAGGACGTTGTTATAACCTGCCCTGCCTATTTTGGCAACAAAGAGCGCATGCAAACCAAGCAAGCCGGCATCATAGCCGGGCTCAATGTGCTGGCCATCATCAACGAGCCCACAGCCGCAGCCATAGCCTACGGCACCAAGGTCGAAGATCGTAAAACCATACTCGTCTACGACCTCGGAGGCGGCACATTCGATGTTACCATCATACTCGTCAACAAGGGAGCCATCAAAGTCATAGCCACAGGCGGCGATCACCATCTGGGCGGTGTAGACTGGGACACAGAAGTGGCCAACTGGCTGCTCGACCAGTTCAACCAGAAAAACGGCACCAGTTACACCCTCGACGACGATCCACTGCTCCGCAACCAACTGCTCTCCGTGGCAGAATCGCGCAAAAAACTCCTCACGCGCAAGTCAAAGGTCAATCTCGCCATCGACTACCAAGGGCAGTCCGTCAGCGCCGAACTCACCAAGGAAGCCTTCGAACAACTCACCTCAAGCCTGCTCGAGGAGACTATCGACGCCACCGACAAAGTGCTCGAAATAGCACGCCAAAAGGGTTTTGACAGCATAGACGAGTTCTTGCTCGTAGGTGGTAGTTGCCGCATGCCGCAAGTCAAAGCCTGCGTAGACCAGCGTTACAACGTCAATGCACGCATAGGCGAGGTAGACGAAGTCGTAGCCAAGGGCGCAGCCATCTATGCTATGAACGAAGCCTACACTCAAGCCATACAAGAGTACGAAGAGGGCGAACGCGACTCACGACCCGCACCACTACGTGGCGACCGCGCGCACGTAATGAACGTAACCAGCAAGACCTATGGTCTGGGTATCATCGACGACCAGGTAGGCAACGTTATATTTGCCAATTCTCCCTTACCAACCGAAGTAAAAACCTGCGAGTTCAGCACCAACCACGACAACCAGACAGGCGTCAACTTCAACATCTATGAAAGCGATTTTACCAACCCCGAGACAGATGGAACAGTCGACCAAAAATTCTGCCGCCTCGTAACCACCGAAACATACGTCATGCCCATCACTGGCAATTATCCCAAAGGCACCCCCATCGAGATAATATTCAAAATTGACAACGAGGGCATGCTCTCCGTTTCAGGACGGCTGAACAACGACACCATCGACTTCGACCTCAAGGTAACTGGTGTAAAGAGCAACGACGAACTTGCAAAGGCTCAAAACACACTCAGCCGTATTAATATCGAATGATAAACCCACAATTAGCGTAAACACACGAATAGGTACACACAAATAGGTACACCCACAATTCAACGTACCATTTGTGTGTTTATGCTTAAAATCATGTACCTTCAACCGAAAGCCACAGCACGATGGACGAAACCATACTCAATCTCAACGTAAAAAAGTGGACAGAAGCCATACAATTTCTCAAAAGTCAAGAGATAAAACAACAACTCGACCCTGCCGAGTGGACCGCCGTTGACGAACTGAGCAACTTATGGAACAAGGACTTCGACCGCGACGACGTCAAAGCCACCGCAGCCGAACTCGTAGCCGACCTCAAACGCTGCGAGAACCAACACCCCAACAACCTTGATATTAAAAAATACAGCAAACAACTCACCGCAGTTGTGCGCGAAATGCTCATGAAGGACCGGCCCACCTATGAGGCTTTCAAACTCAAACTACAAACCATCTACCGCCGCCGACGCCCCACGCCCCCGCCACCCAAGCCGCAACCCACACCGCCACCCACACCACAGCCCGACCCCACCATCGTCAAACGGCAAGCCGACAATTTCATTGAGGCATTTATCTTCCTGTTAGATTTCGACATATTCAGCCAACTATCAAGCGAAGAGGCTGAGGCGGTAGTCAATTTCTGTCTAATACTGCGCGACAACCCTGTACTCACTTCACAGGTCAAGGACGAGGCAAATAAAAGCATTGCCGATCTCAAACGCTACGAAAACCTGCACCCCGCCAACCTACAAATCAAAACCAAAAGCAAGGCTGTAACAGCCGCCATGCGCAGTGCCATAGCCAACGCCCCCACTTACCAATACTTCAGAGACATAGTGATTCAACCATTAGATCACTTCATGTCTAAATGGGTAATAGAGTACGAACGCAGGCAAAACGACCCCATAGAAATAACAAAGGTCGAACTCGCCGACATCGCAGCAGGGCACTACTACGTCGATTTCGGTCAACAACTCTACACAGGCGTACACTACCTCACACCACGTGTCACACTGACCACACACCTGTCTGCCACAACCTCTTTCCACGTCGAAATCATTGCTCCCGACCGAACTCTGATAGCAGCGTACGACTCTGATGTAAGGCTCAATGGCAGTGATACCTATTTCTTAGACGGCTACGGCAGTGAAAATGGCAGTTTCATGCGAGCCGTGGGACAATACACCCTGCGCATCAGCCACAATGGCAAGCAGCTCAGCACAACCACCTTCAGTGTAGAACTGTCGCCAGCACAACAAAGGGCCCTCGACGCCCTTGACGAGGAATTCCGCGACATAGTCAACAGATCTGCTTCAACCCCCACGCCTCCGCCCCCTCCTCGCCGCAAGTCACACTTTTGGCAACGCACAAAGTGGGTTCTCATCATAGCCTTTTTCCTGCTCATAGCTTGGCGCGTAGGCCCCACACTGTGGGATCTGATCTTTCCCGACACCAAGTGCTACAGCATAGCCGAGTCCACCATCTTGCGCAGCGAGCCAAGTGCCGAGGCTAATGCCGTCGAAACCTTCCCCTACGGCTACCTCTACGAACGCAAAGGACGCGAGCGGGGAGGTTGGCAAAAAGTAGAAATCGTCAAAACTGGCTACATCGCATCACGGCTGCTTATTAACAAAGAAGACTATAAACTCTTCAACTCCATCTTCGGCGGAAACGATGATGTGGCGTGTTCAGCCCGGCGCGCCATCATGAGCGTAGGAGCACGCATCGCATTGCTCAACTACTACAAAAACAACCACATGCGGGGCTTCAACCTCGCTTCGGGCAAAACAATCAACGACATGATGCGTGTCATACAAGGGAAAAACGTGTGGTTGTTCATCGAAATAGAGCAAGGCAGCTACTACCCCAACTTCTATCTTGACGAAGACCAAGGCATATTTGCTGCCATACTTTTCAACCCCGAGTTCGACAAGCGCAAAGTCATCGTATTCACCCGTTCAGCCGACAGCTCCGACTATGCCCTGCGCTACGAACACGAGGCACCCGCTAAAGTCGGCATCAAAAGCGTCACTTCATCAAGCAGCGTAGTAGATGTAGAATATGGCGACAAAAAAACATCTACAACCAAAACCACCAAAAAGAAAAAGAAACGCCGCCGTCGCTAATAAGTAATAACTTTATTCACAAACTTAACACACCATGACACTACCCAATTTCAACAACCCTCATTACCGCCTTGCAGGCTATATAGCCACGGCCATAGTCACACTCGCAGCACTGCCACTCATCTACGCTATGGTATTCCACACCGACTGGCAGTTCAAGGTCAACTGGAACCTCTTTTCATCACCATTCTTCTCACCGCTCTTTGTCGTAGGAATCATCATAGCACTCGTCAATATGGGCCGCTCACACTACTCCTACGACACCATCATCGAAACCACCGACCTCGATACTGGTAAAAAAGAACGGCACAAAAGTCAAGACGTCATCGACAAAATGGGCGGCAGTTGCCTCGCACCTCTTATCGGTCACTTCATCGTCGAGCCCATAGTCTATGCTGCACTCATCTACTACCCCATAGCTGCACTCATAGCCTTTGTAGGCACCTTCGTGCCCTACATACTATCAGTATTTGTACTCATCGTGTGCATACTCATGTACAAAGTTGCTGGCTGGCTCGCACACCTCGCATTCCGTTCGGTAGCACTCGTCACCATAGCCGTCATACTCACCTCATGCTTTGGCGGAGCAAGTTGGTACATCTTGCGCGCACAAACCAATGCCCCGCTCAGCCCCGACAAAATCGAAACTCCCGTCAGCGGACAAGCCGCACAATACGATGCCACAGCCACCGACCTCACCACATTCGACCTCCAAGGTCCAGTCAAGACCAGCACACTAACACGCGACGGACAAGTAATCAACGGCACTTGCGGCTTCGACAAACAAGGCCGATGGATCACTTGCAATGACCAACCGCTGTCAACAGCCCAAGAGGACGAAAACGCCGAAGTTTACGGCGTAGTGCGCGACGCCAACCAGCGTGTTGTACAATACACTATTGGCCAGTACGACATGACCGAAACTATCACAATAAATTTCGACAAACAAGGACGCATCGAAAAGGATAAAACCGAATCGGGCACCAGCACCGAAACTTCTCTCTATACCTACGACACCAATGGCAGAGTGGCCAGCACACGCATTCAAACCACCAGTTTCGAGATGGGAGCAGACGAAGCTGAAACCACAGACGTCACCGTTACTTACACTTACACCGATTTCGACACGCACAACAACTGGCGCGTGCGTGATGTTACCTGCTCAAACGGTGTCAAATACCAAGAAACGCGACACATTACATATTACGAATAAAAACAACCACGTATGAAACTTACCAACCACCTAAGCCGCGTGCTGGCCGCCACCTTGTTCGGCCTTGGCTGCCACACCGCAGCCCTGCACGCGCAAAACATCATGTTGCACCTCGATGCCCCGCAAGGCATTGATGCACAAACCCTTGCTGCCGACATCGGTACGCTAAAAATCACATTCTCAAACTCCAGCGACTTCTTCGACACCAGTCTTTACGCCGCCAACACCCTCGACTTTGGCAGCGACTACTATTATGATGGAAATTCCAGCACCGACCGTGTCCACAAATATTACAGCCGCGAGCTCACCCTCAACGCCGATGATGGCAACGGCAACGCGTGGTGGGGCAACACAAACAAGATTGAATTCAAGTTTGACAATTTGCGCCGCTATGTTGGCGGCCGCACGGACCAACCCATCTACTACCGCATCTACAGCCCCCACTTCAGCCGCATCATCACGGGGCAGATCGACCCCACCGATGCCGAAGATGTAACACTGCACCACACAGAGCTGGCACAAGCCCGCCGCGTGGCCTTCATGCCACCCGTGGGACGCGACGGCAATGCCGTGCCAGCCATTCTCGCCCCCGACCTGCGCACAGGCACCTGCAACGGCTTTAGAGCGTACGACCCCAATATGCAAGACCTCACAGAACCCTTTGCACGCTACGCCTACAAGGGCGACACCCTGCGCTACCTTGTAGTGCCCAACAGCAGCGAACTCGCCCTGCATGCCGACTCCATCGTAGTGGCCGACACCACCACCTGCGTCACCACCGACTACCGCAAGGCCGTGGAGTGCCGCTTCTACATCACCGACAGCCAGGGCCAGCTGTGCCCCGTCACCAACGGCGAGTTAGCTTCGGTATACTACAAGCCGCAGCCGGGTGCCAAGGGCAAAGGTAACTACCACGGCTATGGCTGCTACAACTCGGGCGGCATCTGTTTGAACACTCTCACCGCCCCCGACGGCACACATGCCGCTTATGCGCTCCCAGGTCGGCAAACATTCCAGCTCCGCTTGCCAACGGTGCAAACCACCGACCCCGACTTCCTCATGCCCTACAATGCCGACCTCGGCTATATTTTAGGCGAGGTAACCATACCCGCCAGCACCGAACCCGTCAGCCTGTCGATAGCCAAAAGCAAACCCCTGCGCGTCACCACCACATTGGCCGATGCCGCGCCCTATGCCGACCACCTGCAGTTTAGCGCCCACACCTATGTCAACCCACCTTATTCATGGCAGGAAAATAAGCAAATGTCTGTAGCGTGCAAGGAGGTGAGCCGCCAAATCAAAGGCAACGACCTCGTGGTCACCACTCTTGTCGAGGGCAGCACCTGCCCCTATCTTGCTCTCGACGCCCAATATGGCGCACAGAGCGACACCATAGCCAGCGTGCTCAGCAAGCAGTGCTGTCTGTACAGCTATCCGGGTGACCCCCGCACCGAGTTCAGCCTCACATATAATAACTTTTATGATGGTAATTTCAATACACTGCCCGCTTTCAGCCAGCTGCACCCCGTCAAGTTCGTTGTGCCGTGCCACCAGTTCCAGACAGGGCGCATGCTTAACCTCTTTGGCACGTACAATCAAGGTTACATCAGCGATTTGCCGTCACACCACAACGGCTGTGCCAAACAGCTCCAGCCTGGCAGTGCCGACCCCATACCCTACGACACCATCACTATCATACTGCCCGAGGGCGAATACGACTGGGTGATGCAAAAGGACCTTGACGAGTACAACAGCGCGCCGCACCACGCTTTCACACTTGCCAACACCGACACTCTTGTGCAGCGCCTACAGCCCATCGACTTTGCACTGCTGCGCGTCAGCTGTCTGGGTTCCGACAGCATCTATGTGTACAACAATGTCCCAGCATCGCACCGCTATCGCCAGAGCAAGCTCGACCGCCAGAACAAGTACGACTACACCAATGGCCGCCTTTATTATGCCGACGAGGCAATCCCTCTCAACCCTGGCTACAACGAGCGCACCATAACCTGGCGCGAGGCAAAACTGCAAAAAGACACCCTAAGAGGTATGTCATACTGGCTCGAGGCCCCCATCACCTATCTGGACGAGGACGGCAGTTACTACACGTCATACACCGGTTTCAGCCGCGCCGACAACTATCTCGTGTTAGAAAAACTGGAAACCGCCACCCCCGACAGCGCCATCTGCATCTCAACGGGCAGCAAAGCCAACCTCGCAGTATGGTCATCAGGAGCGTACGCCACCGCACGTTTCATCACTATCAACCCCTCTGAGGCCGACACTACCATAGCTGTTTACACTCAAGGGTACGTTCGTGTCAATTTCTCTTACAAGGGCGGACGTGTGCCGGGCTTTGAACGCTTGAACATGTGCTATGGCAATGAACAAACGCACATTGTGCCACACAGCAGGTTCTATTACCGCAGTCTGATGGATCTCGAGCCTGGCCACTACACCATGTCGGGCGTTGTGTCATACGAGGATGACGCCACTGGTGAATACGTCACCACTCCCTTCAGCATCACATTCGATATCGAGGCAAACACCCCCACCACCATCGAGCTATGCCCCGACCCCACAGCCGTAGCCGCAGCCACTGCCGATAGCGCCCCCGCCAAGGCAGCAGCCTGCTACGCCCCCGACGGACGCCGCATCAGCACACCGCAGCCCGGCCTCAATATCATCAAGATGACCGACGGCACCGTGCGCAAGGTGATAGTTAAATAAAAAAGTATTGCTCTACGTTCAAGCACCAAGCGCAATCTCAAAGCTCTACCTCAAAGCGCAACCTCCAAGCGCAAACTCTAATGGGGGCGACGCGTCCCGCGTCGGGGCATTTTTCAGCAGCCTCGTCTCGTGGAAAAGGGTAGGGTAGTGATAAGGAAATGCGCCCCCCATTAGAGATAGGGGTAAGAGAAGTGATAGAGTGTACCCCAGGTGCTAAAGCGCGCAATAAATAAAAAAGAAAGCAATTACACGTTACGTGCCAACTGCAAAGCATACCATGCTTGCCAGTTGGCACGTTTTTTATATATTTGCAATTCATAGGCAAAATCCTTAGTAAACAGGTCGACGAGCAGGTATGTGCTACACATATATATTATATTAAAGTAACAACAGCAAGAGACTTAGCAAACTTACCCGTCACCCCCAAACCCCAACACACTATGAAAGAACTCCTCCCCCTCCTCCTCATCACCCTCATGCTCACACCCGTGCTTGCAGCCGCACAGCCGCAAGCCGACTCCCTGCGCCACCTCCTGCGCACACAGCCGCACAACCCCCATCTACTGGCACAAATGGCACAAGCCTTCAGCACCTCGTGCCCCGACTCCGCACTACACTACGCCCAACTCGCCACCCAACACAAAGCCCAAGGCGCCGACATCGTCACCCTCGAGGCCGCACGTGGCGAGGCACTCGCCGCACAAGGCCACATACAACAAGCACTCGGCCACTTTACCCAAGCCTACAAAGTGGCCCAGAAACACCACCTCGCCGACCAGCAGCACAACCAGCTATGCAGCATGGGCATCTGCCATAGCCGCCTGCAGCAATTCGACCAGGCAGCCAAATGCTACGACCAAGTCATAGCCTACGCCACACGCCACCACAACCACCAACTGGCCTTTGCAGCCTACCAAAACTATGGCGCCATGTGCAGCCGCATAGGCCGCCCCGACGACTGCCGCACCCTACTGCTCAACGCACTCAAATATGAGCGCGCCGCCGACCCCGCACAGCGCATCTCCGTATATGCCGGCCTCGGCACCATCCTCACCTACAACCCCGCCACCTTTGCACAAGCCGAGCAATACCTGCAGCGCGGCATCAACCTCGCACGCCAGGCCCACGAACCACTGGCCGAGGCAAGCTGCCTGTCGCCACTCATCACCCTGCTCACACAGCAGCCCAACCGCCACGCCGAAATACCAGCCCTCATTGCCCGCGCCAACACCATCGTCAGCGGTCTCGCCCCCGGCGGCACCGAACGCATGCAGCTCGAGCACGCCAAGGTCAACTACTACTTCGTCACACGCCAGTGGGCACCCGCCCTGCAGTCGGCCCTCATGCTCTACCACAACGGCCCCGCAGTATCATCAGAGCGTGACAAAGTCATGCTCATGGTAGCCCGCGCCTACGAGGGCACCGGTCAGGCACCGCGCGCCTGCTACTTCTACCGCGAGGCATACTACATAGCTGACTCCCTCCACCAGCTCAACATACAGCAGCAAGTAGCCGATGCCGCCGCACGCTACGATGCCAAGGAAAAACAACTCAAAATAGCCCAACTCCAAAAGGACGCCGCACAAGCCGAAGCACGCCAGTGGCGCCTTGGCGCAGGCCTTGCCGTAGCCACCCTGCTGCTCATCATCACCATAGCAGGCGCCATCATGCGCCACCGCCACCAGCGGCGCAAGGCCGAGCTCGAACAGGCCCGCCGCTACATCGACGGCATCGAAACCGAGCGCAAACGTCTGGCACAAGAGCTCCACGACGGCGTGTGCAACGACCTCCTCGTGGCCGAAATGCAGATAACCAACACCGCCTCCACCGTCCAGGCCACCCAGCAGCTCAACGCCGTGCGTCAAAACATACGTCACATCTCCCACCAACTCATGCCCCCCAACACCGCCTTTGCCACCCTCGACCAAACCCTCTCCGCCCTGGCCTGCAAGCTCCACGAAATGGGGCACATAGCCATCACCTTCAGCGCCACCCCCGCCCACCACAACTGGGCCGCCCTGCCCGCCGCCCAGGCCCACCAGCTCTACCGCATCGCGCAAGAGCTCATCACCAACC
>ERZ1026890.728-NODE-728-length-15748-cov-9.110368_pt1 | contig 15748 bp, 13 predicted proteins | sample MGYA00380175_ERZ1026890 | MGnify/ENA primary metagenome ERZ1026890 (study PRJEB33269, sample SAMEA4719811) | human gut metagenome | biome: human-associated habitat; feature: organic feature; material: feces | place: Cameroon | collected 2013-10 ...
TAGCTGGAAACGGCTTGTGAAAATAGGTAGTCGCCGACTTGAACGAAACGCTCTAAGAGAAATCTTAGGGCGTTTTTTATTGCACTTTGGGACCCGCTCTGGTAGAATGAAAGAAACGACCGTAAGGGAGGTACCGGAAATGGATTGGGTCATGTGTCTGCTGCCCTTTGCCGTGTGTTTTGTGGGCTTTCTTGCTGCCGCGAAGGTGACGAAAAAGAAAAAGTGGATTCTGGCTGCGGCCGGGGTCGTGCTGTTTCTGGCGGCTGCGTTCGGCTCGCTGGCCGTTTACCGGAATCAAAAGATCACGAAGCCCATCCGGGATAGTGAGCTGCTCGCAGTGGCAGAACTGCGTCTGGACGCGTTCCTGGGGGATGCAGAGCTGAACGATTTCCAGACCGACCGTCTGACCGAGCTGTATGGTGCGCTGGGACACTATCTGAACAGCCTGGTCTATCTGCCCTGCATCAACCAGGATACATTTGATGCGGGTACCCAGGATGTGATCCTGCAATTCGGAACGGAGGAAGAGGTAAAACTCTGGCTGGCGTTCTATCCCGACCGCCAGATCTGCCTCGTGAACGGGAAAAAGGCCTATGTTTTTCCAGGTGGAACGGCCGCTTACCAGAAGATCGAAGCAATCCTGGCCTCGGACAGCGTACAGACCACTGTGACCATCACGGCACTGGATGCGGCAAACGACCAGCTGATGGCTTCGGATGCAGAGGGAAAAGAGTATGTGATCCACGGCATCTCAGAAAAGCTGCGGACGCGGGACGAAGAGCAGGTGGACGTCAAGGCGCTTTCGGCAGGCGATACGCTGACCGTTCTTTCGGATGGCGCGGCTCTTCTGAGCGCCCCCAGTCAGTTTGCGCATATTTATAAAATCTATTGGGAGAAATAAATGGACATTTTACCTATTGAAACACCTCGCTTGCTGCTCCGGCAGTTTGCAGTAGAGGATGCCGAAGATGTATTTGCAATTTTTTCGGACGAGCAGACCACGCTGGACTGCGGAGGCTACCATGCCTTTGATGCGATGGATGAGGAATATGGCCGCTTGATGCAGAAATTTGCGGGGCAGACCCGATACAGTGTGGTGGAAAAGAAGACCGGGCGGGTCGTTGCAGTGATTTCGATGATGGACGCCGGACGGGCTGTTCCGGGCTGGGACCTGGGCATCGAAGTTGCACCGGATGCCCGCCGGAAGGGATACGCACGTGAAGCATTGGCCGCGGTCGTGCGGACCTATTTTGAACAAACGGATACCGTGCTGTTCACTGGAGGACACTATGCTTATAATACGGCGTCCGGTGCGCTGCTGAAACAGCTGGGGTTCGTCTATGAGGGTGTGGAGCACAAGGCGATGCGCCATGCCGAACGCGGCCCGACTGACCTGGTGTGCTATTTCCTGGAAAAAGAATGAATGCCGAGCGATTTCCGCTGTCTCTTCTTCAAGAGGCGGCGGATTTTTTTTCGGCAAAAGCCTTGCATCTGGCCCACCGGTGCGGTATGCTTAACCAATAGAGCTCGCAGGGGGAGGGAAACTGGGATGGATATGGAAGAGATCCAGTATCTGCTGGGCAGCACGATCTTTGCGCGGGCAAAAAAATATGTGAAACGCATCGAATCGTATGAATGCAAGACCGAAGAGAATGGAGTCCGGCATCTGAGCGCAAAGGTGGAGGGCAGCGGAGACGATCTGTATGAGACTGAGGCATGGCTGCGCCAGAACGGCAGCTTTGTCAGCGCGAGCTGTACCTGCCCCTATAATGACAATGGCAACGGCCTGTTCTGCAAACATATCGGGGCGCTTCTGCTGTATGATCAAAACGAAACGGCGCAGACGCAGAAATCATGTCCTTCTAGGATCGGCCTCACCGCGATCCCCGGCGTCGTGCGGGGCACGGCCAACCTGCCCGAAGACCCGGAACCAGCCCGGAAGGACAGCTATGCCTCCGGGTTGCAAATGCTGTTCGGGCGGAAATGGCGGGGCGATGAGCCGGAATCGGATCCGGAGGCCCGCGCCCTGCTGCGCACCTATCGGGAAGGGGAGCTCTCCGAAGTGGAGGACAACATCCTGCCCCAGCGCACCGGATTTGTGGAGCTGGAACCGGAACTGACCGTGCTGCAGGGCGGCACACCCTGGCTGCGGCTCCGCATCTCGGACGGCGGACGGCCCTATGTGGTCAAGAGCCTGGAGGAACTGCTGTCGCATATTGAAAACAACCAGGTTGTCAGCTACGGAAAATCGCTGGCGTTCCAGCACCGGTGGGATGCCTTTACGCCGGAAGCCCGGCAGCTGCTGAATCTGCTGCGGCGGGAGATCATCAACCGGAAGCAGCTGGAAACGCGGGGCTATACCACGAGCCGCTATGCGGAGACCGGCCCGGCCGGCGGCATCACACTGACGGGAGAGACCTTTGATGCCCTTGTGAATCTGTATGCCGACCGGCACGAGCTGGGCGGCTATGCCTTAAAGGAAGGCATCCCCTCCCTGACGATGCAGGTGGAACGGCGGCGCGGCGGTGTGCAGATCCGTGTGCAGCCGTCGCTGGGCTCGATCAAAGGGCTGGATTTTGACTACCTCTACAGCGAGGATACCATCTGGCGGCTGGATCGTGCGGCCACCGCTCGGATGCTGCCTGCGTTCCGGGGGCTGAGCGGAAGGAATCTGTTCTTTACGAGCGGAGACGCCACGGCTTTTTGCAGCTATGTGCTGCCGGAACTGGGCCGCTATGTGACCATCGAAGACCCGGAACGGCTGCTGCTGAACCAGATCCCGCTGGCGCCGGTGACGCAGTTCTATCTGGATGCGCCGCAGATGGGGACCGTGAGCGCCCATCTGGAATTTTTGTACGGCGAGGATCGCGTGACGCCCTTTGCTCCGCCGCCGCAGGGTCTGCTGCGGGATGCCCGCACCGAGGACCGGGCCGCCCGCCTGCTGGGCCGGTATTTGCAGCCGGGCGCGGGGCCGATGCAGTACAGCGCATCCGAGGAGGAAGCGGTCTACCGCTTTCTGGACGAGGGCGTCCCGGTTCTGATGAACGAGGGCGAAGTCTACCTGACCGATGCGTTCCGCAATCTGCAGGCCCCGCCGCCGAAGATCTCGGTGGGGGTGTCGGTGCATGGAAGTGTCCTCGACCTGGAAGTGGACACCGGTGCGTTTCCGGTGGGGGAGCTGAAGGCCCTGCTGAAGTCGCTCCACCAGAAAAAACGCTACCACCGCCTGCGGGATGGCCGCCTGCTCAAGCTGGACGAGGAGTTTGAAGGGCTGGACGAGCTGAACGAGACGCTGGAACTCTCCGGGGTCAAGCTGAGCAAGAACCACGCGGAGCTGCCTCTTTACCGAGCACCGAGTCTGGACCGGGCACTGTCGGGGCAGAGCGGGATCCACTTCAACCGCGACGATGCGTTCCGGCGGATCAGCCGCAGCTTCCATGCGGTAAAGGACAGCGAGTATACTCCGCCTGTTTCCTTACAAAAAGTATTGCGAAAGTACCAGCGTGATGGCTACCGCTGGCTGCGGACGCTGGACGGCTACGGCATGGGCGGCATCCTGGCCGATGATATGGGTCTGGGCAAAACGGTGCAGGTGCTGAGCTACCTGCTCTCCATCAAGGAGCTGGGGGAGGAGGCCCTGCCCAGCCTCATCGTCTGCCCGGCGTCGCTGGTGCTGAACTGGGCCGAAGAGTGCCAGAAGTTCACGCCGGAGCTGCGCTGCATCGTTGTGGACGGCGGCGCGGCCCACCGCGCGGCTCTGGCCGAACAGTGGGAAGGGGCAGACCTTGTGGTGACGAGCTACGACCTGCTCCGCCGCGACGAGGCGCTGTATGCAGACCGGAAATTCTATGCCTGCATCCTGGATGAGGCGCAGGCCATCAAGAACCATACCACCCAGAAATACAAGGCCGTGTGCCGGGTGAACAGCCGGGTGCGCTTTGCGCTGACCGGCACGCCGGTGGAAAACCGGCTGGGTGAGCTGTGGAGCATCTTCTCCTTCCTGATGCCGGGTTATCTGCCGCCCTACAAGAGCTTCTGCACCCGGTTCGAAAAGCCCATCGTGCAGGAGAACGACCCGACAGCGGTGCGACGGCTGAACCAGCTGACCGGGCCGTTCATCCTCCGCCGCATGAAGGCGGAGGTGCTGAAGGAGCTGCCGCCCAAGACCGAGAACATCTACCGCATCGAGCTGGAAGAAGAACAGCGCAAGCTCTATCTGGCGGCAGTGCTGGATGCCCGCGAAAAGCTCAAGGCGGCCAAGCCCGAAGACAAGATGGCCGTGTTTGCCGTGCTGATGCGGCTGCGGGAGATCTGCTGCGACCCGCACCTCATCGCCGACAACTGGGCGGGCGGCAGCGCCAAGCTGGACGCCTGCACCGAGCTGGTGACCTCCGCCGTGGAGGGCGGGCACCGCATCCTGCTGTTCAGCCAGTTCACCTCCATGCTGGATCTGCTGGCCAAACGTCTGGATGAAGCAGGCATCAGCCACTTCACGCTGCAGGGCTCGACCCCGAAGCCGGTCCGCGCCGAGCTGGTGCGGCGGTTCAACGGGGGCGAGGTGAGCGTTTTCCTCATCTCGCTGCGGGCGGGCGGCACCGGCCTGAACCTGACCGCCGCCGACATCGTCATCCACTACGACCCATGGTGGAACGTGGCAGCGCAGAACCAGGCCACCGACCGTGCCTATCGCATCGGCCAGCAGAACCCGGTGCAGGTGTACAAGCTCATTGCACAGGATACCATTGAAGAAAAGATCGTTGCATTGCAGCAGGCCAAGCAGTCGCTGGCCGAGACGGTGACGGGCAGCGCCGACGGCGCGATCCTGTCGATGAAGCCGGAAGAGCTGCTGGAGTTGTTGGAGGTGCCGGAACCATGAACTTTGCGATTTTTGCACGGCCGGTCGTGACCATTTACGACCTGACCGAGACGACGAAGGAAAGCGATGCGGGGGTTGTCTCCACCATCGGGGACGAGGGGTTGTATGGGCAGGTCTGCCAGGTGCGCACGGCCCCCGGCGGCGTGACGGCAGAGGGCGTACCGCTGCCGGAGGAGATGGCCGAAGTGGTCAGCTTTTACGGCTATCACGGCTATGTGTTCGCATCGGAGCTGCGGTTCTGCGGGGAAGCGGAACTGAGGAGCTACCTTGCCGCCGAATGGGTGATGGCGGGCCGCGCGACCGATGTGCTGACCCTGCCCAAGGTGCAGGGCGTCCGGCTGCTGGAGCTGGAGCGCGGGGCGCTGCTGCGCCGCCTGCCCGAAGAGGCCCCCCACGACGGCTGGGCGCTGGTCCGGCTCGTGGATGGACGGACCGGCTATGTCCGGGCTGTGGCGCTGGAGCCGGTGCGCTGGCCGATGACGGCGGTGTTCACCCAGCAGGCAGGCCGCCGCTTTGACGAGGCACTGGCGCTGGCCGAGGGGTGCAGGCCCGAAGAGCTTGTGCCCCGTGCCCTTGACCGCTGGTACGGCGGCAGCGAGAAAGCATTCCGGAATGCGCTGGCCGAGCAGGCCAAACGGTATCTGGGCACAGAGTATCGCTGGGGCGGCAAGTCGGGCCGGGGCATCGACTGCTCCGGCCTCGTGAGCAGCGCCTACATGCAGTGCGGCGTCCTCATCTACCGGGACGCCCGACTCGTGGAGGGCTGGCCCATGCACGAGATCCCGAAGGAACAGGTCCGGCGCGGCGATGCGCTCTACTTCCCCGGCCACATCGCGCTCTATCTGGGCGAGGGGCGGTACATCCACTCCACCGGTGCCGCAGGGAGCGGCGGCGTGGTGCTCAACAGCCTGGACCCGGACGACCCGCTCTACCGGGAAGATCTGGTGAAGAGCCTGTATGCGGTGGGAAGTTTGTTTTGAACCCGCTCCGTCTCGCTCCACCTGTCAGCTCCTCCGAAAGGGGGCGCTTTGGGCAAAGCCGGGAACGCTGCACGGACTGCCAAGGCCTCTCCTACCAGGAGAGGCGGCATTGCGAAGCAATGACGGAGAGGTTGTACGAAGGAACGGTAGCAGAAAGGACGACATGTTATGAAAGTCTTTGATCTCCATTGTGATACCCTGAGCGAACTGCGCTATGCCGAGCGGCGGGGCGAAGCTAAGAGCTTTGCAACCAATGATCTGCACATTGATCTGGAAAAGCTGCATAGGGGCGACTACATGCTGCAATGCTTTGCCGCTTTTGTGAACCTGAGCGACCCGACCCCCGGCGCAGACCCGCTGGTGACGGCGCTGGAAGAGGTGGATGTGTTCAAGCGGATCATGGCGAAGTATTCCGACCAGATCGCGCCGGTCTACCGCCCGGAGGACATCCGCCACAACGCGCAGGCCGGAAAGATCAGCGGAATGCTGACCATCGAGGAGGGCGGCTGCTGCAAGGGCAGCCTGGGTGTGCTGCGGCAGATGTATGAGCTGGGTGCCCGCATGATGACCCTGACCTGGAACCACGAAAACGAGCTGGCCAGCCCCAATGTGGTGCCCGGCGGGGGCGGGGACATCTGGCCCTGCAAGCCCAACACCGAGACCGGCCTGAAGGAGCGCGGGTTTGAATTTCTGGCCGAGATGGAGCGCCTGCACATGATCGTGGACGTGAGCCACCTGTCCGACCGGGGGTTCTGGGATATCGCGGAGCACAGCACCCGCCCCTTTGCGGCCAGCCACTCCAACTGCCGCGCTCTGGCACCTCACTGCCGCAATCTGACCGACGAGATGATCCGCGTCATGGCCGAAAAGGGCGGTCTCGTGGGCCTGAACTACTGCTCCGGCTTCCTGGATGACCAGCCGCGCCCGGAACTCTGCCGCAGCACGACGGCCCTGATGGCCCGACACGCAGCCCATTTCAAGCAGGTGGGCGGCATTGAGATCATCGGCCTGGGCAGCGACTTTGACGGCATCGGCGGCAAGCTGGAAATGGGCGACTGCTCCAAACTGCCGCTGCTGGCCGACGCGCTGCGGAAGGAAGGCTTCACCGAGGACGAGGTGGAGCAGATCTTCTTCCGCAACGCCCGGCGCTTCTTCGAGGAAAATCTGTAAATAGAAGGGGAAAGATTCCGAAATGGATAAAAATATGACGCTGGAAAAGCGGATCGCGGCCGAACTGTACTCCTATCAGGGCAGGATGAGCGTTTTTGTGGACGACCTGCAGGGCCGCACGGTCGAGATCGGGGCCGATGAAGCATTCGAGACGGCCTCGACCATCAAGGCATTCATCCTGGCGGCGCTGTATCTGCAGGTCAGCCGGGGCAAGGCCAGCCTGGACGAGCGCATCACCTACGAGGAGAGCCAGTTCGTGGACGGTTCCGGTATGCTGCGGGCGCTGGGCGTGGGGGCGGCGCTCAAGGTGAAGGACACCGCCACCATGATGATCATCTGCTCGGACAACATCGCCACCAATATGATCATCGACTATCTGGGGCTGGATACGATCAACGCCTGCATCCGGGAGCTGGGCTTTGCTCACACGGTGCTGCACAATCCGCTCCACTTTGACCGCTACCGCGACCTTGGCACCACCACCCCCCGCGATTATGCGGCGCTGTTCGCGCAGGTGGCAAAGGGCACCCTCGTCAGCAGAGAGGCCAGCGCGGAGATGTTGGCCATCTTCCGCCAGCAGCACTACAATACCATGCTGACCCACGATTTCCCGCAGTTCTATCTGGACTGCGAGGAGACCGGCGAACCGGAACGCATCTGGGTGGCCAGCAAGAGCGGCAGCATGAACGCCTGCCGCAACGACGGCGGCATCGTCCACACCCCGTACGGCGAGTATGTCATCGTGCTGATGAACAAAGATTTCCATGATATCATCGAGTACAACGACCACCCCTCCATGGTCTACGGTGCCCGCGTCTCTCGGATGATCCTGGACCAGATCCTGGCCTGCGAGGGCAGACTGTATCTGGACTGACCCATTCGCAGTGCCCCGTTGGCTCCTCCCGGAGGAACCGGCCGTGAAAAACCGAAAAAATATACAACGACGTGAAAAATAGAGGGAAACATGACAGAAAGTATAACGATCTCTCCGCTGATGCTGGTCTTCCTGATGTGCATGACCGGCTTTGCGGGCTTTGTGGACTCGGCAGCAGGCGGCGGCGGACTCATCAGCCTGCCTGCCTACCTGTTTGCGGGGCTCCCGGCTCACTACACCTACGGCACCAACAAATTCAGCGCCGCCTGCGGCACCACCTTTGCCACGGCGCAGTTTTTCCAAAAGGGTGCCATGAACATCAAAGTGGGCCTGCTGGCGGCAGCGGGCAGCTTTGTGGGCAGTGCCCTTGGCTCCCACATCGTGCTGCTGCTCAGCGATGAGGCGCTGCGGGCCATGATGCTCGTCATCCTGCCCATCGCGGCCGTGCTCATCCTGTGGCGGCGGAACCTGCCGGACGAGAACCGCGACGACGGCACCCTGACGGCCAAAAAGGCCGTGCTGGCTCTGGCCATCGGTCTGGGCATCGGCCTGTACGATGGCATCTTCGGCCCCGGCACCGGGACCTTTGCCATCATTGCCTTTACCACCCTGATGGGCTTTGACCTGCGCACGGCAGGCGGCAACGCCAAGGTGCTCAACCTTGCCAGCAACTACGCCAGCCTGGTCACCTACCTGATGAACGGGCTGGTGGTCTTCTCGGTGGGCATCCCCTGCGCCGTCAGCGGCATCGTGGGCAACCTGCTGGGGTCGCATTTTGCCCTGAAGAACGGCGCCAAGTTCATCCGCCCCATGATGCTCGTGGTGCTGGTGCTCCTGCTGGGCAAGCTCGTTTCAGACGCGGTGCTGTAAACAAAAAAACGAGGAACTGCACAAAACAGTTCCTCGTTTTTGCGTCTGAGGGTTACAAATCCAGCGTCAGGGTCTTGTCGAAGAAGGCGATGCCGAAAGCGCCGGGGCCGGCGTGGGTGCCGATGACACAGCCGATCTGGCGGACCAGCAGGTCTTCCTGCTGCAGGTTGTCGCGCAGGTAGGTCTGGATGGGCGTCACCTCACGGGGGGAGACGGTGTAACCGGCCAGCGCCGGGAAGGCGGGGTTGATGCCGCCCATCTCCTCGACCTTCTTGAACAGGGCCACGTAGGCACCGGGCAGGCCGCGGGCCTTGCCTGCCATAGCGACCTTACCGTCCTGGATGGTGATAAGGGGCTTGATGCCCAGCATCCCGCCTGCAACGGCTACGGCGGCGGGCAGGCGGCCGCCCTTGCGCAGGTACTTCAGGTCGTCGATAGCGGCCACGAGGTGCAGGTGCTCCTTGGCGTGTTCCAGAATGGCGGCGATCTGACCGGCCGTTTTGCCGGAATCCCGCAGCTGGACGGCCAGGCGGACGAGCAGGGCTTCGCTCAGGCAGACGTGACCGCTGTCCACAAAGAGGACGTTGTCCACATTGGCCATGTCAGCGGCCAGCTTGGCGCACTGGTAGGTGCCGGACAGTGCGTGGGACAGGAAGATGCCGATGACCTCGTCTCCGGCGGCAGCGGCTTCGAGGAAGAAGTTCTCGAACAGTTCCGGGCTGGGCTGGCTGGTGGTGGGCAGCTTGCGGCACCCGGCCAGGATCTCATAATAGGCGGAGGGGGTCATGTCCACGCCATCCCGCAGGACGGTGCCGTCCTCCAGCGTGACGTTCAGGGGAATGACGGTCACGCCCAGCTGCTCGGCTTCGGCGGGCAGGATGTCGGACGCAGAATCGGTGAGAATACGGATCATAAATACAATACCTCCGGGGGTCGTGGCCGTAAAACGACCAATTCATCAGAAAAGTCGTGGGAATTATACCAGATGCAGAGGGAAAAAGTCAATTGTTTGAGCAAAAATTTCTTCGCATTTTCGCAAAACAGCTCCGCGGCTTGCGCAAATGGGGGCGGATGTGGTACAATGTCCGCCGATGGGAGGGCTGTGCGTGAAAGAAAAACAGGAAACGGCCGCGTTCTGGAAAACGTTCGGTCTGGCGGCACTGCTCTGGGCTGCGCTGGCAGCGGGGTCTGAACTGCTGTTTCCGTCGTCGGCTGCGGCCCCGGCGGGGGCGACAGGCCTCCTGCGCAGCTGTCTGGTGCTGCCGGTGGCGGAGGAACTGGTCTTTCGCGGGGCCGCGCTGCGGCTGCTGCGTCCGCTGGGGCGGAATGCGGCCATCCTGGGGCAGGCGGTGCTGTTTGCGGCGCTGCACGGCAGTCTGCGGGCCAAAGCGTACGCGCTGGGGATGGGGCTGCTCTTCGGATGGGCGGCAGACCGGTCGGGAAGTCTTCTGCCCGGCATCCTGCTGCATATCCTGAACAATGGGGCCGTGCTGGCCCGCTGCCTGGCAGAAAGGGGAACACCATGACCGATTATGAACTGATGGGCGCGGCGCTGGCCGAAGCCGAACAGGCCGCTGCGCTGGGCGAAGTACCGGTGGGGGCCGTCATCGCGAAGGACGGCGAGATCATCGCGTCGGCCCACAATACGCGGGAGACCGAGAAAAATGCCCTCCACCATGCCGAGCTGCTGGCCATCGACGCGGCCTGCAAAAAGCTGGGCGGCTGGCGGCTGTGGCAGTGTGAGCTGTTCGTGACGCTGGAACCCTGCCCCATGTGCAGCGGGGCCATCCTCAACAGCCGCATCCGGCGGGTGGTCTACGGGGCGGCCGACACGAAAGCGGGCTGCTGCGGGTCGGTGACCGACCTGTTCGCCCTGCCGTTCAATCACCACCCGGCGGTGGAAAACGGGCTGCGGGCCGAGGAAGCACAGGCGCTGTTGCAGGCGTTTTTCCTCCGGCTGCGGGAGGAGCGGGCCGGCAAACCCCGCTGGAGACCGCCTGTGACGAAGTGAAAATTGAAAAAAGTGGGAACTGCGTGAAAAAGTCTGCGGTTCCCACTTTCTTTTTTCGAGAAATTGTGCTATATTATTCAATGGAAACTTGTCGAAACCACACACAATCGTTCCCAGGCACGCCGCAGGACCGGACTTGACCGGAAGAAGTGAGCAGAGCGCTGTTCTGGGGAGCGTGGAACGGCAGTTCCTCCTGCCTGTGCGGATTTTTGTATGGGCAGAGAACGAGCGACAGGAGGGCTGACTCTTGTACGATGACGAATTTGAGCTGACATTCAATCTGCAGGACGAGGACGCCGTACCGGTGGAGCTGCCCAAGGCGGCGGAAGAGGCCAGACCGGAAGCCCCGGCTGAAACGCGGGAACCCGCAGCCGATGAGGAACCGACCATCGTGCTGCCGGACCGCAGGCCGGAGCCAGCCGCAGAAGCGGCAGCGCCGGACATGCCGCAGCCGGAAGCACCCGCAGCACCCGAACCGCAGCCGGAGGCACCGCCCCGGCCTGCCAACGGGCGGTGTGTGCTGATCTCCGGCGGCGACCGTGGCATCGGCGCAGCGGCAGCGCGGGCGTTTTACGCGGCGGGCGACCGTGTGGCGGTGTTCTACCACACCAACGCCGACGCGGCGGCGGCTCTGGAACAGGAGCTGCCCGGCTGCATCGCCATCCAGTGCGATGTGGCATCCCGCGCCAGCTGTGAGGTCGCGTTCCATGCGGCCGAACAGGCGTTGGGTCGGGTGGATGTGCTGGTGAGCAATGCGGGCATCGCCCAGCAGAAGCTGTTCACCGACATCACCCCTGACGAATGGCAGCATATGCTGGACGTGAACCTGACCGGTGCGTTCCACCTGTGCCAGCTGGCACTGCCGGGGATGATCCGCCGCAAGGCGGGCCGCATCCTGACGGTCAGCAGCATGTGGGGCCAGACCGGCGGCAGCTGCGAGGTCCATTATTCCGCTGCCAAAGCGGGCCTCATCGGCCTGACCAAGGCCCTCGCCAAAGAGGAGGGCCCCAGCGGCATCACCGTCAACTGTGTGGCTCCGGGTGTCATCGACACCGATATGATGGCTGCCTTTACCGCCGAGGATAAGGCGGCACTGGCCGAGGAGACCCCGGTGGGCCGTCTGGGCAGTGCGGACGAGGTGGCGAAGCTGCTGGTGTTCCTCGCCGGAGAGGATGCCGGGTACATCACCGGCCAGGTGTTCGGCGTGAACGGCGGCCTGGTGATTTGACCGGCCCGACAGCGGACAAAACTATGATACAACGTCACTTCCGGGCGGAACCACGTCCGGCGTGAAAAGGAGAGAGCGAAATGGGCATGACTTTGAAGGAACTGTTGACGAAAGGCGAAGGCACCCTGAGCGCACAGGAGGCCAAAGCGCTGGCCTCGCAGTGCCGGATGGATGTGGAGACCCTCTACACCCTGCTGGAGGAGCGCGGCATCAAAGTTCTGGACAACGAGGCGGAAGAGGATGCCAGCCTGGACGTGGACAGCATCCTTGCCGAGGTAGAGAACGCTGAGGCCAACAGCGATGAGCTGGGCCTGGGCGTTGACGAGGAAGAGGAGGCTGAGGAAAACCCGGCCGACCTGAAGGCAGCGATGGATGAGCTGCTGGACGACCCCGTGAAGAACTACCTCAAGCAGATCGGTCAGATCCCGCTGCTGAGCGCAGAGCAGGAAGTGGAGCTGAGCCGCCGTATCCATGCCGGTGCCGAAGCAGCACACATCCTTCAGGCAGACCGCATCAAGTACGGTGCGCCGGAGTACATCAAGAAGAACAGCGCCCGCTTCTCGTTCGAAGAGGACGAGAACAGCCGCAGCTACAATGAGGATCTGGACGACGAGGGCGGCGAGAAGTCCACCGAGGATGCCGAGGAAAAGGCAGCGGAGGAGAAGGCTGAGGAAGAGATCGAGAACGGTCCTCTGACCGAGGAGCGCCGTCAGGAGCTGCTGAAGACCCGCCGCGACGGCCTGAACGCCCGCCGCAGCCTGAGCGAAGCCAACCTGCGTCTGGTCGTTTCCATCGCCAAGAAGCACGTGGGCCACAATCTGGCATTCCTCGACCTGATCCAGGAGGGCAACATCGGCCTCATCAAGGCCGCTGAAAAGTTCGACTGCGACCGCGGCTTCCGCTTCTCCACCTACGCCACCTGGTGGATCCGTCAGGCCATCACCCGCGCCATCGCAGACCAGGCCCGTACCATCCGCATCCCGGTGCACATGGTCGAGACCATCAACCGGATGCGGCAGGCCACCAACCAGCTGGTCTACCAGAACGGCCACGAGCCCACCCCGGAAGAGCTGGCAAAGGCCATGGATATGAGCGTCGAGCGCGTCCGTGAGATCCAGCGCATGGCGCAGGAGCCGGCCAGCCTGGAAAGTCCCGTCGGTGAGGAGGAAGATTCCTCGCTGGGCGATTTCGTCGCCGACGAAAACGCGGAAGCTCCCGGCAAGGCAGCCGACCGCGCCATGGTGGCCCAGCAGATCAATCAGGCCCTCAAGAGCCTGACCCCCCGTGAGGAGAAGGTCATCCGTCTGCGCTTCGGTCTGGACGATGGCCGCCCCCGCACGCTGGAAGAGGTCGGCCGCGATTTCGGCGTTACCCGTGAACGTGTCCGCCAGATCGAGGCCAAGGCCATCCGCAAGCTGCACAGCCGCAAGTGCCTGGCGCTGCTGAACGGTCTGATCGAGTAAGAAAGAAAACCCAAAAGAGGTCGTCACGCTGCGTGACGACCTCTTTTTGAGAAAAATCGAACTTTTTTGCAAAAACCTCTTGCCAAGCGGTGCGTTTTATGATAAACTAATTGAGCTGTGATTATGCTGCTATAGCTCAGTTGGTAGAGCGCATCCTTGGTAAGGATGAGGTCTCCAGTTCGAATCTGGATAGCAGCTCCAGCTCAGGACACCTCGAAGCCGTTTGGCTTTGGGGTGTTTTTGTTTTGTAGTTGAAATTTTTATGGTTGAATGATATAATACAACTAAAGAGAACGCTGTCCGGCAACGGTCAGCTCCTCCGTGAAGTCATAAGAATGACCGCCGAGTGTAGGAGCTTCGGGCGGTCATTTCTTATGCAGGTGTGTAAAAATAGTCCCATAAACGCAAGAGCCGCAGGCCCGGTGAGGGTCTGCGGCTCTGCGTTTATGGGAAAGAGGAATCTCAGAAAAGATCGGGATCAGAAATCAACGTCGGTATCGTAGTAGCAGCACTTGAGCAGCTTCTCCATCTCCTCCTGGCTGGGCTGGCGGGGATTGGAACCGGTGCAGGCGTCGGCGATGGCGTTTTTGGCGATCTCCGACAGACGTTCCAGGAAGACTTCCTCCGGAACGAAGCCCTGCTCGGCGGGATAGGAATCCGGGCCGTAGTGCTGGATGCAGTGGGGGATGTTCAGCGCATCGTTCATGCCGCGCAGGTATGCGATGAGCAGCTGGACCTTCTCGTCGTCATTGGCACCGCCGAGCTTCATCTCGTCGGCAATAACGCCATAGCGCTTTTTGGCTTCGGGGTCTTTGGCGTTGAACGCGATGACCTTGGGCAGATACATGGCGTTGGCTGCACCATGGATGATGTGTGCGCCGTAGTCTGCAAAGGCAGCGCCAGTCTTGTGGGCCATGGAGTGGACGATGCCCAGCAGCGCATTGGAGAAGGCCATGCCGGCCAGGCACTGTGCGTTGTGCATCGAATCACGCTTGGCCATGTCGCCGTTGTAGCTGTCCACCAGATCGCCCTGGATCATCCGGATGGCAAAGATGGCCAGCGGGTCGGTATAATCGCAGTGTGCGGTGGAGACATAAGCCTCGATGGCGTGGGTCATGGCGTCCATGCCGGTGTGTGCGACCAGCTTCTTGGGCATGGTCTCGGCCAGGTCGGGATCGACGATGGCGACGTCCGGGGTGATCTCGAAGTCGGCGATGGGGTACTTGATGCCCTTCTGGTAATCGGTGATGATGGAGAATGCGGTCACCTCGGTGGCGGTGCCGGAGGTGGAAGAGATGGCGCAGAAGTGTGCCTTGCGGCGCAGCGGCGGGATGCCGAAGACCTTGCACATCTCCTCAAAGGTGATCTCCGGGTACTCGTACTTGATCCACATGGCCTTTGCGGCGTCAATGGGGGAACCGCCGCCCATGGCGATGATCCAGTCCGGCTCGAACTTCAGCATGGCCTCGGCACCGCGCATGACGGTCTCGACCGAGGGGTCCGGCTCAATGCCTTCAAACAGCTCGACTTCCATGCCGGCTTCCTTCAGGTAGCTGACCGCACGGTCCAGGAAACCAAACCGCTTCATGGAGCCGCCACCCACACAGATCATGGCCTTTTTGCCGGTGAAGGACTTCAGGGCTTCCAGCGCGCCCTTGCCGTGGTACAGATCGCGGGGAAGAGTAAAACGTGCCATAGGAATCTACCTCCAAATCAATTTGCTCTGAAATCGTTATGAAAATAACCAATTTGCTTAAACAAATTATATCGCAACCTGTTGAAAATTTCAATGAGCGGAATGGAGAAAGAAGCGCCGTGTTTTGGGCATTTTGATGAACTGCGGAAAACAAAAAAACCACCTGAATCCAAAGGATTCAAGTGGTTTCGCTGTGGAGCTGCTATCCAGATTCGAACTGGAGACCTCATCCTTACCAAGGATGCGCTCTACCAACTGAGCTATAGCAGCAAATGGCGACCCGGATCGGGCTCGAACCGACGACCCCCAGCGTGACAGGCTGGTGCTCTAACCAACTGAGCTACCGGGCCATGATCGCTCAAGTTCGCGGCTGTTCACCGCCGGAACGTGCTTTATTATACCCGAAGAATGACTTCTTGTCAAGCAGAAATCTACAAAAACCGCAAAAAACTTTTCGGGAGAAGAGAAAAGCCGCCCGCAGGCCGAAAATGGGCAAAACAAAACGTCCGGAACGATTGCTCCGGACGTTTGTGGCAGGGGTAGTAAGTCTCGAACTCACGGCACGCGGTTTTGGAGACCG
>ERZ1026890.729-NODE-729-length-15741-cov-9.130690_pt1 | contig 15741 bp, 16 predicted proteins | sample MGYA00380175_ERZ1026890 | MGnify/ENA primary metagenome ERZ1026890 (study PRJEB33269, sample SAMEA4719811) | human gut metagenome | biome: human-associated habitat; feature: organic feature; material: feces | place: Cameroon | collected 2013-10 ...
GCCCACACGAGATGGGTGACGTTGGCATCAGCCTGAACACGCAGCGGCCCGGCCATGCCCGCCAGCGCCGATGGCTCCAGACGAATCCCTTCCTCCTGCGCCAGCCAGCCGAGCATGTCGTACATGCTTTGATCGGAAAGGGTATAGAACCCGTCGAGCAGACGTTCCATCGCGCGGCCGACGAAGCCCGACGCGCGTCCGACCGCCAGCCCGTCCGCTGCCGTCACGTTGTCGATACCCAGATCCTGCACGGCAATCTCATCGTGCAGGCCGGTATAAACTCCCAGCAGCATGCACGGGGAGTGCGTGGGCTCGGCAAAGAAGCAGTGAACGTTGTCGCCAAACGCCAGCTTCAGACCAAACGCCACACCGCCAGGCCCCCCGCCAACGCCGCACGGCAGATAGACATACAGCGGGTGCTCTGCATCCACCACACGGCCCTGTTCGGCAAACTGCGCCTTCAGGCGCTCGCCGGCAACGGCATAGCCCAGGAACAGGGTGCGAGAGTTTTCATCGTCGATAAAGAAGCAGTTCGGGTCGTTTTCCGCCGCTTTTCGCCCTTGTTCCACAGCCACGCCATAATCCTGCTCATATTCCACGACGGTAACGCCATGGCTGCGCAGTTTGGCTTTCTTCCACTCGCGGGCGTCGGCGGACATATGTACCGTCACCTTAAAGCCGATGCGTGCGCTCATGATGCCGATGGACATTCCCAGGTTGCCGGTTGAACCCACCGCAATGCTGTACTGGCTAAAGAAGTCTTTAAAGCGCGGTTCCAGCAGGATGCTGTAGTCATCTTCAGTGCTCAGCAATCCCGCTTCCAGCGCCAGTTTTTCCGCGTGGGTCAGCACCTCGTAGATGCCGCCGCGCGCTTTAATCGAGCCGGAGATGGGCAGATGACTGTCTTTTTTCAGCAGCAGCGTTCCGGGAAGAGCCTTGCCAGATTCTCTCTCCAGCCGTTTTTTCATGGCCGGAATAGCAACCAGCTCAGATTCGATAATCCCGCCCGTTGCCGCGGTTTCCGGGAAGGCTTTCGCCAGATACGGCGCGAAGCGGTTGAGGCGCGCATGCGCGTCGTCCACGTCGGCTTTGGTCAGCCCGACATAGGGCAACCCTTCTGCAAGCGAAGTGGTTCGCGGGTTAAGCCACGTGGTCTCTTTCAGAGCCATCAGATCCTCAACCAGAGGAAATTGTGCGGTTAAAGCAGTGATAGTTGCGTTTTCCATAATACGTCTCGTCGCGCTCAGATAATGAAAGAAAGCAGGAATGTGCCGCCAAGTGCAAGCACCGAGGCGATAAACGTCGCCGTCGTATAGTATTTGAAGGTCTCATTCAGGGTCGCGCCGCAGTATTGCTTGACCAGCCAGAAGAGCGAATCGGTCACGATCGTGCAGCCAATAGCGCCGGAACCGATGGCAATGGTGATGATCTCCGGGCTTACATTCGGGTAGAGCGGCAGCATCGGCGCGAGAAACGGGTGAAACTTCAGTTTTACGATGGTTAAAACAATCAACACAATGCTGACAAGCAGCGTTACCACAACCCAGACCGGCGATCCCATATCTCACCTCACCCTTATGTCATCTGTGGGTATTGGACGAAAAAACGGCGTGAGCTGACAAACGATAAAAATTGCCGTTCAGGTGAGCCAGATTGGATCAACTGAGTGACTGAACTCAAAAAAGCGCACTTATTTCGCTGTTGGTTCACATAAATTCATGCCTGGGCGGTATGCTGGGCGCAGAAATAACGTGTGAGAATTGTGATGACCGATGCGAATGAAGTCAGAAACCGGCTGCTAAATGGCTGGCAACTGTCAAAAATGTACACTTTTGAAGTGGCTGCCCGGCATGAATCCTTTGCGCTGGCGGCGGCGGAACTGTCGCTCAGCCCCAGCGCGGTGAGCCACCGCATTAACCTGCTGGAAGAGGAGCTGGGCATTCAGCTGTTTGTCCGCTCGCACCGTAAAGTTGAGCTAACGCTGGAAGGAAAGCGCGTTTACTGGACCCTAAAATCATCCCTCGACACCCTGAATCAGGAGATCCTGGATATTAAAAACCAGGCGCTGTCCGGTACGCTGACGGTGTATTCCCGGCCGTCAATCGCCCAGTGCTGGCTCGTCCCCATGCTGGGGGATTTTACCCGCCGTTATCCGTCGATATCTCTCACCATTCTCACCGGCAATGAGTACGTCAATATGCAGCGAACCGGCATCGATCTGGCCATCTATTTCGACGATACGCCGCCAAACTACCTTTCTCATCATTTCTTGATGGACGAGGAGATTTTGCCCGTCTGCTCGCCCGCATATGCCCGCGAGCATGCGCTGTTGAAAAACCCCGATAACCTCAGCCACTGCACGTTACTGCACGACCGTCAGGCCTGGAGTAATGATTCCGGTACGGATGAGTGGCTCAGCTGGGCGCAGCATTTTGCGATGAATATGCCGTCATCATCGGGTATTGGCTTCGATCGTTCCGATTTAGCGATAGTGGCAGCCATGAATCATGTGGGCGTGGCGATGGGGAGAAAGCGGCTGGTGCAAAAGCGCCTTGAGCGGGGCGAGCTTATCGCCCCGTTTGGCAACAAGACCCTCAAATGCCATCAGCACTATTACATCTCAACGCTTCCCGGCCGTCAGTGGCCGAAAATTGACGCCTTTATTGGCTGGCTAAGAGAACTGGCAGGCTGAAGAATTATTACGCTTTGACGCTACACCAAATACAAAAAAGCGTGCTAAATACAGGTAATGCTTTTGATTTATCCAGGGTAAGCCGTGTTAAAGCCTCTTATTGCGACCGCGTTACTTCTCTCTTCCGGCTGGGCGATAGCCGCCGAGCCGCCGCTGACGGCTGCGCTTTATGCACAAAAGCTGGGTGTGGGTATGGACGTGGACTGGGCGCGCACCGAGCGCGGGATACGGGAATTCGACCCGCTGGTGGTACGCGACTTTCGCGCGAAAGGCATCAGCCATGTGCGTATTCGCGTGGCCGATGAGCCGACCGAAGCACGGCTGATCCACCTGCGTAAGCTGGTGGAAGCCTGCGAGCAGTACGGCGTGATCCCGATTATCGCGTATCAGGCGGACAGCTATAAAAACGATCCGAAAGCCGATAACGAAAAAGAGGTTACCGACTGGTGGATTGCCGTGGCGCACTATTTCGGCAAACGTTCGCCGCTGCTGGGCTTTGACCTGATTTATGAGCCTGCGGACAAGCTCAACCACAACGCAGCCTCGCTCAACCGGGTGTATGAGAAAACCATTAAGGTCATCCACAGCATTGATGCGGACCGGATGATCTTCATCGCTCCCCGCCTGCGTGCGGCCCCCGAAGATCTCCCCAGCCTCAAGCTGCCTGCGCACAGCCAAAACTTTCTGCTGGCGGAGTGGCATATCTTTCCGTGGGGGCCGCTGAAAAATAACGGCAAATACCCGTGGACCTCCGGTATGGCGGCGGAGAAAGCGGCGATTCACAATCGCATCGCGACGGCGCTGCGCTGGCAACAAAAAACCGGACACGTCAGCTGGGTCGGGGGCTGGGGCGTGGGGGAGTCAAACCGCTTTACACCCACCGCGTCGCAAATGGCCTTTGCCACGTTTATGGCCTGCGAGCTGCAAAAGGCGAAAATACCCTACGCGATTAACGCCGATTTCCAGTTTTATGACGGAGAGGAGGGGGCCTGGCGGCCAGCGCCAGAGCCGCTGCTGGAGGCGATGATTGCCCCGGCGTGTGAAAAGCCCGGCGAGAAGCCGGGCCATCATGCGGTTAAACAGGCTGCTCGTGGTGGGGAACACGCGACGCCAGCGGCAGCCAGCACAGCAAAATCAGTAGCCCCATCAGCGTCATCAGTAAACCCAAACTAGCCTGCCCGGTTTGCGGCATCATGGCGGAGAGCCAGGCCAGCGCGCCGGAACCGATGTTTTGCAAACCGCCCACCAGTGCACCCGCCGTACCCGCGAGGAACGGGAACGGCTCCATGGCGCCGCTGGTGGCAAGCGGGAACAGCATCCCCGCGCCGAAGAAGAACAGCGCCGCCGGGATCAGCAGCGTCCAGACGGTCATTACGCCAAACAGACCCGGGATCCACATCATCAGGCCAGCCAGCAGGCAGCTGATAACAGACTGCCACATCAGCGTTGAGAAGCGTTTGTTCTGACGTCCGGCGAACCAGGCCCCAAAGAACGCCGCCGGGATCGGCAGGATAAACAGAATACTTACCACCATGCTGCTCAGGCCAAGCCCCGCTCCCAGCAGTACGCCGGAGCAGGCTTCGAACACCGCAATGCCCGCAAGACCGCCGATCAGCATCAGCAGATAACAGGTAAAAGCCCCGTTGCCGAACAGCGTTTTGTAACTGGCGAGAAGCTTCGTGCGCGGTGCGTCCTGGGGACGGGTTTCCGGCATCCAGCGCGCCATACTGAAGGTGACAATCACGCACAGCACCAGCAGGAAGGCATAGCAGGCGCGCCAGGACCACATTGTGTCCAGCAGGCCGCCAATCAGTGGTGCCAGCAGCGGGCTGACCAGAATACCCATATTCAACAGGCTGTTGGCATGGCGGAGTTGCGTGCCCTGATACATATCGCACGGTAAGGTACGCGCCATCACCCCACCGACGCCCGTGCCTACCCCCTGCAGCGCGCTGGCGGCAATTAGTACGGTCAGGCTATGGGTGGTAATAGCAATCACCGTCGCGACCATGAAAATGCACATGCCGGTCAGAATGACCGGACGGCGGCCAATGCGGTCGGATAATGGCCCGTAGAACAGCTGCGAAACGCCATAGGTCAGCAGGTAGGCGGCCATCACGCTTTGTACCGCGCCCTCGCGGACGTTGAGTTCCTTTGCCATGTCGGCAATCGCCGGAATGTAGATGGTTTGCGCCATCTGACCGACGGCCACCAGTAACACCAGCATCAACAATAAGTTAACGTTCCTTTGTTTTTTCATGTCGCTGAATACTTTTGCCAAAAGAGAAAAATGAAGAATAAGTGACTACGCATTCCCATAAATGCGCGAGGAATCTACCACAATGAGATGACAAATTAAGCATTGTCATGATGAATGAAGAAGAGGATTAAGGCAGGTTTTGTAAACAAGAACGGCAACTAATGTTGCCAGTGAATTACGCCAGACGCAGCAGGATCGCACCGGCTGCAATACCCAACGCGGCAGCGATACGCAGACCGGCAACCTTTTCTTTTAAAAGCACAAATGCGATCAGCGCACCGAAGAGTATGGAGGTTTCACGTAGCGCAGCGACAACCGCCAGCGGAGCCTGCGTCATCGCCCATAAGGCCAGGCCATACGAGCCCATGGTTCCCACCCCACCGAGCAACCCCTTTTTCCAGTGCAAACGCAGGTAGCTGGAAGCTTCGCGGCGTCGCGCCACCATTGCCCAGCACAGCAGGCAGAAGCCGTTCATAAAGAAGGTCCACAGCGTATAGCCCAGCGCGGTATCCGATAAACGTACGCCCGTTCCGTCCACCAGCGTATAGCCGGCGATAAAGCAGGCGTTCAGCAGTGCCAGCCAGATCCCTTTGCGGGACTGCAATCGGCCATTCATCGCCATCGCGAGGATCGACAGGCAGATCACCCCGATGCCCGCCCAGGCGAGCCAGGAGAGGCTATCCCCGAGCACCAGCACGCTGATCAGCGCCACCAGCAGTGGGGCTGTTCCGCGCATCAGCGGATAGGTCTGGCTCATGTCTGAGACCTGATACGTCTTCGCCACCAGTACCGTGTACACCACCTGCAGCGCGCAGGAGACCACTAAAAATGGCCAGCTGGCTACGGAGGGTTGAGGAGAAAATGGCAATAAAACCAGTGCAATGAGCGTGGCGGAGCCGCTAACGCTGATCGCCGAGTAAAGCTTATCCGTTCCGGCTTTGACAATGGCGTTCCAGCTGGCGTGCAGCAGTGCGGCGAACAGCAAAATACAGAAAACGGAGAGGGTCATGGCGTCTTTGGCGGTGAATTGTCACTCAACTGTAACATTCACGACCTGATGTCGCCAGCCAGCTACACCGCGCAAAAGAGACGATGGGTAACCCGTGGCTCGTCTGACACCAGCCTGAAGCCTGCCCGACGGTAGAAGCCGCAGGCCGTATCGGGTGCATGGGTATTGAGGAAATCAAACCAGATGCTGGCATCGGCCATCACCACCGTTAACAGCTGTTTACCAATGCCCAGACCGCGGCACTTCTCGCTGACATAAAGATGGCGAATACGTCCGGCACGCGGCTGCTGGCTGAACGGATCGCGGTTAAGGCCGCAGACGCCCACCAGCTTGCCGTTTAAAAAGGCACCCAGCAGCTTTTCACCCGGCGCGTTAAAGCGGTTTTCACCACGCTGCCAGTTCTCTTCCAGCCTGCGCAGCATATTGAAATTCGCCGCGATGCTTTCGGCTTTCAGCGCGATATACCCGGGCTCTTCCGGCGTGATGGGTTCAATTAACAGACGCGACATAGCATTCCCTCGTTATTAAAGAGGGGCGGTTGCCCGCCCCTCTCAGGTGCGACTTGAACCTGAATCACCGAAGGTATTTCAGGACAGCATCAAGCAGTTGCAGAACAGCAACAATGAGTTTGAGGATAAGTATCACCATATCCACTACGCTCATACGCGTCTCCTTTTGGTTAAAAGGAGCACGATGCTGGCGTACCTTTCCGCCGCCTGTTGCCAGCACCTGGATTGACGTAACACAGTGTGCTCACTTCAGGGGTTAAGGCACTGACGGCACCACCCGTTTCAGCCAGGACTTCGTTGCGCCGGTAGAACTGCGGCCCCCTCGCTCACTGCGAACATCCTCAGTATAGATAAATACTGTATGCATGAACAGTATTTTGTGGACAAAATTCGAAACCCATTCCATACTCAAAAACGTCAAAATCCGTGCCGGAATTGCGCGTTCGTCTTCGATCGCATATACTTCGTGCGTTGACGTAACACAGTGTGTTCTGCGGCAACCAACCGCAAAACCCTGAAAAAACCTCGCTCCGGCGGGGTTTTTTGTTTTCTGCTTTCTGTACAGAACGGGATGCCAGTTGATTTATTGACAACGTACCCGGCAGAAATAAGGTACATATTAATGTTTCAGTTAATAATCCTTAAATATAGATTTTTTAAATAAAATTAAGTCTGTTTATTTTTAACGTGAATGAGTATTTAAATAAAATTAACGGATTTGAATTGCCCGGTTTTTCAACGTATATTCATATAACCATAAAAACAGTATGGATACGTTATGCAAGCATCTGATTACTTGAAGATGAAGTTCCAGAGCGACAGGCAGTTAGCTATTTATGGACAACAAGGCGTTGCTGGGACATGGAAAGCATTAAAGGGGATCGGTTCTGATATCTACTCAGGAATGGAGCGTGTTAGTTGGTATTCATCATGCTTAATCCCCAGCTATCACGATGTGTGTGAAGAGTTACTCTCAGAAGAAAAAAGGATGTACCTCTCAATTGTGTCTATTTACCGTTATCGCAATGTAATAGCACACATGCTCTATCTTTATTTTGAAAGCATTATGACTGATTCTGAAAATGGGAATGAAAAAAATCGCGTTCGCAAGACGGATTCAAACGTAACCGGCCTTGTTAACAACATCCCAGCAAGCAAGGCAGCGCGTTTAGCGATAGCATGGACGCTGGCCAAATCCCTTTCGGAATCCGGCTTACTTTCAGAGATCGTCGTCGAACGGCTTGCGCGCCGTGTACCCAATGTTGTTATGGCTCTGCAGCTGATGGGTACGGACCAGAAGTGCGCTCTTGCTGCCCGTCGTCTGAAAGTGTTGGATCCTAATTATTACGCCACCCTTTATGCCGCACAACTGGAGATGCTTTACTACTTTTTTGAACCATTCCTGGCTGAAATCATTAAGAAAGTGCAAACGGGATTCTACAAGGATTTTGATGCTATCTATAACGACTTAAAGGATAAATAGCATGTTTAAGAGTCTGCTATCCATTCTTTTTACAGATGTTTTATTCCCCGTTTATATTTTTGCTTGCGCCTCTTTGTTTCTCTGGCTGGTGCCCAACCACTGGGTATTATTAACATTCATTGCTATCGTCGTATTTATTATTGTTCATCCGATAATTTTCGGCCGCTTTGATAAGTACGATTGAGTTTTATAAAAAGGAGTTTGTATGTCAAATCCGGCTTATTTGTTTCTGACAGATGAAAATGGTTCGCCAATGGTAGGTCCCTGCCTGGTGTCAGGGCGTGAAGGCGCAATTGAACTTAAATCGTTCACTCATAATGTCAATATCCCGGTCGACGGGAATACCGGGAAATTGACGGGCACGCGCATACATATGCCCGTCATGTTCCAGAAGGAATTTGATCGTGTCACTCCGTTTTTATTTCGGGCGTTGAGTACGGGGAGAACGCTTCAGTCAGCCACCATAAAGATGTATCAGATTAATGAGGCTGGTTTAGAGCAGGAGTATTTTAATATCATTATGGAGAATGTAAAAATAACTTCTATTACACCCGATTTGTATCCAGGTGCCAACACCGGAACACACCTCGAAACGGTTCTCATACGCTATGAGAAAATCACCTGGAAACATTGCGACGGAAATGTCATCTATAGTGACGCCTGGAATGAGCGAGCAACATACTAAAACGTGATCCCTGACGCATTTTTGCGCAGATGAAAATATTTCCATTGTCACGCCCGAAAACCTGTGTTTGTATAAATTCAATCAATGATTCCAAACACAGGTCCCCCATGACTGCATCCATGAACACCGCGACCCTACTAAAAACTGCGCAACCAGCCGCAGTGGTCGTCGTGCGTGTGGTGGTGGTCGTCGGCAATGCGCCGTAGGGACTGGAACAACACACGATTCCAAAACCCCGCCGGCGCAAACCGGGCGGAGTTTTTCGTTTAAGCACCTCCCGGAAAGTCGGCCCAGAAGAAAAGGACTGGAGCATGGCAAGTTCGGGCACAACATCCACCAAGACGCGTTTTACGGGCGCGCAGCTGATTGTTCATTTACTGGAACGACAGGGCATTACCACGGTTGCGGGTATTCCGGGCGGTACGGTGCTGCCGCTGTATGACGCGTTAAGCCAAAGCACGCAGATCCGCCACGTGCTGGCGCGTCACGAGCAGGGAGCGGGTTTTATCGCTCAGGGCATGGCGCGTACGCAGGGTAAACCGGCAGTCTGTATGGCCTGTAGCGGTCCGGGGGCGACCAACCTGGTAACCGCCATCGCCGACGCGCGTCTCGACTCCATTCCGCTGATTTGCATTACCGGCCAGGTGCCGTCCTCAATGATCGGTACCGATGCGTTCCAGGAAGTGGATACCTACGGCATCTCTATCCCCATCACCAAACATAACTATTTAGTTCGCGATATTACCGAGCTTCCTCAGGTTATCAGCGATGCGTTCCGCATTGCGCAGTCCGGTCGTCCAGGCCCGGTGTGGATAGACATTCCTAAGGATGTCCAGACCGCAGAAATTGAGATCGACGTCCTGCCGGAGCCGGGCGAGCGAGCACCCGCGCCAGAATTCAGCGCTGAGAGCGTGCGCGATGCCGCGGCCATGATCAACGCCGCTAAACGTCCGGTGCTCTATCTGGGCGGCGGGGCAATCAACGCCGCAGATGAAATCCGTCAGTTCGCTGAAAAAGCCAACCTGCCTACCACCATGACCCTGATGGCGCTCGGCATGCTGCCCAAAGCACACCCGCTGTCATTAGGAATGCTGGGCATGCACGGCGCGCGCAGCACTAACTACATCCTGCAAGAGGCGGATTTGCTGATTGTGATGGGCGCGCGTTTTGATGACCGGGCGATTGGTAAAACCGAGCAGTTCTGCCCGAACGCAAAAATCATTCACGTGGATATCGACCGCGCCGAGCTGGGTAAAATCAAACAACCGCACGTGGCGATTCAGGGAGACGTGGCCGACGTGCTGGCACAGCTGATCCCGCAAACGGACGCAACTGATCGCGCCGACTGGCGTCAGATGGTGGCGGATCTGCAACGCGAGTTCCCGGGCGCGATCCCAACCGAAGGCGACCCGCTGAGCCACTACGGGCTGATTAACGCCGTGGCCGCCTGCGTGGACGACAGCGCGATTATTACCACCGACGTTGGGCAGCACCAGATGTGGACCGCCCAGGCCTATCCGCTGAACCGTCCGCGTCAGTGGCTGACCTCCGGCGGCCTGGGAACCATGGGCTTTGGTCTGCCTGCGGCAGTGGGTGCGGCGCTGGCGAACCCGGACCGCAAGGTGATCTGTTTCTCCGGTGACGGCAGCCTGATGATGAACATTCAGGAGATGGCCACCGCGGCCGAAAATCAGTTAGACGTTAAAATCATCCTGATGAACAACGAGGCGCTGGGGCTGGTACACCAGCAGCAGAGCCTGTTCTACAAGCAGGGAGTGTTTGCGGCAACCTATCCGGGGATGATTAACTTTATGCAGATTGCCGCCGGTTTTGGCCTGCATACCTGCGATCTGAACGCAGAAGAGGACGCCCACGCAGCGCTGCAGGCGGCGATCTCTCGTCCGGGCCCGGCGCTGATCCACGTCCGTATCGACCCTGAACAAAAAGTGTATCCGATGGTGCCGCCGGGTGCGGCAAATACTGAGATGGTGGGGGAATAAGCCATGCAGAAACAACATGAAAACGTCATTCTGGAACTCACCGTCCGCAACCACCCTGGCGTCATGACCCACGTCTGCGGGCTGTTTGCCCGCCGCGCGTTTAACGTCGAAGGCATTCTCTGTCTGCCGATTCAGGGCAGCGAGCACAGTCGCATCTGGCTACTGGTGAACGACGATCAGCGTCTGGAGCAGATGATGGCCCAGATCGACAAGCTGGAAGACGTCACCAGAGTGGCGCGCAACCAGTCCGATCCCACCATGTTTAACAAAATTGCGGTGTTCTTCGAATAGATCGCTTAAGGTAAGCGTCTTTCGCTCTTGTAGGCCGGATAAGCGCAGCGCCATCCGGCGTTTTCAGACCGCAGGAACAGACATGACCACCATCGCTCTCATCGACGACCACCTTATCGTTCGCTCCGGCTTTGCCCAGCTTTTAAACCTCGAACCGGATTTTCAGGTGGTGGCAGAGTTCGGCTCGGGGCGCGAGGCGCTGGCGGGCCTGCCGGGGCGTGGCGTACAGGTCTGTATCTGTGACATCTCAATGCCAGATCTCTCCGGGCTGGAGCTGCTAAGTCAGTTACCGAAAGGGATGGCGATTATCATGCTCTCGGTTCATGACAGCCCGGCGCTGGTGGAGCAGGCGCTCAATGCCGGTGCGCGTGGGTTTCTGTCAAAACGCTGTAGCCCGGATGAGCTGATCGCCGCCGTGCGCACCGTCTCGACGGGCGGCTGCTACCTGACGCCGGATATCGCCCTCAAGCTGGCGGCCGGACGTCAGGATCCGCTTACCCGGCGTGAGCGTCAGGTGGCAGAAAAACTCGCGCAGGGGATGGCGGTGAAAGAGATTGCCGCCGAACTGGGTTTGTCGCCCAAAACCGTGCACGTTCACCGCGCCAACCTCATGGAAAAACTCGGCGTCAGCAACGACGTCGAGCTGGCGCGCCGTATGTTCGATAGCTGGCAATGAACCCGTTGATTTCGCGGCTGATCGCCGTTGTTGCCAGCTTTTTTATCTTCTCTGCCGCCTGGTTCTGCCTGTGGAGCATCAGCCTGCATCTGGTGGAACGCCCGGAGCTGGCGGTGCTGCTGTTTCCCTTTGGCCTGCGTCTGGGGCTGATGTTGCAATGCCCGCGCGGCTACTGGCCGGTTTTGTTGGGCGCAGAGTGGCTGATGTTGATCTGGTTGTCGCAGGAAGTCGCCCTCGCGCATCTGCCCTTATTGATGACCGGAAGCCTGCTCACGCTCCTCCCGGTTGCGTTGATTTCCCGCTATCGTCACCAGCGCGACTGGCGCACGCTGCTGCGCCAGGGGGCGGCGCTGATTGCTGCCGCGCTGCTGCAATCCCTGCCGTGGGTAGGCGAAAAGGAGATGCTTAACGCCTTGCTGCTGACCCTGACCGGCGGCCTGACGCTGGCACCCACCTGTCTGGTTTTCTGGCACTATCTCACCAGCACTGTCTGGCAGCCGCTCGGGCCATCGCTGGTCTCCCAGCCGGTTAACTGGCGCGCCCGACATCTCATCTGGTATCTGCTGCTGTTTGTGGTGAGCCTGTGGCTGCAGCTTGGCCTGCCTGCTGAGCTTTCCCGTTTTACCCCGTTTTGTCTGGCGCTGCCGATCATTGCTCTCGCCTGGCATTACGGCTGGCAGGGCGCGCTGATCGCCACGCTGATGAACGCCATCGCGCTGATTGCCAGCCAGACCTGGCACGATCACCCGGTCGATTTACTGCTCTCTCTGCTGGCGCAGAGCCTGACCGGGCTGCTGCTCGGGGCAGGTATTCAGCGCCTGCGTGAGCTGAACCAGTCCCTGCAAACCGAACTGTCGCGCAATCGCCGCCTGGCAGAACGCCTGCTGGAGACCGAAGAGAGCGTGCGCCAGGAGGTAGCGCGCGAACTGCATGACGACATCGGCCAGACCATTACCGCCATTCGCACCCAGGCGGGCATTGTTCAGCGCCTGGCGGCGGATAACGCCGGAGTGAAGCAGGGCGGGGCGCATATCGAACAGCTCTCTCTTGGCGTGTACGATTCGGTGCGTCGCCTGCTGGGCAGGCTCCGTCCGCGCCAGCTGGACGATCTCTCTCTTGAACAGGCGGTGCGCTCCCTGATGCGCGAGATGGAGCTGGAAAGCCGCGGAATTGTCAGCCATCTCGACTGGCGCATTGATGAATCATTGCTGAGTGAAGGCCAGCGCGTCACGCTGTTCCGCGTCTGTCAGGAAGGGCTGAACAATATCGTCAAACACGCCAACGCCAGCGCGGTGACGCTGCAGGGCTGGCAGCAGGATGAAAGCCTCAGGCTGGTGATTGAGGACGACGGCTGCGGCCTGCCGCCGGGCTCGGGGCAGCAGGGGTTTGGCCTGGCGGGCATGCGCGAGCGCGTGAAGGCGCTGGGCGGCACACTGAATATCTCCTGCACCCACGGGACGCGCGTCAGCGTCAGCCTGCCGCTAAGGAGCCATCATGTTTAAAACCCCCGCAAACGCCGCGCCGATAGGCAACAAAGCGGAGATCGACGCCCGCTACCGCTACTGGCGTCGTCATATCCTGATCACTATCTGGCTCGGCTACGCGTTGTTCTACTTTACCCGCAAAAGTTTCAACGCCGCCGCGCCGGAAATCCTAGCCAGCGGCGTGATGACGCGCACCGATATCGGCCTGCTGGCGACGCTGTTCTACATCACCTACGGCCTGTCGAAGTTCTTCTCCGGCATCGTCAGCGACCGCTCCAATGCCCGCTACTTTATGGGCTTTGGGCTAATCGCAACTGGAGTGGTGAATATTCTGTTTGGCTTTTCCACCTCGCTCTGGGCGTTTGCCCTGCTGTGGGCGCTGAACGCCTTTTTCCAGGGCTGGGGCGCGCCGGTCTGCGCCCGCCTGCTCACGGCGTGGTATTCGCGCAACGAGCGCGGCGGCTGGTGGGCTATCTGGAACACCGCGCATAACGTCGGTGGCGCGCTGATCCCAATGGTGGTCGGTGCCGCGGCGCTGCACTACGGCTGGCGCGCGGGGATGATGATTGCCGGTGGTCTGGCGATCCTGGCCGGGTTGTTCCTCTGCTGGCGGCTGCGCGACAGGCCACAAACCGTGGGGCTGCCCGCGGTGGGCGACTGGCGGCACGATGAAATGGAAGTGGCGCAACAGCTTGAGGGGGCGGGGCTGACGCGCAAAGAGATCCTCACCAAATACGTGCTGTTAAACCCGTATATCTGGCTGCTGTCGCTTTGCTACGTGCTGGTCTACGTGGTGCGCGCGGCCATCAACGACTGGGGTAACCTGTACATGTCCGAGACGCTGGGGGTGGACCTGGTGACCGCCAACTCGGCGGTGACGATGTTCGAGCTGGGCGGGTTTATCGGCGCGCTGGTGGCGGGCTGGGGCTCGGATAAGCTCTTCAACGGCAACCGTGGCCCAATGAACCTAATCTTTGCGGCAGGAATCTTACTCTCCGTCGGTTCGCTGTGGCTGATGCCGTTCGCCAGCTACGTGATGCAGGCGGCGTGCTTCTTTACCATCGGCTTCTTCGTGTTTGGCCCGCAGATGCTGATCGGCATGGCGGCGGCAGAATGCTCGCATAAAGAGGCGGCCGGTGCGGCGACGGGCTTCGTCGGGCTGTTCGCCTACCTGGGCGCGTCCCTCTCCGGCTGGCCGCTGGCGCGGGTGATCGACATCTGGCACTGGAGCGGTTTCTTTGCCGTGATCGCCATCGCGGCGGGGATATCGGCCCTGCTGCTGCTGCCGTTTTTGCATGCGCAGGCGCCGCGTGAAGCCAGTGTGATGTGATGCGCCTCACCTTTTCACTCCGAGTGGCGCAAAACTAAGAAATTTTCCCGGTTTTACCTGGACGCTGTCTCAGGCATCTCTCCTGGCTGATTTTTACAATGCCTGCCATTCGCAGGTAAAAATCAGCTCAGGAGCAAACCATGCTGGCCTTCCTTAATCAGGTGCGCAAGCCGACCCTGGATCTGCCGCTCGACGTGCGGCGCAAAATGTGGTTCAAACCGTTCATGCAGTCCTATCTGGTGGTCTTTATCGGCTACCTGACCATGTACCTGATCCGCAAAAACTTTAACATCGCGCAGAACGACATGATCTCCACCTACGGGCTGAGCATGACCCAGCTGGGGATGATTGGCCTGGGCTTCTCCATCACCTACGGCGTGGGCAAGACGCTGGTCTCTTATTATGCCGACGGCAAAAACACCAAGCAGTTCCTGCCGTTTATGCTGATCCTCTCCGCCATCTGTATGCTCGGCTTCAGCGCCAGCATGGGCGCGGGTTCCGTTAGCCTGTTCCTGATGATCGCCTTCTACGCCCTGAGCGGTTTCTTCCAGAGTACCGGTGGGTCGTGCAGTTACTCCACCATCACCAAATGGACCCCGCGCCGTAAGCGTGGTTCATACCTTGGTATGTGGAACATCTCCCACAACCTCGGCGGGGCGGGTGCAGCAGGCGTGGCGCTGTTCGGCGCGAACTACCTGTTTGATGGTCACGTCATCGGCATGTTTATCTTCCCGTCGATTATCGCCCTGATTGTCGGCTTTATCGGTCTGCGTTTCGGCAGCGACTCTCCGGAATCTTATGGCCTCGGCAAAGCCGAAGAGCTGTTCGGCGAGGCGATCAGCGAAGAGGACAAAGAGACCGAAGAGAACGAGATGACAAAATGGCAGATCTTTGTTGAGTACGTGCTGAAAAACAAAGTGATCTGGCTGCTCTGCTTCTCCAACATATTCCTGTACGTGGTGCGCATCGGTATTGACCAGTGGTCGACCGTGTATGCCTTCCAGGAGCTGAAGCTCTCTAAAGAAGTCGCGATTCAGGGCTTTACCCTGTTTGAGGTGGGTGCGCTGGTCGGTACGCTGCTGTGGGGCTGGCTCTCTGACCTCGCCAACGGTCGTCGTGCGCTGGTGGCCTGCGTCGCGCTGGCGCTGATTATCGCTACCCTGGGCGTCTACCAGCACGCCAGCAACCAGTACGTTTACCTGGCGTCTCTGTTTGCGCTCGGCTTCCTGGTGTTTGGTCCGCAGCTGTTGATCGGCGTAGCGGCGGTAGGTTTTGTACCGAAAAAAGCGATCGGCGCCGCCGATGGAATTAAAGGCACCTTC
>ERZ1026890.735-NODE-735-length-15579-cov-131.108026_pt1 | contig 15579 bp, 13 predicted proteins | sample MGYA00380175_ERZ1026890 | MGnify/ENA primary metagenome ERZ1026890 (study PRJEB33269, sample SAMEA4719811) | human gut metagenome | biome: human-associated habitat; feature: organic feature; material: feces | place: Cameroon | collected 2013-10 ...
AAAGCAGAACTACCTATCGAGGTGACACTGGAAGGAAGGGTGAGGCTGGTCAAGCCGCTGCAACCATAAAAAGCAGACTCACCTATCGAGGTGACACTGGAAGGAAGGGTGAGACTGGTCAAGCCGCTGCAACCATAAAAAGCAGACTCACCTATCTTGGTGGCATTGGAAGGAAGGGTGAGGCTGGTCAAGCTGCTGCAACCATAAAAAGCATAACCACCGATGACATCATCCGATGTATAACAATAAAAATAAGAAGAATAAAAGTAAATATCTCCTCCCTCCACTATTTTAGCCTCTGAGAGATCCAAAGTCACCAACTTTCCCTCAGTGCCCATTCCCTTATAGTCACACCCCGCCATTTCGCGTATGAAACGAAGATCAGTGCCATTAATCTCACCCATAATCTTAAGATTGGTAATCTTATATTTCTTTGTATCCCCAATCTTACTTGGCAAAGTTCCTGCCTCTTCCAATTTGATAGTGATTTGCTTTGTTATCAAATCACCATCAGCTGCATGGATTGCCAAGCAACCCAACAGCATAAATACTGCTGTTACAAACAGACCTTTTAATGTAAATGTTCTCATATATCTTTTCTTAAATTATTATTCTTTTGTTGCTAATATTGCTGTAACAAAATCCTTAAAATCTTTTCTTTTTACTTTTCCACAAATCTGACATTTAGGATTCATCTGTGAATTTATGACATAATAGTCACCTTCACGCTCAATACAAGCATGAGCAAAACTATTGCGCAAATGCTTAAGCAACAGCGCACAAACCTCCTTCCCCTTGTAACACAGAGTATTTGGTGTTTCAGGAAAACTCAACTTTATTTTATTTTTGCCTGTATCATGAATCAAAGAAACTTTGTTTTTAATCTCAAGTGGCACTTTCTTATAGGAATAACCCTTATGATTATCCTTCCCCTCATTTTCATACTGATACAGAACGTCATAAAAAAGCTTGAGGTCATCAGGCTTCAAAGAAGTTTTAAATTGTTCCATACACAAAAAGTTTATTGATTTTTATTGCGCTCTGCGATGATTCTATCGTATTCATTTTTAGTAAAATCCTGTCCACATTGCGTGCAAACATAATCACCTGTTTTCTCCTCTACATAGCCCCACCCCAAATGAGTTTCTTTCTCAAATTTAGGATGCGAACAAGGTTTGTTCCCCCATAATTTACGAAGTTCTTCCGCTTTAAAAAAATCCATATCATTTCCTTTCTAAACCAACCCAATCACCCAAGGCTAGCAGCTAAAAAAAACAGAAAGCGTGGGATCTCCTTGCTGCTCGTCCCACGTTCTGAGGCCTTCGCATTGCCCTACACAGTTGAACGAGCAACGTCGAAGCCCACGCCGATATGAATACACTTATCCCTATACAAGTATAAGACACATTGCATTACACAATATGCCATACCAGTAAAGGGATGTGGATAAACACATCCCGAGGGCATCTACCGTTGCGTTGTTCGTGACTGTGTAAGAAAGTTGCGAAGTTTCAGAACGTCAAGAACAAAGCGTCAAGTAAACGCCTTATTGTTATGTTGGAATACCTAAGCCCTCCCTATTCCTCGTCTCAGCATCACCCATCAATTAAGAAGGAAGAAGCCTCAACTCGGCGTGAGCAGAATTGGTATCCACTTGCAAAGGTAAACAAAATAATCGAAAAGTTGCACATCTTTCACCAACTTTTTTGCTAGCAACATAGAAAAAAGTATGTGTGAGGGCACACAAGGGGAAATATCAAGGATAAAATCTAGAAAATGTTCGAGCTGTACGGTTGAAAGTGAATAGAGAAAGAGCGGAAAAACAACTGTTAACTGTTAACTCTGTTAACCCCAGTTGTTCTTCCGCCCTTAAACTTTATTCTGTGGCTTCCCTTATCCTTGCCAAATCACTCCCACGATACACAACTGCCACTTGATGAATTTGAGTTCTATTCATCATCTGCGGCAAACGGGCATCCTTGGCATATTGGGCAAGTTGCTTGGCAGCTTGCTTATAGGCTTCCTCCACATCTCCATCAGAAGCACTTGGTTTCAGATATTTCAATTCCAGAAGATAGCTGTGTGCAATCTCAGGATAATGAATCTTGTCAGGTATCAACGCCATATCGCAATAACCACCGTTCAACTCCATTTCCTGCACTACCATATAATAGTTGGCCTGATTCAGATAAGCCGCAATAAAACCCTGTATATTACGCTCCTGCTGAATGCTCGAATGAATACTGATGCAGTTTTGATAACCTTGGGTAATATACTCGAAAACCGGCTCAAGATTCCCCTCAAAAGCCATTTCGTCATAATAGTCGCCAATAACAGAAGCCTTGATATCGGCTTCCTTCCCATACTCCTCTATCAAATAAGCATAATATTGGCGGCGCACGTTCTCATTAGGAATCCCCAATTTCACTCGGCGACCCTTTCTGCCCACAATCGTCAGCAAACCATAATAATAGAGCAAGCTTGGGAACAACTCAGGATCTACCAAGTCTTGCGCAGGGAAACTCTCGTGCAGTTCGGCATAAATATAACCCTGGTTGGTAATCTCACGAAGCAAACTATGCCTGTCGCCCTTCAACTTATCCAGATAGATGATTTTCTTCAACTTACCCGTATCAGTCATCGTATTCGGATCTATCATCTCTACAGGAGGCTTGCCGGTTCGGATGATGCTGCGGAGATAATAGATAACCATATCATTGTTGAACATCGAAGGATCCACACCAAAGCTCTGCTCGGCAAAGCAATAGTTATCGTACCATGGCTTCATGTCTGCCACGATTTGATCGGCAGGCAGCTCGATCAATCCCAACTCACTATAATACGCTATCATCTCCCGCAATTCCAGTTCGCTGAATCCCAGCATCATATTAAAGGTAGGATCCATAGAGATATTCGTGGCGATATTATAGCCGCTCGAAAGGTCATTCACCGTAACAGGACTTACTCCCATCATCAGAATACGCTCGAAAGTACCCTTAAACAGTTTGAAGTAATCACGATAGAAACCCTGCGCATGGGTCAAGGCATGATACACCTTCTCGCCCTGTTCGCTCAGCACATTATTGGTGAAGTTATCGTATTCATCAACTATCAGATAAAGAGGAATCTTCCTGGCCTTTGCCGCCATCGTTATCGTATTGAGCTTGGAGGCAGCATCCTGGCAGCCCTTCACCCTCGCAACCGTATCTTCATCATAATACTTCGCATATTTCCTGATAAACTCATCGAGTACAATACCTGAGTAGGCATTGAAGTTATCATCGAGCGAACCCGTGCCCGATGCAGCAAGCGAATAATCAAAAAACAGCACCTGATAGCGACTCTGCAACGAAGTGGGATGCTGCTCTATCCAAGTATCCTTAAAGAGAGATGGGAAATCCTCCTTTTCCTCCACATCGTAATAGGCAGAAAGCATTCCCAGGAAGATGCTCTTTCCGAAGCGTCGGGGACGGATGAGATAGAGGAAGTTTCCCGCCTCCTCTATCTGTGGTATGAACATACTCTTATCTGCCCAATAGCAATTCTGGTTGCGCAACTGGGTAAAGGATGATATTCCGTATGGTAATCTCTTGTAATCCATAATAAATGATGTTTTGCCTATTATAATATTCACTCCCATCTTTTCTGATGGTTCTACTAATGTGCAAAGATAATACTTTTTGTTCTTATCACCTTCCCGCTCAAAAAGAAAATTACTTCAGCATCCATTCCCAAGCAGGAATTATATGCACCGTCTTCCCATCCACGGTAAGCTCCTCTTTCTCATTCAGCGTAATGATGTAACCCTCTGACAAATCATAGATTTCCATCGCCTCTTGCAGGCCCTCTATCTCACGCTTGCGAGTCTTCTCATCATCCATCTTCACCGTAACCTGATAAGCCTGGGTAATCCTTACACCTTCTCTCACCACAAAGTCGCACTCTTTCTTGTCGGCATGATAGAACAAGTCGTATCCCCTTCGCAGCAATTCGATGAAAACGGCATTCTCCAGCTTTACACCATTGTTATCCGTGACATTGAACCCCATCCTGCTGATGATGGCATTATCTATAAAATACACCTTCTTCGGGCTCAACATCTGGGTCTTTACCGATGGAGCATACTTCAACAACTGGAATATCATGTAGGTTTGCTGAATATATTCCAGATAGTTCTTGATGGTTTCGGGATGGCGAATGCCCACTATCTTTCCCAGCGAGTTATAGGTAACACGCTTGGTGGCATTGCTGGCAAGATAAAATGCAAGTTCTTTAATTTCCTTGTCGTTTGTAAGACCATTGCGAGCCATCACATCCCGGAAGATAATGCTCTCATAAAGTGAGGACAGGTAACTGACGGAACCCGTCTGAAGATACTTCGGGAAACCACCCCTCTCCAAGAAATTACGGAAATGTCCCAACAGTTTGGAACGACTCGCCATCAGATAGAAATCTTTCTGCGAAGGCTCAATATGCTCCAGCTGCAGGTATTCGGCAAAAGAGAAAGGATAAACCTCCACAGAGATATAACGCCCTGTGAGATGAGTGCCCATCTCCTTGCTCAGCATCCGGGCATTGGATCCTGTCACCACCACCTTATTGCCTTCATTGTAAAGACGTCTGACAAAGGTTTCCCAACCCGCAATGTTTTGAATCTCATCAAAGTAATAGGTGTGCTGCTCGCCGAAAAGCTCAAAGAAGCATTCCTGCAAGGTTGCAAAATCTTCAAGCTTAAAGTTTACAAGACGCTCATCGTCAAAATTGAAGAAGAAATCTTTCTCCTCCAACTTATCACGCAGTTGCTGCAGCAACACCGACTTTCCACATCGTCTTACACCAGTTATGATAAGGATTTCCGTGGTGGTAAGCCATTCCTCTTCTATGTGTCGAGGGATGGCATCCTGCATAAGATGCCTGCAGTTTTCCTGCTGCTCAAATATAATTCGTTTCAACAGTTCTTTCATTGCTCCACTATTTTATGATTCGTGGGCAAAAATAAGAAAAATATCTGAAAGCAGCAAGAAAAAGCCGAAAATCTTTCATTCAGGATGAACAATTTTTCAGAAATCTTTCATTCCGAACGAATACTTTCTCCCGAAACCTTTCATTCGGAATGAATAGATTCTGATTTTATTCCGCCAGCAGCTTCTCGGCCATTGCCTTACCCAGAGCCTCGCACTGCGCCTTTACCTCTGGAGTAATCGCCTGCTTCATATCTACCGGCTCGCCCACTGGCTCGTAGTGGAGCTTGGTGTCGTTCCACTCCTGAATCTTAGCTACTGCCTTGCTTGCCCAGCAATGAGACCCATACCAACCAAGGAGGTGGTTCTTGACGTCCTTATTGGCAAGCTCGGAGAGGAGAACCTCCATCTCGTGATAAAGACCGGCATTGTAGGTTGGAGCACCCACAATGAGACCCTTGTAACGGAAGATGTCGCGCAGGATGTAGCTGTGGTGAGTCTTCGAGATGTTGTACATTACGATGTTCTTCACGCCAGCCTTGCTTGCTGCACGGGCGATGATTTCAGCCATGCGCTCGGTGTTGCCGTACATGGTGCCGTAGCAGATAACGAGGCCCGGCTCCGTCTCGTACTTCGACATCTTATCATACATGCCGATTACCTTCTCAATATGCTCGTGCCAAACCGGGCCATGGGTTGAGCAGATGTAATCCAGCTCCACGCCAGCCAACTTCTTCAAGGCATTCTGAACCGGGATTCCATACTTACCCACAATGTTTGAGTAGTAGCGAACCATCTCCAGCCAGAAAGTCTCGCAGTTGATTTCCGTATCGATGATTCCGCCGTTCAGCGCACCGAAGCAGCCGAAAGCATCGCCCGAGAAGAGCACCTTGTTCTTCGCATCGAGAGTAACCATGGTCTCTGGCCAGTGAACCATAGGGATGAGAACGAAGCTCAGCTCGTGGTTTCCGAGTGACAGAGTTTCGCCATTCTTCACCTCTACCACATCGTCGGTAACGCCATAAAAGCCTTCGAGCATTCCCAGGGTCTTCTTGTTGCCCACAATCTTGATGTTAGGGTAATATTTCTTGATGAGGGCGATGGAGCCGCTGTGGTCAGGTTCCATGTGGTTGATGATGAGGTAATCGATTTCGCGGTCGCCAATCACCTCGTGAATGTTCTCCAGGAACTGGGTGAAGAAATCAACCTCTACAGTATCTACCAGCGCTACCTTCTCATCGTCAATGATATACGAGTTGTAGCTCACTCCGTTAGGCAAAGGCCAGAGGCCCTCAAAACGATGCTTGTTGCGGTCGTTAACGCCTACGTAATAAATCTTGTTTGTAATCTCAGTCATAATCTATATATATTTTATAATTCCTTCTTCTTTTGCTCTCCAAATTCCTTGGAAACATAATTGTAGATGTCCTTGCAGCACTCGGTGGAGAACTCCTGAGCGCTCTTCAGCAGGCTATCCCATTGCGCCTCAGATAAGCCACGGTCGATATCCTCGCGGGTGATTCCATCCTTAATCAATCCGAACACAAAACCGGCATTGAAGTTATCGCCGGCTCCGATGGTGCTCACCGGCTTCATCTTCTCCGAAGGATAACTCTTGGCAAAGCCGTTCTCGGCTCTCACCTCCACAGGGTCAGCGCCCTGGGTGCAGATAAACTTCTTGCAGTAGAAACTGATTTCGGCATTATAAACCTTATCCGCCTCCGGTTTCTTGTAGAGGATTCCGAAGTCCTCGTGGCTTCCGCGCACAAAATCAGCATACTCCAGGTTCTCTATCAGATTAGGCGTAATCTTCATGATCTCATTCTGATGAGAAGCACGGAAGTTGATGTCGTAATAGAGGATGGCACCGTGATTCTTGGCGTACTCCAAGAATCCAGCCACCTGAGGACGAACCACAGGATTCAGGGCGAAGAACGAACCGAAGAGCACGATGTCGCCAGGATTGATTTCCGGAGTGGCAAACTCCAGCTGGTCGTGGGGATGATCCTTATAGAAGATGTAGTCGGCATTGTTGTTCTCGTCGAGGAACGCCAGCGAGAGCGGCGACTTCGATTCCGGAAAAATGCTCACATTGTCGGCATTCACGCCGTTATCTCTCAGAAACTGAATCACATACTCACCAATACGGTCGTTGCCCGCCTCGCTGATAAACGAAGCGTTCACGCCCGAACGTCCCAACGAGATGACTGCATTGAACGATGAGCCACCCGGTACTGCCTCTATCGGCTTGCCGTTCTTGAAGATGATGTCAAGCACGGTCTCTCCTATTCCTATAACCTTACGCATTGTTTTATGTCTCTATTATATTTTTTTGGGGACAAAGATAAGTCTTTTTGGCGATAATGCAAAATAAATGCTCAATATTTTGGATAAATTACATTTTCAATGTAACTTTGCACCTTGAAATGAAATACAATACTTATACATTAGACAACGGACTCCGCATCATCCACCTGCCATCGGACAGCAAGGTGGTGTATTGCGGCTATCAGATAAATGCCGGCACCCGCAACGAGGAGCCGGGCGAGGAGGGCTTGGCTCACTTCTGCGAGCACGTCACCTTCAAGGGCACCGAACGCAGAAAAGCCTGGCACATTCTCAACTGTCTGGAGAGTGTGGGCGGCGACCTGAATGCCTACACCAACAAGGAGGGCACGGTGTATTACTCCGCCATCCTGAAGGAGCACATCGCAAGGGCCGTGGATCTGCTTTCCGACATCGTCTTCCACTCGGTTTATCCGCAGGCGGAGATAGATAAGGAGGTGGAGGTAATCTGCGATGAGATAGAGAGCTATAACGATTCGCCTGCCGAACTGATATATGATGAGTTTGAGAATATCCTCTTCAAGGGTTCGCCGCTGGGGCATAATATTCTGGGCACAGCCGAGCAGGTTCGGGCTTTCAAGACGGAGGATGCGCTGAGGTTCACGCAGAAGCTTTACCGGCCGGATAATGCGATATTCTTCGCATACGGGGATATTGATTTCAAGAAACTGGTGAAGCTTATCGGGAAGGCGCTCACAGATGATAGTTCGGGCAAGCTTGCTGAGAAGGGTTGTCACGCAGATTTCGCAGATGACGCAGATTTCTCGGGAGAAACGGGAGACACGGGATTCGCGGGGGCACGGGATTCTGAGATTACGCAGATGTCGCAGGCTCCGCAGATGACGCAGATTTCTAGGGGAGCGATGGATTCTCAGGGAGCGATAGATTCGATGGGGTCGATGGATCCGATGGGTTCGCCTGCCGGGCAGACAATTGTGATGCAAAAGAATACGCATCAGGCTCATGTGATGATTGGAACCCGGGCTTACGATGTGAACGACGACCGCCGAATGCCGCTCTATCTGCTTAATAATATGCTGGGCGGACCTGGCATGAACGCCAAGCTGAACCTCGCCCTCAGAGAGCACAACGGCTTGGTTTACACCGTAGAAAGCACGATGGTGGCTTATGGCGACACGGGCACCTGGAGCATCTATTTCGGATGCGATGAGCACGATGTGAAACGTTGCCTCCGCCTGGTTCGCAAGGAGCTGGATAAGTTCATGCAGAAGCCATTGAGCGATGCGCAGCTCAAAGCTGCCAAGAAACAGATTAAGGGTCAAATAGGCGTGGCTTGCGACAACCGCGAGAACTTCGCCCTCGACTTCGGCAAGAGCTTCCTGCACTATGGCTGGGAGAAGAACGTTGACCGCCTCTACGAGCAGGTGGATGAGATTACCGCCGCCCAGATTCAAGCCGTGGCTCAGGAACTGTTTGATAAAAACAGGCTCACCACCCTGATTTTCAAGTAGTTCTTGAAAGACAGAAGACAATGCTCCACACGCCATAAAAAAAGAAGGCAATGCCCCACACGCCCTGAAAGGGCAGAAGCTCCTAGCCCAGGGCAACGCCCTGGGTATAAACAGCATTTCGCTCTGCGCCCTGAAAGGGCAAAAGCTTTAAAATACATTTTTAATAACTAACTTTTATACATTATGATGAAAAAAATCATGTTATCAATCTGCCTCCTCTGCGCCTGCACTACCTTACAGGCTCAAGGACGGAAGCACACAACTTTCTTTGATCAGAGAGCTACGCTCTTTGAAGTTCTCCCAACCAGCAAGAAAGACATCATCTTCCTGGGCAACAGCATCACCAACGGAGGTGAATGGGCAGAGTTACTTGGCAACCCACACGTCAAGAACCGAGGAATCAGCGGCGATAGAGCCGATACCATGCTCGACCGCCTCCACGTCATCACCAAGGGCAAGCCAGCCAAGATCTTCCTCTTGATCGGCATTAACGACCTCGCCGGAGGCCGCAGCGTCGAGGACATCGCCAAGGACATCGATGAGATTGCCGAGCGAATCAAGAACGAATCTCCTTCTACCCGACTCTATCTGCAGAGCGTTCTGCCGCTGAACCCAAAGTTCAACATGTTTGTTGACCACATGAACCGCAAGAAGGATGTTCCTGCCCTCAATGCCCTGATCAAGGACATCGCCAACCGCCGCGGCTTGACCTACATCGACCTCTTCTCTGAGTTCGTGGCTCCTGGAACCCAGGACATGAACCCGAATTATACCAACGATGGCTTGCATCTGCTCGGAAAAGGCTACCAGAACTGGGTTAGAATCCTGAAGCCATATCTTGGGAAATAAATTCAAAAGAGATAGATTTACCTACATATCAATAAGTTACGTAATTTCTTCTATGTGGTAAATCTCAAAATCATCCTCGAATAGGGGTATAAACAAAGAAAATCGGGCTGTTAACTGTTAACCTGTTAACCGCCCGATTTCTTTTATATATAATGTATGTCTGATTTTTTGTTGTTAAACGAAAAAAGGAGCATCATCCGCTCCTCAATTCCCGGAAAGCCCTTTTGGCTCCCCTTCTACATCTCGGAAGCCCCTTTGGCTTCCTACTTTGCTTCAATTACTGTTTTTGAACTTTTAATGTTCTTTACTTTTAAATACCTGAACTTCTTAAAGTCTCTGAACTTCATAAAGTTCATTACCTCGTTGGCTTTTACTTAAGCGAGCTTGTTGCTTGCTGCGCCAACTGTTGCAGCAAATGCTACTACTGCTGCGAATGCAATTCCTAATACTAACATAATTTTTCCTTTCTTTACTTTAAATTAAACATTATCCTTTATATTAACAATCTTTCAACGTTACCCTGCTTCTCCAATCTTTCACCTTATCTAATACCTTCGTTATCCTTACTCTACCAATCTTTCTTCCTTGTAACCAATACTTTATGTTACCTGAACTAACAATCTTTTATCCTTCTTTCTTAATTCCGGTGCAAAGATACAAACTTTTGTGTTCGCACACAAATATTTTAGAAGAAAAGTTTCAGAAACCCCCGATTTCTTGATAAAGGTCAAGAACCTTTACAGAGATATTACAAAAAAGCGCCCATACGCACCATCTCAGTGCATATAGGGCGCTTTCCTTAGTGGTTAAACATCTCCCACCTTATTATATAAGAGCAAGTCTTAATTATATAAAATCAAGCTCTACGCTGCCATTCCCGGCGTTCCATAATGCCCATACTTGCCTATGAACTTAGCCGTCTTCGAGAAGGTGCCATCCTCGTTCTTCACGATGAAACCACGCTTCTTCCAGTTGCACAGCAAGATGGCAAGTTTCGTCTTCGTGCCGTGAATCTGACACACACGCTGAATCTCCACCTTATCAAACGTATCGTGAACATAGAGCAGAAGATTGCTCACACCCGTAGCATGATAAACCATACGACTGTCGGCATCTATCGCCTCCTGCATCTGATTGCCGAAGAAACGCATCTTGCACCACAAATCATACTTCACACTCCACTCTATGAAATCCTCTATCGCCTTCTCCCACTTCTCTCCGTTAGCCAGATAAAGCACCATCGCACGGCGGAAACCATTCGCTAAACCACGCTTGGCAAACTCGGCGTAGGGCTTGTTGTAAGCCAACTGAGCCGTCTCCATAATCTCATTCTCCAGTCGCTCGATGAGCAATCGCGCCTTCTTGCAATCCTTGAAACCACTGGTGCCGTTGAGATGATGAATGTAAGGAGCCAACTGCGCCTTGAACAATGCATCATACTCGCCTACCACCGGACGAGGAGCGAAATCGGGACGGATGATGGTGGCAAGCGACAGGCGGCTCACGGCGCCATCAGCCACCTCCCTCACCGAGAAGAACTTCTGGGTAACGGCGATGGTGCTGGAAGCATTCCAGTTGAAACGGGTCTTCACCTGCGCCGTAACACTCTTAACGCCCACACGCTCCTGACCATCCAGCGAGCAATCCCAGCAGCAGCGAATCAGCTGACTCGGGTCGTTGAACTTCTTGAGCATATCCACCTCGTCCATCTTGCAGTAGAGAAAAGCATCGCCAGCCTTCTGCACATCGTCGAGACGCTGGATGTAGGCAGCACGGGTAAGGTCGGGCGAAACGATGCGGATGCAGATATCCTCCGGGCGCACCGGCTTCTTCTTGTTGTCGCCCATGGTGCTCACCTCATCCTTCCAATCCTGCTCCTTCTGGCGGTTGATTTTATCCATCTGCACCAGGTCGTCGATGATGCAGTCGATAGGACCATTAACCAGCGATTTGCCCGAAGACATCGCCGCCACCAGCAGATTCATCATCGCCGGCTCGTGCACCTGATTATCGGTGTATCTGAAGCTTACGCCCTTGAGGTGAGCGGCAAGCGGAGGGAACACCGCCATTGCCACGGCTGGCTTGAAATCAGCAGGCACCTTGCTGGTGAGCAGCTTGATGAGCTTAGGCAGCTTAGCAGGCATCTGAGGGGGAACATCGGCGTAGATTCCCGCCTTTTCGGTGGCTTGCTGAGCCAGGTAATTCTTGCGGGCATTCTCCACCGCCTGCTTCACGAGCAGAGGCATTTCCGTGGATTGAGCCACCTTGCAGGCGTTCTCTACAGAGGCAAACGCCTTCGCCTCGTCTTCGCCGAAGATTTCGATAACCTGCTTAATCCAAGCCGCCTCACTGTTGCAGATGTATCTGAGCAGGCAGGCTTCACGATAGATGAAGTTGTTGCGGTTGCCATGGGCAGGAGCACCGCCCATCAGCTCCACCAGCGCCTTGGTAATCTCCTCGTAAGGAACGCCATCGTAGGTTTGCTCATACTGCGCAGCATTGGCTGCCTTTCTCGCCTTCTCCTCCTCGCTCTCTATCGGCTGGAAATCTACGGTTGGAGAAGATGATGAAGAGGCAGAAGAACCCTGTGAAGATTGACCATAAGCAGACGGATTCTGCTGGGCTAATGAATTCTGCTGGGCTGATGGATTCTGTTGGGCAGTGCGATGCTTTGCAGAATCAATATCCAATGGACGGCCGTCAATATCCAATCCTCTCTTTCTATAAGCCTCACGATATTCTGCCACGGCTTCCTTATCCAGGCGCTTGTACCAGTCGTCGGCTGTATAGATTTGGCTGGTTGCATCGGTGATGAAGATGATGCGCTCGGGGGTAACGCAGCTAGGGTCTTCGGTGGCATGAATGAGCTTGCAGAAAGCACTCTGAGCCTCAGCGATGGTCATTCCCACCGGGATACGGATATCGATGTGCGCCTTGTTACGAGCCGAACGTTCCACGTGAAGCACTTTTCCCTTCCAAAGCTCGATGTCATCGGCAGAGAAAATCTTCTCACGGAAGAGCTTCTCCTCTGCATCATCAAACATGCCGTTCAGGAGCAGGGCATTCTTCACCGCCGTCTCCACCTCCTCCGGGTTGTCGATGTCCACGGTGGTCTGGAAGGTAAAGGCCTCAGGGTCGATGGTCTTCTGGGCACGATGGTCGTCAATGAAATGGAAGTAGTGAGGCGAACGGAATGGCAACTGCTTCTTCAGGACGGAAATCTGCTTGTCGAGCTGCTTGAAGGTCTCTCCCGCCTTCATCTCCTCCAGCTTGGCGGTAAGGTCGCGAATCTGTCCTACGAGCTGGCGAGCCAAGGCTGCTTGGTAAGCTCGGTGTAGTAATCGAGGAGGAAAGTAGAAATCTTACCCATGTTCGCATTGCGGTTAGGGTTCATGGCGATGAGACGACGGCTCATCTGCTTGCACTCATCAAAAGAAAGATTGTTTTTTACCATTTGAATATTATTTTATGTTAAACAATGACTGGAATACTGAAAACCAGCCACTTCTCTTCCGAAAAGCGATGCAAAGATAAACAAAAAAAAAGCCGTTTACAAGTTTTTTCTGGAATAAAAAAGCAGGGGTATAAGGAGGGGTATAAAAAGGTATAAAAGTATAAACAAAGGGTATAAGAGGGGTATAAGCGGGGGTATATTAATACCCCGCTAGCTACCATCTCTCGCCATCATCTCGTCATCTTTCATGGTGTTCGAGGTTGGCACTTTCTTATCCACCAATTTCGGCAAGATTTCCCTCAAGTTCACATTCTCCGAACAGGCTGTTTCTCCCAAAATCTTCTTGAAAGCATTCACAATATCGCAATAACGATTGAATCTTTCTAAGCTTATCGAGCCCAACCCACCTGAATCAAGTTTCCACCATTCCAGAGCCGCATATTCGAAAGGTGCAGATTTCACCTGCGCAAGATCCTTCCATTTGCAGAGCGGAGCACGCTCCGTATTCTCCGGAGGTAGTTTTTCATACAGGTGGGCCAGATGTTTGCAGAAGGCTGTAGGAGCTCCCATATCGAATAGCCCCCACCCGTTTAAGAGTCGGAACACAGGGAACCAGTCGGATTGCTTTTTCACCAGCAATTCAGGACAGCCGTTTTTCTTATAAACCGCTATCTTCGGAATTACCAAATCAACCAGTTCCATGAATTTCTCTTTCTTCACTTCGTTCGAAGGCTTGGCACCCACCGCCTTCATCGCCTTCAGCGATGCCACATCGCCGTGTTTCCCCCACTGCTTCACATCATTCACCCTGCCGCTCTTAATCATCAGAATGATGCCCGAAAGCAGGGGAATCATCATCTTTCTGGGCACTCGCTTGTAGAACACCTGGCGCAGGAAATCCACGGGGTCGGCCTTGAACACACGATAAAGGTTAAAGGGGAATGCCCCCAGCTGGCGCTCTATCTCGTCTATCTGGTCCTCATAATCATAAGCCCCGTTTGGCTTCCCCTTGATAGCCATCGGCGTATCTATGAAGAAGCTCTTCGCCGCACTCTCTCGATATTTCGAACTGGTGATGAATCCCATCTCCGTGAGCAGAACGGCTCTGAGTTTCTGCAGTTCATCATCCTTTATCTGTCCCAGTTTCTTGAGCAGTCGGTTGCGCACCTGGGTCATTTCTCTCGAATAATCACTTCGCTGGTTTTCCAGGAAGGCTACCAGTCGCTCTCTTGCCTCTTGCAGGTCTTTATCGAGTTCTTCCTGCAGCATCGCCATCATCTCTCCATCCTGCTCTTCAGCCTGCCCGTTCACCCCAGCATCCTTTCCTGCCAGTTGCTTCTGAATTTTGATGATGCGGTTGATTACGCCTTCCAGCATCAAGGTAGAATCGCTAAATCTAACCAGTTTGTCGATGGTGTAGATAGGTCCGGTGTAGCGCCAGTCTTCATACATTCTGTCGTCGTAAATTTTGATGCGTGCCTGTTCTATTTCCTCATCGGTAGCATCTACCAGTGCTTTTACTTCGAGATAAAGCCCGGTTTTACCGTTTTCTTCCTTGCTGTCGCAAGCCACGCATCGGGTGCGCAGGCTGCTATCTCCCGATGCGATGATGGCAGCTCTTACATCCTCGGCTTCGAGTGCCGAGACAAAGCCTATAGACTTTTGCCCTTCGTAAGCCTTTACGGCTAGCAAATCAAAGGGATTGGCATCATCGGGCACTAAACAGAGGGTTTTGCCCACAGCTTCCTTGGCATACTGTACCTCGCAATTTTTCACATCATTGTGAGTGAGTCCTACTATGTGGAATTTCAGAATCTTCATAGTTGTTTATTTTATGCTGTTATAAGTTATTGTGCAGTTAGAACTGCACAATGCAGTTTTCACTGTCGTTTCTAAGTTTGCCACAAAAGTACTGTTTTTTGAGGAGACCACCAAGCATTCTCTCTAAAAACTGCAAAAATATGGGCTTTAAAAAGATACTGATGATAAGAGAGGGAAAAGGAAAAGAAAAGGGAAAGAGAAGAAAACAGAAAGACAAGGGGGTTAACGGGTTAACAGTTAACAGCTGTTTTTTCTACCTCCCCCTTGCGTACCTTATTATATTTAAATATATATATACTTATTTTTATATGTGTGGGAGGTGGAGTATGCATTTTTGGGGTGTTAACTGTTAACCTGTTAACCCTGCCTGGTTGATGAGGGAGAAAAAGGGGAACGGGAGATGAGGGCTAAATAGGCTTAAATAAGGACTTAAATAAGGGCTCAAATGATGGCTTAACGGGTCATAAATGATGGCTTTAACGGGTCATAAATGAAGACCAAGGATGGTCATAAATGATGCCTAAGGCCGGTCATCATTTATCGCTAGAAAAAGGACAAGGAAGGCTCAAGCTATGACTTCCCTGACAGAAAGCTATGAGTTATGGGATAGGAAACTATGAGTTATTGAAGTTTCGCAAGTAGCATTCTACCGTCCCCGAAGGGGGCGAATGTGAAT
>ERZ1026890.737-NODE-737-length-15547-cov-6.033759_pt1 | contig 15547 bp, 8 predicted proteins | sample MGYA00380175_ERZ1026890 | MGnify/ENA primary metagenome ERZ1026890 (study PRJEB33269, sample SAMEA4719811) | human gut metagenome | biome: human-associated habitat; feature: organic feature; material: feces | place: Cameroon | collected 2013-10 ...
AGATGGAAGATAATGGATATAGGGTACTTGAGGATATAACTAATACAGACAATTTAATAATAAAGAATATGCCAATTGCCATTATATGTAAAGAGGGAAGTATGGAGCAGATACGTCTTGCAGCAGGCTATGATTGTGTTAAAGACATATTATTTGCACCAATTGAGCCACAACAGCTCAAACGCCGTATCGCAGCTTACAGGAGTAAGATAAGTGATTAACTTTACTTGACAGAGTTGGTATATAACATTTATAATAAAGGAACCGTGCAGCCGGGGAGTTAGCGGCACCTTGTACCTGCAATCCGCTATAGCAGGGGTGATGTTCGGCAGAGGGCGAGATTTTATGGAGCCGCCCGATATAAGTGGTGATGACATTTGGGTCTTTCGCAACAGGAATTCATGAACCATGTCAGGTCAGGAATGAAGCAGCATTAAGTGAAACCTTCTGTGTGCCGAAAGGCAGCCTGGATCGAGCTAACTGTATCGGTAACGTCTGTGGATGATCATTCGAAGCTGAACGCACGGTATTTTTGCGCGAGTAACGATGAGAATGGATTGAAAGAAGGACGTTTCCTGCTAGCAGGAAAAAGGCCTTATTGCAATCGATTCGAGGAGCACCGCGACAGTGACAGAAGCGGAAGCTTCTGGAACGCCATCGTTACGAGTTAAGCGAAGTGTAACGTATTGTAATACGCGATGAGCGAAACACCTCTTCAGAAAGGAAGTCCTCTAAGTATGTCATATCAGGCCCTATACAGAAAGTGGCGTCCTGACACCTTTGAAGATGTTAAAGGTCAGGATCATATAGTTACAACATTAAAAAATCAGATATTGGCAGACAGAATAGGACACGCATACCTTTTCTGTGGTACCAGGGGAACTGGCAAGACGAGTGTTGCAAAGATATTTGCCAGGGCAGTTAACTGCGAACACCCGGTTAATGGAAGTCCATGTGGAGAATGTCCTGCGTGTAAGGCAATTGCAGCAGGAACGTCTATGAATGTAATAGAGATTGATGCGGCATCTAATAATGGTGTCGATAATATAAGAGAGATAAGAGAAGAAGTACAATACTCTCCAACAGAGGGGAAGTACAAAGTATATATAATAGATGAGGTTCATATGCTGTCTATAGGAGCGTTCAATGCACTGTTAAAGACACTTGAAGAACCACCTGCATATGTAATATTTATACTTGCAACAACAGAGGCGGCTAAGATACCGATAACTATTATGTCGCGCTGTCAAAGATATGATTTTCACAGAATATCAATAGAAACAATAGCAGACAGGCTCACTCAGCTTATGAAAGCAGAGAATATAAGCGTTGAGGATAGGGCAATAAAATATGTAGCCAAAGCGGCTGATGGTTCTATGCGAGATGCACTCAGTCTGTTAGACCAGTGCATAGCATTTTATCTTGGCAAAGAGCTTAAGTATGAAAATGTACTTGACGTGCTTGGAGCAGTTGATACAGAAGTGTTCAGCAAGATGTATAAGACAATAAAGACATCAGATGTTGCAGGCTGTATGAATCTTATGGAAGACATAATTATGCAGGGCAGGGATTTGTCTCAGTTTGTGACAGATTTTGTGTGGTATTTAAGAAATCTTCTGCTGATTAAGACAACAGATGATATAGATAAGATAGAAGATGTTATCGAGGTATCCAAGGATAATATTAAGGATATGATAGAAGATGCCAGGGACGTAGATGTTGACAGTATAATGCGTCATATAAGAGTTCTGTCAGAGCTTTCCAATGAGATGAAGTATGCAACGCAGAAGAGAGTTAAGGCAGAGGTAGCTTTTATTAAGCTTATGAAGCCGGCCATGGAAAGTCCTAAGGATATGCAGGAGCTTGCAGGCAGGGTAAATGACCTTGAGAACCAGTTAAGTGAAGCTCTTAGTAAATTACAGTCAGGTGCATATATAACTAAGGATATGCTTGATAATATGTCATTACAGTCAGGTGGTGCTGGTGCTTTAGGCACTGGCAGCAGGAATGATGCAGTACAGGAAGAAAAGCCTGTTCTTAGAAGAAATTATGATGCAGTCACAGATGATATAAAGCAGATAGCAGGACAGTGGAGTCAGATAGTGGCTTCAATGGATGATGCACTGCTTATGAATTTGTTAAAGCAGGCTGATGTTACTGTAACAGAGGATGGTAATAGCCTTGAGATTATGGTAAAATCTATTAGTGGTTATAACGTGATAAGCAGGGAAGAAACAATCGCTAAGATAGAGGAGCTTATCGAAGAAAGAACAGGTATATCAGTAAGAGTGGTATGCACAAGAATTGATGAAGATGAGGATTTTAACAGGCGTTATATAGCATTAGAGGAGCTTGTTGGAATGGATATCGAAATAGATGATAAGGAGGAATTTATATAATGGCTAAAAGAGGTGGATTTCCAGGAGGAATGCCTGGCAATATGAACAATCTTATGAAGCAGGCACAGAGAATGCAAAGACAGATGGAGGAACAGCAGGCAGCTCTTGAGTCTAAAGAATTCACAGCTACAGCAGGTGGCGGAGTTGTTGAAGTTACTGTAACGGGTAAAAGAGAAGTGACTAAGGTTAAGATTGATCCAGAAGCAGTTGATCCAGATGATGTAGAAATGTTAGAGGATTTAATAGTTGCTGCAACTAACGAAGCACTTCGTAAATGCGAAGAAGAATCACAGGCTTCTATGTCTAAGATAACAGGTGGTCTTTCAGGACTTGGAGGAGGCCTTTTCTAATGGACATATACAGCGGTCATATTAATAAGTTAATAGAGCAGTTGTCAAGATTACCAGGGGTTGGGGCTAAGAGTGCCCAGCGCCTGGCATTTCACATTATAAATATGCCTAAAGAAGAAGTTGAGGGCATAGCCAATGCAATGATTAGTGCTAAAGAGCATATACATTACTGTAAAGAATGTTATACTCTTACTGATGAGGAACTTTGTCCTATATGCAAAGATCCTAACAGAAATCACAAGCAGATTATGGTTGTTGAACAGACAAGGGATATGGCAGCATACGAAAAGACAGGAAAGTATGAGGGCGTGTATCATGTACTTCATGGAGCTATAAGTCCAATGCTTGGAATAGGTCCATCAGATATTAAGCTGGCAGAACTTATGAAGCGTCTTCAGAAAGATGTAGACGAGGTAATAATCGCTACGAACTCTAATCTTGAGGGAGAAACAACAGCTATGTATATAAGCAAGATGATAAAGCAGGCAGGCATAAAGGTTACAAGAATAGCCAGTGGAGTGCCTGTAGGCGGAGACCTTGAATATATAGATGAGGTTACACTCCTAAGAGCACTTGAAGGCAGGACAGAATTATAACCATTTAATATATGGAGTTGAAGTTCTGTATAATTGCAACTTAATTAGGTGTATTGAAAAGATATAAAAGTTACATATTAATATTGAATAAATCGGACATATGCAGAATGGCATAATGATATGAAGAGGTATACATATGGCGGAGAATATGATTGGAGAGATAATAACAGAGCACAGAGAAAGAATGCTTAATCTTAAGAAATATTATCCTTTTTTCAAGCTTATTGATACTTCATTTTCCCAGTTTAAGGAGGGCAGATATGAAGCACTTGATATGGGATATATCGTGATGGCTGTTCTGCGTTTTTTTATTGAGGAAAATAACTTCAAGGAAAAGGAAGTTACATACAAGGAGTATCAGGAGTTCTTTAATAACATAATAAGGCACGACTTTGATATGAAGCTTACTGAGGAAGAAAGCAGTGAAGTGGCTGATTATGTCTTTGATAAGATGAAGAATGAGGGAAAGCCATTTGAGTATGCGTATTATGACCCTGTAGAGAAGAAGAAGAGAGTATCAAGGGTTAAGTTTATAGAAAGTACAATAAAAGATAATACTGTGTGGTACAGTATAAGTGCTGATGCGGTCGAGTTTTATCTTGATACGAAAGAGATTAGGGACGAAAGCCGTATAAGCGTGTCACAGCTCCTTTTGGAGAAAATGATTAATTCCAATAACTTTAAAGGCGGAGTAGAGGTTATAGAAAGAATTAATGAGGAAGTTGGAAGGCTTAAGGTTAAGAAGAATGAAGTTATGGATATGCTTTCCAAAGATGTAAAGACAGGACTTGAACATTATGAGGATTTTGTCAATACAGGAATGAAATGGTTCGTTGATGAGGAGAAGCTTTTTAAGAAGAACAAGGAACTTATTGACAAGGCAATAGAAAGGCTTGAGAGTAATTCATCAGCGACAGAAAGCTATTACAGGACATTAAAAGAAATCCATTATCTTGAGGACCAGCTTAAAATAGCAATGAACAAGCACGCGGAACTTCTTCGTGACTGTACTGATATGCAGAATAAGACAGATGAGGCAGTAAAGAAAGCAAAGCTTTCAAGGCTTCGTCCACATATGGATTTCACAGCGGCACTCTCAGATATGATAAGGACAGATGATGCTTCGTTACTGTCATTTATAATAGAGCCGCTGTTAAAGCTTAATATAAAGAAGACATTTGACATAAAGACAATAGATGAAGCACTTCTTGTAAAGCCGGCAAGATATGATAAGAAGGAATATGTAACAGAGGACACACCAGAAGATATAGTATATGAAGATGAGATAGAAGATGAAAGAATAAGACATAATTACATCTTTATAATGAATAATCTTAAGGAGTGTATTAACAGAAAATGTATGAATAAATCGGACATTTTAACGCTTGGAGAATTCAATAATATAATGTCAGAAGCTTATGGAGAGGAAATTCTTAATAATGCTGATTATTATTCTTTCTTTGTTAATCTGTGCCAGAAGGACAGCTATGTTATCGGTGGAGATAATATGCAGTCAGAAACATTTCTTGATGACATATTAAAGGAGGGTTTTGAAGGAAGTGAGCCTGTACATATAATTATGGAAAAGGGAACAGATGAAATAATAGATTACACCAATGTGCAGGTAATGAATATTACATTCAGAAAAGAGGCAGACGATGGAAAATAGAAATCTTGAAAAAGCATTGGATATAGTATCGAAGCTTATAACAGGTGAAGAACTTACTGAGCGTGGTGACAATAGTTCTTTATATCAGGAATATAACAACAATGCAGAAATCTATGACATAGTACATGTGTCACTTAAGAAGCTTAACCTTTCAATATATGAGTATAATAATGGACTATATGTCAGTGCAGGAGAGAACAACAGGGTGTTTGGCTATACGAATGAAGAACTGCGTAAAGAACTTGGCATTAAGGTGAATAAAGATTTATATATGGCATATTTTGTTATATACAATATTATAACAGAATTCTATACGGCATCATCTAATACGACTTATGTGGAGTTCGTAAAGGTTGAGGATATTGTTAAAAATGTTGATTATTCAGTGTCAGCAATTATTGATAAGAAGTTGGGAATGATTATTGATGACATAGAGGAGAACAGCTTTAAACAGATAGCTTTAAGCTGGGACGAGCTTCCGGTTATAACAGTTGAAGATACGGCAGATGTAAGAGCCGCAAGAAATTCTAAGACAGGTTTTGTGAAAATGGTACTTAACTTCTGTGTGTCACAGGGGCTTTTAATGGAAGCACAGTCAAGATATTATCCAACAGACAGATTTAAAGCACTTATCGAGAATTATTTTGATGAATATAAGGGACGTATGGCAGAGATTATGCAGTCTTTGATTTAACAGCTTAAGAATGTACTATGTAGTGCAGGAAAGAGGTAGATATGCCACAGATTAATAGAATAAGAGTTAATAATGTTAAATATAATTTTGGAACGCAGTTCTATGACGATTTTCTAATGCGTTTTAATTGCAAAAATACAATATATGACCTTGCTAATGGTGGTGGAAAGAGTCTTTTAATGCTTCTTCTTATGCAGAATATGATTCCTAATTGTACACTTGATGAGAAACAGCCTATAGAGAAGCTTTTCAGAAAAGGGAGTGACAACACCTGCATACACTCACTTGTTGAGTGGAAGCTTGATAACAATGCAGTTAAAGATGGTTTCAGATATATGACAACAGGCTTTTGTGCAAGAAAGGCAAGAGATGCGAAGGATGAAGAAAATGTTACTGACGGCACAGATATATTAACACAGGCACAGGCTTCATCATCTGATAATACAAGTGTAGAATATTTCAATTACTGTATTTTCTATAGAAAGTTCGGGGAAAATGACATAAAGAACCTGCCGCTTGCTGTTAATGGTGAGAGGGTTACTTATAATGGCTTAAAGGCATATTTAAGAGAAGCGGAGAAGTCAGATTATAACATTAAAGTATACATTTTTGACAGAAAAGGTGACTATCAGAGCTTTATATCACGTTACGGAATATATGAAAGTGCGTGGGAGATAGTAAGAGGCATCAATAAGACAGAGGGACATGTAAGAACTTATTTTGAGACTAATTACAGGACAAGCAGAAAGGTTGTTGAGGACCTTCTTATAGAGGAGATTATACAGAAGTCTTACAATAACAGGCTTTCAGTTGATAATGATGACTCTATGATGGCAAAGACACTACTTGATATTAAGGATAAGCTTATAGAACTTTCCAAGAAGAACAGCCAGATTAATGATTATGATAACCAGATAGAAGCTTTAACATATTTTAAAGATTATATCGCCACATATAAGGAATTCTATTCCAATAAAAGAGATATTGAGAACAGGCTTGCCAATATGCTCTTATCAGTGATTAATGCTGAGGGCAGGAAAGAAGCAGAGCTTTCAGGACATAATGAAAAAGAGCAGGAACTTTATAATGAACTTTATGATAAGAAATACAAGATTGCAGTGGCTGATGTATTAAAGGAAAAGAAGTCATTAAATGAGCTTGATAAGCTTGTCAAGGAAGCACTTTCAGATAGAAATAAGAAAGAGAATCAGATAAAGACTGCAAGGGAAAAGCTTATGCTTTTAGAGGCAGCTAATAATTATTGTGACTATATCAATTACGAAAAAGAACTTGTTAAAGTTAATACTGCAATTGACAGCCGTATGATAGAGGATGAGGACATAGCGTCAGAATTAAACAGGCTTGCAGCTATATATAAGCAGTATTATGACAAGGCAGAAAAAGAACTTTCAGACAAGACAGCTAAAGCAGCTATAGATGAGAAGAATTTAAGAGATGAACTTAAAAAGGCAGACGATAAACATCAGGAAGCAAAGAATAACTGTGCTGTTATACATGGGCAGGAAAGCACTGTAAAACAGCATATTGAAAAGGACGAGAAAGAGCTTAAAAGGCTTGCTGACGCTTATGGAATACTGATTGTTGATGATATTATATCCAAGATAGAGGAATTAAGGGTACAGCATAATGGTATTCTTAAGGCGGAGGCTCTTTTAGAGGAAAACATTAAAGAAACAACCAAGTCGGTATACAAGACAGAGGAAAAGATTAATATTGCTGAGTCTAATATTGCGATGTTAGATGAAAGAATTGACCAACTTCAATCACAGATTATAAGCAGGCAGGAGAATGAGAGCAAGCTTAAGGATTTGCAGAGAATATATGGAATTGGAGGAGCTGACAGATTAAAAGAAGGCATTTTCAAAGAATTCTTAAGAATGAATGACAAATATAATGAAGACAGCCAGAAGGCAGTTAAGCTTGGAAAACTTATAGAAGCAGTAAGTGCAGGTTCTTATTATATAGACAATCCTTCTTACAATAAGTTCAGGGAATATCTTAAATCAGTGTGCGGTGAAGCTGTAACAGAAGGTTATAAGTATCTTGAAAATGTAAGCGAACAGCAGAGAAAAGATATTGTTAAAAGAATACCATTTATCCAGTACAGCTTTGTAATTGACAGTGGTTTTGACAGGTTAAAGGAAGCGGAACTGGAAACTGAAACACAGGATAGTGCTGTATATCCGGTAATAAGTGCAGAGGCACTTAAAGATGAAAATGTTAATATAAACAGCGATAAAGTTATATTTGCATTTAATGACATAAGTTATCTTACAGACGATAAAAGACGTGATGTAAAGGTACGCATTTTAAGGGAAGAACTTGATAATCTTAACGATACCATAACAAAGCTTAATAGCAGAAAGCAGACAGTTCTTGAAGATTATGTGCTTTCGGTTAATGCTGGTGATACATCAGCGGAAAAGCTTGATGCACCTGAGGAGCTTCTTAAGAGAAAAAATGACATCAAAGAGAATATCGCTACATACAGAGCAGAGCTTGGACGATATAATGATAAGAAGTCACAGGATATGGCAGAACTTGAAAATGTCAGAAAGTCCAAGAAGTCTGTTGAATTAAACATAAGCAGATATGAAGAAATTGCAGTTGTAAATGAGAGGGTAACGGCGGGATATGTGACATTAAAACAGCTTACTGAAAAGCTTAAGGCTGCCGAAGCACAGATTATAGAATGTGCAGATTATCTTGATAAAATAAGAGAAGACTATATTAAGGCAGATGAGTATAAGACTAATGTTGATAATCAGTATTCAGAGCTTGTAAGCGTCTGGGAAAATACAGTGTCGCATTTTTACAATGAGGGCATTGATTATAATAATGATGGAGCGGATAAGATTAACCCTGACGAACTTACCGCTAAGATAACAGGTCTTAAAGACATTTTATCTAATAAGAATTCAGATGTTTCTGATAAGGAAAATCTTAGAAAGCACCTGAAAGCTTCTGTTGATAAATGTATTGAAGCTATTGAGTACAGAGGTCATACATTAGAAGAACTTAAGGGAATGTATGAGACTGGAACAATATCTGTAAGTGACAGGACAAAGCTTATGGGGCTTAATAATGAACTGCACGAGTATCAGAAAGAATATGATGAAGGAAGCAGGGAGACAGAAGCTAAAGAAGCACTTCTTAACAGACTTGAGGGAAGTATTGCACATGCTAAGAGTCAGATTGAAGAAAAATATGGACGATATGAAGAATTTGAGTGTGACAATCCTGAAAAGTTCGCAGATGATATGTCTGTGGCAGTAGCAGAATTAGAGAAGAATATAGAAAAGTATGCACAGTTAAGAAAGCATATGTCAGATGAACTCAAAGAGATACAGCTTATAAGAAAAGACCTTGAAAGAATAACATATAATGCAGGAATTGATATTGAGAATTATGCAGAATTATCAGAATCGGACATTGAGATTAAAGATTTTGAAAGTGTTGCCAAAGAATACGAGCAGACAGCAAAAGAGTATTCATCTATATTAAAGCTTGAATACAAGAAAGCTGATGAGTTCAACAAATATAAAACAAAGCTAATAGATGAACTTAAGAACTATAATGGTGCTGAACTTGCCGTTGAGGTTAATGTATCGGTTGAGCTTCCTGTTAATGCCGCAAAGACAGAACAGCTTGTTAAATCAATAGAGGATACGAATTCATTTATTGAACTTGAGAAAGAGCGTGTTCACAAGGGAATAGAGGATATGGAACGTATCAAGGATAACTTTGAGAACAGATGTATACAGACCTGCTGTAATATAAAGACTGAGCTTGAAAGACTTCCAAAGCTTTCGCATATCAGAATGGACAATGAAGATATTGCAATAATCGGGCTTTATATTCCTTATGTTAGGGAAGAAATGTATAAGGACAGAATGTCAGCTTACATTGATGAGACAATTGTTGCAGCAGAAAGCTTTAAGGAGCAGGAAGAACGTTTCAGATATATAAGAAGCAGGCTTTCATGGAAACGGCTTTTCTCAGTAATTGTAACGGATATGAATTCAGTAAGAATTAATCTTTACAAGAGAGAGAGAATAAAAGACCAGAGCAGATATTTAAGATATGAGGAAGCTGTAGGCTCAACAGGACAGTCGCAGGGGATATATATACAGTTCCTTATAGCTATTATTAATTATATTTCCAATATGAACACAGTATCAGATGGACAGCCTTTGGGTAAGACTATATTTATAGATAATCCATTTGGTGCGGCAAAGGATATATATATATGGGAGCCAATCTTTAAACTGCTTGCAGTAAACCATGTACAGCTCATTGTTCCTGCAAGAGGTGCAACACCGGCAATTACCTCAAGGTTTGATGTTAATTATATACTTGGGCAGAAGATGGCAGACAAAAGGCAGCAGACAGTTGTTGTTGACTATTATAGTAATGTTAAAGAGACTGAATTGGAATACACAAGAATGGACTATGAACAGGCAAGCTTTGATTTCATATAGCAGGTTTACAAGGATACTTTACTGTGATAAAATTATACGGAATGTTTAAATTGGCATTAATATGCCGTATTATTGGAATTTGAGGGTCGATTCATTGACATAATGGAGGTCTTTAACGTGGATAAATATGAGTTTAATATAAAGTTGGAACAGATAAAGAAGCTTGCAGCTAAGAAAGAATATAAGCAGGCAGCAGAGATTGCAAAGCAGATGAACTGGAATAAAGTAAAAGACTGGTCTACGCTTGCAACGATAATTAATGTACAGGAAGCGGCAGGAGACTACGAAGAAGCAAGAGATATGGCAATTCTTGCATACAACCGTAACCTTGGAGGCAGAAAGCTTATATATAAGCTCACAGAATTCTTTATCAAAGTTGACGATTTTGAAAATGCTGAAGAATTATACAGGGAATACGCCAAATTATCAGCACACGATGTTAATAAGTATATCTTATATTACGACTTAAGAAGGGCACAGGATGCACCTGATACTGAGCTTGTTGATATACTTGAAAAGTATAAGGAAGCTGAGATTGACGAGAAATATATGTATGAGCTTGCAGAATTATATTACAAGACAGGAAGAAAAGAAGATTGTTCTAAGACCTGTGATAACCTTGTATTATGGTTTCAGGATGGCATATATGTAGAGAAAGCTGTAAAGCTTAAGGAAAAGCTGGGTGTTACTATGACTAACACACAGAAGAAGATTTTAAGTGAGATTAACGCAAGAAAGTCTGACGAAGAAGCTAACAAAGAAAGATTATTTATGGAGCAGAAGGAGCTTGCACGTCTTAAAAAGGACGAAGTCGGCGATCTGCTTGATGAAGATGATAAAGCTGATTCAGACAAAGCAGCACCTTCTAACAAGGCTTCAGACAGCCGGTATTCTAATGTGACTGATAAAGCTTTAAGATTTAACTCTGAAGATGTTGCTGGTGAACAGCCAGTGGGTAATATTGATTATGCAGGAAATGACCATTCAACAGGAAATGTTAATGTGGCGGGAAGTTCAGACGTGGCTGGTGTAAAAGATACATCTGGTTTATCAATGGAGCTTGTCCAGAATGATCAGAGCAGTGCATTAAAAGAGTCAATTGTAAATGCTCTTAGAAGACAGGAAGCAGAAGGGAATTCTGCAGATGAGAGTGCTGCAAAGCTTGAAAAAGAGCAGGACAACAGAATATTAGATGAGAATGCAGATAAGAAGCTTAATGAGAATGTCAGCAAGGCTTCTATGTCATTAAAGGAGCTTATCGAGAACGCAAAAAGAAATATTGAGAACAGCTGTGATAAGATTACCAAGGAAGACGAAGAAGAAGCACGGGAGGCGGCAAGAAAGCGTATTGATGAGAAAGCTGATGCTATGGACATAGAGGTTAAAGTACCTAATTATAACCTTTATGATACTCATAATATTCAGGAAGAACTTGCTAAGAATATTAATGATATATTTAGTGATGAGGAGTCATTTAAGCCTCCATTTGAAAGAAAGACAGGAATGTCCGAAGTATTGAATGAGAGTCCGGCAAAGACAAGTGAGTCAAGAACTGATGGCACAGCAGATAGTAATGCAGGAAATGCTAATACTGTTTACGTAGATGATGAAGCAGAGAACATAGAAGATGAGCAGATTGAAGGACAGTTAAGCATAGCTGACTGGATGGAAACTGTAAGAGAAGAAAAGTATGGCAAGCAGGATACAAGAGAGTTCTCTAAGGTTGAGTTAGAGCGTATGCTTGATGAGAAAGATGAGAAGAGTGAAGCTTACGAGAAGATTGTTGCCATGAAGAAAGAAGAGGCTTTAAGAAAGGGAACAGAATTCAGCGAGAGGGAGGCTAAGAGATTAGCTGATGCAGAGGTTTTACTTGGTGCGGCTAAGAGAGATCTGGCTATGAGAACAGGAAAGGCTTCGTTTATATTAGATCAGACAATGACACAGGAGCTTGAGAAAGCCAGAGAAGCTTTAAAAGTGGCAGAAGATGTTAATAATAGCGAAGCAGTGAGCGGTAGCACAGTTGTTAATAACGGTGAAGCGGTGAGTGGTAATGTAATTGCCAATAATAGTGAACAGGCACAGGACGACAGCGAATGGCAAAGACCAGAAGTATCATATACTGTTAATGAAAAAGCCGCTGAACCTGAGAATGAAGAACTCACTCTTAACACAACACATTTTGAGCCAGTAACAGATGAGGTTCTTAACAATTATAACAACGTTAATAATTCAGAAGCAGAGTACAGCAGAGCCGCTGAGCCAGAGATTGCAGCTACAGATTTTGTTACGCCGGGTATGAATATGAAGTTCAATGTATCTTCAATGGATAATGAAGATGACAATGACAGGGTTTGGCATAATGATAAGAAATTATCCGGGGAGCTTGCTAAGATATTTAAAAAATACAGAGAGATGCCTGGACTTGAGGAGCAGCTTGTAGATTTATTCGAGTCACTTGATGAAGAGATGGCTATGACTAATTCTTCGTGTGGTAACATTCTTATATCAGGTAATTCAAGCTCTGATAAGACAGATCTTGCTAGAACAATTGTAAGAGCTATTAATTATGTATATCCTGACAGACCAAAGAAGATTGCCAAGACATCTGGCGAGAGTATTAACCAGAGAGGCATAACCAAAGCTATGGGCAAGCTTAAGGGTACAGCTCTTATCGTTGAAGGTGCAGGTACAATACAGCCTAAGAGGATTAATGAGATTATATCCTGTCTTAACGAAGATACAGATAGAATGGTTGTTATATTTGAAGATTCAGATGCAGAGATGAATGTGCTTGTGAACTTTAATCCGGATATGGTAAAGACATTTAACCATAGAATTACATTAAAGCAGTACACAGTTAATGAACTTGTTGATATGGCAAAGCGTTTTGCAAGAAAGAGACAGTATGAGGTTGATGATGATGCACTTCTTGAACTGTATTTAAAGATTGACAAGCTTCATAGTGTTAATGATAATATCAAGCTTGATGATATTAAAGAGATTATCAACAGGGCAATTGCCAACTCTGAAAAGAGAGCGTCAAGAAAGTTCTTTGGTGGACTTAAGAAGAAGCGTAGTGAACGAGGAGATGTTATATTCCTTACAGAAGCAGATTTTAAAGATTGATAATAAAATATAACTTATAGTGTGCATATGCACAAGAATGGAGGATACTTATGAATATTGAAGAAATGTCAGTAAACGCAATCAGGGTTTTATCCGCTGATGCGATACAGAAAGCTAATTCAGGACATCCTGGATTACCACTTGGAACAGCACCTGTTGCTTATGAATTATTTGCAAAACATATGAATTATAATCCACACAATCCAGACTGGGTTAACAGAGATAGATTTGTGTTATCAGGTGGACACGGCTCAATGCTTCTTTATTCATTATTCCATTTATTTGGAATAGGTAATCTTTCACTTGAAGAAGTTAAGAATTTCAGACAGTTTGGTTCACTCACACCGGGTCATCCGGAATATGGACATACTGTAGGTGTTGAGGCTACAACGGGTCCATTAGGACAGGGCATGGCAATGGCAGTTGGTATGGCAATGGCAGAGGCACATCTTTCATCAGTATTTAACAAGGAAGGCTTTCCAGTTGTAGACCATTATACTTATGTACTTGGTGGAGATGGATGTATGATGGAAGGTATTTCATCAGAGTGTTTCTCACTTGCTGGTACATTAGGACTTTCAAAGCTTATTGTATTCTATGATTCAAACAATATATCTATTGAGGGAAGCACAGATATAGCATTTACAGAAGATGTAGTTACAAGATTTAAGGCATTTGGTTTCCAGACAATAGAAGTTGAGGACGGCAACGACCTTGAAGCAATTGGCAAGGCAATAGAGGAAGCTAAGGCTGATAAGACAAGACCATCACTTATTAAGGTTAATACACTTATTGGTTATGGCTGTCCAGCTAAGCAGGGCAAGGCAAGTGCACACGGAGAACCTCTTGGTGTTGATAATGTGGCTGCTCTTAAGGAAAATATTAACTGGCCTTGCAAGGGTGATTTTGAAGTTCCTAAGGAAGTATATGACCATTACAAGGAACTTGCTGATAATATGGCAAAGGCAGAGGATAAATGGAATGAACTTTTTGCTGCATATGTGGAGAAGTATCCAGAAATGAAAGAATTATGGGATAATTACTTTGATGGATATGATATGTCCGATTTGTTCAATTCTGATGAATATTGGGCAAAAGGTGATAAGCCAGAAGCTACAAGAAGCACAAGCGGAACTATTCTTAATATGATTAAAAAGGCAATGCCTAACTTAATAGGTGGGTCAGCAGATCTTGCACCATCTAATAAGACTAATATGAAGGATGCGGGTGATTTCTCTAAAGATAATTATGCTGGAACTAATCTTCATTTTGGTGTAAGAGAGCAGGCTATGGCGGCAATCGGTAATGGACTTGCACTTCACGGCGGTTTAAAAGCATTTGTTGCAACATTCTTCGTATTCAGTGATTATGTTAAGCCAATGGCAAGACTTTCAGCACTTATGAAGCTTCCACTTACTTATGTATTCACACATGATAGCATTGGTGTCGGAGAAGATGGACCAACACATGAACCAATTGAACAGCTTGCTGCATTCCGTTCACTTCCTGATTTCACAGTATTCAGACCTTGTGACAGAACAGAAACAGCAGCAGCCTGGATGTATGCAGTAGAAAATGAATGTGGACCAACAGGACTTGTTCTTACAAGACAGAACCTTCCACAGATTGAGGGTTCATCAAAGGATGCACTTAAGGGTGGTTATGTAATCGCTGAGTCAGAAAAGGCAGTTCCAGATGCTATTATCATAGCAAGCGGTTCAGAGGTAAGTCTTGCAATTAATGCCAAGGAAGAACTTAAGAAATCAGGCATTGATGTAAGAGTTGTAAGTATGCCAAGTATGGAGCTTTTCGATAAACAGTCAGCGGAATATAAGGAAAGTGTGCTTCCTAACGGTGTAAGAAAGAGAGTTGCAGTAGAAGCACTTTCAGACTTTGGCTGGTACAAGTATGTAGGTCTTGACGGCAGGGTTATCGCTATGGAAGGCTTTGGCGCTTCAGGTCCAGCAGCTACATTGTTTGAACATTTTGGATTTACAGTTGATAATGTTGTTAAGACTGTTAAAGAAGTTGTTAATGCTTAATGTTTAATGTTTAATGGGATTAGGTGTTAATGGTTAGAGATTAATAATTAGATAAATAATATAATTGAGCTTTCAATAGATTTCCTTGTAATTAGGAGAATATTGGAGGCTCTTTTGTTTTGCAGGATATTGTTTATAAAGAGAGGAATTACTGTCTCTTATACACATC
>ERZ1026890.739-NODE-739-length-15490-cov-57.111824_pt1 | contig 15490 bp, 19 predicted proteins | sample MGYA00380175_ERZ1026890 | MGnify/ENA primary metagenome ERZ1026890 (study PRJEB33269, sample SAMEA4719811) | human gut metagenome | biome: human-associated habitat; feature: organic feature; material: feces | place: Cameroon | collected 2013-10 ...
AAATCCAGCCAGCTACAGGGTCGTTCGCACGAAATCTTATTTATTCAACAAAGCCTTTTTTACCTTTAGCAGTGTGATGGAGTGCAAGCTTCTGAAAACACGTCAGTTGGTTTTATAACCATGACCCTCATTTCATATTTGGCATTACTGCCACAGTTCGTAAATATGAATCTGTTTGTCACTCAAGGAGATTTTTATGGGTATTAAACCTGGCCCAAAGCCGATTGCTGAATCAACTGGCAAAGAAGATAAAAGAAGGCGTGTCACTCCGGAAAACAAGCCAAAGCATCCCGGGCTGAAGGAACACGAACATAAAAAAGGCGAATAAGAGCTTTTTGGTATAGCCTCTCATCACAGGCATGGACGTTATTCATGCCTGCTTTCCTCTGACATAAACCACCTTCTCTCTCTTCACATCTCTTAAGGTGACATTTCTAACTGGCTGAATCAGGTGACATTTTAAGCTTGCAATAACAGTTTTGTAGTAACTAAATTGAGATGTCCGTCACGTAGATTAACTATCAAAGGATTCTCATGACGACTCATGCAGCGGAGTTTTGCACTTTGGATGAGGTTAACCGACTCAAAATCATTCAGGACATCGTCGACCGGCATCTGATCACGCAGATGGCCGCTCATCGCCTGGGTATCACCGATGAACTCAGTGCCGACGTCTTCCGTCGCATTATACCTAACCTAGCCGCTTGGTATGGCTAACCGTCGTCGTGAAAAACCCAGCAATAACCAGCTGTCTGAAGGTCTTGCACAGTATGCGCTCGATATTATCTGTAGCGCTATACCGACTTCGGGCAGACGCTGGCGTGTGAGAAACTTTCAGAACGACACCATGTTCACTATCCAAAGAAACTGTCAGGTCTCTCATGGTTAAAGCCGCTCTCAGGGTTCCTCGCAAACAACGTGCGCCAAAGGTAGCGCACGGCATTCAGCCTCGGTGAGTCTGTATTGATTATGTATATCGCTATGCATAAAGGGAAAAAGCCTCAGAGTCTGCGGAATAAATAAAGCCGCAGATAATCCCGGAAATCTGAAATGAAGCAGCCCACCATTTTGCGACCTTCACGAAGTAATTATACAGTTATATAAATTTGTCATAGCGAGGTTTTGAAAAAAGAGGCACTTTATTAAAAAAATCATCCAGATTAATCAAATTTAACGGAATGCTTTTGAATGAGCGCTGATCATCATGAGATTACAGTCGTACACAGCAACCTTTCAAAAAAATCAACGCTCATTCAAAAAATAGTTCAGGATTTATTATCAGCAAACATCGCTTTCATTGTCTATGACTATCTATGGCCAAAGTAAAAGAACAGTAGATACATCACACTTGCATGTATTTTAATGAGTAACTATATTCATTTGTAATAAAAAATGTGGTGCCGGGTGCCTCCCGGTAAGCCGCCGCCAGCCCACGGACGACTCGCAAAGCGCAAAAATGATTCAGACTGGCAATGCCCCTCCGCATAGGGGGATTCACCACATATACAAATTAACATTATAACGACATTTCTTCAATGCTTTATGGCTGTATGAGAGGTACTGATTGAATGCATCTCGCGGATGACCCTGTAGTTTCGCCGGAAATCAAAAAAACCGCAAATTACGGGTGCTGGGCAAGCGCCTGCCGGTACGTATTCAGACAGATAACGGCAGCGAGTTTATCTCGAAAAGTCTGGATAAATGGGCGTATGAGCACGGGGTCACAATGGACTTCTCCCGCCCCGGAAAACCAACGGATAACCCGTTTATTGAATCATTTAACGGCAGTCTGCGGGATGAATGCCTGAACATTCACTGGTTTCTGTCGCTGGAAGATGCGCAGGACAAACTCGACAACTGGCGCAGGGAATATAATCATGAGAGAACGCATTCATCATTAAATGACATGACTCCGGCTGAATTCATCCGAAGTCTCCGGAAAGACGAAGCTCTCTGATTTAGCACTGCACTGAATTTGGGCCAGGGTCACATTGACAACAAGCGTCTGGGACGTGCTCTGGAGATGATAAAAACCCATACGTTGGGGCTTTATAGTGAGCTTAGTTATAAGTTAATACATATGTAGCTACAGCATTGGCTTCTCCAGCACTTACGGAAGAGAGAGTTTGAATATATCTGGCATAATATTGAAAACTGTAAGAGTTTTGACTACCTTTACTGCCCGACCAGATTTGAGAAGAATTATTTAATGTTACTGGAGTATTATTACCATCTAATATTTGAATGCCAATTCCAGTTGCTGAACTTGGCGAATTGTCAAGCTGGATAATTTGATTGCGGCTTTGTTGAATAAATAAGATTTCGTGCGAGCGACCCTGTAGCTGGCTGGATTTTCAGGCAATACGCACGCTTTCTGGCATCCCGGCCTTTGTCATCCTGTTCAACGCACGCACCATGGCCATAGCTTCCGCTACCTGACCATCGTAGTCACGCAGCGTCAGTGAACCCCCGAACAGCTGTTTTACCCGGTACATCGCCGTTTCCGCTATCGAGCGACGGTTATATTCCGTTGTCCATTTCCACCGTGCATTGCTTCCGCTCAGCCGCTGATTAGCAACGGCACGGTTGCGGTCTGCGTACTCACCGGGCCAGTAACCTGCTCCTTTTCGGGGAGGAATAAGCGCGCTGATTTTTTTGCGGCGCAGTTCATCGTGACAGAGCCGGGTATCGTAAGCCCCGTCTGCCGCGGCTGCCCTGATTTTTCTGTGAGTCTGCCGGATAAGGCCCGGGAAGGCTTCTGAGTCCGTGACGTTATTCAGCGACAGGTCTGCACAGACAACTTCATGTGTGTTGCTGTCAACAGCAAGATGCAACTTTCGCCAGATACGACGGCGCTCTTTGCCGTGCTTTCTGACTTTCCATTCGCCTTCACCAAAGACCTTCAGCCCGGTGGAATCAATCACCAGATGCGCGATTTCACCTCGGGTGAACGTTTTGAAACTGACATTAACCGACTTTGCGCGCTTGCTGACACTGGTGTAATCCGGGCAGCGCAACGGAACGTTCATCAGGGCAAAAATGGAATCAATAAAACCCTGCGCAGCCCGCAGGGTCAGCCGGAATACGCGTTTAATCACCAGAACGGTGGTGATGGCGAGATCAGAATAGCGCTGGGGCCTTCCTCGTGATGAAGGCGTTGCCGACTCATACCAGGCCTGAATCGCCTCATCATCCAGCCAGAAAGTGAGGGAGCCACGGTTGATGAGAGCTTTGTTGTAGGTGGACCAGTTGGTGATTCTGAACTTTTGCTTTGCCACGGAATGGTCTGTGTTGTCGGGAGGATGCGTGATCTGATCCTTCAACTCAGCAAAAGTTCGATTTATTCAACAAAGCCGAAACAAGCAACAAACCCCCAACAAACCTGCCAGAAACGCAGGAGATGAATTTTACCTCGCTGCATATAAATACACAAAAGTGCTTAGGTTCTAATTTCAATACATTTGCCTCCCCTCCCCCCTGTTTCTGCAACTTTTCTCATTAAGTCATAACATGCCCCCGGCATTTTCACCGGGTAGAACTCAATTAAAAGCACCTTTAAGAATGCTTTTAAACGCGCTACAATGAACACTTAAACCTAGGAGGTAACATTATGGCATTTCAGGTTCTGACCACTACAGCAGCCAGCATTACTGAACTTAAACGTGACCCTATGGGTACTTTCCACGCCGGGGATGGCGCTCCGGTAGCCATTCTTAATCGTAATGAGCCTGCATTCTACTGTGTGCCACCGGCACTCTATGCCCAGTTGATGGAGCTTCTGGAAGATGAAGAGCTGGGACGGATGGCTGATGAGCGAAGCGGAGAAAAGGTTATAGAGGTCAATATTGATGACCTATAAGCTGGCTTTCAACGAATCCGCTCTGAAAGAATGGAAGAAGCTGGGTCATACACTACAGGTACAGTTCAAAAAGAAACTCAAAGAGCGCCTGGAGAACCCCAGAGTTCCGGCATCACAGCTACATGGACGTAAGGACCAGTATAAAATTAAGCTACGTGGTGCCGGATATCGCCTTGTCTATCGTGTAGAGGACGACATTGTCACAGTCACTGTTATCGGCGTAGGCAAACGCGAAAACGACGACATTTATAATGCAACCCTTAATCGCAATTGACGAATGCTGTAAGCACTATTTTGGGGTCGTATCCGGGCCTACTTTCTTTCTGGGTAACGTTGGCGGCTTCACATCATCTTTACTCTGCGTTCTCCGTGTCATCCAGGGATGGTCAGCAGCAGGTTTTACGTAATATTTTGATCGTAAACCAAACCTCGCATTATCCACACGCTCATGTACGCTCTTTTCATCATCAAGCGGTATTGGTTCAGGCCCATCGACATATTTCTCGTAACCCAACGACCGACTTTCATGAAGCACCGTTATTTCACCGTTAAAGTTCTCGCAAACCGTGACAATCGCATGCCTGAGACGGTATACCTGCCCTTCTGAACGGATCTGATATGCACTCGTTTTATACTGAAAGGTCAGATTCTTGGAAAGCACACGAGGGGACTGATAACTGAGTATGTAGTTAAGTTCTTCCGGAGAATGAAGAATCTCCCTGTGGGCGTTACCATTTTCACGGGGGATCGAAGCGAAGCGAGAGTTGTAATCTTTCACAAACTCAGACAACCACAGGTTAGCTGTTTCGATATCACTGATATTGCGAAGACGTAATTCTTTAACCAGTCTGTCCTGTAACGTCTGATTGGCACGCTCAACCCGGCCTTTAGCCTGAGGGCTGTTAGCGTGAATTGGCTCGATCCCAAGAGTTTTAATTGCACGGGTAAATTGCGTCAGCTCGCCTTCACGTTCCGGATTATTCACGCGGAAAATACTGTGTCTGTCAGAATACAGGGCAAGGGGACGCCCATATTTGTCGAGATAATCACGTAACGTTTCCATGTAAGCGCGGGGCGTTTCTGCAGGAGCGAAGCGGAGCACCATAAGCGCACTGGTGGCGTCATCAATAAAGACAATTAATGTACAGCGAGGCCCTCGCTCTTCAAACCAGTCATGCGGAGAACCATCAATCTGGATAAGTTCGCCATAGCATGGGCGCCGTTGCCGACGCTGATAAATGCGGGCAGTTTTTCGGCGGCGCTCACGCCATAAACCTTCCTCAACCATCCACTTGCGCAAAGTTTCGGCCGACAAAGCCAGCTCATGGAGCTCCCGTAATTTCTCACAGGCAAAAGTGGGGCCGAAATCCGGATATTTATCTCTGACAAGTGAGATGACGAGAGTCCGAAATTCCGACGTAAAAGCATTATTGGGACGTTGTCCTCGGCGACGAGAAACCAGTCCCTGAGGACCTTCAATCCGGTAGCGCTGAACGAGACGTTTCACCTGCCGGATTGATATGCCTATACGGTCCGCAGCCTGCTCCTGGGTGATCTGGCGGCTGACTGAATCCCGAATTATCTGGAGACGGTCAAGTTCTTTAAGGCTCATGCTAATGGTCTCTTTTGTCATGAAATATCCTGCCTGAGAAGCTACGGGGACATTTCAGAATGGGTCAAAGGGGACATTACAGCCTAGTGTTAACAATAGCCTTTTTCTCCTTGCCTTACGGCAGCTAAGAGGCTACGCTCTGTTGGTGTCTAGTCAAGCAGATGGCCTCGTGTGGTTGGTTAATGAAAATTAACGTCCTACGGGGCTTTCTTCTTTCTGCCTCACAACAACAAAACACTCAAATATCATGAGGCAAAAAGCCTCAAGCGCCGACACCATTATACCCTGTTCACTCCCATCCCCCCCTGGGGCAATAAGATGGTAAGCAGATAATTTTTAAGATTATTTTCGCCGAGTATATGCCATACACCCCGGCATTTTCTGGAGTTCAGTCATGAATTTTCCCTCTGTCAGCAGGCTCCGGTTACCACTTCTGCGCCGCCCAATGTAACGGTTCTGTGCAGACGCAATGCAGTGCCAGGACAACCCCCTTGTTCGCCAGCTGCGCCCATGTCTGATGTTAACGAAACAACTCAGCTACCTGTTTGAAGATTTACGCCAAAATAGAGGTGTACGCCTATGACAAAATTCTCCAGGCAATATCAGATATCAGTAGCGTCATGTTCGAAAGAGATTTTTAAAGTAGCTATTCCTGATTGTATTTCTTTGAAAATTTAATGAAGGTAAAGTTATTTAGCAAATTGACGCTCCACTAGAATAGGTTATTATTACTTACAAGCGCTCTGAACTATTAGCAATTTTACAGGCTCAACTATGCCTGTAAAAATATCTTTGCATCGGTATTGTTTTAAGGAATCAATTATGACACTCACTGCATATTACCAATTAAGAAATACAAAGTCCTCAGGTCTTGGTTTCGAATTGCTGACCAGTGAGCCGGGAGCCTTTATTGTGCTGGAAGAATGCAGTTATGAGAAACCGTATGAATTGCCCGTTATGGGCATAACGGGAGTGCAGGCGATCGTTCGACTGCGTTCAGCTGCACGATGAATAAAGCCAGTAGCCTGCATAATTACATTGGAGCAAAGCTGGATTACAACGTTTATGAAGAAACTGCCTGAATCATCCTGTAATAGCTGTGTGTAGTCTTTGCCCGCCGCTGGCGGGCTTTTATTATGTGGCACCGGACAGGAGCGCCAGGCATCATGACAGCGCCCTCTCCTCCTTTGCTTCACTTCCTGTCAGGTTTAAGACGACTATCAAACCGGAACGGTATCTGTTGAGCCATCTGCACGATCCCGTAAAAATCAGAGTGCTCAGGATTTAACAGATAATTGAACTCTACCGGAGATAAGGCTGAGGGAACACGCAGTGCAACCGAGCTCCTGGTAAATGACCAGGCATCTCCGTAATCAGCCAGTTCCTGAGGCGCATCCTCATCAGCCCAGTTGGCCGGTAATTCATCCATATTTGCGCTTTGGATCAATTCATCAGGCACATCGATACTCAGTAGCGTGAAAGAGTCCATTATCTGTGCCGCATGCAGGTGTACCAGCGTCTCCAGCATCGTTAGTGATGCCGTTTCGGAGACATATACCATTGACACCCCCACGCTATTCCAGCGCCCACCAGCCTCTTTCGCACCATATCCGGTCCAGGCCGTAGAAAGATTCTTTGTTTTCGTCAGCCTGTAGAGGATCACGAGTACACCCCATGCTCCAGACGCGTAATCAGCTTAATGACCTCATATGCTCCCGTCTCGGATGCTATCAGGTCTGCTGGCACTTTCCAGCTCAATGCCCGGTTAGGTTCGTTCAACCACTTCAGTGCGGCTTCCTTATCGCCTTCAAACAAATCTACCGCCCGATCAATGACGCGGATAATACGTACCAGTCGTTCACTTTGTTCCGGGTTAAAACGTGCCTTCACACTGCGGCTAAATGTGGTCGACGGGATACCGGACATTTTTCTCAGGTCATTTTGGGTTATTCTGGCCCAGTCAGTGATCCGGTTCGCCACCTTCCCGTCCAGGCCTTCATTGATTTGACCCAGCAGCGCTACGCTATCAGCATTATTTAACCCGGCAACCTGCCAGAGGCGCTGTGGTCTGGCTGGAGTTGAGGACAAACTAAATGTTTTCATAGCAAACCTCCATTTGGTCCTTTCATTATGCCCAAATGGCAATAACAGAGCAAATATCAACCACCAGCAGACGAACGGAATTTCTCCTGATTGCGATGCCTCAGAGTGTAGCGATCGGTATCTAGTCCCTCCTCGGTGTGTAGGCTGGAGAGAGCATATCTCTCTTCATTGACCACGCCGGTGCGATGCCCCGACCGGCAAACCATACTTTCCTTTGCCTGAGTTGTTTATCGTATCCAGTACGTTCATGAGCGCGTCACTGTTTGCATACGACCTCCCTTCATCAAATAACGGTAGCTGGGTAACTCCGCAGTGACGGAAATCGTTGAGCATGACACCCGCCTTTGCATAGTTATGTCCGTCTTTCCAGATTTTATCCAGAACCCGGCCCACCGCCACGATAATGTCCCACGTTTCACGTGACGGAATGCAGAGCTGTTCGCTGGAGACTTTGCTGTAATAGGGTTCATGTTTTGAAAAAGGCGAGGTTTTTATGAAAGCTGACACCTGACCGCAGTACTGACGTTCCTGACGCAATTTTTCCGCAGCACGTTCAGCATACTGGCAAATTGCCTGCCGCATGGATTCATACGTTGTTATACGCTGCCCAAAGCTTCTGCTGCATATTATCTGTTGTTTTTGTGGTGGAGCATCCTCCAAGTCGATACAACTTTCCCCCGTAGTTCCCTCACTGTTCGTTCAAGAACTACGGTGAAGTTTCATCTTATGAATACAGGATTTGCCCTAGCCAGCTCTAGCGTAGTGGTTATGCCCATTGCATGAAGCTTGCTTGTGGTTCGTCCCCCCACATCTCCTCTAGCCGTCATCACCTCAACGGGGTCGGTGCTGTTTAAACTGAGCAGGCTGCACCCTGTGGTGAGGGCATCAGCCTGAAAAGCACAATATATTCATATACATTGTAGGCCGGATGAGCGCAGAGTAACCCGGCAAGAAAGACGGCTCAATTATTTACTCCAGCGCCAGCAACGCAAAGCTCGCCAGCCAGTGCCAGCCGCTGTAGTGGCTGCCCACCACATGCTCGACGCTCACCGTCAGGTGTTTCGCCACCGCATCACTTAGCACCTGCTGCGCCGGATGGTTGACCGGAAGCGCTTTCGCAATGTGCTTCATGCACCAGGCACGGCTGAGATTTAATCCGTCGAGATGGGCAATTTTCGGATCGGTACGATCGCTCACCTCCGCCGGGTTCATAAGTTCCGCAACGGAGCCGACATCCGGCAAAAACGCGTCAAACCAGGCGGAAAAGTCCGCCGACACCTTGCTCATCAATAACGCTTCCGTCAAGGCGCCGGAAATATACTCATCGCCGCCGGGTTCGTAGTGGGCCGGATAGCGCGTGTCGGCAAGATAAAACCGCTCTGCAGAGGACAGAATAGCCTGCTCAAGCGCGCTATCTTCTACAGCTCGGGCATAATCTAGCGCCAGAGCTAGAGCAAACGCTGTGTTGTAGTGCGTCCCCACGCGGATCGGATAGGTGAGTTTAGCAAGGTAATCCACCAGCCGGTTGCGAATATACTGGGTAAGCGGCTCCAACGTCTGATACCAGCCTGCGGCCTGCGACAGCGACGACTGTTTCATTTCCTGGGCCAGCGCCAGCAGCCAGCCGTAACCATATGGCCGCTCAAACGAGTCGCGGAACGGTGCGGTGAAATAGGCCAGCTCATTCGCCACGTTCTCTTTGGTCAGGTGTTGGTCGAAAAGCTCAACGATCGCCTTCTGGCACGGTAAGTGGGGATAAAGACGCACGCAGCGCAGCAGCAGCCAGTAGCCGTGTACCGCCGAATGCCAGTCAAAACAACCGTAAAAAATCGGGTGCAGTTCACGAGGCAGCAGCACGTCGCCATCATCATTAAGTAGGTGCATGATGTGGTTCGGGTATTCCAAGCGCAAATAGGTCAAAGGAATGCGGGCAAACGCGTCAGCCTTATCTTGCGTTAATTCCATGACAGCTCCTTAGCGAAACACGAGGAAATACATTAAGAACACGTTCACCACCAGCAGGGTTAACGCGGTCGGGATTTGGATTTTGATCACCTGATATTTGTCCTTCAGCTCCAGCAGAGCGGCGGGAACGATGTTGAAGTTTGCGGCCATTGGCGTCATCAGCGTGCCGCAATAGCCCGCGTACATGCCAAACGCTAACAGAGGCGCCGGATTCACGTGATGAACGTTGATCAGAAACGGCAACGCGATACCGGCACTTAATACCGGAAAGGCCGCAAACGCATTGCCCATGATCATGGTGAACAGTGCCATCCCCACGCAGTAAATGATCACCAGCATGAAGCGGTTATCCGGGTTCACAAACAGGCTCACTACCTTTTGCACCGAGTCGCCCGTGTTTGCCACCATAAAGACCCCGCCAAGCATGGCCAGCATCTGCGGAAGGATCACCGCCCAGCCGATAGTATCGACAAGACGACGAGACTGACGAACAGCATGCAGCGGCGTTCCTTTGGTAAGCCACCAGCCGGTGAGGATCGCCGCAACGCAGGCAACGGAAAGCGCCGCCAGGGTGAGCTGTTTTTGATCGAGCAGGAACACGCCGCCGATCGACACCCCTTTCAGGAACAGGGTGCCGATAACCGTCACCATCGGGATCATCAGCGCAGGCAGGAACAGTCAGTTCTTGAGTATATTCGAAGAGGCAACTCGCGCCTCCTCGGTGGACATTTTATAGTACCCTATCCCGACTAGGCTAAATCCCGCCAGCAGGGCGATAGCGATGACGCCGCCGCCGATGATGCGGTACGCCAAGGATTTACCGAGTTCCTGTACCATCAGGTCGCCAAACAGGAAGATCCCGCCAAACAAAAACCAGAACAACGCGGTTGTAAAACGCTTTGGATTGGCGCGATCGCGAAGGGTCATGACAACCAGCAGCATCACGACAAAACCAATCAGGTAATACACACGGTTAATGGTGATAAGCGTCATCATTGTGTGGGCTCCTGCATCCTCTGCTCTGCTCGCCATTCCATGATGTCTCGACGGATGCTGGCATCGAGGCTCAGCAGGCGCGTAATATGAATAATTAATGCCGCAATGGCGGTTGGAATGGCCCACAGGCCGATATGCAGCGGTTCGATACCCTGAATGCCGTTCTCTTTCAGAAACGCGTCAATTAGCAGCACTGCGCCAAAAGCAATAAAGATATCTTCTCCGAAGAAAACTGCGATGTTGTCACACGCGGCGGCATGGGCTTTGATTTTGTCGCGAATGTGCTGTGGGACTTCGCCGTATTCGTTCAGCGCCGCTCCTTCGGCCATCGGGCCAGCAGCGGACGCACCGTCTGGACATGGCCGCCCAACGATATCAGCCCCAGCCCGGCCGTGGCTTAACGCGCAACAAAATAAAGCATCAGAATACGCGCCGAAGTGGCACTAGCGATCTTCGCCACCCAGGCCTGGGCGAGTTCCTTAAGCCCGTAATACTCCAGCAGACCAATGACCGGTAGGATCAGAATGAAGGTGGCCAGCGAACGGCTGTTCACGAACTTCTCACCGAAGGTTTCCAGCAGCATGCCGAAATCCATACCGACCAGCAAACCCGTCGCCAGCCCCGCTACCACGACCACCAGCAGCGGGTTGAAGCGCAATGCAAAACCAATAACCACGATCGGTATCCCGATCAGCGGCAACAGTGTAGTACCGTCCATAACGTTTACCCTATCGAAAGTGAGCGTTGCGCGCCGGCGGCTATTTTTTTAATTTGCGGCGAGCGATGTTGTGTTTTTCGTCAGGTTTGGTAAACCTGCGCTAAAAAGCTACATCTTTACCTCAACAACATGCATACAAATTATCAATAAAATATTCTTATTTTATTGATAATTTTACATTCATTGCTAAGGATCGTTATGACTTCAGAAAAGAGTGCTAACACCCATCACGACGATATCAACGACGGCCGGATCGTTTCCTCCCGCCATCTGGTGTCGGATCGCTGCGCGGAGCTGTCGGAGCTGGAATATGCGCTAATTATGACCAGCAACGCATTCAACAAATGGATGGTGCGCTGCATGACCGCAGCGGGTGAACCTGACATGGGCGCCTTTGACGTCTCCCTGCTACATCATTTGAACCACCGCATTTCCTCAACTCTCGCCTTACGGTCAGGTTTTTATCATCTGGAGAAAACGGGATGGGCCCAAAAGGTATTCGGCCAGACGGATGCTGACAGCATCAGGACTGGCTGAAAACATAGCGCCCAGCTCTTTTTCAAACCTGATTTTCTCGAATGGACATGTAGTCATTTTTAACGGTGGAAGTGCCTGAACAAGTTTCAGGATACAATCAGGAAATGGTTTTTAAGGTCTCCAGTTTTTGACTCTGTACGAACGTCAAGCAGGAGTAAATAAGAGGCACAACGGACATGAAGGTCCGGAGAAACCGTACGCAAGCGGTTATGGATGCTGTCTGAAAGATGAAATAAACTTCTCATCTGACGGCTTCGTTATTTCCGTCGATAAAAAGTGATATGGCAGATGATACTTGCGGTGTGTAAAGCTGACTTCCCATGTATTCTTAATTATTTTTATTCAAAGGGAACAACGGACTGAGAATAACGCATAATAGCAACTTGTCATTTCTTTGCACTGCATGTTGGACAGGAATAATACCTGTCCGGTGCATGATTGAAGGGCTTTTTACATGGCAGGAAATAGTCTTTATAGTCAGCTTCCGGTATCCCGCCGAGAATTTCAACAGCCCTATTGACTTTGGGTGAGTAGTATTCCAGCGTATACCCGCATTTATTAAAAAATCAACAATTATATTAAAATACATTTCTCTTATTGATTCTGTAGGGTTTTACGTGTCATATCCGAAAATGTGAATAGTATTGTTCACAACGACACTTTAGAGTAACATGGCGTATTTTTCACCGAGCCATTTGCCTACCCTTTCTTTGTAGTTACCCCTTTTATCTACTCCAAACCATCGACAACTTTACGACCACGCAGAACTATTATGGGATATTTATTGGCATCAAACTCCACTAACTTTATTGCACTTATCAGACTATTTAACTAGCTTTCTTCGCTCTTTTTTAAGCCCATTACCCGCATTCTCCTTAACGTATATCTTGTCCTGTTCTGTCGACCAGCAGGAAAAACCACTTCATGTTTTCAGAAAACTTAATTTTAGCGAAGCATGCTCGGACACTGTTATTCTCCAACCTGAATTAACCTTAATCAAATTACGATATCAAGGATGTGAAGTCTGTTAAACTATATAACATCCAGACATCGCCAAAATAATTTAAGCTTCTCATGTGAATCTTTAAGAGAAAATTCGAACCGTAAGTTTCCCATATTTCCCATGAGGATGAAACCTTCCAGAACATCAGCCATAATCTCGTAACCTCATGCATATACTTTGTGATCACGTCGTTCGGTATCATAGGTTATAAACCGGGGAAAGAGAACCACATTTGTCACCTCCACAAAGGCGGACATTTCTGTATCGAGGAGCATATGAAAGCGTCATTAGACAGGGCCAAATAAGCCCTAACATAAGCTGGTTTAAATCTGGCCAGATTCCATAGATTGACCAGGAAATTCATCTGTATAGAGACGATGTTTTTCCTGAATAACTCAAGATCGACGGATTTATAAACAGACTGCTTCCCGCTCAATAATTCGCATGGCTCATTTGGTTTCATCTCGGTACTGTTAAAAGGTCTGCCGTACGTTTCAAACTTCAGTAACTGAGAGTCATCCAGGATTAATTTTATTAACTCACCCCATAAAACAGGCTTCCCGTTGACACGGGAACTAGCAGGCTGCCTGGCCTGGCTTCTGACAGGGCAATTCTATTTAGAAGCGCATCAGTGGCAGGATGGAAAAACCGCTCCAGCAGGTTCTCCGGTATATAGCGGTAGTCGGACGCGAGATCACGAGGCAACACACTGAGTAGTTTTTTTTGACTCCGTATCAACTGCAACTCCGAGCGGAGAAACGCCTTAATGACCGTGTCAGTCTGTACGTTGGGTTATACGTCCATACGCTCTCCAGAGTACTTTTAAATCGCGCTACATACGGTTACTAAAGGTCTGTTATTATATCAAAGCCATCTCAGAGATACTACCAAAAAAAACAAGCACTAATATTATTAGATACTAAATTATAAAAAAGCCCTGTCCTTTTACCTTGTACTGGTACTTATAACATTAGGCACTTTTTATAGAAACTGCAAAGTTTTGCTCGGTTTCATTAGTACCTTTTCATCAAAAAAGTACTAATGAGGATAGATTTTCATTAGTACTTTTTCCTGTGAAAGGTACTAATGGCAGGACTGGACGCCTACACTTTCATTAGTACTTTTTTTGCAAATAGTTACTTATGTATAAGGGTACCTATTACTGGTTCGCAAAAAAGTTGCTTTTCCCATCTCCACGGTTGCGTGGAGTGGTTTTCCGGGGATGGAACGCACACCGTGCGGGCCACAGGCAGAGGTTATTGGACGAGCTCACAAGAAAGTTATTTTTTTGCCAACGACATGAGCACAAAAAAAATTTAAAAAAAATGCAAACACCCTTGTTAGTTTAGAGAACTCTTTCTGGATTCCTGTAGTCTGTGTTGCTGGAGGAGTTGATATGAACCCGATAATTACGGCACATCATGAAATCGTTATCGAGAACTCGGTTCGCTATATCGAGTTACTGAAATCAGAGGCATCAAAAATTCTGGATGAATACTGGGAGGCCTGGAAGGCGCGGAATCAACTGATATCCCAGACCTCGTATGCAAACGGGGGAAGATTTATATCCGGTCGTTTTGCTCCTGTGCTGAGAAAGGTTGGATCGTCGCAAAAGCTGACAATTGTATGGAAAGATTTTTCGCCCAGGTTCAAAAACAAAATTAAACATCATGGCGTGGTTGTTAAACCTAAACTCATAGGTTACAGCGTTAGTTGTTTTAAAAATACCCTGGACTGGGAACTGGAGATGATCCAGGAAACAGAAAAAAAAATTAAACCAATCCGTGAACTACTCGCGGAATACCATCAACGAAAACTGGCCGACATCAAAAGACTGGAAAAACTGAAGAGGTTAATATAATGGCTGACAACGCATCCCCAAAAACTGAACCGCGTAATCAACGAAACGCTGTAAATAACCTTCCTTTAGGGATGGTCATTTCAAAATTAAAGCCACTTTCAAGTGATTTCTATACACACTTTCATAAAAAAAACAGAGCCTGCCTGCGCCAGTTTAACGCCATCTCCAATGCAATTTATAATATTTTCCGCCTGGTAGAAGGTGACCAGGCGACAAGCACTAAAGTTCAGAAATGGCTCTCCGGTGTTTACGATGAACTGTCGGGTAATGTAAATACCCTCAATGAGCAGATTGACAAAAATGTCGCCAGACTACTTCTGGATGATTCATCATACGAAGGGTTTGACTATGGTATATTTGAAATTCGCTGGAACCACCCATTGTTCTATAAATTGCTGGATATTATCCAGACCGCCAACGTCCTGACTCGTCAGGCACACCAGTTGTGGTTATGCGGTCAGATATCACAACAGGTTCATGACCGAATTATCTTGCAACTCCTGAGCTCACTGCAGGTTGCTATGGACAAGATTACTAAAATACTGAACGTTGAAAATCGTGTGAATGGAAAATACGACATATTACCATTCATCCAGAGCATTAAGCGGTTTAAATCGGTGGAAGGCTTTGTTGAATAAATCAGATTTCGGGTAAGTCTCCCCCGTAGCGGGTTGTGTTTTCAGGCAATACGCACGCTTTCAGGCATACCTGCTTTCGTCATTTTGTTCAGCGCTCGTACCAGGGCCATAGCCTCCGCAACCTGACCATCGTAGTCACGCAGCGGCTTTGTTGAATAAATCAGATTTCGGGTAAGTCTCCCCCGTAGCGGGTTGTGT
>ERZ1026890.740-NODE-740-length-15389-cov-20.984544_pt1 | contig 15389 bp, 14 predicted proteins | sample MGYA00380175_ERZ1026890 | MGnify/ENA primary metagenome ERZ1026890 (study PRJEB33269, sample SAMEA4719811) | human gut metagenome | biome: human-associated habitat; feature: organic feature; material: feces | place: Cameroon | collected 2013-10 ...
TGTTATCCAATGACTTGCTTTCTTGTAAAATTACAAGTCTGCTAATTTAAGGTAAAAAGCATCTTCTATAGGCATTTGGTTAAGTTCTTTACCTTTCATATGCTTGTAAACAATTTTTTGCCTAATTACAGATGTCATTGTTGACTTATAAGTATTGCCCGAGTGTTTTATTTCTCCGCCAACACCTTGCGCAAATATTTTTAATGCGCAAAAGAAGAGCATAATAAAAATTAAACGTTTCATATTGACTTATTATTTAGTTATTTACTTCCTCTATCTTATTACCATTTGACTCATACCACGTACCTTTATATGGTTGACCACTAGCATCAAACAAACCTATAAAATATTCACCTGTTTTCTTTACATTATATCTTCCTTTTGAGAAGTGGTCATTCTCAAAGCTACCACGGAAAGTATCCCCATTGGAATAGTTAAAAACAGCATTGTCACCAGTTAATGTTCCTTGTCTTATTGGACCTTTATAATATCGCCCATCATTGAATTTGACTTCGCCAGTGCCACTGAGAATATAAATGCTATCATCTAAAAGAATAGCTGACCCCGTATAAACACAATTGTCTCCCATTATTTTGACTGCATAATTCTCAATGTGTATGGTGTCGGTATTTGCAACATTGTTTGTTTTAGTAAATTTGTTGTTCTTTCCGATAAAGAATAGAACAATAAACATAGTTATACCTATTACACCAACTAAAGCAAATATTGACTTACTTCGCTTATTCTCTGAACTACTCGTTCTTTCTGCATTGACAGTAAGTATATTTACACCATCCCTTTCATCTCCATCAATTAATGTCTTCTCCTCTTCACTAATTTTTAACAGAGCATATTTGAAATCCCGAACCGTTTGAAAACGCTTTGTAATATTTGGAGACATGGATGTCCTTACAACATCAATAATCCTTTGCGATATTCCTTTTGATAATAAATTACTTTCCAGTAAACCATCATTGCTTACTAGTTCAGATGCAACGGGGGGCGTTTCACGAGTGAGTAATTTATAAAGCGTTGCTCCAAGAGCATAAATATCAATAGTAGGACGGAACTCACCATTTCTGCTTTGATTTTCTTGTTCTATAGGTGCATAACCTAATGTACCCAAACCTATAGAAGTGGATGTTTCTGGTTCTCCATTTTCACGATAGTGCTTGCTTAATCCAAAATCAATTAGAAAAACTTGTCCATCACTTATTCGCCTCATAACATTTCCTGGCTTTAAGTCAAGATGAAGCATGTGATGTTTCTCATGCATATAAATGAGTGCATCAGCAATAGATTTAATTATCTCTACTGCTTCCAACTCGTTAATATGATGATTCTCGACATACTCGTTGAGATTTTCGCCCTCTATGTATTCCATTACATAATAGTAAGTTCCGTTCTCTTTAAAAGAGTCTGTTACTCTTACTATGTTAGGATGGTCAAGGATAGCTAAATTTAATGCTTCCTTTTTGAATTTCTGACCATAGTTGTATGGCAAACTTCCCTCCTCCATTCCAGTAACTAAACCTCCTGCTCCACGAGAATTTAGTCCCTTCATGAAGAATTCCTTAACAGCAACCTTCTTGTTAAGCACGAGATGCGTTGCAAGGTAAGTGATACCGAAACTCCCTTGACCTAACACTCGCTCTATTCTATATGCGCCATGAATAACAGCGCCTAATTTATATGTTAAGTTGTCATTAATGCCCATGTCTTATAAATTAATTAATCCAACTGTGCTACAAATTCTTTGTAAATATGACTTGAAGCGTCCAATAAACCTATCCGTATTTTTTCATTGTTCTTTATTTTTATAAGGTTTTACATTGACTTTGCGAGGATCATACCCCATATTTATTATATGTTGACGTACATAATCTAAATCATTATTTGTTGTTTTAGGTCCCAACTCTATACCTAATAACATGTCATGAGGAAACAGTATATCAATAAATTCATTTTTATCTGTCGGACCATTATCGTCCACATAGTAAGGATCACCATTATTGTAATAATAATGACCAACTATGTTATGAAGATGTATATGACGAAATTCCTGTTCCTCTTCATATGGTTTTGCCTGTTTGATTGACGAAACAAGAAACTTCAATTTATCAAACTCATCCCACCCGTCTAATTCTGGTTGATGCATTTTTTCTAATAATATCTTTTTAAGATCGTCCTTTTGATTTATGTATAGACAAGGTAGCACTGTTTCTATTGATGTTAAATAGTTACCATGCCCATCAGGATCACCATGTTCTATACGCTTAAGCACCTCCTTATTGAGGATAAATTTCATTCCTCGTCCTTCATCAGCATAGTGTTCCCACATATAATTGCTATCTTTATCAATACAGAAACTGATAAAATATGGATTTAAAAACAAATTATCTGAATCATAAACCCAATTATTTTCCTTACAAATGTCTTCCACTATACCTTTAGAATATTTTCTTATCCATTGATAATCCTGTTTTGCATATTTGCGAAAAAACGAAGAATGAAAGTGAAGAGCATCATTTCGTACAATGCTCTCTAGTATGTTGATATTTCCGTTTCGTATTTTAGTGTAATGATAAACTTTTTCCATGCTATCTACTAATTCTTTTTTATTTATTACTTTACATTTTAGCTCTGTCTCCATGAAACAATTTACTTTCTTGTAATTACTAAATGTCTTTTTTATTTTATAGTATCAACTTTTATTATATGATTATATTTTTCTCTGCTTTATGTCCGCCAAATACAAAAAAACGACACTACAACAATAGCAAGTACTATAACAACAACTATTACAGTCCATATTATAAGTTTCTTTATCTTACTCTTCTTGGTTTTAGAAAGCATCGCAGAAATTAATATACCCTTTGATTCTGTTGATGAAGTACAAACAGACAAGTCTTCGACAACCAAGTTTGCTACATCACTAATATATATAAGGTGTGCCGTATGGTTGTCTTTGTTCTCCTCTGTCACTTGACGAAGCATCTCCAGTTTCTGTTCGTCCGAGACATTGGGCTTTGTAATGATATTTAGGATATTATCATCAGTTGACTGTTCGAGCATACCATCCGAGCACATAAAGAAATAGTCACCTGGCTGAATGTCTGTGAGATGAGCGATGTCTGCCTTTGCTCTATGCTCCTGGCATGGCTGCATGGCACGAGTGATGACATTCTTCTGCGGATGATGCTTCGCCTCCTCTTCCGTTATCTCGCCTATCTTCACCAAATCGTTGACAAGCGAGTGGTCTTGCGTACGAAAGACAACGTGGGCAGGAGAGTTGTCCGAAGCAGGGCGCAACTGATATATACGGCTATCACCGATATGAGCCACTGTGGCACCATCGGCGTGAAGACACAAGAAGGTGAGCGTGGTGCCCATCTTACGCTCCTCGCCATTATCTTTAGCGTCAAGCGCATCAAAGGCTGCACTGAGTGCTTGCAGGAAGAGTTCGTCGCTCAATGCCTCGCCGGGGTGCCAAGCGGAAAGGACGACACGGCTGATGGTCTCACACACCGTAGCCGAAGCCACCTCGCCTTTCTCATGTCCGCCCATTCCGTCGCAGAGGATGAACAAGCGGTCATCGGACGTCGACTTTCCCAATGCAGGAAAGAGAGAATCTTCCTGATTAGCCCTTTGACCGAGTTCTTGCAGATTGTAAGCTTTTATCTTAAAATTCATACGCTGTTACTTTTTGAATGTCAGTTCTGTATTGCCCATCTTGATGCGGTCGCCATTGTTCAGAATCAGCTGGTCCTTCTGTCCTATGACAGAACCGTTAAGATAAGACGGATTCTTGTTTGCCCCGTTTCTGAGTATATGAAGGGTCTGTCCGCCCGCATTACGCACCTCTATGACGGCATGACTGCGACTCATTGTGCGGTCGTCCGTAGCGATCTGCACTGACGCAGATGACGAAACAGCCTTACGCCCTATAGTGTTGATGCCAATACATAGCTGATACGTTGCGCCTTTATTGTCTACGAGCATACCAACTCTTGCTATAGGAGAAGATCCAATACGAGTCTCGTCGCCTCCAGACTGCTGCGCCGAGGCACCTACATATTGTGTTTCATCCCCCGAAGGAGCGATGGGGTTAGGTTGCTCCACGTATCGCTGACACTTTCCCACGATATGCTTTTCCTTACATACGGGGCAAGTGAAGAATGCCGCATCTATGTTCGGAGCATCCTGCAAACGGAGCACCTTACCACAGGTGGGGCATTTTATCTTTATCTCACTCATTGTTACATCTTCGTTTATATTATTCTTACCACCTCATTACAGACATTGAAGATCGGCATTATTATCGTAGTCTTGCTGATCTTCATTGGCGTTATAGGTGAATGTGTCGTTCTCCTGCTGTGCCTGTTGTTGTGCCTGATAAGCATCTTGATAAACCGACATCTGCACATTGTCATTTGAGAGGTCGTATACCTCACCTTCGTCTATCTGCTGGTTATGGTTCTCATCCACGAGAAGTACGTCAGCCAAACCGTCCGAGTCCAAGTCCACAACTGCAGCCACTTCCTCACCATTGGTCAGCATAGCCGCTTGTATGGTCTGTCCGTTTTCGCCCTGTGTCTCATACACGCCCAACACCTGCACCTCATTGGTATTGGCATTGCTGTCACTTGACTCATCCACCGTGGCTTGCACCTCAGGATTCGGCGTTACGGGGTCAGCCCCAGCATGATTAGTATAGTCAGGTTCAGAACTTTCATCATTGTCCACCTTTACTGCCACTTCCTCTTTCTGAGGCTCTGCATGTTCCACCTTTTGAGGTTCTTTAGCCACTGGTTCTTCTGTTGTCTGCGCTTCCTCCTCCGGCTTCTGCTCATCAGCCTCTTTGTCATGAAGCATCTCCGTGGCTGCGTATGTGGTGCCACCGCCGACAACTCCGCCCATAACTGAAGCTGCAGCAGTTGCTACAACCTTCTTCGCTTTGTCCGACTTCTTTTCAGTAGCCTTGACGTTCTGTGCATGTTCAGCCTCGTTGTTATTATTCTGCGGCTGCATGAATACTGTTTCTTCGTTGTTCATACCGATAGCTTTTATAGTTCTTTGAATTGATTCGTTTGATGCAGCAAAATTAGGAAGCTTTCATTTTAATGCCTAAAGAAAATAGGCATCCTGTATGAAATGCCCCGATTGTTACATGAAATGTCAGTGAGTGTACTTACATCCACAAGCAAAGCACTGCTTGTTATACTCGATGTTCCTGTACGGAATAGCTCCAAACGGTCTTCCACAAGCAGGATTGGGACACTTGTATTTCTTGGCATACTCTTCGTCAAGGTCATGTAATTGTTGCTGGACTGTCGTCCCGACGCTTCCCTTTATGAAGAAATATACGGCGATGGACAAAGCAGCCACGATGATGACAATGCGTATGGCAGGGTGAATGCCAGGAATAAAGCCAAGGCACATACCAGACATGGACAATATGCCCTGCAAGCGTTGCTTATTGGCAGACTTTGCAGCATTGTTCTGTATCTCCATTCTGCGCTTATCGTATTCCTCCCATACTGTCTTCATTGGTTTCAGCGAGAATGTCGGAACTTCTTTTTGCGAACCGGCTACGTCTCCTGTTGAGACATCAGCCAATTTCAGTATTTGCTGTAGAGGCAGAAGGAATTTCTCTTCTCCTAATTGCACACGGCTTGTCGGCGTGATTGCTTTACGGATTATCTGGTTGCCATCAACAAAGGTGATGTTCTGGTCTTTGACGTTCTCAATGCTGATATCGCTTCCATTGACAGAAACCTTGCAATGCCGACGACTTACAGACAACGGTACGGTGCCTGCCTGACCGACATTAAACTCACGTCCGCCGACAATGCAATGCAGACGACGTGCGCCCTCTTCCCTTCCTATTATTATCTCCATAGTTTTCTGATTATTCCACATTGATTTGTGTTCGGTTAGGAACACGTCCGACAAGGATATCCTTCAACTGCTTGAGCGCTTCCTTTGATATGCCAAGCTGAAAGGTGAAGTGAACCCCATCGGTAACAACGAGGCTTTGCAGCAAAGGCTGCACCTTATAAATATAGTTAAGATTGACAATGAAACGCTTGCCGATGCGTGCAAAAACAGAAGCACGCTCACGCAGACTTTCAGAGATAAACTGTTGCATATGACTAAGATTCATGCAGACAGATACCTTCTGTTTGTTGACAAGCACAATATTGGTATAGTTGCCATCACCCTCCATATAGACAATCTTGGAGCAGTCAAGGCGGATAAGTTCGTCACGTGTATTTAGATACAAGTAGCCTGTAGCCATATTAGCCATCTATTGTCACATTGCCTTCTCCAAAACAATGTAAGGTTAGTATTGAGATTATGGCACAAAAAAAGCGTGGAGAACCTACCTGTTGTCCATTCCACGTAACGAGGCTCTAGCAATTGCCTATCAAAGTTGAACAGACAACGTCAGAGCCCACGCCGATATGATAATCCTACCCGTGAGGTATATGTACGCAGAAACACACTGCATCCGTTAGGATACAATGATGGCTAACATATAACCACACAGGAATGAAATAATCACACCCGGGGCATCTACCGTTGCTAAGTTCAAGACTTTGATTATTGTGAATTTGCTAGATTCGTTACGTCTCAAACAGAGCGTCAAGTAAACGCCTTTATTATGTCGTGCCTCTTAACCCACCCTTTCTCCTTTGTCATGCAGATGGGATAACCCGCAAAAAGGCTCGGCGTGGAACGAGGCATGGACGCATTAAGACTAAGCATACGAACACACGAAGCCAATTTGTCCACTCCAAAATTACTATATTTTTTGCGAACAAAAGAAAGGAAGCTAAAGAAAATGCACAAACTGGCTAAAAAAGAATTTCTATTACATAACAAATGAATTACTATAAGACTGGAATAACGGTGGGATGCAATCTATACACTGTATCTTTATGATGATTTCATGGAGGCTTAGCATTGCAAAGAATACTAACCAACTGCCTTCTTATACAAAAACGAAAGGATTGGATAAGGAGAGGTTGCGCCAAATGATTCTACAATATCTCAGCAATGCTGGCAGTGAAGGTGCCAAGCGAGATAGTATATACGAATATCTGAAGGATGTGCTACCACGGAATAAAACTGAAGAACAGCAAATCCGTATGCTTGGAGATTTGCTCAAAAGCATGAGTAAGGAGAGTATAATAAAAGCGGAAGGACGAACTTGGTATATCGTTCCTCAAATATAGCGAAATTCGACGGATTATAGCGGATTCGTCATAATTATAGCGAAAGAGTCGTTGTAAATCCGTCATAACTCGTACCAATCCGTCGAAATTCGACGGATTTTATAGCGAAACCGACCGATTATCAAGGATTTGGTCGAAAAGTGACCGATTAAGTCGAACATAAAATGCAACAAATATATGTTATTAGGAAACAAGATAAGGTCTCTTAGAGACGAACAAGGAATATTGCAACGCCAAGTGGCTGCATACTTAGAAATAGACACACCCATGTTCAGTAAGATTGAGCGTGGCGATAGACGAGCCAAAAGAAGCCAAGTAATTCAGATGGCAACATACTTCAAAGTGGATGAAAAGGAAATGCTCACCCTTTGGCTTGCCGACAAAGTATTGGATGCTTTGGAGGGTGAAGACGAATTGAAACTTATAGCCATTGAAACAGCAAAAAACGAGTTAATGGATGTTAATCGCTAACATGTACTTCTTGCCTTCCAGCCTAGACAATATTTGCATTTCTAACGCTCAATATTCCTCGTTCAGCGCACTAAGAAATCTTTGGTGCGAAATTCTTGAGTTTTGAGCGTGCAGCGATAGCATACTGACACACAGACGATTATGCGATCAAGAAAGAAAGTGTACAATGAATGACGAAGCAAAACAAGCATCTTTGGGTTACTATAGAGCCTCTTTTACACTCCAATACAGCCTCTATTATCATGCAATACAGCCTCTATTATCATGCAATACAGCCTCTTTTGCACTCTTATAGCGTTACTATTGGAGTGCAAAAGAGGCTGTATTGATAAATCAGGGTGTCAGAAGCGCAACATAAACCATAAAAAACGGCTCTCAAAAACTCTATAATCATTTTTTATTTTGTAACAGGTTTTTACTCTTTGTACAATATTTGCATGGACGGCAGATGCCGTCCGAATTAGGAATTAGGAGTTTTGAATTAATAGAACAATTTGCCTGGACAACGAAGGGATGCAGTCTATACACTGCATCTTTATGATGATTTATGCAGTGTACGGACTGCATCTTTACGGAAAAGATGCGGTTTAGCTCTTGCCTATGCTTTAGGAAGATTTAATCTCAGTTTTGCCTATGTTTTAGGAAAGTTTCGCTTTGATTTTGCCTATGTTTTAGGAAAATAACAGTAATTTCGCGATAGAAAAATACGACACTATGACCATAACTGAACAATTCATTTGCGGCAAGCATACTGCTGCTGACTGTGAGGACGGCATTGTTATTACGCCTCACTTTGCGGCTGTCATTGACGGCAGCACGAGCAAGACACCAGTGCGACTGGACGCTTCAATGAAGAACGGACGCTTCGCCATGCTGCTTATCTGCGACTATATCAGGCAGATGGCGGCTGACTCTACGATGGACCACTTCTGCCAAGGCATAACGCATCGCATTGCGGAGGAATATGCAGGGCGTGGCATCGCTGAGCGAATGGCGGAGCATCCTGAGGAACGCCTCACGGCTTCTGCCATTGTCTATAGCGAGAGGAGGAAGGAAGTGTGGATGGTGGGCGACTGCCAAGCTATCATTGACGGCAAATACTATGACAACTCGAAGCCTTACGAACATGAGATTGCCATGCAGCGTACCACACTCATAAAGAACGGCATGGCACCTAAAGAGGCACGACGCGCCATTGAACCTCAACTGATTAAGGCTATGCTTGAAGGTCAGAACCGTCAGTATGCTGTCATTGACGGCACGCCCATCTATATGCCTGGCACCCGCATCATCACGGCTGCTCATTCCGTGGTGCTCGCCTCCGACGGCTACCCCACCCTGCTCCCTACACTGCGTGAGAGCGAGGAGGCTCTTGCCAAGCATCTCGCCACAGACCCGCAGAACATCACGGACTTCGTTGCCACCAAGGGATTAGTGGAGGGCAACCTCAGCTTCGACGACCGTGCTTACGTCAGCCTGAACATCTAATCATCAAAACAACATGTTTGTTTATAAAGACAAAGGTGCCACTCCGGGTCTTCTTACCCGAAGTGGCACCTTATTGTTTATGCTTACATTCCGTTACTGAACAATCACTTTCTGATTCTTCACGATGTATAATCCCGGCTTGACAGCCACACGCTGCGCAGTATTCTCCGTAACATTCACCTCGCAGACCTTCATGCCTCCTGCTGAGTAGACGGGGATGACGCATGTCTTGTCTGACATCAGGACAATCTCTCCCTTTCCGCCAATCACATGTATGCCGCTCTCTACGTCCACACCGCCGACACCAGTTTCGTTGTCACCGATATAGACGGCTGTGTAGCAACCATTATATGTCACACCACCTTCCGGGTCGTCAACATACGGAAGCGTCCATTCCGGAAGTGATGTCGGTATCAGATAGTACGAACCGTCACTGCCAAGAGTGCAGACAGTAGCAACTGCACATCTTCCATCTAATTGATTTGCAGAAATAGAATCGTTTATATAAGTGATCTGACCGTCACCAGGAGTCTTCACATCATAATGTATTCTATAATAGCCCGTATTTGTTTCGGTGTTCTTGACATATACAGCATAGTTTAGCGTGGTTCTTCCACCATCATTCTTCAGACCGAATCTGAACTTGGCTATGCCTTCTCTTGTCTTTGGCATCTTCACAAGCCTGCCATCATCATAAGCCTTTTCTGTCTCGTAAAGACCAGGCTCTGCATTTGACTCCACACTTACAAGAGATATAGAAGGCTCAATAGGCATATCGATGTCAAAGTGCCGAATACTGCTTATCGTATTGTCACTACTATACTCAACAACCCTTATATACGAGAAGTTCAGAGGAATTGTCATCGTTATCGGTATGACTCTTGAAGAATGGGCAGGAAGCGAGACATACTGAGCCGCAAGCATAGCTCCGTATTCATCCTCCTTATCCGACGCATACGCACAAACAAAACCATTAAAGTCTTCCTGACTTCTGTTTGTCAATGTTATAGCGAAATCTGTGGGATAAGAGTAAATCGCTTCTTCAGTGTTTTCAATCTCAGCGGTAAGCGGAGTCTCTGTCACTTGCAATGTTGTATCAGTTACCTCAACAACTCGCTGTTTATAAACACTATTTGGGTCATCCGGACATCTACGCCATGTCACGCTGTCCTCACTAAACAATGGGAATATGTTGTAAGTTCCTACGGGAAAAGCATAATCAATACTGTCAAATGAACATTTATGATTATCATAAATATCCGCCACTTCGTCATAAGCCAGCAAGTTCACTTCAGAACCATCAACTATCGGCGTATACGAACCGTCTTCATTCATTATTCCATAAGAAACATATCCATTGATATCCTTATCAGAGTTATTAAAGAAAATATCGCTAAGAGCAATGCTAAACTTGCCATTAACGTCATCACGTGTACCCTTAAGAATTTCAGTGCTACGAGAATCCTTCGTGACAAAGGAATAAACACTTGGAACACTAACGATCGGCTCGTCATATACGCCATTATCAGGCTGAATGCCGATAATCATACGACCGTAACGGTTATAGCCATCAGCTGCCGTACCAGAACCGGTGCCACCCTTTTCCGGGTTGAGTATGGTTATATCAAAGTATCCGTCTTGATAGCCGTTCCATCCCCAATTAATATGATAAAGTCCGTTTCCGTCCGTACCGTCACAAACAAACGCATGACCACCAGTAGACGAAGTTCCTGAATACATTATAGGACGCTTATTCAGAAGCTCATTGTCTATTATTGCTTTCCATTCCTTTACGGTAAAAGAGAAACGATAAAGGTAATTTATAAGGTCGGCATCATATCCGAAATAATTAGTCCAAACGGAAATGTTAGAGTAGCAGCCCGAAACCGGACCATAATCCATCTGCAACGCCGCACCGCAATGATACATAAGATTTGCCACAGCGTCAGCCTGCTCGTCAGTATAGTTACCGTCAGGGTAAGAGTCGAGCATGTTGTCCCAATCATAATTCGTTTGTTCATCCGCATATATGGTTGGAATCCACAGATTATATGTTTCTGTTTCATACGATTCAATGTCAGATTTTAGCACCTCGGGATATTTCCAGTATGCCAAAATCTGAGCCATGGCTGTGGCTGTACAGCCAGTCACAGAACGATATTTTTCGTTATATAGAGGACACATTCTGTTAAAAGGTTCGTCCTGCCCCCATTGTATATTGGCAAGCAAGGGTGCCACCTCTGCGCTCTTGGTGTCTTCCGTGCTCAACTGTCTGGCTTCTGCTATGGTCTTGAGGGCTGAGTTGTCGCCTTTCTCCACTGCCTCCACCATCTCCTTGTACTGCTGAAGGAAATCCACATATCCTTCCGGCAACTTGTCTTCGGAATATGTGCCTCGGTCCGAGTAGCCGACGATTTCAGGGAAGCGGTCGTCACCCGAAACCACAGTAAAGCCTTTCTCCTCACCGTTGGGGAAGACAAAGTAAGGTTTGGACGTGTTGTTGTCGGTTACGCCGTTCAGCCTTGGGGCTTTGGCTAAGGACGACTGGTCAATTACGATGCCAAGCTTTTGGGCTTGACGTTCTGCTATTGATTGCGCCTGCTTGAAAGAACGCGGCTTTGCCGAAGCTGTCAAGCATAGCGTAAGGAATGCTGTTAACAATAAGAAATCTGATAAAACTCTTTTCATATTATTTAGATTTAAGAATCCTTCACTTCACAAACCGCAGCCTTGTCCACATCCAGCGTGGTATCATTGCCCATGCTGCAACAAGCAGACGGTAGCGCCAGTCTATTGTTACTGTCTCCTTGCCTCGCAACACTGCCTTGACGATGCTGTCTGCCACGCGTTCTGCTGACAGCTGCAAGGGGAAGTTGCTGCCGGCTATCAGGTCGGTGGCAACGAAGCCGGGGCGGATGTCGGTGATGCGGATGCCGAGGCGGCGCATGCGCGACTGCTGCGAAAGACACTCCAGATAATGCGACTGGAAGCGCTTTGTGGCAGAATAAGCCGGCGCTGCTCCCAGTCCGCGCGTGCGGGCAATGGAGGTGATGCAGGCTATCTGACCTCTTACGTTGCTGTCCGCAAACCATCTGTACGCTGCCGTAACCATACGGGTGAAGCCGACGCCATTTGTTTCGACGGTCTTCATCTCGCGCTCTACGTCAAGCCCGACGTTCTCCCACCCTATTCCCGAACTATGGAAATAGAGGTGGATGCCGCCAAGCTCTGCTATAAGTTCGTTCAGCTTCTCCGGCGCCGCCTCGTCGTTAACGTCAATCTGACGGTACGCCACGATGCCGTCCGTCTTACGCACAGCCTCTGCAAGACGATCCACACGTCGTCCTGCCACGCCAACCTTATATCCTCGCTCCGCAAGGAGACGCGCCACCTCCAGACCGATGCCGGACGTGGCTCCCATTACTATTGCTTTCTTCATTGCCTTGTCTGCCTACATTATTATTATAAGGGAACCCTGACCACGTCGACCACATGACTGCCGGCTCCTATCAGGTCTGCACGCTCAGAGATGATCTTCTGGTACTCTATGAAGTGTGCGAACGTCTCGTCACTCATACGATTGAGTCGGGTGCGCATATAGTCGGACGCTCCGTCGGGCGAGAAGATGGTGACGCGCTCCAGCCCTGCGCTTTCGTCCAGACGGTTGATGTCGTCCAGGCGCACATAGTCGTACAGCTCGTCTGGCGATGCCTGTATGTGGAAGTTCTTGTCCACGGCTCCACGCTCCAGCAGTCCACCTATGCGGTCTTCGTCGAAGCAATACGAGAGGATGCTGTATTCGTTCATAAGATAAGCCACGAAAATCAGTCCGCCGGGTTTGGTCACACGCTTCGCCTCGTTAAGCGCCTTGAGCTTCTCCTCGTCGCCGATGAGATGATAGAGCGGACCGAGCAGCAGCGTCACGTCTGCCGTTGCCGTGGGCAGGAACGGCATGTCGCGAGCGTCGCCCTGCACCACGTCGGTTCCCGGCTCGCGCTTGAGGAACACCTCGATGTTGCGGCGCACCAGCTCCACTGCCTTCACCCTATAGCCTTCAGCCATGAGCGCAGAGGTATAGCGACCGGTTCCTGCTCCGATGTCGAGCAGGAACGAGTCGGGATGGATTAAGCGGCGCAAGTGATGCATTGTGGTTTCAAACTCCACAATGCCGTGTCTGCGCTGCAAACGCAAGTCTTCAGGGTGCTTGTTATAATGTTTCTCTATGTTGGATAATGCCATATATATGAATTGAGAGTTGATGGTTGAAAGTTGAGAGATATGATATGCTGCTTCTTCTATCAACGATATTTCCAGACAAAGGTAATCATAACTTTCAACTTTCAACCCTCAACTCCCAACTTTTTCTTCTCTCAACTCCTAACTCAAAATCCCTAATTCAAAATTCGAGCTACGTCCTCCACAATCTGCCCGTCCAGCAGACGGTTGTCCGAAAGCAACTGCTCCACGTCGTATCGGTCGTACAGTCCCTTCTTCACTCCACCCACAAGCACCTTCATGTCCGACGTGCCGTAATATGAAGCGATGCGCTCTCCGAAGCCGCCGTCCTTGCTGCCGTCCTCCAGCGTCACCACCAGCTGATGGTCTGCCTTCAGCGCTTCCAGCGTCTCAGCATCCACCTCGTTAAGGTAGCGAGGATTGACGAGCGTGGCGTCTATGCCCTTGTCGGCAAGCAGTCGCATAACGCTCTCACCCTTCTGATAGAACGATCCGGCTGCGATAATCGCCACCTCAGAACCCTTGTGCATAACCTTATATTTAGCCTCGTAGCCATACTCCGTATCCACGGGTTCTGTCGTGTGCACCACGCCGTTGCTCGGCATGCGGATGGCTATCGGCTTCTTGTTCTGAAGTATAGCCCAACGCATCATGGCGAAGTATTCCTCGCAGGTGGTCGGAGCCAGATACACGAGTCCCGGGATGCTACAGAGCATCGGGATGTCAAAGAGGCAGATGTGCGTGATGTCATTCATCGAGTAGACACCGCCACCCACAACGTTGATGACAGCCGGATTGCTGTTGATGCATAGGTCCTGCGCTATCTGGTCGTAGGTGCGCTGCAAGAAGGTGCTGTATACAGACCAGACGGGGTGAAGTCCGCCCTTTGCCATTCCCGAAATCATAGCCACAGCCTGTTCCTCGGCTATGCCCATGTCGATATGCTGTGAGCCAGCCTCCTTGCGCTTGTCGGCTGTGAAGCCGGCTGCTGTCGGCGTTCCTGCTGTCACGGCTATGAGCGTCTTGTCCTGCTTCATCTCGCGGAGCATCCAGTCGCTGAAGAGGTCCTGATATGTCTCGCACGGCTTCACCTCCGGCATGGTTCCGTCGGCGTTTCTTACCGGTCGGCTACCGTCATCCAGATTGAACGGCAGTCCCCAATGCCATGCCTCCTTGTTCTTCACAGCGGGAGCATAACCGTGACCCTTCTCCGTATGGATATGCACTACGGTCGGACGGTCAGTGTCCTTCACGCTACGGAACACCTCAATGAGCTTAGCGATGTCGTTGCCCTGCTCCAGGTATTTATAGTCGAAGCCCCACGCCTTAAACCAGTTGTGCTCGCACATGCCGTTGCTCTCGCGCAGCGCACGAAGGTTCTTGTATATTCCTCCGTGGTTCTCGGCTATGGACATCTCGTTGTCGTTCACCACGATGATGATGCCCGTGCCCAGCTCCGACGCCTCGTCAAGTCCTTCGAAAGCCTCGCCGCCCGACAACGATCCGTCACCGATAACGGCAATGATATTCTCCTTCGTGCCCTTCACGTCGCGTGCCTTCTGCAGTCCCGTGGCAAGGCTGATGGATGTGGAGGTATGTCCCACCTCAAAGTTGTCGTACTCAGGACACTCCGCCGGAGACGAATATCCCGATATGGCGTTCATGTCGTCCACGTTGCCGAGGAATCCGGCAGCACGTCCTGTCAGCACCTTATGCGGATAACACTGGTGGCTGACGTCAAACACCAGCTTGTCCTTCGGTGCATCAAACACGTAATGCAAGGCCACCGTAGCCTCCACGAAACCAAGATTGGGTCCCACGTGTCCGCCATGCTTGCTGACACGATTGAGAACAGCCTGACGTGTCTCGTCAGCCACAATGTTAAGTGTCTCAATGTCCGTAACCATCCGAAATATGCCGACTTGTGCCTTCCGTTTAAGTTGTCGAACTTTG
>ERZ1026890.742-NODE-742-length-15350-cov-7.590977_pt1 | contig 15350 bp, 9 predicted proteins | sample MGYA00380175_ERZ1026890 | MGnify/ENA primary metagenome ERZ1026890 (study PRJEB33269, sample SAMEA4719811) | human gut metagenome | biome: human-associated habitat; feature: organic feature; material: feces | place: Cameroon | collected 2013-10 ...
GTTAAGCAGTGATGCGCCATTCGGGACGTTGTTAGGCTATGCGCCCGGTGGCGTGGCGATTTACTCTTCAAATTACGGCAGTCTGGACCCGCGTAAGTACCCGCAAGACGCGGATTTCCGCAGCTATATCGGCAACGAATACATGGGCCACAAGTGGCAGTGTGTAGAGTTCGCCCGCCGTTTTCTGTTCCTCAACTATGGCTTTGTGTTTACCGATGTCGGGATGGCGTGGGAGATCTTCTCCCTGCGTTTTTTGCGCCAGGTGGTGAACGATAATATTCTGCCGTTACAGGCTTTTGCCAACGGCTCGAAACGCGCGCCGCAGGCCGGGGCGCTGCTCATCTGGCAAAAGGGCGGCGAGTTCCATGAAACCGGCCATGTCGCAATAATCACCCAGCTTTTGGATGGTAAGGTCCGCATTGCCGAGCAGAATGTTATTCACTCCCCGCTTCCGCTCGGACAGCAGTGGACCCGCGAACTGCGCATGACCGTTGAGAACGGCTGTTACACGCTTCATGACACCTTCAGCGATACCGAAATCCTTGGCTGGATGATCCAGACGGACGACACGGAGCACAGCATTCTCCAGCCCGAACCTGACGGCGAACTGCTGAAAATCAGCGGTGCGCGGTTGAAGAATAAACGTCAATACGACGGAAAATGGCTCAACGAAAATGACGCCCTGCAGCAGGCCTACATCCGCGCCAACGGCCACGTTATTAATAACGATCCCTGCCACTATTTCACGATTACCGAAAGCGCCGAGCAGGAGCTGATTAAAGCGACCAATGAACTGCATCTGATGTACCTGCATGCCACCGACAAAGTGCTGAAAGATGATAACTTACTGGCGCTTTTCGATATCCCCAAAATCCTCTGGCCGCGCCTGCGTCTCTCCTGGCAGTGGCGTCGCCACCATATGATCACCGGTCGTATGGATTTCTGTATGGATGAGCGCGGCATTAAGGTTTACGAGTACAACGCTGATTCCGCCTCCTGCCACACCGAGGGCGGGTTAATTCTGGAAGAGTGGGTCAAAAACGGCTATCGCGGCAATGGGCACAACCCGGCAGAAGGTCTGCTGGAAGAGTTGACCGGGGCGTGGAAACACAGCCATGCGCGTCCGTTCGTGCACATCATGCAGGACAACGATGTCGAAGAGGATTATCACGCGCTCTTCATTCAGCGCTCGCTGCTGCAGGCCGGGTTTGAGACCAAAATTCTGCACGGTCTGGGCGCGCTGAGCTGGGATGCTGCCGGGCAGTTAATCGACGACGAAGGTCGCCACGTCAACTGCGTGTGGAAAACCTGGGCGTGGGAGACGGCAATCGAGCAGATTCGGGAGGTCAGCGAAACCGAATACGCTGCCGTGCCAATCCGCACCGGTCACCCGGCAGGCGAGGTGCGGCTGATTGACGTCCTGCTGCGCCCGGAAGTGCTGGTGTTTGAACCGCTGTGGACGGTGATCCCTGGCAATAAGGCGATCCTGCCGGTGCTGTGGCAGCTGTTCCCGAACCACCGCTACCTGCTCGATACCGATTTTGAGGTTAACGCGCTGCTGAAGCAGACAGGTTATGCCGTCAAACCCATTGCCGGCCGTTGCGGCAGTAATATCGATCTGATCAGCGCCCAGGATGAACTGCTGGATAAATCCAGCGGCAAGTTTGTCGATCGCAAGAATATCTATCAGCAGCTGTGGTGTTTGCCGAAGGTGGACGGCAAATATATTCAGGTCTGTACCTTTACCGTGGGCGGGAATTACGGCGGAACCTGCCTGCGTGGGGATGAAACGCTGGTGGTGAAAAAAGAGAGCGATATTGAACCGCTGATTGTAGTGAAGGATAAGTAACCGGGTAGAATCAGCATCCGCAGGGAGAACCTGCGGATGCCTGAGGTTTATTCCTCGTCCTGCTGACTGATTTTCAAATCAATGATGCGACCGATCTGGTCATGATAGACCGTCAGTAAATTGTACTGGCTCATCTCAGAGATGATTTGCGGCGTCACGTTAAAGCTGCGGGCCAGCTCGTCGTGCTTAAGCGTTGCAGGGCGGCGATGTCGTCTTGCATGCGCGCGGCGGCGATTATATTGATACCACAGGATCAGCAGCCAGCCGTTTAGCGCGGCGATCAGCAAATAGATCAGCACCGTCTTAAAGGAGGCAATAATCACGCCCCAGCGGTAGTCGCTCTCGTTGGTTATCTGCATCCACAGGTTGGCATAGAGGAAAAAGAGAAATCCTCCCCAGGCCAGCAGGGTTAACGCTGCATCAAACAGCCGGGGCACCAGCCGATGTTCAGTCAGGATTAACGTGTTTTCGTTCATTGAATGCTCCCTTTACCTCTGTCCGGACTGATCCAGCGCGCGCGTGAGCGCTGGCGTTTAAGCATGACCTTTGGGAAGGCGACGAGGGTGGTGAACAGGCCGATCATCCAGTACACCATCGGAAACCAGATGATCCAGAAAAGCGAACTCGCCACGTTACGTTCATAGCGTCGCTCGATATACAAACTGACGAGGAACTGCAGCAGGCACATCACCCCCAGCAGGAGCCCGGTGAATTCCGGCGGGAACAGGCTCGTGACGGTCAGGTTTGCCGGGAGCGGCGTGAGGGAGCTGATGATAAATAACAGCACCGTCACCGCATACGCAAACGCCCACAGCGTTGACAGGGCGTACTCTAAAAACAGCGGCCACATGCGATGATGCTCCCAGCGCAGGATCTTGCGAAGATTGACCAGAAACACCTCCGCGCCGCCCTGAGCCCAGCGCAGGCGCTGTTTCCACAGCCCTTTTAGCGTCTCCGGCATCAGGATCCAGCACAGCGCGCGCGGCTCGAAAAAAATATCCCAGTGGCGAAGCTGAAGCTTCCAGCTGATGTCGATATCTTCGGTGATCATATCCGGGCTCCAGTATCCCACGTCCGCCAGCGCCTGACGGCGAAAGGCCGCGATGACGCCAGAGACGGTAAAGACCCGGCCATAGATCCGCTGCGTGCGTTTAATGAGCCCTATGATGGAGGAGAATTCGCCCACCTGAATGCGGCCAATCAACGTGGAGCGCGTGCGAATACGCGGGTTCCCGGTCACGGCGCCCACGTGGGGGTATTGGATCAGCGGGGCAACCAGATAAGCGGCGGTATCGCGATCGAGCAGGGCATCGCCATCAATACAGACCAGAAGGTCTCCCCGGGCCGCCGCTGCGCCCGCTTTCAGCGCCACGGCTTTCCCCTGATTCTCCGCCAGATGAATGACGCGCAGTCGCGGCTGCTCCTGCGCCAGCTGTTGCAGCACCTGCGCGGTGTTATCGGAAGAACCATCGTTGATGGCGATGACCTCAATATTCGGGTAACGCTGGGCCAGCGCGGCACCGATCGTCTCCCGGGCGTTGCGTTCCTCATTGAAACAGGGAATGAGGATCGAAATTAACGGATCGCCCTCTAACGTCGGGGCGGGCGTTTTTCTGTTCCATGACCAGTGTCGTTCAAGCTGAAACCAGAAATAGAGCCCCCCGGTGATCCAGAATACGGACATGAACAGGGGCCAGAAGAAGACAAAATCCAGAATCAGTTCGCCAGTAAAGAGGGCGGCCACGCCTAATGGCAACCCAAATACCAGGCATAAAATTGAGAAGGCGATAAGGCGATCAGTCATTGTCAGGATACCAGTACGAAGAGAATTCAGGCCTGATACGGGAAAGATCAGGTTGGTTATGGATGAAATCGTCGGGGTAGTAACCGTAATGTTTGCTGCCGTTAAGCTGGAGCACGCGCATCCACTCCGCCAGGCGACTATCGGGTACGGCGCGTTGCGGTGTCTGCGCCCAGTCACGGGCCTGCAGCTCAAAAATGGTTTTATTCAGCGCGCCGGGGCGAGTGGCGACGGTCTTAACCAGGCGCGTTAGCCAGGCGTTGCTCTCGTCTGCCGGGACGGACTCCATCAGCGGCATGGCCATCGGCACCGTCCAGTCATACTCCGCCAGAAAGTCATCAAGATTCTGCGCAAACCACGCCTCGCTCGCTGGATCTAGGATCGGCAGGGCGAACATATTGCGCGCGGTTTTTATCTGCGGACCGCGGATATGCTTCACCGCCAGGCTCAGGGCGTGGGTAAACCCGATTAGCGTCTGGCTTTTCTGGCGCGTTGTCTGCTGCCCGGCATCATCCTGATCCGTCAGCACCGCATCGTCATGGAACAAGATCCCATTGAAGCTGGCATAGCGGGCCAGATCTTCATAGATTTCTGTCACCTGCTGTCGAACCTGCGGATCCCACGGCGAAAGCCGGGTATAGGGCTCGGTGGCGACGCGTACCTGGCCCGTTTGCCGATCCCGACGCTGCACACGCGGCAGTGCAGGGGAGAGATCGAACGAGAGAACCGGCATCCACGCGTAGACTTTTACGCCCGCGCGGGTTTGCAGTTGCCAGGCGACAAAGTTAAAGAGATCGGCACGCACGGGCAGCCGACGGTTGGGGAAGTAGAGCGCGTTAATCGTGCCGTTGCCGAGGGGATCGGAAAATGCCTGCAGGAAAACATGGCTGATTTTCATGTCGTAGACCCGCTGGATCAGCGTATTGATGTTTTTGGTCTGCTGAGCCGGATCGGGGTCATAAACGTAATCCAGATCGACATGCATGACGCGCACAGGATCGGTCTCCTGAATCTGCGCGATGCTGCTGGCAAAGGCTTTAAGCGAAGGATTCCCGGAGATTAACAGGCGCGGGATGTTGTCGAGGTGACGCACATCTGCCAGCCCGTCCTCAAGGGTAAAGGCCAGCTGATAACCCTGCTTTCTGGCAATGGCGAGCGACGTGCCGTTGGCAGCACCGTAGGGCCACACCCAGGCACGCGGCGCTTTGCCCGTCACCTGGGCGATTTTTTCGGTGACTTTCCGCACGTCATCGCCGATGCGCTGGCTGAACTGCTGGTCAGTTTCGTAACGCCCTGTCGCGTTATCGTAAAAGCGGCTGGCAATAGCCGGTTCGCGGCTTCCCTGTGGATTGGCCGGTATACCGTAATGCGAAGCCCAGGTATGCGAGCCGATCTCAATCAGCGGGGACTGGCTTAACTCGCGCACCATGTCCCACGTCGCGAAACGGTCCCGGGGTGTCATCAAACCGCCAAAATTCACGTTTTGATGTGCTGGCGTATCCACCCAACTGCCTACCGGGGCCCACAGCGCCGGCACATTCCAGGCCTGGATCAACGGCCAGACGCGGGTATAAAAACTGCTGTAGCCGTCATCAAAACTGAGCAGAAAGGCCTTTGGCGGCAGCGTTTTTTTACCGTCGTGGGCATCCAGAATATCCTGCACGCTGATGGCGTTATACCCGTTATGCACAAGCCAGCTTATCTGCTCGTTTAAGGCGCTGGTCCGCACGGAGAGATAGCGCTGATCGGCGGCGTCATCTTCCACATCGTGATAGGCCAGCACGAGAAAGTGATTCTTCGGCCAGGGTTTACTGGCTTCCGGCTGAGGTCTCTCGTTGGGCGAAATAAACGAAATGGCCTGGGCGCAGACGCTCGCGCTGAAGCATAACCAGCCGATGATGAGCAGGCCCACAGGAAAACGAATGGTCAACATATTCATCCTTAAAACCGTAAAGTCGCATCGAAAGTGACGGCGAGATTGCTTTCTCGTTTGCCGTCGTAAGGGCGCTTATCCCAGTTCAACATCACGCCGGTATCCACGACGTTGTTCCATTGAACGCGTTGCCCGTAGCCGAGCAGGGTGATGGCGCCAGCAGACTGATTTTTCTGCCAGTATCCTCCGGCTCCGGCGACCAGTTGCTGGCTCCAGAGGGTGTCGTAATAGCGGTACAGCTGATGATCGACGGACAACGCAGCCGTCGCGGACAGATCCCGCTCGGGGTTGTAATAGAGCGTATCCCGCTGGCTATTCGCGCTGGCGGAGATGCCCGGTTCAAGATCCAGCGTCAGGGTCGGCGTTTGCCAGAGCCGCTCCTTGCCGGTGAGGGTGTACTCCTGTCGGCGGTTATGGTCGGAAAAATGGCTGATGGCGGCGCTGAGCTGGTACTCACGACGCTCGTTCTGATACCAGCGCACCCAGCCTTCTGCGCGGTCTGCACGGATCCCATTGCGTAACGCCCGCAACGGCGTGGTGCGTGACAGACGTTCAAGGCTGCCGCCAGATTGCCAGCGATCGTTCAGGCTGTACTGACCGGAGAGGCGAGCGCCAGGCGTGTGGGTGCCGTGATAACGGTTGCCGGAGAGCTCTGCTTCAAGCCAGATATCCCGTGACCGCCATTCGACGCCGCCGACCAGATGGCGGCTGGTGCCTTTGCCTTCGTCAAAATTGCCCTCGGCAAAGCGGGTGCCGCCAAACAGTCGCCAGTTATCAGCGACTGGTGGGCCATAGAGCGTGGCGTCCCAGTTCAGATCGTGTGTCCCGCTGACCGGGTTGTCGGAGTGCAATCCCTTGCCTGCATTCAGACGCAGTTCAGACATATGATGCACATTTCTGAGCCTGTCCAGGCGCTGGACGCTGCGGTCACGTGGCGCACGGGCGAGCACGTCGTCGGTCAGAAGTTCCATTTGTCTCCACTCCTGCAGATCCATCGCGACGTAAGCCTGCTGCTGCTCCAGCTCTGTATTTGACGGCTCCAGTACCTCCGCCATTTTGAGCTTTTGCTCTGCGGCCCGTGGCAGGCCGCGGGCCTGAAGCAGGGCGGCATAATCAATCTGTAGCCCCTGGTTGCCGGGTGCCGTGGCAGCCAGACGGTGCGCCACGGCTTCTGCTTGCGGCAGGGCATGGGTTGCCAGCAAATACTGAAACGTGAGCGACTGGCCGATAAGCCATTGATCGTTGGGCTGGGCGGTTGGCGAGCCGTAATCGTAGCGAGCCCAGGGAACGTTGCGGGTCATCTGCGCAAGATAGTGACGGGCGGCCTGATACTGTCCGGTGTCCAGATATGCATAGAAAAGCTGATGTTCTTCATCCTGTGGGTTACGCGCATAGTCAGGATACTTTTGCAGGAGTGCCAGGGCTGCATCGGCGTTTTGCTCCTGAAGATACGCAGAGATCACCCAGCCGATTGCCCAGCCCGGCACTGGATGGTGAGCTGACGTCAGCGCACGATATTCAGCGATCGCCTGCGGGTAATCACCATGCGCATATAGCGCGCCAAGACGGTCGACGCGGGCGCGAATGATATCTTCTGCCGCCTGCGGTTCGTGTTGCCAGCGGGCAAGCAGGGCGTCATAGCGATTCAGTGCGGCTTGCGCGAGACGCAGGCGCTCTTTTTCCGTCCGCCCAGGCGCATCGGCAAGGCGTACCTGTTCGGCGGCGGCGTTAAGTTCAAGCTGGCGCCGTTGTGCGGGCGGCAGAGAAATCCCCTGTGACAGCCGCAGGGCAGGCGTACTGACCCGGTTATCGTTCAGGGCGTCGACGAGCGCGCTGAGCAGTACGTGATTCTCGGGGGCGCTCTTCAGGGCGCGGGTGTCCGCTAATAGACGATCCCAGCTTTTTCCCTGGCGTAAGTACACATAGGCGAGCGTCTCAAGGTTTATCTGGCTGGGGTGGGCTGTTACCCGTTTTTGCGCTTCCTGCAGGGCCAGCCGATCCATGCGGGCATCGGCCAGGGTTTTGATATACCCGATACGGTAGTCGTCGTTCTCCGGTGCAAGGCTACAGGCCTGCTTCCAGAGCGCGAGCGCAGGTTGCCACTGCTTTTGATTTCTCCTGGATTGCGCGGCTGCGGCCACTCCCCGGGCGGGCAGGGGCATATAAACGTGATAACGCAACCACACCTCAATAACCTCATCATCGCGTCCCGCCCAGGAGGCAACCTGCAGCCAGTCTGCCACTTGTTCTGGCGTCAGAGCATGCTGTTGTTGATAACGCTGCAGGTAATGGAGAAACGAAGTGTAATTACCATTGCGCGCCTGCTGAATCTGTTGTTCATATACGGATTCGGCAGCCTGAACCAGAATGGGAAACAGTAATAGCAGACACAATAATTTTGGAACGCGGTAAAAGAATAAAGTATTGAAGCGAAGTGATCTTTCCATATCTATTTGCCATTTGTTTATCATAAATCCATTGCGCAACACGGCCGCCTTTATACGTAGCGTTAAAGGCCATAAATGAGAGCGTAAAATGTGAATGCAGTTACGTTATGAGGTACTTACTTAAAGGTAATTATGGATCCTTATCGTTATGGACCGGTGAAAGGTAATGTACACCTGATATGTTGACGGATAAATATGTTGAAAAGCCGGGTTGTTGTTTTGAGATAATTCTGTATCCGGGTGATTTTTATGATTATTTTTAACGGAGTCTATATTTGTAATGCGTTGATATATAATGTATTTATTTTTATTGTGACGTTTTTGTTTATATTTTTAATGCGGCTTTGGTGCATAAATTAAAGTACTTTCTGGTGCATGTTTGGGAAGTTTCGTGACAAAAATTCTTAATATCTTGAGAGGTGACTTTTCTGCGATTGTTTTTTACTTATAATTAATAGCAGACATTGAGTGATAGTCTATGGGAAGTCTTACAAATCAATGTGCGTGTCGAGGGATGATCAAAGCCAGAATACATTTATCGTTCATGTAAAAGCGCTATAAAACGAAGGCGTCTTCTTTCTGAAGGGTCGTTCTTGCTTTAATCTAAAAGGGATGGTTAGTGGCAACTTCAATAGTGTTAGTGACACAGGATCGCTACCTCGTCAGAGGAATGAGGATATTTTTTCCGGATATTATCCTGCTGGACTCGATTGACAGAAAGATATTTGATAACAGTGCAGATGAATATTCTGTGCTGATTGACAGCCGTTCACCGCTCCGTCTGTATGATTATCTGATACGCCATCCGGCCAGAACGAGAAAAACAATCGGCTGCGTCATGCTCGATATGCGGCACCGGGAGGAGAATCAGCTCAGCATGAGGATGTTTATGAATACTGCGCTTCCGGTGGCTGACATGGCGTCGTTGTTTAATCTGGTGCTGAATATGAAAGGCAGGCGCCTGACGACCAAATGGCTGCTTAACTTACGGTTGAGTACCCATGAAGCGATTATGCTGCGGTTGCTCAGGGCGGGCATGTCGATGGAAGAGGTGGCGGACGAACTGAACACCTCGATTAAAAGCCTCTACCGGACGCGAACGGCGCTCTCTGAACGACTGGGGGCGGAGAATTTTAACGAGGCGTGTTTGTTTATCTTTAAAAACAAACTGCTGGATGGAGATGGGAACGATCCCTGATTGGGTCATAAACCAAAAGAAAAAACCGCCACGAAGGCCGGGTCGACGTAGCGCAACCCGGCACTTTAGCGTTGATATCAATCAGAACGACCAGCGCAGATTAGCGTTAACCGAGTTGACGCGGGTATCGGCACCATATTGCCCCTGATAGCCCACATCCAGCGTCGCTGCACGCGACAGTTGTACGCTCACGCCGATATCACCCACCATCACGTCCTCATCCACGGCCTGACCCTGGGTAATGAAGGCGTCGCTGCCCGCAAATGCCATGCGCGAAGAGGTATTCTTATCGCCATAGGCGTGCTGCCAGCCCAACGAACCGTAGAGGTTAACGTTCTTCGGCAATCCGGTCACACCACGCACCCCGAGCGTGGAATAGAAGGTGTTCATGGTTTCATTGTGAACGCTCAGCGCGGCGGCACCGCCGTCTTCCCTGAAACTGTCGGTATGCAGTCGAATCCAGGAGAGGTTAACAAAGGGCTCGACATTCATCTCTGGCTGGCCGAAACGGTAGCCCGCTTCGGTGAACGCCAGCAGCGAGTTGGCGTCGTAATCAGACTTCAGCCGATCCGAGAAGCCGCTGAAATCAACATTGCGCTCGCCTTCGATCTTGTGCCAGGTGTAACCCAGTGCGCCGCGAAGGGAGAACGCATCCTGTTGACCCGCTGCATACAGGCCGAGGTGATAGTTGTCGGTATCTGTTGAGGAACGACGGCTGTCGACGTCGTAATCACCGCGGCTGTAGCCGAAGTAACCACCGACACGTACGTTATGATCCGCCAGCTTACGATCTGCCCCCAGCAGGAAACCGGTGGTGTTGCCGTCCAGCTTGCCCACGTTACCGTCGCCGCTGTTTCGACTCCAGGAGCTGAAGGTCTGGCCCCAGACGCCATTGTTTTGCGGCTCCGGCTGCTGCACCAGCGACATCGCTAACGGTGGTATCGGCAGGCTGTCGTTATCAAACGCGCGCTGCATACGCTGGTTTAACACGTTAAACACCTGCGTGCTGCCGGCTATCAGGTTGGATTGCATTGACGGATAAACTTCTCCGGACAGCTGGTTAAACGCCTCGCGCGCTTTCGGTGCGCTCAGCACCAGCAGTGAGTTATACAGCGCCAGCGACGGGCCGCTTTGCGTGAGCGTGGAGAGCGCGCCGGCGGTATTCCACTGGTTGCTGCTCTTTGCCACGGTCTGGAAAATCCCTGGCTTGCCGCTGCCGGGGTTTTCTCCTCCCGGGTTCTCACCACCCGGGTTTTCACCGCCGGGGTTTTCTCCTCCTGGATTCTCACCCCCCGGGTTTTCACCGCCCGGGTTTTCACCTCCAGGATTCTCGCCGCCGGTCTCTTTCTGCGCGATGGTCAGATCGACGGCGTCGGTGCTCTGCTTAAGCGCCACGTCCAGGAAGGCGGATTTGGAAATCGCTCCGGCGAACTGGCCGTCAATACCCCCGTTCGAGGTTAAAATGCGATAGCTTTGGCCCGTTTTGTAGCTGGTTTGCGGATCCAGCGCGGTGACCTGTACCTTAGCCTGATTGCTGATGGTGGTTTTGCCCAATACCAGCAGTTGGTCACTGCGGCCATCTCCCGCGATATCAACGTCATAGAAGGATTCGCCGATAAAATTCAGATAACGTTTCAGCGTCAGCGTGCCGATATCGCCATCCCCTGGTGAGATATGCCCGCCGGACAGGATCTCAGTCTGGCCCAACGTGCCGTTCCCCCCCAGCGTGCCACCGGCCTTGATTGACGCGGCGCTACTGTAACCTTGTCCGTTGTTAACGTCGGATCCCGCCGTTGCGTTGAGGATCAGCGTACCGCCGTTTTCGGCGCTAAGGGTCTGAATTTCAAAAATATCGTCTTCTGGCTGGGTGTTGATGTTGCTGGCAATAATGACTTTGCCACCGCGCGCGGTCACGTTCGCCTGAAGCGCTGAAAGATCGCCGTTCAGCGTTGTCTGCCCGGAGGTATTTATCACCTCACCTTCGCCGCTCATCTTGTTGCTGAAGATGTAATTTTCGTCGGTATGGTTGAAATAGACATAACTGCCGAATAGCCCGCCACGCAGGCTGATTGCCGTCTTCGCATCGAGGGTACCCGCGCCGCCTGCCGTACCAAGCGTTGGCTCAGTTATACCCGTGCCGGTGTCCATGTTGCCGCGGCTGCCGATGATGAGCGCCCCCCGGTTCGAACCGGAGCCCGATGTCCCTACAATCAGCGCATTGCTGCCTGCGGAAAATGAACCGCCGTCAATAACCGACAGCACGCCATTGCCATAATCGCCCACGCTAACGCTGCTGTCGCTGGTAAAGCGCGAGTCTTTGCCTGCAATAACCAGCTCGGCGGTTTTCCCGGCCCCGGAGACGCCCGCCACCTGCACGCCGCCAACGTTAACCGCTCCGCCGTTCAGCACGTCCAGGTCGCCATTAAGCGTCAGCGTACGGCCAACATTCCACTGTGAGCCGCTCCCCGTGACGGTGGCTTTCGGGCTCAGTGTGTCGGTTTCATCTGGCCCGGTACCATTGCCGATGCGCGCATCGTAGGTGGTATTGAGCGCGGCGCCGTCCTCAATAGCCAGCGTGGAGCGTGCGCCCAGATCGGTACCTACGCTAAGGAAATTACTGGTTACGCGAGATCCGGCGCCCGTGGCGATAAGGTGGCTGTCGTAGCCGCGGGTGGTGCCGACAACGATCTCTTTTGCGCTCGCCAGCGCGCCCTCTTCGACTCGCAGGGTGCCGAGGCCAAGATTCAGGTCGCCGCGCAGGACGTACTGATCGTTCACCGCGTTAAGCTCAGCGTTTGGCCCACGGACTGTGACCACGCTTTCATAAATTTGGCCGTCGAACAGCCGACCGATATTGATGTTATAGGCGGTGATTTTGCCATTATCGATCAGCAGGTTTCCGCGTTGATTGCGTCCAACGTAAACGTCTCCGGTGTAACCCAGCGTTTCGGTAATACGTGAGTCGCCATCAAAAATGGCATCGGCTGCACGCGCGAAATCGGCAGGTGAAAGCAGTAACAGCGGCGCGGAAAATAGAGCGAGGTAAAGCCTGGAAAGCGGCGTCTTTACCGCTAAAGAATGCGATGTAGAGTTATTCACAGGGTATCTCCGTACTCATTAGCGTGATGTCTGGAAAATCGGTTTTATATGAAAAATGCGATACGACAGAAAAAGTAAAAGGCGTAATATGTGTACGCCTTATGATGTGAAGTTAATTATTTATGGGTGACCACAGGTGTACAGGTTGGCGCGCTCAGCGTCGGGGCGGATCCTAAAATCCCTGGCATCATCATCGATGAGCAATCGAAAATACGCCCTTTTTCCGTCGTAGCGCGATAAGACAGCTTTTGCCCTCCCAGTGCATCCGGTTGGGCGCCATTAACATTGGTTACGGTTATTTCATCCGATGAGCCCAGCCCCAGCATTTTAGCGGTTTCCGCCTGCAGAAGTGGAATGGCCTGATCGGTTTTTAGCGTGGAACAACCGGCTAGCATCAACGTAACGGTTAAAAAGAGTAGTGGTTTTTTCATAAATTATCCTTTATATCCAATCAGTTAATTTCGCTGATTGTATTTATGTTTTCTATTACTCAAATCTGCGAATAATATATTTCCCTTTCCTAATCGAAAAAACCCTCCTAAAGTAGGGTGGGTAGATAATAATTCATCCGTACTCTCTAATATGCGAAGGTAAAAGGAGGATCCTTTGGGGCAGAATTATGCGTTGGTCGTTGATGACCATCCATTGGTAGCAAGCGGTATCGCCAATTTTCTGATTACACATTGCCGATTTAAGCAGGCGAGTGTGGTGACGAATGAGGATGATTGCTACCGTCAAATTAGGGATAATGGCCCGCCACGTTTGCTGGTAATCGATTTTTGGCTCTCGTCCGGTACCGCGTTGAAATTACTCAAAGAAGTAAAACAACTTTACCCACAGGTAAGGCTCCTGGTGGTTAGTGGGGATGACAATAACGATATCTGGCAGAAAGTTCACGCCGCCGGGGGGCACGGTTTCGTATTGAAAAGCGAGCCACCTGAAATGTTTTCACGGGCCGTTTTTGCCCTCACTGATAATCTCACCTGGTTTCCTGAGGGAAACGAATTTTCCGTTGAGTCGAATAATGAGAAGTTAAGTAAATTTAACTTAACGCCGCGACAAATAGACGTGTTAAATATGATTATGCGTGGCCTGCCAAATAAAAGAATTGCCGCGCAACTTTCTATTTCTGAGCCTACAGTCAAAGAGCACATCAGCAATATATTGAAAAAGATAGGCGTTAACAGTCGGGTCGAAGCCATCACGCTTCTGCATGGCAAACGGGAACCGTCGGAATGAGATTTTTACAGAGCTTACAGAACGCTGGCATCTCTCCTCCCGCGCAGATCCGTTTGCTAAATAATACCTTTTTGCGGCTGGTGTTCAGTTTCAGCGCTGTCCCTTTCGTCGGTATTCCTTTCGCCATCTGGATTAATTTGCTGGGCGATGAACTCGGCCCAACCATTACCTGGATAATTATTTACCTGCTATGTGCCGTGGCGATCCGAATATTGCACCGACGCTACCAGCGCGAAGCGAAAGAGCATGATGAAGCGGACGTCCTGCGCCGCTGGCTGCCGCGTATAAATAAGATCGCTTTTATTCACGGGCTGGGGATTTCATCTCTCTATTTAATTACGCCGCAGACGCAGAACTTTGACTTTTTCCTGCTCCTCAATATCAGTATTGCCGCCATCGTTGCCGCCAATGCGACGCATCTGACGCCGGTCATCAGCACCTTTACATGCTTTTTCTTCGCCTCCTGGGGTGTACTGAATCTTGGCATTATCTGGCGGCTGGACGATCTGATGTTCATTGTGCTGATGTTGAACCTGCTGTACGGCTTCGCCATTTACCGCCATGCATTAACATCGCACGCGTTCTTTATTCAGCAGGCGCTGCTTGAGGAAAAAAGCTCACGCCTGGCAGAACAGTTTCGCCAGGCCAAAGAGGAAGCTGAGCAGGCGCTGCTGGATAAAAATCAGTTCCTGACGACCGCCAGCCACGACCTGCGCCAACCGGTACACGCCATGGGGTTTCTGATCGAAGCGATTATCCACCGAAACCGGGACGACAGCCTCACGCCTCAGCTGCTTGATCTGCAGCAGAGCGTCCGCTCGGTGCATTTGATGTTCAATTCCCTCCTTGACCTCAGCAAGATTGAATCCGGGAATGTGCTTACTGCCCCTGCCAGAGTGGACATCGGCGCGCTGCTCGACTCGGTGATCACGCTGTTTCGCGAAGAGGCCAACAGCCGTGCACTCAGGCTGCGCACCTGGCGGCCTAAACGCCGCATCTACGTGATGGGCGATCCGCTGCTGGTGCGACAATCGCTCATTAACCTTATTCAAAATGCCCTCCGCTACACGCTACAGGGCGGCGTGCTGGTCGCCATCCGACCACGTGGTGACAGGTGTATGGTGGAGGTGTGGGACACAGGTGTCGGTATTGCCGATGACGAGAAAGGTAAAATCTTCTCACCTTACTATCGCCCCGAACTGGCCTGGAAGATCGACAGTGCAGGACACGGGCTGGGTCTGGCCGTCGTTGCCCGCTGTGCCAAGCTGATGAAGGTGAAATACGGGATGCAATCCATTGAAGGTAAAGGTTCACGCTTCTGGATGTGCTTTACCCAATATGCTGGCGAAGAGATCGCGCCGGAGATGCCACCCACCTATGACAACATCGCCACGCCGGTACGCTATGCGCCGCTGCACGGTTCCTGTCTGGTGGTTGATGACGACCCGCTGGTGACGTCTGCCTGGGAGAGCCTGATGAGCATCTGGGGAATCAACGTGCGCTGTGCGGCCTCCGCTGAAGAAGCGTTCGCTATCATCGACGATGGCTTCACGCCGTTCGCCGTGCTGTGCGACCAGCGTCTGCGATCCGGCGAAAGCGGCTTCGACATCCTGAAAGCGCTATTTGAACGTCTGCCGGACATGAGTGGCGCGATGGTCAGCGGCGAATTTAATTCGCCGGTTCTGCTGGAGGCGGAGCAGGAAGGGTACATGGTGCTACGTAAGCCTCTGGAGCCGGCTAAACTGCATGCGTTGCTGACACAGTGGTCGGGGAGTCGTGGATAG
>ERZ1026890.752-NODE-752-length-15150-cov-8.194766_pt1 | contig 15150 bp, 10 predicted proteins | sample MGYA00380175_ERZ1026890 | MGnify/ENA primary metagenome ERZ1026890 (study PRJEB33269, sample SAMEA4719811) | human gut metagenome | biome: human-associated habitat; feature: organic feature; material: feces | place: Cameroon | collected 2013-10 ...
GAACACGCCCCGCCCCGCGCCGCCGACCTCGACAACCCCTATGGCCGGTATTACGGGAAGGCACGGAGTTGGGAAGACCTGCGAAAATGACCCGACAGAAGAGTCTCATCCGCCCGATGGCAGATGAGACTCTTTCGTTTTTCCAAAGCAAAATCTGAAAAAAACTCCGCACAGAACCGGGGCGGGGTTTGTTGTTTCTGTGTCCGGGTTATGGTATACTCATTCCGTATCATCTCCGGTATCATGAAAACAAAGGATGTGGAACCCATGGACGCACTGGACAAAGCCCGCCGGGAGATCGACACGGTGGACGTCGCGCTGGCCGCGCTGTTCGAGCGGCGGATGGCGGCTGTGCTGGCGGTCGCCGAATACAAAAAGGCCCACGGCCTGCCGATCTTCGATGCCGCGCGGGAAGCCGTGGTGCTGGACAAAGCCGAAGCACGCATTCAGGACCCTGCCCTGCGCCCCTATTACCGCGACCACGTACAGCACATGATGGATGTAGCCAAGCAGTACGAGGCCGAGGTGCTGGGCCGGAACCGCGCCGCCTATCAGGGCGTGGAGGGAGCCTTTGCGCACATCGCGCTCAAGGCGCTCTTCCCCCATGCGGAGGCGGTCAGCTGCCCCACCTGGGACGAGGTCTTCGACGCGGTGGAACGCGGCGATGCAGCCCATGGCGTGGTCCCCTTTGAGAACAGCCACGCGGGCGATGTGTCCGCCGTGCTGGACCTGTGCTACAACCACCCCGCCCTGTGGGTCGTGGATGTGTACGACCTGCCCATCTCGCAGAACCTGCTGGTCCTGCCCGGCACCCCACTGAGCGAGCTGAAGCATGTGTACAGCCACCAGCAGGCCATTGCCCAGAGCGAGACCTTCTTAAAGCAGTTCCGCCTGCCGGCCACGGCCATGCCCAACACGGCCATGGCGGCCAAGTTCGTGGCCGAGAGCGGCGACCGGACGCAGGCGGCCATCGCCAGCGTGGAAACGGCGGCGCTGTACGGGCTGGAAGTTCTGGTGCCCAGCATCAACACCGATGGCGACAACACCACCCGGTTCATCGTCCTCAGCCGCGAAAAGCCCACGGCGGGCAACCGCTTCTCGCTGCTGTTCACGGTGGACAACAAGCCCGGCAAGCTGGCCGAGGTCATCCAGATCATCGGTGCCAGCGGCTACGATATGGAGTCCATCAAGAGCCGCCCGCTGCCCCATGTCCCCTTCGATTACTATTTTTACGTTGAGCTGGTGGGCGACCCCACCGCCGAAGAGACCGCCGCGCTGCTGCGCGCGCTGAACCATGTCTGCCGCACGGTACGGCTGTTAGGAGTGTACAACAAATGAGCGATTTTATCGGAACCAAGCTCACCATGAATCTGGGCGAGCGCAGTTATGACATCATCCTGAAGAACGGCGCACTGGAGAACCTGTACCAGTTCGCCCGGCTGGACCGCAGGGTGGCCGTCGTCACCGACAGCGGCGTCCCGGCCCAGTATGCCCAGCGGGTGGCCGACCAGTGCCGCGAGGCCCGGATCATCACGGTGCCCCAGGGCGAGGCCAGCAAGAGCTTCAAGATCCTGGAGAGCGTTTTACAGCAGATGCTCGATTTCAACATGGGCCGCGGCGACCTGGTCGTGGCGGTGGGCGGCGGCGTCGTGGGCGACCTGGCCGGATTTGCTGCCTCCATCTATATGCGGGGCATCGATTTCATCAACTGCCCCACCACCACGCTCTCGATGATCGATTCCTCCATCGGAGGCAAGACGGCGGTGGATCTGGGCGATACTAAGAACATCGTGGGTGCCTTCTGGCAGCCGAAACTGGTCATCGTGGACCCGGATACGCTGTCCACCCTCCCCCGCCGCCACTACATCAACGGCCTGGCCGAGGCGGTCAAGGCCAGCCTGCTGGCCGACCCGGAGCTGTTCAGCATCTTTGAAAAGGGCGACATCGACGGCCAGATCAACGAGATCATCTACCGCAGCCTGCGGTTCAAGAAAAACATCGTCGAGCAGGATGAGACCGAGCGCGGGATGCGCAAGGCCCTCAACTTCGGCCACACCATCGGCCACGGCATCGAGGCCGTCAAGGGCATCAAGGGCCGCCGCACCGTGGGCCTGTTCCACGGCGAGTGCGTGGCGCTGGGGATGCTGCCCATGATTGAATCCAAGGCGCTGCAAAAGCGGGTGCGGGCGGTCTACCGCCGCCTGGGCCTGCCCCTGCGCACCACCTACAACAAAGAAAAGGTGCTGGCCGAGATGCTGCACGACAAAAAGGCGCAGGGCGGTCAGATCACCATCATCAAGGTGCCGGGTCTGGGCTGCTGGCGCGCTGAGACCATCCCGGTGGAGGGCCTGCGCCCCCTGCTGGGCATGGAGGAATGACCATGAAGAACACGTTCGGGTCTGCCCTCTCCCTGACCATCTTCGGCGAGAGCCATGGCCGCGCCATCGGCGCCGTGCTGGACGGCATGGCGGCGGGGGTGCCGGTGGATGAGGCGTTCCTCGCCGCCTGCATGGACAAGCGCCGGGCGCGGGGCGACGGCCTGTCCACCCCCCGCGTGGAGGCGGACCGGGTGCAGTTTCTCTCCGGCGTTGTGAACGGCCGGACGACCGGCACCGCCATCGCCCTGATGATCGAGAACCAGAACACCCGCAGCGGCGACTATGCCAAGACCGCCGACCTGCTCCGCCCCGGCCATGCGGATTACACAGCCTATGCCAAATACCACGGCTTTCAGGATGCGCGGGGCGGCGGACACTTTTCCGGCCGCATCACGGCGGCGCTGGTGGCGGGCGGTGCGATGGTGCTGGGTGCCCTCGACCGGGCCGGCATCAACATCGTGACCCACATCGGGCGGTGCGCGGGCGTTGCGGACACCCCCTTTGCGCTGGATGACCCGGCGACACTGGGGGCGCAGGCCGAAGCGCTGCTGAGCCGGGGCGATGGCTTCGCTCTGCTGAACGAGGAGGCCGAAGAGCCGATGAAAGCGGCCATCCGCACCGCAGGCAGCGCAGGCGACAGTGTGGGCGGTACGCTGGAGACCGCTATCCTCGGCCTGCCCGCAGGCGTCGGCGAACCCTATTTTGACAGCGTGGAAAGCGAGCTGGCCCACATGGCCTTCTCGGTCCCGGCCGTCAAGGGCATCGAGTTCGGCACCGGCTTCGGCTTCGCCGACCTGAAGGGCAGCGAGGCGAACGATGCCTTCCGGATGCAGGGGGGCCGCATCGTGACGGCCACCAACCACAACGCGGGCCTGAACGGCGGCATCTCCAACGGGATGCCGGTCGTCTTCCGCACCGTGGTCAAGCCCACGCCCAGCATCTACAAACCACAGGATACCGTGGATTACATTGCAAAACAGAACGCGAAACTTTCCATCCAGGGCCGTCACGACCCCTGTATCGTGCCCCGTGCGACCATCGTGCAGACCTGCGCGGCGGCGCTGGCCGTCGGCGACCTGCTGACCGCGAAGTACGGCATGGCCTGGATGGAACAGCCCACCGCTTACCGCAAGGAGGAGCTGTAAATGGAATACGGACTCATCGGCTCCAAACTGGGGCACTCGTACTCGAAGATCATCCACGAGATGCTCTGCGGCTATCGGTACGACCTGTGCCCGCTGCCCACCGAGGAGGAGGCGCGGGCCTTCCTGACCCGGCGGGCCTTCAAGGCGATCAATGTGACCATCCCGTATAAGCGGCTGGTCATGGAATCCTGCTCCTACATCGACCCGCGCGCCAAGGCCATCGGGGCCGTGAACACGGTCGTGAACCGGAACGGCCTGCTCTACGGCTACAACACCGACTATCTCGGCTTTGCCTACCTGGCCGATGCCCACGGCGTGGAGTTCACGGGCCGGACCGTCCTGATTCTGGGCACCGGCGGCACCCACAACACCACGAGCGCCGTGGCAAAAGATAAGGGCGCGGCCAGAGTGCTGACCGTTAGCCGACATCCGGACCCCGAAAAGGGCGAGCTTTCCTATGCGGAAGCCGTCCACAGCGGGGCCGACATTGTCATCAACACCACCCCGGCGGGCATGTACCCGAACGTGGGGGTCTGTCATCTGGATGTGGCCGCGATGCCGGGGCTGGAAGCCGTCCTCGACGTGGTCTACAATCCGGACAAAACGGAACTGATCCTGCGTGCCGAGGAGGCGGGTGTGCCGGTGGCCGTGGGCGGCCTCGAAATGCTGGTGGCCCAGGCCGTGTATGCGGCGGAATACTTCCTGGACCGCAAGTTCGACGATGCCCCGGCCGAGATCCGCACCATCACCGCCCAGCTCCGGAAAGAGCAGTTGAACGTGGCGCTCATCGGGATGCCCTCCTGCGGCAAAACGACCATCGGCCGTGCGCTGGCCGACCGGCTGGGCAAGCGGTTCGTGGACCTGGATGAGGAGATCGTCCGGGCCGCGGGATGCAGCATCCCGGACCTCTTCGCCGCAGAGGGCGAGGACGGCTTCCGGGCACGGGAGGCCGAGCAGACCGCCCGCTTTGCCAGAGAGGGCCGTCAGGTGCTCTCCTGCGGGGGCGGGGTCGTCAAGCGGCCCGAAAACCTGCGGGCCCTGCGGCAGAACGGCGTGGTGCTCTTCATCGACCGCCCGCTGGACGCTCTGACTGTGGGCGGCGGGCGTCCGCTCTCCACCAGCGCCGAGGCGCTGAAGACCATGGAAGCCCAGCGCCGCCCGCTCTATCTGGCCGCAGCCGATGCGGTCATCCCGAACGAAACGACCGTTGCAGACGCCGTTGCGGCGGCACTGGAGGCATTGGATGCGATTTTTGTTCATTAACGGGCCAAACGTCAACATCACCCGCTTCACCGAGCCCGGTGTAGAGGGCGAAGTGGACTACAACGGCCTGCTGGATTATCTGGACGTCTGCTGCCAGCAGATGGGCATCGAGCCGGATTTCTTCCAGTCCAACCACGAGGGCGACATCATTGATGAGATCCAGTCGGCCGCAGGCCGCGCCGACGGCATCATCCTCAATCCGGGCGGCTATGCCTATTACAGCGTGGCCATTCTGGAAGCGCTGCAGCTCTGCGGTGTGCCCGCCGTGGAGGTGCTCATGAGCGAACCCAGCGGCCGGGAGCCGTTCCGGAACACGGACGTCGTCTCGTTCGGCTGTCAGGGCCGCTTTGCGGGCGAGGGCATCGGCGGCTATCTCCACGCATGCAGTTATCTGGTGCAGCTGCTCCGGCTGGACGGCGGCGCACAATCGCATATGGTGCAGTAAGGGAAGAAACCTCTCAGCAGTGGCTGAGAGGTTGACACGTTGATAAAAGGGAAAGGAATGCAAGAAGATGATCATTTCGACGAAAAAAGGCACCCCGAAGGAAGAACTGGAAAAGATCGTGGACCGCTTTGAAAAGCAGGGCCTCGATGTCACCCTGATCACCGGCAAGGACTACAACGTCTTCGGTCTGGTGGGCGACACCACCAAGATCGACGAGCGCGATGTGCTCGCCAACCCCTGGATCGACAACGTGACCCGTGTGTCGGCCCCATATAAGCGCGCCAACCGCCTGTTCCATCCCGCCGACTCGGTCATCGACTGCGGCGGCGTCCGGATCGGCGGCCGGGAGAAGATCGCTGTCATGGCCGGCCCGTGCAGCATCGAGAGCGAGGAGCAGGCCCTGCGCATCGCCCAGAGCGTCAAGGCCGGCGGTGCTGCCCTCTTCCGTGGCGGTGCCTACAAGCCCCGTACCTCTCCCTACTCCTTCCAGGGTCTGGAGACCGAGGGCATCCTCGACATGGTCAAGGCCCGCGAGGCCACCGGCCTGCCCATCGTTTCCGAGCTGATGAGCGAAGACCGCATCCCGGAATTTGAAGAGTATGTCGATGTCGTGCAGATCGGTGCCCGCAACATGCAGAATTTCCAGCTGCTCAAGGCGGTGGGCAAGATGCACAAGCCGGTCCTGCTCAAGCGCGGCCTGTGCAACACCATCGAGGAGTGGATCATGAGCGCCGAGTACATCATGGCCGGCGGCAACGAGCAGGTCATCCTCTGCGAGCGCGGCATCCGCACGTTTGAAAAGTATACCCGCAACACGCTGGACCTTTCCGCCGTGCCCATCATCCACGAAAAGACCCATCTGCCCGTCATCGTGGACCCCAGCCACGCCACCGGCAAGGCCAACCTCGTGGAGCCGATGATGATCGCTGCGGTAGCCGCCGGTGCCGACGGTCTGGAAGTGGAGGTCCACTACGACCCCCGCCACGCATGGAGCGACGGTGCCCAGTGCCTGACCCCGGACAGCTTTGCACAGGCCATGGCCAAGTGCCGCCAGGTCGCATGGGCCATCGGGCGGGAGATGTGACCCTCTCAGGCCCCAGCTCTCCCGCAGGGGGAGCGTTTGGCAGAACGGGCAGAAGGAGGGCTGCAAATGCAGATCACGATCCAACCAGACAGAAACATTGACGGAGTCATTATGGCCCCGCCCAGCAAGAGCATGGCGCACCGGGCCGTGCTCTGTGCGGCGCTGGCGAAGGGCATCTCGCACATCCGGAATCTGGAGTTCAGCAAGGATATCGCCGCCACCCTCGCGGCAGCGGGCCAGCTCTGCGCCCGCGTCACCACCGGCGGGAACGATGCAGTGGTAGAGGGACTGGGCCGCTTTCTGCCCGTGGAAGCCCCGGTGGACTGCTGCGAGAGCGGCAGCACCCTGCGCTTCCTCATCCCGCTGGCCAGCCTCACCGGCCAGGAAGTGACCTTTGTGGGCCGCGGGCGGCTGATGGAGCGGCCCCAGTCGGTGTATGAAGCGCTGTACCGGGAGCAGGGCCTCCGCTTTGTGCAGAGTCCTTCCGGCCTGACCGTGGAGGGAGCGCTCTCCAGCGGGGACTATACGCTGGCGGGCAATGTGTCCAGCCAGTTCATCAGCGGGCTGCTGTTCGCCCTGCCGCTGCTGGGCGGCACCAGCACCCTTCACCTGCTCCCGCCGGTGGAGAGCCGCAGCTACATCGACATGACCCGGTCCGTTCAGGCGGCGTTCGACGTCACGAGCCGGTGGGTGGACGAAACGACGCTGGAGATCCCCGGTGGGCAGGCATACCGCCCCTGTGACTACACCGTCGAGGGCGATTACAGCCAGGCGGCCTTCCCGGCGGTGCTGGGGGCTGTCACCGGCGGCGTCGCGCTGACCGGCCTGGCCGAACCGACCTTGCAGGGCGACGCGGCCATTCTGGACATCCTGCGCCGGTGCGGGGCCGACTTCTCCCGCACCGAACAGGGCATCGTCTTCCGGAAAGCGCCGCTCCACGGCACGGACATCGACCTGGCCGACTGCCCCGACCTCGGCCCGGTGCTGATGGTGCTGGGCCTGTTCTGCGAGGGGCAGACGGTCATCCGGAACGCGGAACGCCTCCGCATCAAGGAGAGCGACCGCATCGAAGCCATGGAAACAGAGCTGCGCAAATGCGGCGGGGTGCTGTCCAGCGCGGGCGGCACCATCACCATCGAGGGCTGTGCCGGGGCGCTCCATGCGCCGGACGGCGTCCTCTCCGGTCACAACGACCACCGGGTCGTCATGAGCCTGTCGGTGCTGGCACTGGCGGCGGGGCTGCGGCTGCCCATCGACGGCGCCGAGGCCGTCACGAAGAGCTGGCCGAATTTCTTTACAGCCATCAAGCCATTGGGCGCGGAGGTAGAAGATGTTGGATAAAACGAAACGTTATCTCGTGGTGGGCCTCGGCCTGCTGGGCGGCAAATATGCGCTGGAACTCTCCAAAGCCGGGTTCCATGTGGACGGCATCAACCGCAGCGAGGGCCACTTGCAGTTCGCGCTCGACCATGGCTACATCGAGCGGGGCAAAACCCACGATTTTGAAGACCTTGTCCGGGAGGCCGACCACATCATTTTCGGCCTCTACCCCACGGCCCTCATCGAGTGGTTCCGGACGTACGGCCCGCTCCTCAAGCCCGGCTGCATCTTCACAGATGTGTCCGGCGTCAAGACCGGCCTTGTGGAGCCGGTGCAGGCCCTCTGCCCGGCGGGGGTCGAGTTCATCGCCAGCCACCCGATGGCAGGCCGCGAGACTTCCAGCGTGGAACACGCCGCCGAGGTGAATTTTGCCCCGGCGAACTTCATCATCACCCCGACCGGGAAGAATACCCCGGAGGCCATCGCCTGGGTCCGAGAGCTGGCCGAGGTGCTGGGCTTCAAACACATCTGCACCCTGACCGTGCAGGAGCATGACCGGATGGTCGGCTATGTCAGCCAGCTGTGCCATGCCATCGCCGTCAGCCTGATGTGCGCCAACGACAACACCTCGCTGTGCGAGTACACGGGCGACTCCTTCCGGGATCTGACCCGCATCGCGCGCATCAACGACAAAATGTGGGCGGAACTGTTCCTCTGGAACAGGGACAACCTCATCTCAGAGATCGACCAGTTCGACGCCGCGCTCGGCGCACTGCGCAGCGCGCTGGCGGCGGGCGACCGCGAAAAGCTCGAAGAGATGTTCCGCCTTTCCACCCAGCGCCGTGCGGCGTTCGACAAGAAGCTCCCCGAATGAGGTGAACCTATGCCCAAGCAGGAAGGCCAGAAATCCAAGCTGTTGGCGCTTTTGCGCATCTTTGAGACACAGACCGACGAAAACCACCTGCTGAACGTGCCCCAGCTGGTGGGGCTGCTGGAACAGCAGGGCATCCTCTGCGAGCGCAAGAGCGTGTACAGCGACATCGACGCGCTGAACGCACTGGGGTACGACATCCAGCTCCGGCGGGGCCGGGGCGGCGGCTATTTTCTGGCCAGCCGTACCTTTGACCTGGCCGAGCTGAAGCTGCTGGTGGACGCCGTGCAGGCCAGCCGGGTGGTGTCCAACGCCACGAGCCGCCGCCTGATCCGGAAGCTGGAAAAGCTCTGCTCCAATTACGAGGGCAGCCAGCTGCAGCGTCAGGTCTACGTGGACGGCCGCCCCAAGACCGACAGCAGGAGCCTGCTGTACAGCATCGACGCGCTGCACGAGGCCATCAACACCGGCCGGATGGTGGAGTTCCACTACAAAAAAGTGGGCCGGCCCGAAAAGCGGGTCATCAGCCCATGGCAGATGGCGTGGGAGAACGGCTGCTATTACCTCATCGCCTATCAGGACGAAAAGGAGCCGGTGGGCATCCGCCACTACCGGGTGGACCGGATGTCCGGCGTCCGGGTGCTGGAGCTGCCCCGCCGCGGCCGGGAGCAGTTTGCCAATTTCGATCTGCCCGCCTACCTGCGCAAGCACTTCAGCATGTACGGCGGCCCCGAACGGCGCGTGACCCTGCGCTGCACGGCCGGCCTCGAAAACGCCATGCGGGAGCGGTTCGGCGCTTCGCCGACCTTCCTGCCGGAGGAGGACGGGCGCTTCCACTTTGATGTGCCCATCTGTGTCAGCGAGCCGTTCTACGGCTGGGTGGCGGGCTTTGGCGGCAAGGTGGAAGTCCTTGCGCCCGAAGACGTCCGCACCGGGATGCGGGCGCTGGCCGAACAGCTGGCGGAAGAACATCGCTAAACAAGAAAAAACGGACCGTTTCAGCGGTCCGTTTTTTGCGTGGTTCTGCAATTATTCGTCCAATTCCAGATCGCTCGGCAGGAGCACATCCAGCGCGGCGGCGGGCTCGGCGACGAGGCGGCGGCTCTGGTGGAAGATGGCCTTTTCGAGGGTGTTGCGGGCCAGACGGCCGTTGCCGGCGGTGCGGGCATCGGCGGCCTGACAGCGGGCGTAGTAGTTCCGCAGCGGCTCTTCGCAGGCCTCCGAGAGGGTGTAGCCCTTGTTTTTTGCGAGGACGTGGGTGATCTGCAGCAGCTCGTCGGCGGTGTAGTCCGGGAACTCGATCTTGTTGGGGAAGCGGCTGGCCAGACCGCTGTTGGCGGTGAGGAAAGTCTCCATCTCTCTGGTATACCCGGCCAGAATGACCACAAGCTCGTCGCGGTGGTCTTCCATCCCTTTGACGAGGGTGTCGATGGCTTCGAGGCCGAAGCTGTCCTGCTCGCCGCGGTAGAGGCTGTAGGCCTCGTCGATGAAGAGGACGCCGCCGAGGGCGCTCTCGATGACGCTGTTGGTCAGCGGTGCGGTGTGGCCGGTGTAGCGGCCCACGAGGTCGCCGCGGCCCACTTCCACCAGCTGCCCGCCCTTGAGCGCCCCGATGGCCTTGAGGTACTTGGCCACCAGCCGGGCGATGGTGGTCTTGCCGGTGCCGGGGTTGCCGGTGAAGATCATGTGCATCGAAAGGCTGGCCGTCTTCATGCCCGCAGCGGCGCGGCGCTGCTGGACCTGCAGATTGTCGGCCAGACCGAACACGTATTCCTTGACTGGGGCCAGACCGACCAGCTCCGAGATCTCGGCCCGGATCTCATCCAGCGCGCCGGTGTAGGCGGCGGGCAGCAGGTCAAACAGCGGGGCCGGGGCGGCATCGTTCAGGTGGAAGAGCAGGCCCTCCGGTGCGGCGGTCAGGGTCACGGTGCCGGTGAGCGGCTTGTCCGTTTGCAGGCAGTATTCGCTCAGAGCGCGGAAGATGCGGTCGCAGCAGCCGGACAGCCCGGCTGCGCCCTTCTGGGGGGTACACTGAGCAGCGACATAGTCCCGCACATCGGCCCCGGCGGCGAGGGTCAGGCCCAGCCGGGCCGTGACCTTCTGGGCCAGCGCGTTCAGCTGCTGGGCGGCGAGGGCTGCAAGGTCTGCCTGCTGGTAGGCGGTCGTCTCACAGACGTCGCCCAGCGCCGAGACCATGCTTGCGCCAAACTTGTCCGCCATGGCGGCGCGGCCCTTGTTCGAGAAGAAGATGAGGTACTTCCCGCAGGGGTCGAGACGGCTGACCGCGCCGGGGGCCAGGGCCGTTCCGGCGTCCACCAGAATGCCGTCCCGGTTGACGATGTACCGGCTGGAGAGCGGGGCGCTGCCCCGGACGGCCAGGTCGGACAGCGTCTTCAGAAAGCTGGGGCAGCAGCTCTCGTAGTGTTCAAAGACCACGATCTCGCCGGGGGCGTGGAGCGCGGCGTAGAGGTCCTGCAAGAAGAGCTTTTCGGCGGCGGGGTTCGCGTAAAGAGCCAGGTCGAGCGCGGCGATCTGGTCGTTTTGCAGCAGGCCCCGCGCAGCCATGCAGCGGGCGGTCTCCTCCAGCGCGAAGTGCCGCCCGGTGCCGGTGCCGCCGCTCAGCAGGATGACGTTCCGGGCGGCGGGCGGCTCGGTGCCCAGCACAAAGGGGCGGCGCATGGCGCGGACGACCGCGTCCACAAAGGCGTCCTGCCCCAGCACGGTCTGCCGGACTTCGTCGGCCAGCCCCTCAAAGCTGCCCAGATGTTCGGGTTTCACGTCGGTGGTGCCTTTGGCCAGCAGACCGTCGTTCTCCATATCCCGCAGCATCTGGCGGCTGTCGGCCAGCGCAGCCTCGGCGGCGGTGTCCTGCGTCTTCAGCTGGGCCGACTGGGCCTTGAGCATCGCGTCCAGCTTCTTCTGCTGTTCCAGAAGCGCCGCGTTCAGGTCGTTCAGCGTGCTGTTTGGCTGCTGCCGGGGTTCGGCGGGGGTGCCGGGGGCGGCCTTGAATCTGCCGCCCGGCCCGAAGACTCCATTCATCAGAGTCTCCCAATCGTCTGTGTATGCCATGTCATCGCCTCCGTGATCGGTTCATTTCTTTCAGTATAGTGTACCACAGCCCCATTTGCAAGGAAACTCTTGCAAAATCCGCGCAAGCCGGGTACACTAATTTCAAAAGGCCTGCCTCTGGCGAGGGCGGGAATGTTAGGATAAAGGATGAGAGTCAATGAAAACGCCTGCACAATGGAAAGCATGGTTCGAAAGCGAGGAGTTTGCCCGTCAGACCAGCTATCAGGGGCCGCTGGGCGCGGCGTATTCCCCATCGGGCACCCACCTGCGGCTGTGGGCACCCACGGCGCAGTCGGTCCGGGTCGATCTTTACCGGAAAGGCGACGGCGGGGCCTGCATCGGCAGTCTGCCGCTGAGCCCGTGGGGGCAGGGCGTCTGGGGCGTTTACCTGCCCGGCGACCAGCACGGGAAGTATTATCATTTCAACGTGACCACCGAGTGGGGCAGCGTGACCACCGCTGACCCCTATGCCCGCGCGGCGGGCGTGAACGGGGCGCGGAGCATGATCGTGGATCTGGCCCGCACCGACCCGCCGGGCTGGGAACAGGACAAACGGCCGGTCATCCCGGCGTCGAAGCGGAGCGTCTGGGAGGTCAGCGTCCGGGATTTCTCGCAGGACCCGGCCAGCGGGGTGCGCAATGCGTGGCGGGGCAAATTCCTAGCCTTTACCCAGCAGGGCACGACCCTGAACTGCGACGGCGTCCACCCCACCTGCCTGAACTACCTCAAGCGGCTGGGGGTGCGCTATGTCCAGCTCATGCCCATCTTTGATTTCGGCAGCGTGGACGAGAGCCGCCCGCTGACCCGGCAGTACAACTGGGGCTACGACCCCACCAACTACAACGTCCCGGAGGGCAGCTACTCCACCGACCCTGCCCGCGGCGAAGTCCGGGTGCGGGAGTGCAAGCAGATGATCCAGGCCCTCCATGCGGCGGGCATCGGTGTGGTGATGGATGTGGTGTACAACCACATGTACCGCTCCGACAATGTGCTGAACCGGGCGGTCCCCCTCTATTATTTCCGCCAGAACGAGGATGGCAGCCTTTCCAACGGCAGCGGCTGCGGCAACGAGTTTGCCAGTGAGCGGCCCATGGCCCGGAAATACTTTCTGGATTCGGTGCTCTACTGGGCGCAGGAGTACCACATCGACGGCTTCCGGTTCGACCTGATGGGCCTGTACGATGTGGAGACGATGAACCTGCTGCGGGCTGAGCTGGACAAGCTGCCCGGCGGGCGGGACATCCTGATGTACGGCGAGCCGTGGCAGGGCGGCAGCAGTGCGCTGCACCGGTACGAGGCGAACAAGAACAATCTGGCCATGCTGAACGACCGCATCGGCATCTTCTGCGACGACACCCGCGACGCCATCAAGGGCGGCTGCTTCAATGCGCGGGAGCCGGGCTACGTGGAGGGCAGGCCCGGCAGCTTCTGGGACATCGGCGGGGCCGTGGCGGCGTGGTGCCGCAGCGATAAGTTCCCGCCCCACACGCCGGGGCAGATCGTCAGCTATGTGTCCGCCCACGACAATTTCACCCTGTGGGACAAGCTGCTCCTGGTGCGCTACGAGCGCCCGGAGTTCGGCGCGGTGGACCGTGCCGCCCTGGCCCAGAACCGGCTGGCGGCAGGCATCTACCTCACCTGCATGGGCCTGCCCTTCTGGCAGGCAGGCGAAGAGTTCGCCCGCACCAAAAAGGGGCAGAGCAACAGCTACCGCTCCTCCCCGGCGCTGAACCGGCTGGACTGGAAGCGGGCCGAGCAGTTCCATGGGCTGGTGGACTATTACCGGGGCCTCATCGGGCTGCGGAATGCCTTCCCGCGGCTGGGTGCGGTGGACAGGGCCAGCCCCAACGCCATTGCATTTTTTGATTTGGAACAGCCGCTGGTGGGCTGGCGTCTGCCTGCCCTGCCCGGCGATGGGGCGTGGTGGGGCGCGCTCTGCGTCTACTACAACCCCACCGAACAGGAACAGCCCATCCGGCTGCCCGACGGACGCTGGAAGCTGCTGAGCGACGGCACCTCGTCCAGCCTGTGGCGGGGCGCCAGCCGCATCCTGAGCGGCGAAGCGGTCCTGGCTCCGGTCAGTGCGACCATCTTCGGCTTGGTATAAACAGCGATCCCCCGGCCAGCGGGTCACCGCCAGTCGGGGGATTTTTGAAGAAGAAAGGAATCAAATCCTGATAACGCCTTGCGGCGGAGAATGGCTCAGTTGTTGGCCGAACGCTGTGCGGCGGTGTTCGACGCATTCTTTTCGCCCAGCGTCAGCGAGACGGTCTGCATCTGGCCGTCGCGGGCAACGGTGATGGAAAGGGTGTCACCGGCCGTGTGCTGCTGCATCAGGGTGCCAAGGTCGTCTTTCTGGGCGATCTCGGTGCCGTCGATGCTGACGATGCGGTCCCCAACCTTCAGACCGGCCTTGTCGGCCGGGCCGCCCTGCACGACGTCCACGACATAGACGCCGTAGGCGTTGACGTTGAACTGGGCCGCCGTCTGGGCGTCGGTCACGGCGATGTAGGTGATGCCCATATACGGCCGGCCGGAGACGTAGCCGTTCTCCAGCAGGTCCTGCGCCACCTGAATGGCGTCGTTGATGGGGATGGCGAAGCCCAGACCCTCCGCGTCCGAGCTGGAGGACTTGGCGTTGACCAGACCGATCAGCTCACCGTTCATGTTGAACAGACCGCCGCCGGAGTTGCCGGGGCTGACGGAGGCATCCATCTGGATCAGGGACATGGTGTTGGTGGAGCTGGTGCCCTGAATGGTCACGCTGCGGTTCAGTGCGCTGACGATGCCGCTGGTGACGGTGCCGCCCAGCTCACCCAGCGGGTTGCCGACGGCCAGGACGCTGTCGCCGACCGACAGGCTGTCGCTGTCGCCGACGGTGGCGGGGGTCAGGCCGGTGGCGTCGATCTTCAGCACGGCGACATCGCTGGTGTCGTCCTCGCCCACCACGGTGGCGGTGTAGTCGGTATCCCCGATGGTCACGGTGATCTGCGATGCACCGGAGACGACGTGCGCACAGGTGAGGATATAGCCGTCCGAGCTGATGATGACACCGCTGCCTGCGCCGGACTCGACCTGATTCTGGCCGTACCAGGACCACTGCGAGTAGACGACCTGTTCGGTGGTGATGACCACGACGCTGGGGCTGACCATCTCGGAGACCTGCGAAGTAGTCATGCCGCTGGACGAGACGGCGGTGCCGGAGGCCGCGCTGCTGTCGGTGCGCTCCACCTGCTGGATGACGACCTTATTGCCTGCATTGCCGACCCGTGCGCCCACGAAGCCGCCTGCAAAGCCCATGGCCGCGGCCAGCACCAGCGCAACGGCGCCGCGGACGATGCGGCCGCCGCTGCGCTTGCGGCGCTTCTTCGTGCGCTCACGCTTAGCGCGAAGAATTTCGCGATCATGTGCGTTACGGGGAACATACGGGCCGCGCTTGGTGGGCGCACCATAAGCACCAACCGAGCGGTAATTGCTCTTTTGCTGCGAGTGAACAGGGGAAACGTGCGTAGAGGAGCCATAGTTGCTGGCTCTATACGGATTCGTGCTCGAGCCACTAGGGCGATGTGAAGCAT
>ERZ1026890.755-NODE-755-length-15127-cov-160.180268_pt1 | contig 15127 bp, 10 predicted proteins | sample MGYA00380175_ERZ1026890 | MGnify/ENA primary metagenome ERZ1026890 (study PRJEB33269, sample SAMEA4719811) | human gut metagenome | biome: human-associated habitat; feature: organic feature; material: feces | place: Cameroon | collected 2013-10 ...
AATGAGAAAAAGAAAAGTGTTTCGAGAAACTGTGATAACTGTTATTGTGATAGCTTTTTGGTGCAAAGCTATGGTTTGTAATCTCTAAAGCTATGGTTTCTCTTTATCAAAACTATGAGTTAGTATTTTTAACGGAATTCGTATTCTGGGGCTGCTGGAAACCGGGGCATATCACACCCTTTTTTTATTTATTCATTACTGAGACTTGCGAAGTTCAATATATTACTGCTCCCCTTTCGTTTTCTTATCAGCCACATACATTCCTATCAGAATGCAGGCGGCACCCGCCAGGAAATAGGGGGTAATCTGCTCGCCAAGCACCCATGAAGCGAAAATCATCGTCGTTATCGGGTTGAAATACACCCAGTTGGTAGCCTTTACCGTGCCCAGTTTTGAGATGCACCAGTTCCACGTGAGGAAGCAGATCATAGAGGCAAGGCAGCCCAGAAAGAGCAGATTGCCGAATACCTGCGGACGGGTGAATACCTCGAGCGGAGGAAAACCCGGAATGAAGATATAATATGGCAAGATGGTGAGAACACCATAGAAAAACACCTTGCGGGTGATGAATGCAGGACAGTAATCGCCCGTGGTTGACTTCATCAGCAGCGAATAAATCGCCCAGCACATACACGCCGTAAACGCCAATGCATCGCCCACCGGAGAAAGATGAAGCACAAACCTGCCGTTCAACACCACGATGATCATACCCACAAATGCCAGAAGAGAACCCAGCAGCTGGACGATATGAATGCGGTTGGAATCCTTATAGACCAGACGAACCAGCAGGGTGGCAAAGAGCGGACACGAACAGACAATGAGCGAGGTATTGGTGGTGGTGGTAAAGTTCATCGCCTCATTCTCGCTGCAGAAATAGAGCGAACCGCCCGTAATGCCCAGCAGCGCCATCTTAGCCTCATCCTGCCAGGAATCGGCAAAGAGACGGCGATGATTGAACGCCAGCATCAGCACGTAGGCGATGCTGAAACGCAGGGTGAAAATCTGAGCAGGAGAAAGCCCGTTCAGCATCAGCACCTTGGTGGAAACAAAGGTGGTTCCCCAGATTGCCACCGTCAGGAAGGCTACCAGATGGTAGAATATATTGTTATTTTTCGTTTGCATATCTTAATTTTTCCTTTAATGGTGCAAAAGTAAGATTTTTCTGTGGATAAACCAAGACTTCTGCATTTTTTTTGTAACTTTGCAGCATGATTTTCCATCCATTCCATCATACTTCAGAAAATGTTCCTGCAAGGATGAACAATCCTTTGGATTACGAACCGCATCCGCTCTGCATCCAGGCGTGCAGGGAAGTGCAGGAGATGCTTGCCAGACGAGAAGACTGGCAGGAAGAGATTGCGCGCGGCAAAATGTTTGGCGTGCTCATCGTAGAAAATGTAAAAACAGATACCGATGTCCCAAAATGGGGATACCCAGCTGCCGATAGCAAGGCTCCGAAATGGGGATACCTGGCTGCCTACAGCGGACAGATTGGCGGAAGAAGCGACTGGGAGGACTTCGTGCCTGCCGTATTCGACTATCTGCAGCCCGACGGCTACTTCAAGACCCACGAGGCGGAAATCTCACGTATCAACCAGAGCATCAGCCACCTGGAGAAGGATGAAAGGATGAAGGAAGCCAGAACCCTGATCCGGCAATTGCAGGAGGAGCGGAAGCGTACCATCGCCGCCTATCAGGAGAAGATGAAGGAAGCGAAGGCAAAGCGTGACAGCCGCAGAGAGGCTGGAAACCTATCAGAAGCGGAAGAGGCGGAGATGATCAGGGAAAGCCAGTTTATGAAGGCTGAACTGCGCCGACTGAAGAAATCGCTCTCGGAGAAGACTGCCCTGGAAACGGAATTTGAGGATTATCAGGAGAATATACTGAGACTGAAGCAGCTGCGCAAGCAACTCTCTGATGCCCTGCAGCAATGGCTTTTCTCGCAGTTCAGAATGCTGAACCAGGAGGGAGAAAGCAAGGATCTGCTGGAGATTTTCAGAGATGAAGCCCTGAAGGAGTATCCGCAGGCGGCGATAGCTACGAGCAGGATTGCAGCCCTGAAGATGGTGCCGCCTGCCGGAAGTGGCGAGTGCTGCGAACCGAAACTGCTGCAATATGCCTACCAGCATGGTTACAAACCGCTGCAGATGGCTATGTTCTGGTGGGGAGAAAGCCCGAAGGAGGAAATCCGTCACCACCTGCAGTTCTATCCAGCCTGCAACGGCAAGTGTAAGCCGATACTGCATTGGATGCTGCCGCCATCGGTATTCGAAAGCCCTGCATCGGCAGAAAACGGCATCGGCGGACAGAAGGGACCATTCCCTAAGCAGGTAGAGATACTCTATGAGCAGGTGGAAACGCTCTACGAAGACTGCGAGCTGACCGTGATCCACAAACCTGCAGGACTGCTCTCTGTACCGGGAAAGGACGCTGCCCAGCCATCGGTCTATGCGCTGATGCGAAGGAAATATCCCGAGGCTACCGGTCCGCTCATCGTTCACCGGCTGGACATGGCGACCAGCGGACTGATGATCATCGCCAAGACCGAATTTGCCTATCATCGCCTACAGAAGGAGTTTCTGAACCATCGGGTGCAGAAGAAATACATCGCCATCATTTCAGAAAAAGAGATTTCGGGAAAAGATATTTCTGGAAAAGACATTCCGGAAAAGGAGATTCCGCAAAAGGGAATCATCTCCCTTCCGCTGCTGCCCGATTATCTGAACCGCCCTCGCCAGATGGTGAATCACGAGCAGGGCAAGGAGGCCATTACGGAGTATGAAATCCTGGAGCGCATCGACGGCTCCCATCTCCGCATCGCCCTCTATCCCAAGACGGGCAGAACCCACCAGCTGCGTGTGCATTGTGCCCATCAGGAGGGTTTGAATGCTCCCATCCTGGGCGATCCGCTCTACGGCAACGAGAAGGCTGCCCGACTGCATCTACATGCCGAGGAGATTACCTTCGAACATCCCCTGACGGGTAAGAAAATAACGATAAAGAGAAAGGCTGATTTCTAAACGAAACCAGCCTTTTTTCTGTCTATTTTTATTCAAGTTTTTCAAGTTAAGCCCTTCAGACGAAGAACATGATGATAACCTGGGCGATGATGACTCGGATAAACATGCCGAGCGGATAAACGGTAGCATAGCTGATGCTAGGCGTATCGCCATCCAGAGTCTCGTTGGCGTAGGTAAGCGCCATCGGATTCGCCATACTGCCGCAGAGAATGCCACAGATGCTGCCGAAATCGTACTTCTTGGTCTTCAGGATGATGAAGCCCACGATGATAACCGGAACTACCGTGATGAGGAAACCGATGCCTACCCACATCAAACCCTCGGGACGAACCACCGTCTCGAAGAACTGTCCACCAGCCGACAGACCCAGACAGCCCAGATACAGGGCAAGACCCAGCTCGCGGAGCATCAGTCCCGCACTACGCGTCATATAAGAGATGAACTGCACCCTAGGGCCCAGCGCACCAATCAGAATACCCATTACGATAGGACCACCGGCAATACCCAGACGTACGGGAGCCGTCATTCCCGGAATATTCAGCGGAATGGTTCCCACGGCGAGTCCCAGAATGATACCCAGGAAGATGGCGCCCAGGTTAGGCTCGTTGAGCGTCTTCACGGCATTGCCCAGAAACTGCTCCACATGGTCGATGCTCGTAGGGTCGCCCACCACCGTCAGGCGGTCGCCATACTGCAGACGGAGGTCGTCGGTAGCCAGCAGTCGGATATCACCACGCAGCACTCGGCTCACATTCACGCCATAGGTATTGCGCATCTGCAGGCTTCCCAGTCGCTTGCCGTTGAGTCCCGGACGGGTCATCACGATGATTCTGCTCTCCAGTTTGGCATCGATGGCGTTCCAGTCCACCTTATCATTATTCCACTCCTTATCCACCTTCTTTCCGAAGAGAATCTGCATGGCAGATGCCTCATCCTTATTGGTAACCACGAGCACATTATCGTTGGTATGGAGCACGGTATCAGCCTCCGGAACGATGACCTGCTCGCCTCGCCATACACGGGAGATGATGAACTTGCGATGGGTCATCATCGAGATTTCGGCGATGGTACTGCCGTTGAGAGCCGGGTTTACGATGATGTACTGTCCGATGGATGTATGGTCATCCTCATCGGCACGTCGGATCTCCAGGTCCTCAGGCTTTACGAAGAGCTTGCGCAGGAACATCATCGCCAGGATGACGCCCACAACGCCCAGAGGATAGGTTACCGCACAGCCCAGGGCAGCTCCGCCGCTAGGCAATCCCAACTGCTGCAGCGCCTGCTGGGCAGCACCCAGAGCCGGCGTATTGGTAGTGGCGCCGCAGAGAATGCCCACCATATCGGGCAGGCTCACGGGCAGCACCAGGCACAGGGCGAGCGAGAAAACGGTTCCCACGGCGATGACAGCCAGGCTCCAGAGATTGAGCGAGATGCCCTCGTGGCGCATCGAACCGAAGAAGTTGGGACCCACATAGAGACCCAGCACATACACGAACATGGTGAGTCCGAAGCTCTCGGCAAACTCCAGCATGTTCTCGTCGATGGTGAGTCCGAGATGACCCGCCACGATGCCCACAAAGAATACGAAGGCTATGCCGAGGGAGATTCCCTTGACATGAATCTTGCCCAGGGCAAGACCCAAGGTACAAATCAATGAAAGAATGACGATGCCTTGCACCGCCGAATGCACGTTGACTAAATTATCAAACCACATAATATAAGTTTCAATCTATTCTCGTAATAAATGTTCAGTTTACTAAATTCTGCCGCAAAGGTACATTAAAATCAGAACATCACAAAAGAAAAATGCCCTTTTCTTCTAAATATTTGCAACAAAATCTGAATTTAAAGCAAAAAACCAAATCTAACTCGAAGTTTTTTTGTACCTTTGCACCCGTTTAAAATAGAAATAGATGAAAGATATTTGTTGTATAGGGCATGTAACCAAAGACAAGATAGTTACCCCAAACAGAACTGTTTACATGGCTGGCGGAACATCGTTCTACTTCGCCTATGCCATCAATCAACTGCCTAAGGATGTGAGCTTTTCGCTCATCACGGCAATGGATCCTACGGAAACCGAGCCAGTAGATAAGATGCGCCAGGCGGGCATAGAAGTAACCCTCAACCCATCGCGCAATACCGTCTTCTTCGAGAACATCTACGGAGAAAACCAGAACGAGCGCAAGCAGCGTGTACTTGCCAAGGCTGATCCGTTTACCATCAGACAGCTGGAGCACGTGGAGGCGAAGGTCTATCACCTGGGAAGTCTGCTGAGCGATGATTTCTCGCCCGAGGTAGTGGCTTATCTTTCCGGCAAGGGAAGGATTTCCATCGACGTGCAGGGCTATCTGCGTGAGGTGAGAGACGAGAAGGTGTATCCGATAGACTGGAAGGATAAGCTGGAAGTGCTGAAGAACACCTACTATCTGAAGGTGAACGAGACGGAGATGGAGACCATCACGGGGCTGAAGGAGCCACGCGAGGCTGCGAAGCTGATACATTCGTGGGGAGTTACCGAGGTAATCATCACGCTGGGCAGCGAGGGTTCGCTCGTCTATGTGGATGATACCTTCTATGAGATTCCTGCCTATCCGCCTCACGAGGTGGTGGATGCTACCGGATGCGGCGACACCTATTCTGCCGGTTATCTCTACAAGCGACTGCAGGGCGCCACTCCTACCGAGGCTGGCAAGTTTGCGGCTGCCATGTGCACCATCAAGCTGGAGCACAATGGTCCGTTCAACCGCAGCATCCAGGACGTAGAACGCATCATGAAATAAATTTTAGATAATTTATCCTATTATCTTCTTATTTTTGCCTGAATTGGTGTAACTTTGCATCCTATATGGAACAGATTTCACCAATTCAGGCATTATTGCAACAACGCACCCTGCTCCAGCTGGAGTATTACACCGAGAAGGAAGCCTTTCGCAAGCTCACCGAACAGATGGGAATGCAGCGCAAGGTGAAACGAGGTGATGCCTGGTTCCCGCTCCGTGTGGGAAAAAGCTTTTATAATTCGCTGAATCAAACAGCCATTGAGGTCTTCCGTACCTCTGATCAGGATATCGAGCACAACTTTGAGTTCGGTCGCCCCGTCATGTTCTTTATGACCAAGAAGATGGACAAGAATGAGAACCAGGGCAGAAAAGTTCAAAGTATAAAATACTTTTCCTTTACCGGAACCGTGAGCTATGTGGATGGCGACAGAATGGTGATTACCGTGCCCGACTCTGCCCCATTGCTCGATTTGCAGCAATCTACGGAGCCTATCGGCGTACAGCTATCCTTTGATGAAACCAGCTACAAGCTGATGTTTGAAGCCTTGGACCGCGTGATGAAGGCAAAGAACAACCGCCTGGCTTATCTCCGCGATTTATTCTATTCTCATCAGAAGGCAGGCAGATTCTCCTTCGAACCGATGAAGTTCCCTTGGCTCAATCCTACCCAGGAAAGGGCTGTGAATGAGGTGCTTTGGGCAAAGGATGTGGCTATCGTTCACGGACCTCCGGGAACCGGAAAGACCACGACCCTGGTGGAAGCCATCAACGAAACCCTGATGCGAGAGAGTCAGGTGCTGGTGTGCGCACAGAGCAATATGGCGGTGGACTGGATTTCTGAAAAATTGGTGGATAGAGGCATAAATGTGCTCCGTATCGGAAACCCTACCCGTGTGAACGACAAGATGCTGGGCTTCACCTACGAGCGCCGTTTCGAGAGTCATCCCGACTATCCGCAGCTCTGGGCTATCCGCAAGGCAATCAGAGAATTAAGAAAAAACAGGAAGAAAGGCAGCGAGAACTATCATCAGAAGATGGATAGGCTGAAGAGCCGTGCCGCCGAGATAGAAATCCGCATCAATTCTGAACTCTTTGGCGAGGCACGTGTCATCGCCTGCACCCTGGTGGGTTCTGCCCACCGGTTGCTGGAAGGCATGAAGTTCGGCACCCTGTTTATCGACGAGGCAGCCCAGGCTTTGGAAGCCGCCTGCTGGATTCCGATGAAAAGAGCCAGCCGGGTGATTCTGGCGGGCGACCATTGTCAGCTGCCGCCTACCGTAAAGAGTATTGCGGCATTAAGAGCCGGACTGGGCAAGACCCTGATGGAGCGCATCGCCGAAAACAAGCCGGAGGTAGTAACCCTGCTGAAAATCCAATACCGCATGAACGATGAAATCATGCGATTCTCCAGCGACTGGTTCTACGGGGGCAAGGTGGAGAGTGCGCCTCAGATCAAATACCGCAGCGTATTGGATTACGACCATCCGATAACGTGGATTGATACTTCGAACGAGGAGAATCAGATAACCATAGAAGGAGGAGATGCGCCTGAAGATTCTGCATCTGCATCATCTTCTGTATCTGCATCATCTTCTGCATCTGCAACCAATCAGAATTCTGATTTGAACTTCAAGGAGCAGTTTGTGGGTGAGAGTTTCGGGCGTATCAACAAGGCAGAAGCCGAGCTTACCCTGCTTACTCTGGCGGAATACTTCACCAAGATAGGCAAGCAGCGGGTATTGAGCGAGAGCATCGACGTGGGCATCATTTCGCCTTACCGTGCCCAGGTGCAGTATCTGAAGAAGCTCATCAAGAAGTATGAGTTCTTCAAGCCTTACCGCCGTCTGATCAGCGTAAACACGGTGGATGGTTTCCAGGGGCAGGAAAGAGACGTGATCCTCATCTCGCTGGTACGTTCCAACGATGAAGGCCAGATAGGTTTCCTGAAAGACCTCCGCCGCATGAACGTGGCGATGACGAGAGCCCGCATGAAGCTCATCATCCTGGGCAACAAGGACACGATGACGAAGCATCCTTTCTACAAGAAACTGTGGGAATATGTGGAGGCAATCAATAACAACGAATAAAATAAAGACTATTTTATGCTACAACGAGACTACATACAGCGACTGATTCGCGAGTTTATGGCGGCACTCGAAAGAATGCTCGAAAAGAAAGAGGTGGAGGTGAGACGTGAGAAGATCAGGGAGCTCTACAATCAATACGTAGGTCCTTATGCCTTCTACAGCATCGCCACCATCGAGGACGTGATGAAGGCGATGGCAGGAATTGCCGACGAGGAGAAACGACTCTCCAAGATGGACATGCTTGCCGAACTCTACTATCACGAGGCGGATACCGTGGGGCAACCTACAAGAGATGAACTGCTGAACAAGGCGTTCATGCTCTTCGATTATGTGGAAACCCACGGAGATACGTTCTCCATCGAGCGTCGCAATAAAATGGCACAAATCAAACAGAAGATTGGAGATGCGCTCAAATAAAATGAGTGCATTCTCCCCTCTTTCATATTTTTAGGATAACAAAAACTAATCATAAAGTTCAATGTTCAAAGCTCAAAGTTCAAAGTCTACTAATGACATGACAGTAGGCTCGCCCTTGCGAGCCATCATCAAATTTGCGATTCCACTTATCCTGGGTTACATCCTTCAGCAGATGTATCTCATCATCGATGCCGCCATCGTGGGAAGATGGATTGGCGTGGGAGCACTTGCAGCAGTAGGCGCATCCAGCTCCATCATGTTCCTCATCATGGGCTTCTGCAACGGCTCCTGTGCCGGTTTTGCCATCCCTATCGCCCAGGCTTTCGGTGCCAAGGATTACGCCAAGATGCGGGCTTACGTAAGCAACAGCATCCGTATCGCCGTGGTGTTTGCCGTGGTCATCACCTTTCTTTCCTGCATCTTCTGCGGAAAGATTCTGCACCTGGTGAATACGCCGAAGGAGGTGTTCGATGATGCCTACATCTTCCTGATGCTGCAGTTTGCGGCGATTCCTTTCACCATAGGCTACAACCTGCTCTCAGGTCAGATCCGTGCCCTGGGCAACTCGAAGCAGCCTTTCTATTTCCTCATCACAGCTTCCGTTATCAACATTATTCTAGATGGCATTCTGATTCTCGGTATGGGGTTAGGTGTAGAGGGAGCAGGTATTGCCACTTGGCTTTCACAGGGAATTTCCGTGCTGCTCTGTATCTGGTTTATCAAGAAGAAGATGCAGATTCTGATTCCGAAGGGTGAGGAGAGGAAATTCGATAACAAGAAGATAAGCATTCTGCTGAACAACGGCGTTCCGATGGGTCTGCAGTTCTCGATTACTGCCATCGGCCTCATCATGCTGCAGAGTGCCAACAACGCTCTGGGAACGGTTTATGTGGCGGCATTCACAGCCTCTATGCGCATCAAATATCTCTTTACCTGCGTTTTCGAGAACATCGGAGTGGCGATGGCTACCTATTGCGGTCAGAACCTGGGAGCCAGGAAGCTGGATAGAATCGGTCAGGGCGTAAGGGCTTCCATCAGGATGATGCTGGTTTATTTCGTCTTCACCTTCCTGCTCATCTATCCGTTTGCCGACGAGATGATGATGCTCTTCGTGGATAAGGGCGAGGCAGAGGTGGTAACTTATGCTGCCCAGTTTATGCGCATAGCCAACTATTTCTATCCTTGTCTGGGCTTGCTCACCATCCTGCGCTACAGCATCCAGGGCTTGGGTTACAGCAACCTCTCGATGCTGAGTGGCGTAATGGAAATGATAGCGAGATGCGGTGTGAGTCTCTGGCTGGTACCTGCCCTGGCGTGGACGGGAGTCTGCTTCGGCGACCCTGTGGCGTGGGTCATGGCAGATCTCTTCCTCATCCCCGCCTTCCTGTGGCTTTACAAGCATCTGAAGAAGGAGCAAGTCCGCTAGAGTAAGAGAAAAAGCAAGCCCGCTAGGCGTTCCTCCGGATTTGCAATCCGGAGTCAAAAAAGGTTCGACCTACTTCTTGCGGATTTGCAATCCGCACAACCAAGCTCTCATTTATTTAAAAATTTGCATAAAAAAATATTCTGCTAAGGGTTAGGAAAATGAAAATTCGATTGTAATATAGGCAAAAGAAAAGAAATAAAGTAATGCAAATAAACAAAGAAACGATAGAACAGCTCTTCCGGCAGCATTATCTGAGGATGTACCAATTGGCCAGGGTACTTCTGAAGGATGATGCAGCCAGCAAGGATGTGGTGAGCGAAGTCTTTGCCGATGTGCTCGACGGAAAGACTCAACTGGGTCTTGATAACGAGACAATAGCCAGCGAACCGCCCCTGCCTTCCGCCAACGCCGGGAGCTATCTTCTGGTGTGTGTGCGCCATAAATGCCTCAACCTGTTGAGCCGACAGAAGATGAAAGACCGGGTTCATCATCTCCTGAAAGCCGATACTTCGCCTTCGATAGCTCCCCTGGAAGCGACGATTGCCGAAATAGACAGGGAGACCGAAAAGTACGAGGCAATTCTGGCTTATATGAATGCTGAGCTCACGCCACAAACCCGCAAGGTACTCGATCTCCGTTTTCGGCAGAAACTGAAATATCGGGAGATTGCTACGGAATTGGGCATCAGCGAAGTGGCAGTTTATAAGCATCTGGCGCAAGGCATCAGAAAATTAAAGCAAAAGTTTAACCCTTAGCAGATTTATTATGGACAAGTTTGAAAAAATACTGGATATCATCGACCATCAGGAGAAGTATTCTGATGAGGAGATTCGTGAAATATTGCAGGATGAGGAATGCCGAAAACTCTATCAGACGATGGTGGAAGTGGATTCTGCACTTGAAAACCCCTCTCCTATTATTAATATAGATGAGGAATGGGAGAAATTCAGCCAGGAGCATCAACTTCAGGAAGAAGCAACTCATCCTATAACTTCCTGGCGTAAACTGGCAGCATCCATCGCCGGCTTTGTCTTGATTTCGGGTATTGCCTTTGCCGCAATCCATACTTACATCAAGCGCAGCCAGGAACCAACCCAGGTAACCGCAGACACTCATCCGGAAGCCATAAAATCAGATTCCGCAAAGCAGGTAGCAGCAAAGGATTCCCTGACTCATCCGAAACCAGAAAAGCCAGCCATTCACAAGACTTTCGAGAATGTGGCTTTCGAGCAGATGATTTCAGAGATTGCTTCTTATTATGATTTACAAGTGAAGTTTGAGAATAACGAGGACAAGACCCTCCGCCTCTATTACGAATGGAACAGTCATTCGAGCATCGAGAACATCGTAAAAGAACTGAACCAATTCGAGAATGTAAACATCGAATTGCAACAAAACGAGCTGATTGTAAAATAACAAATAAAAAGCAACATCATTATGAGAAGATTTTCAGCCATCATATTCCTGCTGTGCACGTTCGCCCTGGCGATGAGCGCACAGCACATCCAGCGCAACTATCACGACCGCAGCATGTCGGACGTCCTCATCGACCTCGACAAGGCTTCCAAGCGCTACAAAATCAGTTTCATCTACAACGAACTGGAGGATTTCACAGTTACCCAGAACGTGAAGACAGCCAATATTCCCGATGCTATCCGCAAGGTAATCGGTTTCTATCCGATGCAGATGACCGTGGGCGACAGCCTCATCACGGTAGAATGCATACGCAAGAGCGAGCGCAAGCTGATAGGCAGACTGATAGACAATCACAATCTTCCTGTAGAATTCGCCAATATCCAGCTGCTCAACCCGAAGGATTCCTCCTTTCTCTGTGGAGGCGTGAGCAACGCCAATGGCGATTTCGTCATCCCCTGCCAGCAGAAGCAGGCCCTCATGAAGGTTTCCTTCGTAGGCTATAAGACGATTTGCAAACTGGTACCTATTGCCCGCATCGGAAATGTGAGGATGCAGGCAAATGCCTATCAACTGGGCAAGGTAGAAGTAAAGGGCAAGCTGCGTATCAACCACGGCGACCATGCCTCTTATACATTCTCTGACGAACAGATCAAGAACTCACGCCATTCACAAGATCTCCTGGGAACACTCCCGGGAATCTATACCGATCCGATGACCGGCAAGACATCCAGCATGACCGGCAAATCCATCAAGATTCTCATCAACAACGTGCCGATGACGAGTGAGAACGACCTGAAGGCTATTGCCGCCAACAAAATAAAGAAGGTGGAATACTACGAAGATCCTCCTATCAGATACGGCGATGTGGGCATCTTGATGAACATCATTACCAAGCCGCTTGATACGGGTTATACTACCGGTTTTGACGTGTCTAGTGCCTTGACTACAGGGTTTAGCGATGACAATGTGTATTTCAAGTACAACAAGGGCAATCATCAGTTTTCCTTCGATTACAGCATCAACGTGAGAAACTATCGTGACTGGATAGAAGACAACCAGTATTCCTTTACGCTTGACGACCAGCAGGCTGTCTATGATTACCATCTGCACAAACGTTTTGGCTATACCGACAACAAGTTCAACCTGAAGTATGCTTACAGCAAGCCAGATGACGTAACCTTCCAGGTCACCTTTTCGCCAGAATTGTCACATAAGTTCAACCGGGGAAATAGCGAGGTTGCAACGCAAGGAAACGAGGCTTGGAAGGATGGTTTCGGAAACACGAAGGATATTGTAGATTACGTGAAACCAGCAGTAGATCTCTATCTCAGCAAGCAGTTTTCCCATAAGCAGACACTCGATGTGGACGTGCTCGGCTCTTACTTCAACACCAGGCAGCAGATGCTCAACCGACAATGGACTTCCGACAAGGATAGCATCTTGACCGATGACGACATGCACTCCAGGAGCCACATCTATTCCCTGATAGGAGAAGCAGATTATACCAAAGAATGGGAGCAGGGAGAGCTGTCGGCAGGAGTATATACCTGGAACAAGTGGAGCGACTATAATGTGCGCAATATCCTTTCCGGCTATGAGCCATCCAAGTATTCTTCATGCATCAAGATCAATACGGTTTATGCCCAATACCAGAACCATATCGGCAAGTTTACCTATCGTATAGGCGTAAAGAGCACGTGGAGAACCCAGAGCTATCAGGATCTCACCTATAACAACAACTATATTCTTCCGTTGCTGTATTTATCTTATAAGCTGAAGAACGGTTCGTTGCAGCTGCTATCGTCCAGCGGCACCAATTACCCCGCCATCTCAACATTGAGCGAGAACATGACGATTGTCATCCCCTGCCTGATGAAGCAGGGCAACCCGAATGTAAAGGCTACGATGGAATGGGGACCGATATTCAGATACACCTATAATGATGCGATGCTCTACCTGCAAGTAGCACTTTATGGAATCTATAATGACAAGGTAATTACACCTTATTATTATTGGACCACGGTGAACGACAGGCGCAGCATAGTTTCTACCTATGAAAACGGCAGTTTCTATTGGCGTTATGGCACAGGCTATTATCTTCAGTTCAAGCCGTTCAAGAACGAGGTTTTGAAACTGATGGTGGGTGGAGGTTTTGAGCGAGAGGTAATCAGCAATTCCTATGGTCGCCATTGCTACTGGTGGAGTCCATTCAAATATGGCATCAACTTCCGGAAGGGAAACTGGGGAGCATCTTACCAGGGAAATATTCCTTCGAAGATGGCTGTCTTGGACTATCGCAAGGCGGATGAGCCTAAGAGTGAATTCTCTGCTTTTTATCAGAAGGGAGCCTGGCGTTTCTCGCTCTATGGCATGTGGATGTTTGCTCCTGCCAAGTACGAGAGCCGGTCGTTCGACAATCCGATTATGAACCAGACGGAACAGCACATCATCAAGGATAATCGCCGCATGCTGATGCTGGGTGTCAGCTACAACTTCTTCTCCGGAAAGAAGAAGAACATCCGAAAGAACATTAACAACTACGATTCAGATGCTGGCGCATTCAAGTAATTCCTGTATTACATTTTATCGTCTAAGACGATGAAAACGACGACTTGTAGTTATAAAAAATATTCTGCTAAGGGTTAGGAAAATGAAAATTCGATTGTAATATAGGCAAAAGAAAAGAAATAAAGTAATGCAAATAAACAAAGAAACGATAGAACAGCTCTTCCGGCAGCATTATCTGAGGATGTACCAATTGGCCAGGGTACTTCTGAAGGATGATGCAGCCAGCAAGGATGTGGTGAGCGAAGTCTTTGCCGATGTGCTCGACGGAAAGACTCAACTGGGTCTTGATAACGAGACAATAGCCAGCGAACCGCCCCTGCCTTCCGCCAACGCCGGGAGCTATCTTCTGGTGTGTGTGCGCCATAAATGCCTCAACCTGTTGAGCCGACAGAAGATGAAAGACCGGGTTCATCATCTCCTGAAAGCCGATACTTCGCCTTCGATAGCTCCCCTGGAAGCGACGATTGCCGAAATAGACAGGGAGACCGAAAAGTACGAGGCAATTCTGGCTTATATGAATGCTGAGCTCACGCCACAAACCCGCAAGGTACTCGATCTCCGTTTTCGGCAGAAACTGAAATATCGGGAGATTGCTACGGAATTGGGCATCAGCGAAGTGGCAGTTTATAAGCATCTGGCGCAAGGCATCAGAAAATTAAAGCAAAAGTTTAACCCTTAGCAGATTTATTATGGACAAGTTTGAAAAAATACTGGATATCATCGACCATCAGGAGAAGTATTCTGATGAGGAGATTCGTGAAATATTGCAGGATGAGGAATGCCGAAAACTCTATCAGACGATGGTGGAAGTGGATTCTGCACTTGAAAACCCCTCTCCTATTATTAATATAGATGAGGAATGGGAGAAATTCAGCCAGGAGCATCAACTTCAGGAAGAAGCAACTCATCCTATAACTTCCTGGCGTAAACTGGCAGCATCCATCGCCGGCTTTGTCTTGATTTCGGGTATTGCCTTTGCCGCAATCCATACTTACATCAAGCGCAGCCAGGAACCAACCCAGGTAACCGCAGACACTCATCCGGAAGCCATAAAATCAGATTCCGCAAAGCAGGTAGCAGCAAAGGATTCCCTGACTCATCCGAAACCAGAAAAGCCAGCCATTCACAAGACTTTCGAGAATGTGGCTTTCGAGCAGATGATTTCAGAGATTGCTTCTTATTATGATTTACAAGTGAAGTTTGAGAATAACGAGGACAAGACCCTCCGCCTCTATTACGAATGGAACAGTCATTCGAGCATCGAGAACATCGTAAAAGAACTGAACCAATTCGAGAATGTAAACATCGAATTGCAACAAAACGAGCTGATTGTAAAATAACAAATAAAAAGCAACATCATTATGAGAAGATTTTCAGCCATCATATTCCTGCTGTGCACGTTCGCCCTGG
>ERZ1026890.756-NODE-756-length-15119-cov-42.501925_pt1 | contig 15119 bp, 10 predicted proteins | sample MGYA00380175_ERZ1026890 | MGnify/ENA primary metagenome ERZ1026890 (study PRJEB33269, sample SAMEA4719811) | human gut metagenome | biome: human-associated habitat; feature: organic feature; material: feces | place: Cameroon | collected 2013-10 ...
AAAGACTGGTTCCAGATGGCGACCCAAGATACCTGCACCAGGATGAAGGACCTACAGATATGTCGGCGCATGCCAAATCGAGCATGGTGGGCGTATCGCTCACCATTCCTATTACCAACGGCAGACTGAACCTCGGTACCTGGCAGGGAATCTACCTTTGTGAATTCAGAGAGGGAGGCGGAAGCCGGCACCTTATCGCAACGATTATCGGGGAATAAATAACAGAGCTTTCGCATGTGGGGAAGTTAAGGGAAGTTAGGGAAGTTAGAGGGAAGTTAAGGGACAAATGTCCTAAGTTTAAGCTAGAAGACTATTGTCTCTTAACTTCCCGAACGACCGTAGGGAGTGATAACTTCTTTAACTCCTTTAACTTCTGAACTTGCGAAACTTGAATATTTTACTGAGACCACTTTCAGATTCCAAGAATCCTTAATGACCTTAATGACCAATGACCTTAATGACCACTTTCATCTTCTATTTCTTCTTCCATCTCCAGTTCTTCTTTCTTTCCGAAGTTAGGATCTATCTTCAGGAAGGCGGTAACCAGGAAGGTGATGATGCAGCAGCCCATGACGATGATGAAGAACATGCGGTAACCCACCATATCCTTCAGATATCCCGAAACCATGCCCGGCAGCATCAATCCGAGATAGGAGATGCCCGTACAGATGGAATAATGAGAGGTCTTGAACTTGCCCTGACTGTAGAACAGCATGTAGAGAGTAAGAACCGTGAAGCCCAAACCGTAACCCAACTGCTCTATGAAAAGACAGCTGGAAACCACGATGAGGTTGCTGTTGAGCGAATAGCTCAGATAGATGTAAACCACATCGGGCAAGGTAATGGCGCAAACCAGCGGCCAGAGCCATTTCTTCATTCCGTCTCTACTCACCAGGATGCCACCGAGGATGCCACCCAGCAACAGTCCGATGAGACCCACCGTTCCGTTGGCAAAGCCATATTCCTGAGGCGACAAGCCCAGTCCGCCCTGCGAATTAGGACGGAGAATGAAGGTCTTGGTCATGGTGTTCAGAAGCGCCTCTGGGAATCGGTAGAAAAGGAGGAAGAGCATCACACAGATGGTTTCTCCAACCCCGAACTTCACGAAGAAGGTGCGGAACATGTTCTTCAGTTCATGAGCCACTTCGCCCACCGTTCTGTCGGTCTGCACATCCTCCTTCGGGCGCGGCATGAAGCGGCTGTGGTAGAGCCACAAACCGATGAAGATGCCTGCCAGTCCGTAGAAGATAAGCGCCCACGAGAAACGTATCTGGTTGCGGAAGAGAACCTGAAGCACACCTGCCAGCATCACCAGAAAACCATTTACAAAGATGATGGCGAGGCGGTAGAAGGTGTTTCGCAAGCCCACAAACTTGGTCTGTGTATGCTCATCCAGTTCAATCATGTAGAAACCATCTGCCGAAATGTCGTGGGTGGCACTACAGAAGGCGATAAGGAAGAAGAAGCACATCGTGGCCTGGAACCAGAAGGCGGTAGGCAGCGAGAAGGCGATGCCGGCAAGGGCGGCTCCGATGAGAGCCTGCATGGTGAGCACCCACCAGCGCTTGGTCTTCAGCAAATCTATGAACGGGCTCCACAAGGGCTTGATGACCCAGGGCAGGGCGAGCCATCCGGTATAGAGACCCACCTCGGCATCGGTCAACCCCAACTGCATGTACATCACCACAGAGAGGGCGGTTACGATGACGTTGGGGAGTCCTTCGGCAAAATATAGGGTCGGAATCCATGCCCATGGACTCCGACTGTTTTTCTTTGTTACCATTTTTACATCACTATTTATAAAGTTTCTTGATTTCAGCACCCTGATAGTAGTGCAGCAGGATGGCATCATAATGATAACCCTGCTCGCCCATCACGGCAGCACCAATCTGGCAGAGGCCTACTCCGTGCCCCCAACCGGCTCCGATGAGTTCGAAACGCTGAGGCACTCCCTGTTCATCCTTATCATACTTATCCACCACGAAGGCTGAACTCAGCAAATGACTGTCGCTCAGCGTACGGCGGATTTCGAGTTCCTTACCGATGGTAAAGGTCTTCTCGGTACCGATAATCTGGAGTTTGCTGATTCTTCCACTCTTTCCGCGCTCCACGGCCTTCATGTCCAGGATGGCACCCAGGTTCATCTTCAGCTTGTCGGCGATGAGCTGCTGCAGTTTCTCCTGGCTGAGCGTTTCCTTCCAGCGGTAGAAGTTGACGGTTTCCTGATCATAGTCGTTGAGCACCTCGGAGAGAATTTTCTTATCCTGCGTGTTGCAGAAAGCAGGCGGATTGAAGCGGATCCATTTCTCAGCCTCCTCCTCATTGGTCAGATTTGGCAGTGTATGTTCCACGCCCAGGGCAATGTCGCGAACCGCCGTGAGATAAGTCTTCGGCGTGTCCTCCCAGCAATACTGGAATTCCTCGGTTATTCCGCCGCAGCATTTCGAGAATCTTGCGTCGCAGATTTCTTCGCCGTCCATCAGAATCTGTCCCTTGGTCTGGCGGATAGCTTCGGCTACATGAGGCGAAGTTTCTTTGGTGATACCCTGGTAGCGCTGGCAGTGGTCGTCGGCACAGACATCAAAGAGGGTATGGTCTTCGCGGTCGTACCAGCGGATGAGTGTATCTTCCTTCCTGGTGAAGGAGAAGAAGTTGTTGCCGCTCTCAGCCACCTCTCTGCGCTTCTGCATCTGTGCCAGAAGCCATGAACGGGAGATGACGGCGTGCGCCTTCAGGAGTTCGAGACTCGAAGTGGCACTCATCTCACTGCTGATGACACTCTCCAGATATTTTTCTACAGGCAACTCATTGATTGCCACAATCTTATCCGATTCTACCACAAAGCGGAGCGTGCCCAGGAAGGTTTGGGTTTCCTTGCGCTCCCAGTGGAAGTTGACACCGATGGTTACGTCGCTCAGCGAGAACGAGGCGTCGGCACTCTGCGGATGGAAGGTGAGCTTGCTGTACTGGTTACCGTTCCAGAGCACACCGCCCTCTGAGAATTCTACCACCTGTTCGCCCAGCACCTTTTCGCCCTTGGCAAGATAAGGTTTATTGAGCGAGAAATGAATCTTCTGCGCACTCACGATGCCCACCGTTACGTCGGGCTGCTTACCATTATTATATAAGGTGGAAGAGGCTTCGGCTGCATCCTCGGCATCCTTAGATGCCTTCAGTTTGGCTATGATGACGTTCATCTTGTCTTCCGAAACGCCACACTCCTGCAGCAGCGAGAGAGCCTTCTCCTCGGTCAGCTTGCGGAAATCTTCCTCACGAGGGGTGATGATGAGTCCGCTCATGTCCAGGGCTCCCGGCGAAACTACAAACTGGGCGCAGCCTTCGGCAAAATAGGCTTCCGGACGGTGCTTTTCTCTCGGAATGACCACGCTGATGAATTCCTCGCCCTTGCGCCAGGAGATGATGTTCATCATCGGTTCGGTTTCGTCGCCACGCTGAGGCATTGCCTTGTAGAGACGGTGGAAGAGGGCTTCATCGCTCTCGGCACTCTTCGAGATGATGACGAAGGCGGGAACGAGGAAGTCACGAACCACTGCGATTTTCTCCTCATCATTGAGAGAGATGACGTCGGTCAGGTTGCGGGAGAGGCGCTGCCAGTTGGTCTGAAGAGGAAGGATGCCGTTGGTTCCTGCCTGGAAATGAAGATGGTCTGGAGCCGAAGCACCACACTTCGGACCGTTGTAGAACACCATCAGGTCGCTGTGCAGACTGATGAAGCGGTGCATCTCGCCGTAGTTCTTGTAGATGAGCTGAGGCTGGTGCTTGCGTGCCGGAATGGTGAAGTGGACAGGGAGAATCGGGAACGGATTCACCAGGAGATGGAATTTCTCGTCTATCTGCTTCGACATCTGCTCCTTAGGACGGTTCTTGTCGCAAAGGAAGCAAGGGCGCTCGCCCAGGGTTTTCTTATCTATCTTGGCGCCCGTACTTACGATGCGGGCTGGGTTCCACTGCAGTTTCAGCTGGTCGGAGAGTTGGCGGGTTTCTACGTGCTTGAGGTCGCGGAAGCGGTGGCGGGCATCTGCCCACACCTCCAGCTGGCGGTTGAAGAAACGTGAGATGCTGCTGTCTTCCATGATGTCGGCCTTGCCCAGCAGCATGTGCTGGCGTGCCTTCAGTTCCATGGTGCGCAGACGGTCCTTATACAGGTTGTTGGCGTTCACCTTCTCCACACTGAGGGCTGCATCACTGTTGCCTCCCCAGCGGCGGCAGAGGTAGAGTTCGTCGTAGATTCTGCCGATGCGGTAACGGCGCGAGAATGCCAGTCCCAGCGCATAATCCTCACCATACGAGGTGTTAGGAAACTGGATCTGTCTGACCAGCGGAGTAAAGAAGGCGCGCGGAGCACCCAATCCGTTGATACGCAGCGCATTGTTGCATCCGTTTTCTTCGGTCCATTCCTTGTGGTCTATCAGTCCCGGTGGCAGGGTGTTGAGGTTGAAGTCGCACATGCGGTACGAGCCGATAATCATGGCAGCCTTCTGCTTGTAGAAAGCATCTACTATCTTCTGGAGTGTCTTTGGCGAAGAATAGAGGTCGTCGCTGTCAAGCTGGACGGCAAACTTTCCGCAGAATCTGCTGTGGATGGCTTCGTTCCAGCATCCGCCTATTCCAAGGTCGGTTCTCTCCGGAACAATCTGTATCAGGTTGTCAGCTTTAAGTTCATCCAGTATTTCGCCGGTGCGGTCGGTAGAATGGTTGTTCACCACAATGACGTTGAACTTGAAGTTTGCTTTCTGTTCCAGGGCACTCTTCACGGCATCAGCCACGGTCTTTTCGCGGTTGAAGACGGGGATGATGACAGATGCCTCGTATTCAAACTCCTGCTCACCGAAGTCGGGCTGGCGGTAGAAGGTGGTGTCTATCAGGGCGCCCACCTTGCCCAGGTGCTGGGTGCATGCCTTTTCCATCTCTATCTGCACCTCGCGGTTGCGCGGGTTCACATAGTCAAACTGCTTCTCGCCGCTCTTACGGGTGTCGAGTTCGGCTTCTGAATAGAGGAATTCGTTGAGATGGAAGATTTCGCCCACGCGGCTCAGATAGAGACGGAGGTCGTAGAGGGCGGCAAACTGATACTCCTCACGGTCGGACTGGGCGATGTAGTCGGCCAGCGCCTGTGCCTTGATGCACCAGAGGCTTCCGAAGTCGAAGTCATCTCGCAAAGAACCTGACTGGTAGTCAATTACCGGATGTTTCTCCATCTTGCCTTCCACCATCTTGTAGTGGTCGGCGTAAACCATGACGGCATCCGTATCATCAGCCACTCTGAGGAATCGCTCCAGCGTGTTGTTTCCCCATCCAATGGTGGTGTGGCGGGTACAGATCATCACGTAGTCGGCATCCGTATTTTCAGCGATGCTGGCAATGGTGTTACTGCTTTCCAGGCGGTCGATGATGACAAACGTGCATCCTTCGGGCACCTGATGATGAGCGGCAAAATCAGCACTCACCAGGAAGTGGATATGCTGTACAGTCTTGTACTCATGAAGCACCGACAAGGCATTCTGCGCATCGCCGATGTATTCGCAAGGCAAGAAAAGGTCTATTTTTTCTCTCATTTTCTTACGTTATTTTTGTTCATTTCAGCCCTTTTCGGGGGGCTAAATCTGTGTTTTTTATCTTTATTTTATCTTATTATATTAAAATATGTGGCAAAGATACTAATTTTTCGCCAAAAAACACTATCTTTGCAGTATGAATAATGAAAAAAAATATCTTTTGGGCCTTACACTTGCCGAATTGAAGCAGGTGGCTAAGGATCTCGGCATGCCTGCCTTCACCGGCGGACAGATGGCAAAGTGGCTCTATGAGCAGCATGTGAAGAGCATTGATGAGATGACCAACATCTCGAAGGCGAACCGTGCCAAACTCGCTGCCGAATACGAAATAGGATGCTTCGGATATTCCGATGCACAACATTCGGTGGATGGTACCATCAAGTACCTCTTCCCTACCCGCAGCGGCAAATTTGTCGAGACGGTTTACATCCCGGATAAGGACCGCGCCACGCTGTGCGTTTCTTCGCAGGTGGGATGCAAGATGAACTGCCTGTTCTGCCAGACCGGCAAGCAGGGGTTTGAAGGCAGTTTGCCTGCCGGCGACATTCTGAACCAGATTTACTCGCTGCCGGAGGTTGACAAGCTTACCAACATCGTGTTCATGGGTCAGGGCGAGCCGATGGATAATCTCGACAATGTGCTGCGCGCCACGGAGATTCTCACCGCCGACTACGGCTGGGCATGGAGCCCGAAGCGTATCACGGTAAGTTCGGTGGGCGTGAAGAACAAGCTGAAGCGGTTCCTGGAAGAGAGCGACTGCCATGTGGCCATCAGCATGCACGACCCTATCCCTTCTGAGCGCGCCGAACTGATGCCTGCCGAAAGGGGCATGGGCATTGAGCAGGTGGTAGAACTGCTGAGGAATTATGATTTCTCTCATCAGCGCCGCCTGAGTTTCGAGTACATCGTCTTTAAGGGCGTAAACGACAGTATGCAGCATGCCAAGGCCATCATCAAGCTGGTGAAGGGACTTGACTGCCGCTTCAACCTGATCCGTTTCCATCAGATTCCAGACATCCCTCTGCAGGGTGTGGATGATGAGAAGATGGAGCAGTTCCGTGATTACCTTACCCAGCATGGCGTCTTCACCACCATCCGTGCCAGCCGCGGCCAGGACATCTACGCCGCCTGCGGTCTGCTCAGCACCTCGAAGAAAATCGGAGAAATCCGTGAACACGAGGATGAAGAGAAGATGAAGAAGTAAGGAAAGGAGGGAAATTATGGATTTATTTACATTTACAATGACGATAAGTCTCATCATTGCTCTCAGCTTTTTGGCTTGGCTTTATACAAAACCAGGAAAGAAATGGTTAGAGAATCTTTAAAGACTCTTCTTGCTGGCTGCCTTCTGCTACTCTTCCTGGCAAGCTGCAGCACAGGAGGGCGAAATGGGAAACTGCCCAAAAGCACGGGAATGCCTTACGAGGTGGTGCTTGAGGGAGATACCGACAGCATCGTAACCAAGATGCTGACGGAGGATGTGACAGGACTGCCCCAACCCGAACCACTCTGCCGACTGATTCAGGTAAAGAAGGGAAAGACCCGGGGAAACTATCTGCTCGTAAGAACCCGAATCGTCGTGAATATCGGAGAGCGGGATTTCGGAGAACAGAATATCGGAGAGCGGGATTTCTCCGTCACACTTCGCCACGACGAAAATGCAGCGCCACAGAACATCATTCGCATAACCGCCCGATCGGCACAGCAGTTGCGGGAAAGGCTCAATGGCGAGAAACTCCGCCACATCGTGGATGAAGTGGAACTGAAACATCTGGCAGATATCATCTCCGGCAACCCCAGCAAACAAAACAGGGAGATGCAGGACGAAATCAAAAAGATGTTCGGAATCGACATGAAGATTCCTGCAGCGATGAACGCCAGCAAAAAGGCGAAAGACTTCATCTGGATCTCGAACAACGCCAGTTCGGGCATGCAGAACCTGCTCGTGTTTAAAGTGAAGAGTGAAGAACGAAGAGCAGGAAAAGGGAAAGTGAAGAGTGAAGAACGAAGAATGAAGAATTCAAATGCTTTTCATGTTAATGATAAGGCGCAGATTGACAGCATTCTCCGAACCAATATGCCGGGTGAAACCGACAGCATGTATATGGTGATTCCTCATCTTTCAGAAAGAGGACTCTGGGAGATGAAAGGGGATGCCATGGGAGGCCCTTATGTGATGCGTCGCATTCATAATAACCTCTACATCATCGCCTTTGTCTATGCACCCGAAATGAAAAAGAAAATATTAATCAAGCAGCTCGAAGCTGCGATTTCTACTATAAAATAAGAACAATAAATGGACAGCAAAAAGATTAGAGTGGCCATCACTCACGGAGATACCAACGGTATCGGATACGAACTCATTTTTAAGGCATTCAGTGAGCCAGAGATGTTGGAGTATTGTACCCCTATCATCTACGGTTCGCCTAAAGTGGCAGCTTATTACCGTAAGGCGATGAATCTGCCTGCCCAGTTCTCCATCATCCAGAAAGCAGAAGATGCGGAAGACGGAAGAATCAACCTCCTGCCGGCTGTAGACGAGGAGGTGAAGGTTGACATGGGCATGCCTACCCAGGAATCGGGAGCAGCAGCCCTCAAGGCTCTTGACCGCGCCATGACCGACTACCGCGACGAGCTCTTCGACGTGCTCGTTACCGCACCGGTCAGCCCACTGAACGCCCAGATTGAGGGCTTCCAGTTCAAGGGTCACAAGGAATACATTGAAACCTGCCTGGGCGAAGGAGCCAAGGGCCTTTCCATCCTCTGCGGCGGCGACCTCCGCATCGCCTCTGTAACCGGAAAAACTCCGCTCAAGGACGTGCCGGCAGCCATCACCCAGGAACTCATCATCGAGAAGGTGAAGCAGATGCACACATCCCTGAAGCGCGACTTCATGATTACCAACCCGCGCATCGCCGTGCTCGCCCTGAACCCTAGCAACAACGGCGAGGAGAGCTGCGGAACTGAGGAAGCTGAAATCATCATCCCAGCCATTGACCAGCTTGCCGAGCAGAAAATACAGGCCTTCGGTCCTTACCCAGCCGACGAGTTCTTCGGCAACGGATATTTCGTAGAGTTCGACGGCATCATGGCCATGTATCATGATCAGGCCACTACCCCGTTCCATTCGCTCTACACCGAGGATGGCGTGCTCTTTACAGCCGGTATGCCACTCGTGCACACCGCCGCCGACACCACTCCTTGCTACAGCATCACGGGCTGCAACGAGGCCGACGCAACCTCCTTCCGCCACGCCATCTGCCTGGCGCTGGATGCCTTCTGCAACCGCGAAGACTATGATGAGGCTTACGAGAATCCACTGCCTAAACTCTACCACGAGAAGCGTGACGAGAGCGAGAAGGTAAGATTCTCCATCCCTAAGAAAAAGGATAAATAGAAAGGCATCTTATCCTGGAAAGCGAAAGACGCCTTATCCCCCGAGAAAAGTGGGATAAAGAAAGATTCGGGAGGGCAGATGAGCCCCAAAACAGCAAATCTGCCCTGTAATCAGACCTCCCGAACGTTAAAATAAAGAAAAAATGCTGATAATTCAGAAAAAATGAGTAATTTTGGCAGCTAAATGGATACTTCCGAACTACAAAAGATAAAACAACGCTACAATATCGTCGGTAACAGCGACGGATTGAACCATGCGCTCGACGTTGCCCTACAGGTAGCGCCGACCGATCTTTCCGTGCTCATCATCGGCGAGAGCGGTGTGGGTAAGGAAATCATTCCAAGGGTGATTCACGACAATTCGCCACGCCGCAGAGAGAAATATTTCGCCATCAACTGTGGAAGCATTCCGGAGGGAACCATTGACAGCGAACTCTTCGGACACGAGAAGGGATCCTTCACCGGAGCCATTGGCGAAAGCGAGGGATACTTCGGCATTGCCAACAAGGGCACCATCTTCCTCGACGAGGTGGGCGAACTCCCGATACAGACGCAGGCAAGACTGCTGCGCGTGCTCGAAACGGGAGAATACATCCGCGTGGGTGGAACAGAGATCAAGAAAACGGATGTCCGCATCGTGGCAGCCACCAACGTAAACATGCGTAAAGCAATGAGCGAAGGTAAGTTCCGCGAGGACCTCTACTACCGCTTAAACAACATCTGTATACAGATGCCTGCATTACGTGAGCGTGGCAATGACATTCTCCTGCTTTTCCGCCTCTTCGCCATGCAGATGGCAGAAAGATACCGTCTACCTAAAATCACGCTTACCGACGAGGCAAAGGAGATTATGCTGAAATACAAGTGGCCGGGAAATGTGAGACAGCTCAAGAACATCACAGAACAGATGTCGGTGCTGAGCCGCGAAAGAGTAATTGATGCGCAGACCATCACCCAGTTTATTCCGAGAGATGAGGAGTCTACACAGCTCGCCACCATACAGAAAGACGGCAACGGCGACCACAGCTACGCCAGCGAGCGCGAACTGCTCTACAAGATTCTCTACGAACTGAGGGGCAACGTGAGTGACCTGAGACGAGAGATGAACAGCCTGCGCAAGCAGCTCGACGAGGCACGCCAGCTGGGCGGCACCAGCGGATATGTTTCGCCGGTTCAGCCGAGCACCCAGGTAGCTCCGGCATCAGCCGTATCTCCGGTTTCATCAGTTCCATCTGTTTCATCAGTTCCATCGGTTTCACCGGTACCATCGGTTTCACCGGTTCCGTCCGTACCTCCAATTACCGACCTCGACGAGCTCCAGCACATCCGTCAGGAAATGGCTGCAGGAGGCATGAGGGGCACTTACAAACCCGAAGCCGAGGATGCCGAGATTGAAGAGATTAAGGAAGAAAACGAGAATCTGAACCTCAGCGACCTGAGCAAGCAGATGATAGAAAAGGCGCTGGAGAGAAACAACGGAAACCGCAAGAAAGCGGCTGAAGAACTGGGAATCTCCGACAGAACCCTGTACAGAAAGATTAACAAATATAAGTTATGAAGCATTTACGCGCGTACCTATATATAATAGGACTCACACTCATGGTGGCGGTCATGGCTGCATGCTCCGTGAGCTACAGGTTCAACGGTGCAAGCATCGACTACACCAAAACCAAGACCATACAGATTGCCGACTTCCCTATCAGAAGTTCGTATGTGTGGGGTCCGATGGGTCCGATGTTCAACAACGAAATCAAGGACAAGTTTGCCAGCAACACCCAGCTCATACAGGTGTCGCGCAACGGCGACCTGAAGATAGAGGGCGAAATCACCCAATATTCTCAGCGTAACAAGTCGGTAAGCGCCGAGGGATACTCTGCCCAAACCGAGCTCAGCATCACCGTAAACGTGCGCTTTACCAACACCAAGAACCATGCCGAGGACTTCGAAAAGCAGTTTACATCTGCCAAGACCTACGACACCACCCAGAGCCTTGCCTCGGTGCAGGAAGAACTGGTAACCCAGATTATCAAAGACCTGGTAGACCAGATATTCAACGCTACGGTGGCTAACTGGTAAAAGCAGGGAAAGTGAAGAGTGAAGAACGAAGAGTGAAGAATTCAACGGCTTTACTAATCATAAAGTTCAAAGCTCAAAGTTCAAAGTTTAAAGTAAAATAAAGTAAAATATAGTGGAACTAAGCAGATTGATACAACACCCAGAGGAAATGAACCGAGAGACGCTCTACGACTTGCGCGCCCTCTTGGCCCTATATCCGTATTATCAGACGGCACGTCTGCTGATGTTGAAGAATCTGTACCTGCTTCACGACCCGAGTTTCGACGAAGAACTGCGCCGGGCAGCCATCTACATCACCGACCGGAAAATCATCTTCGAGATGGTAGAGGCAGCCCATTATCAGATAAAACCCGACCCGGCAGAGGTGGACCTCAACCAGCTGAAGGAATCGGAAAGAAAGGAAACGGGAGCAGAAAAACACGGCGACCGCACCAGCGACCTCATCGACCACTTCCTGGGATCCATACCGATGGATGCCGAAGAGGAAGAGAAGAAGAAGGAGAAGCGCAAGCCTACACCAGCCGATGCGGCAGTAGACTATGTGGCGTATCTCATGGAGACCGAAGACCAGCAGGAGCCCGAAGATACTTCGCGCACCATGAGTCTCATCGACGACTTTATGGAGGATGGCGGTTTCAAACTGCCTAAAATCCAGCAAGACGAAGATTACAAGCCTGAATTCACTCCCGAACTTCAGACCGATGCCGGAAAGGACGGCGAAGAGGAAACAAGCGGCGTATTCACCGAAACCCTCGCACGCATCTACATCAAGCAGGGCAAGTATCAGAGGGCTTACGACATCATCAGCCGACTGCATCAGCAGCGTCCTGACAAGAACGGATATTATGTTGACCAGCTCAGATTTCTGGAGAAACTGATGCTGAACAGCAAGAAGAAATCTCCGAAGAAAAAGAAATAAATAAGAATAATAAATAAATAAAACTAGTTTTAAAAAATGGCTTACACATTATTAGTAGTATTAATCGTCCTGGTAGCTATCCTGATGATTTTCATCGTGCTCATCCAGGAGTCAAAGGGAGGTGGACTCGCAAGTAACTTCTCTTCAACCAACTCAATCATGGGTGTTCGCAAGACCACCGACATTGTTGAGAAATTAACATGGGGCCTCGCTGCAGCCTTGGTTGTTATCAGCGTGGCATGTGCTTATGTAGCTCCTCAGGCAACTGGCGAAAACAGCGTCATGGAGGGTGCAACCCAGGAGCAGACCGCTCTTCCTGCCATGCCAGGTGCTAGCAAGGATGCAGCAGCAGGTGCTCAGAAGGCAGCTCCAGCAGCTCCAGCAGCAGGTGCTGGTGCTCAGCAGGCAGCTCCGGTTGTTCCAGCAAGCCCAGCTAAGTAATAATCAGCTGATAAGGAAAAGTGGCATTTTCGCGCTCTTCTACCCTTTTATTCTAGAGAAAAGGATGGAAAAAGACGAAAAATGCCACTTTTTTTGATGTTTTTGAAAAAAAGTTGCTCAAAAATTTGGTAGAACCGAAAAAAGTTCGTACCTTTGCACTCGCTTAAAAGAAATGACATTTAAGCTAGCTAACATGGTGGACGTAGTTCAGTTGGTTAGAGCGTCAGATTGTGGTTCTGAATGTCGTGGGTTCGAGTCCCACCTTCCACCCAGGATAAACCCTGCAAGATTTATTTCTTGCAGGGTTTCTTGGTTTATTATCCTTCCTCTTTCTTTCAGGAAGGCATCTCCGCTTCATCACTCTTTCTTTCGTTTCATCACCGAAATCTTCACGTTGGGGTAAACCTCACGAAAGGCACGTTTCACCAGCGGATATACCGAAATCGGACCGTCTGTGTCAAGATACCGGCTCACGAAGGCTATCAGGAAATTCCTGCTCTCAAAAGCACTCTCAAGGGGAGAAGGCAGAAGCCCATACCCTTCAAGCCCCGCCTTACGACATACATCATAGATAAACTGGTCGGTAGCCTCATCCGGCAGCCACTCCTGCAGAATCCTTCGCGGACAGAACATCACATGCCGCTCTTTAAACAGCCTTCGCGTGCGGCGCAGCAGTCGCCACAGCCGCACATAAGTTTCATAATCATGCTGTATTTTCATACCATTCATTATTATTGATTTTCTCTTAATGACCTTAATGACCAATGACCTTAATGACCACCCGCAGGAAGATTCTGAACCTTCTGAAAATGGTTAGGCACACTGCCCAATACGATAAGCCCCTGGTTGCGCCAGTTTTTCAGCATCATGCGCACACTGTTGCGGCTCACATTCGCCCCCTTCACAGCCATACACTGCTGAATCGCCTGCTCCATACTAAACTCATCGGCAAGCCGCGCAAAGATACTGTCGTTCTTGCCCACGCGGTTTCTCGGTCCTATCTGATAATTCTTCGACTCATAAGCCCCCTCTATCCGCTCGCGGAAATAGTAGAGATCATTGTCTATCAGATAATCGGCTATGAGGTCGAAGGTCTGCAGCATGTCGTCATTCTGCAGTTTCTCCAGTGTGGTAATCCAGAGCTTCGGCGTAAGCTTCAGCCGCTTCTCGGCACCCGAAAGTCCGAAACGCCCAATCAGCGATTCAGCTACCTTGCAGAGCCAGAGTGCACAGGTGATGCGCTGCGCATTCACACAGCCGCGCAGACGCTGGCGGGCCAGCACCCTGTCGTCGTTCTTCATCGCTTCCATACGGATGCGCTCCAGCCATTCCCTGCCCCGGTTCTCCAGCTTGTGCAGCACCACCGTGCCCTGCATCATCGGCAGCAGATGAGCCACCTGATGAATGTGCTCCTCCTGCTTGTCGGTCAGGTGAGAAGGTTTCAGAGCCAGCGGCGCAAACGTGTTGTCGGGCGTGCGGGCGATGGAGATGCGCGAGAGCAGACCGTCGGTATAATTGGTAATCACGCGGTAGAGTGCATCCTGCGTGCCGCACATCGTCACATTCCAGAGCAGTTTCTTGATGTGTACACGGGTAGCATCTGCGCTCTTCGCCTCGCGGTCGTAGCGGCTCTCATCATAAGCCTGGCGCAGCATCACACTGAAATCGCTCATCGCCGACTTCCACTTCATCGCCACCGTATCAGCCTCGGGTGTAAAACTGAAGCTGTGTTTCTCCTCAGCATTCCCCAGTCGTTCGGCTATGTTGGCAAGTGTGTTGTTCAGCGGCAGCATTCTTACCGGCAGTTTCGGCTGTTCGGGCGCCTTTCCGCTCTTCATGCGTCTGGTTTTCTGCGCCCATTCCTCCTCCTGCTGGGTGTAGATGTCGGTCTGCGCCTGCAGTTCGTACATCCAGGCACCTATTATCGGGTCTAGCTGTCCCTTTCCCGAACCGAATTCGCCGCAGATGTAGGAGATGAGATTCAGTCCCCTCGCATTGCCGTGCACATCCAGTTTCACGCCCGTAGCCAGCGCCCCGAGTGCCGGAGCTATGCCGATGAGGGTAGCCATACAGAGCGGAGTTCCGGCAGCCGCCACACTGTCGCTCACGCCCATCGGCAGTTTCGGCAATCGGTTAAAATGCCAGAGTTCATCCTGTTGCATGGCCTCGTCCAGGGCATCAGCCACCTGCACGCCTTCCTGCGCATCTCCACATCCCGTCTTGAGATATTCCTGTCTCAGCGCGTTGAGCACATCTTTCAGTCTTTTCGGCATCTGCGTTCGTCTTTCAGCCAGAGCCGAGTCAATGCATTTCATCTTCTGTTCTTCCGGAAACCCGTCGTAGCAGGGAATCACCCTATCCATGAGCATCCTGTCGAATCCGCATATATGCCTCAGGTTCACCGCGAGTTCAAAAGTCAGCACATCTCTGTTAGAGGTCACCGGCGTTTTCCCGTCGTTATACATCCCCCACCATTTCCCAATAATCACCTCATACGGTATCCCCAAGTAATTCTCTCCAGAAGAAGAGGAAGAGGAGGAGGATGAAGAGGAAGAAGATGAAGAGGAAGAAGAAGAGGAAGAGGAAGAAGAGGAAGAGCCAGATGAAGAGCCAGCAGATGAAGAGCCAGCAGATGAGGAGCATGTCCCCCGTTGGCCCCCCGTTCCAGGCGATTCCATCGCCCTGTCTCTTATACACATCTGACGCTGCCG
>ERZ1026890.778-NODE-778-length-14768-cov-8.486712_pt1 | contig 14768 bp, 18 predicted proteins | sample MGYA00380175_ERZ1026890 | MGnify/ENA primary metagenome ERZ1026890 (study PRJEB33269, sample SAMEA4719811) | human gut metagenome | biome: human-associated habitat; feature: organic feature; material: feces | place: Cameroon | collected 2013-10 ...
AGCAAGCAAGTTCATCGCTGTTTTCCAAATACTGCGCAAGATCAAAGTTGAAGTCTACATGGATCTGGTATCCGCGATAAACGTCTACCCTGCGGATAAGCTGGCTGACAATCATCTTTTTTGCTTCAAAGCTGGCACTGTCGTAGAGGTCTGCAAAAGAAATCAATTCTTCGTACAGTTGCGATACGTTTGCCATCAATTCAGCGTTTCGCTCCAGTTCTGCACTGGCTTCTTCACACAGTGTTTCCAACTCCGCGTGCTTCTTTTCCTGTGCTGCGATCATCTCGGCAAGCGTGTCTTTCGGAAAAGCACTCTCCCCTTTGATTACAGCCAGAATCTCGGCTTTTAAGGCGAGCAGGTCTTTTTCGGCCTTGTCGCGTTCTGCTTGAAGGGCTTGCAGATGATTCTTGCGCTCCGCAGTTTCCTTCGCATAGCGGCTGGTGATAAGCTGCTCTTTAGGAATACCTCTCAAGCGGGAGAAAATCTGACGAACCATCTTGTCGATGATCTCATCCAGAATGTGCATAGTGTAGCCGGTCTGCCCGGTGCAATCCGTCTGCTTGCGGAGTTTTCCGTAGCAGGTGTAGCGGATGCGAAGTGTATCATCCAGAGTACCATCGGAGAGTTTACGCCATTTTCGGCTGGTCGTCAGGGCGAGCCTTGCACCACAGTGGCCGCAGTAAACGTTGTTGGAAAGCAATGCCTGTCCACGGGTACGAAGAGGAACATGATGTTCGGCTTCTTCCGCTGCGTGGGCAGAGCGATCTTCCCGGATACGCTGTGCAGCTTCAAACTCTTCCTGCGGGATGATCTGGAGTTCGGGCATCAATTCGGAGCGGGTATCTCCGCAGCGGAGAACGCCCATATAGGTCAGGTTGCCGACCATCCCTCGCAAGCTGCCCGGATGCCAGCACTTTCCAGAGCGGGCACGGTATCCAGCATTGTTCAGATAGGTGGCGATCCGCTGTGCGCCGTAACCCTCGTATACATATTTATCGAAGATCAGCCGAACGATTTCGGCTTCCTGCTCGTTGATATGAAGTTCGTAGAGTTCGTGCTTGCGCTTGTTGATGCGGCCACTTTTCACAAGGTCATAACCATACGGCGCACTGCCGCCCTTGAAGTGTCCTTCTTCCACAAGCTGCCGCAGGCTGGTACGGGTACGGACAGAAGTTTTTTCGCTTTCGCCGTCTGCCTGCCAGAAGCGGATGTAGTTCAGCAATTTGTCGGTGTGGTTGTCGAATCGCTGCTCACCCTCTTGGGTACTCCATACCCGGATGCCGTTTCGTACAAACCATTCTACGACAAATGGCGTTTCATCTGCGATGCGTCCGATACGGTCGAACATGAACACCAGCAGAATATCAAATTTGCCCTTTCGGGCGTATTCCTTGATGATTTGCAGCTTGTCACGGGCTTCTGCGCGGACTTTGTGGCCAGACACGCCTTCTTCTTGTTCTTCATGGACGATGACCCAGCCCTTTGCTTCGGCAAATTTGTGACACGCCTTGCGCTGCATGGGAAGGTCTGCTTCATGGTTCGAGTTGAAATCCACCTGCTTATCGGTGGAAACACGGTACAGGCAGCAGACACGGTTTTTATTTTCAGTCATAGGGGGTTCCTCACTTTCGCTATAAAAGCGAGGATGAACGATATTCGGTTATCAAAGAACGGTTGGTCGTGGTTCATGGATTGCTCCGAATACCACTGCCATCCTCAGTATAGCGCATTCTTTTGTCCTCGTCCACGATGTCAGCTGGTCTTTTTGGTATAGCTGGTGGCGAGCAGAATGTCACGGACACGCTCAAAGACACCCGGATTGGGTTCTTTTGCAAAATTGAGGACGACAGGATAGCCATTGATAACGGTATATCGGCGATTCGGGTCGTTATTGGTCACCGGAACGTTGCCAGCGACCTGCGAAAACTTATCGACCATTGTATCATCACTCCTATATATTGTAATTTTCAATATGTAACAAGGGACATCCGCAGCTTGCAGATGCCCCTTGGCAGAGAGAATATGTTTTAGAACTTCATCGGCAGAGCGTCCTTGCGACCTTTGCCGTTGTAGGCCATGTAGATGGGGAAAACGTATTTCTTCCATCCGGGCAGCTTGGCGGGATTATCCCTGCCGACACGGTAGATCTCCATAGGATGGACGCTGCCCAGCGCACGGATGAGCCGTTCTTCGCTGAACTCGCCGTGATACAGTTCCACGAAGTGCATCACGCCCCGCAGGACGGATGCACGGAACGAATCGGGCTTGCCCTCCCATGCGGCAACGATCAGCCGCAGCGATTCGCAGTAGATCTTCTCGCCCATCTGGTTGTACAGCTTGAGCGCGGTGCCCACGCAGCTGATGCGGTAATCGCTCAGCTGCAGGCTGTCATAGTTGAAAGTCAGACCAACCCGGTTGGTGGCTGCGAGAAACGCTTTGGAAGGAGCATCGCCGCCCACGACCTTGGCGCGCAGCTTGATGCCCGCCGTCAGGGGTGCGGAGTGACCGTTCTGTTCAGCAAAGAACAGGGCTTCCTGCTCCATCGTCAAGCCGGTATAGACCTTGCAGAGAATCGGCAGATCCTTGCCGCCATTGCGGAGGATGCGCCCCTCGATGGTGTGCTGACCGTCCACCACATAATACTTGCCATTGCGGAAGCTGACCTTCGGCTCGTTCGCAACGTATTCATTAAAGTCGGTAGCAATCATTTCCACCCGTTTGCGCTGTACGCCACGCTGATAAAGTTCACGGGGATAGATCAGCATCTTGCTGTGAAGCACCAGCATCTGGTAAGGCGGGGTGATATTGAAAGAAGCGGCAAAATTGTTCGTGTCGTTTTTCAGGCGCATCGCATTTCCTCCTTGATTCGCCAAATGTATTTTTCGGCTTCGGTCAAAATCTCAGCCACCTGCTTCTTACGCTTCGGGCTGGTGAGCAGGCTGGGATTGAAGGTGAAGCTGTATTCGAGTCGCTGGATCATGGCATGAACAGCGGATTGCAGTTCGGTGTATAACATCATTTCTTCGACCGTCCCTGCGTCCTCAAAATCGGATTTGATGGGTGTGTAGGGATAGACGGGCGGCTTGCCGTCAACCACTTCAGGCGGCGCGTAAGCCGCCGTAGAGCGAATGATGGGTTTGAGCTTCTGGATACTTCCCATCGGGTTCAGAGCAAGGCTGATTTTCACAGCATCATCGACCCGCCCCATCTCTTCTGGGGTGAGGTGTCCGACAAATCTTTTGACACGGCTTTTGTCGATGGTGAAGATTTGCTCAGCCTGAACGATGGACGGCTCCAGCCCCTCCAGTTCCACCAGACAATGCGTCGGCTGCGCAGCTTTCTTTTCTGTCTTACTTGTCAAAGTCGCAACGATCAATGTCGGTGAGCAGGAGTTTCCCACATCGTTTTGCAGGATAACCGCCGGACGGGTTCCACTTTGTTCGGAGCCCGTCCGGTTGTCAAGTCGAACGAAGTAGATGTCTCCGCGTTGGAATTTCAAAGTAGATTCCAAATTGCGAAACCTCCGTTTGGATATGTAAGAAACCCGCTGCACCTCCTAGGCAGCGGGTTTCTGTTGAAGTATGGGAACAATTCTTTTTATACGATACACATCATCTCCTTCGATGACTGAGATAAAGCACCGGTATCAACGGTGCATTACAACATAATCGTAACCACGCCGGGTCTGACAGACAGTGCAAGTGTCCATGCTGTTGTCTGCACTCGGCACGATAGCAATTTTGAAAGCCTTGGCTTCTACGAAATGTCGCAGACAGGTTGCACAGAGGGTTCGGATGGACTTGATCATTTCCGGGGTCAGTTCCATCTCCTCATAAATTTCCTGTTCGCGCACCGTAGGATTCAACTCGTCCATTTGAGTAGTCCTCCGTGTTAGTAAAGGTGATTAGCGGATAAATATGTAAAAGAACAGGAGTGACCGGAGACCGAAAACAGCATCCGGTCGCTCCTGATAAAATATGTTAAGGTCTCGCATATTCGCCCTCGGCTCCCTGCGAGTGGGGAATCGTTCGGCAGCGGACTTGTACCGCTTCATTGGCATTTCAGCCACCCCGCCTACATTCTGACCGGGCCGCGAATTACGGAAGTATCATTATCGAAGTACCAAACAACTGAACTCTTCAATTTTCAAGGTTCGTGAGTGTGGACGTTTCGCCAGCGGAGAGAGCCACTTTTGAAATTGTCCCCTCACTAGGTAGCCGACGAAAATGGTCATTTCGCACCCTCAAAATCGAAGTTCTTCAAAAATTTAGTGATTCGTGCAATTCGCTTACTAATGTTTTGGTGAGCAATTCGATAGACTTTCGATAATTCAACAACACTATATCCTTCGTATGCGTACAACGTGATAATTTCCAAATCCTCTTTTTTCAGATGTTCAAGTGCAGTAAGTAGACGTTCGTCCTCGATTTCCCCAATCCATGCAAAGCTGCTTTTGGTTTCGTGATATGTATCCACTATGGTTGTTGCTTCCATATATTTCTGCATTAGAGGTGATGTTTCATCCTCACTGCATTCAAACGATGAATTTGAAAGTTCCTGCGTTCGCTCAATGCAGGTACGTTCGGAATTGAACTGCTGACGGTCATAGTCGTACATCTTCTGAATGGCATCCTCAGCCATTCCTGCCGCTGCGTACTCGATTCGCAACTTTTCCCAGTGCGCTTCAAACTTTTTTAACTCATAGCCCTTATTAAAAGCCATCGCAAACCTCCAAATTTTCGATAAATCGTAAAAAGTCGAAAACTTGGAGTTGCTAGGGATACCGTGCGGCCAGTTCCAGCCACGAAAAATGGGCAAAAAGAAACATGAAGTGTCCTTTCCGCCGGATGCGGAGGTTGAGGACACTTCACTGTGTGACAGCTTGCGGGCTTTTCTTGGCAACAAAAAAGAGATGCACTAAAGAAAAGGGTACCGACACTGTTTTCCATCCGAGAATGGAAAGCGGTATAAGTATCCTCGGCCTTTAATGCATCTCAGGCTTCGATATGTTTTTGTTCCGACGCATCGAAGCCTATAAAAAAGAAAACCGCCGTGCGATCAGCTTACAGGGCATCGATTCGTGCCCTGTAAGCATATCACACGACGGTGTTATGAAAGTCATCTGGCGGTGTTATGAAAGTGTTATGGAGCCATTTTTGCCCCTTTCTGAAAAATTTTAGGTGTTATGAAAGTCACATGAAGGTGTTGCGAAAGTGTTATAGGAATCATTCTTACCAATTGGCTCCAAATGCAAGGATTTCCTCGTATTCTTCCGTGGTCAGATGTTCCTTTGCTGCGGCCAGTTCGTTGGTTGCAAGTTCATTCATTCCCTGCGCTTTCAGGGAGCGGATCAGCCAGCAGTATGCTTTCGGATTATCCGGAGCGATGGTCAGAGACTTCATGGCGTACTGATTGAGCAAGTCATAAGAATGCAGCGAATCCAGCTGCTTCAGCAGTTCACTGACAGCACCCATATAGGAAAGATGGTATTTTGTGGAAAACTGAATGAGCCAATGCTCCCCATCTGCGGAGGACAAGACCTTCCCATGATAGAGGTCAAGAGCATTTTTGAGAATGTCCACTTTGTTGATTACGGAGGACGCTCTGACAGCGGAAGATACAAGTTCATCAAAACGCTGATAATCTGTCATAATGTGAAGCTCCGGGTTGAGCTGATATCCGGATGCGGAGGATAAAACCAATGGTTCATCCGAAATAATACTGAACTTCTGGCGTAAACGGTAAACCAGCCCTTTGACGTTCTTGGCTGGATTGTCTGAATCATCCGACCAGAGCGTTTGGGTGATTTCCTGCGGAGAAATGGCATTTTTACGGGAAATCAGCAGGTAAGAAATCAGTCGGTTGATGCTTGGAGAGCTAAAGTCAGCTTCTTTCAGAACGCCTTTGGACGTACTGATGCTCAGTTCGCCAAACAGACTGACATAGATGTCCTTGCTGCTTTGAATCGAAGTGGGAATATACGCCATCTGGAGCCGGTTCAGCATCTTCTGTTCGTTGTACGACGCAAGCAGCACATAGGCCAGAATCCGCAGCATACTGGTCTGCTGAATATACCGCTTAGGATTCCGGACGGCAAGCAGAGCGACTGGGCGCGGCTCCAAGGAAACGGCAATAACAGACCGGATGCCAAGCCGCTGGTACAGGTTATACTCCGCAGGATAGGCTTCTTTTGTTGCTTCGGCGTCCGGGACGACCATTGGAATTCCCTTGCGGACAGTTTGTACCCACCGATCAAGAAATTCAGCGGATTCATATTCTTCGGTCAGAAGCATCGTTTTATCCGTTGCGCCAGTGTTGAACCACCAGAAAGGTGTCCACAGGCTCAAATCCAGATCGACCTGAATCAGACCGCACCAGTCAGCATCGTAGAACTGACAGGTGGCTTTCAGTACCTGCTGAGCGACTTCTTTCGGAGAAAGGTGCCGGTAATACAATTGCGCTTCAAGGTCATTCATACTGTTTTCAAAATCAATTGCACGTTGAATATCTCCAAAACTCCGTTCTTCGTACTCATGATCAGACTGCCGCATAAAATTTCACCTCGTATCAAATAAAAAAGCACAGCATCGGGGCTTCACTCGCTCTGTACGGTGAATCCCGATGCTGTGCTGGTATCAATCATGCAACCGCAAGAGCTGAACAAAGCTACATCATACGATTGTTTTATGAAGTACACACTTACTTCGATTCATACTATATCACAAAAATTTTACAACTGCCCAAAATGCAGTGAATGCCATATTTTTTGCAGTGAGATTGGTATTTACAAATTATCTGCTTGTAGAGTATGCAGCTGATATCTGTTGCAGTGCGATTGTGTGAATAATCAAAAAGGTGCAGCGACTCAGTGATCACTGCACCTTTTTATAATTGGAAGCTTATTCCATTCCCAGCAACCATGCAGGAGTAACTTTCAAAATTTTTGATAATTCACGAATTTCGTAATCAGTAACAAAACGCGTTCCGATTTCAATACGGCTGATAGAGTCACGTTCTACGTCAACCCCTGATAGTTTAAGCTGAACAGCAAGATTTGTTTGCGTCAAATGGAGTCGGGTTCGTGCCTCTCGTATCCGTTCTCCGCTGATGTTTTTCTTGCCAGCGTAGTCATATATCTTCATGCCTCAATCTCACTTTGTGCTAATAATCAGCTTTTTTCTTGACTTTAACACACCAATGATTGATAATTGTGCTAAAGATACGAATTACAAAAATAATGTTGACAACGTGGAGGTTTTCGCAGTATGGTTAATCAATACAAGGAAAAGATACGGAGGTTCGATTTTACCGTGAAGATTGTAATTCTTGACGATGAGCCAGAATTTTCTAAAATACTAGACAAAAAAATAAAGGCATATTGTGCTAGAAAAGATCTGTTGTATGACTGTCAAATTTTTTCCTCTAGCAAGACGCTACTTGAAGATGACTTATCATCCATACAAGTAGCCTTTCTTGACATTGATATGCCGGAATTCAACGGACTAGATGTTGCAAAAGTACTGCATCAACGGTATCCAGAGATGATATTGGTATTTGTGACATCCTTTATTAAGTATGCCCCCTCAGGATATAAGGTGAACGCTTTTCGCTATCTTCTCAAAGCACAATTAGATGAAGAACTTTCTGATTGTATGGATGATTTGCAAGAAAAACTATATGATAATAACCTCACTATTCAAATTCGACAAAGGGACAGAATCTTGCCTTTGCCTATTAAAAATATTCTCTATTTTGAGGGAACTTCTCAGCGAAGAGTACAGATCTTTCTACTGAGCGGTGAAACCATAGAAGGCCTTGGTAAGTTAGAAGACTACGATAATTTCCTTTCGGATCAAGGCTTTATTCGGTTACAAAAAAGTTTTTTGGTGAATATGCATTATATTGATAAGATAGCTAGCTACAATGCGCAACTTCAAAATAACACAACGATTAGAGTTTCCGAAAAAAATTATAAAGAAATCTGTAGAAAATTTTTGCTTTGGAAAGGAACGAATCTATGAACAGACTGCTTCTGCTTTGGAGTAACACCTTATTGGTACTACTTGAGGCAATTGTACTAGCTTTTTTCGCCTCAGTTTTTTTCAAGAAAAATCTGTCAACAGTAAAGTTCTTGATTTCAATTGTTTTGTTAGTCATTTTCAACATTGCCGCACTTGCGCTGCTTGATAAGTATTTTTGGGTCAAGGCACTTGTATTGATTATAGTAGATGCTATATGGTTGAAAATTTCTTATATAGATACCATCATACAAAGTATCGGAATTGCCGTTGGATTTTATTCATTTGTAAGCATATGGGATGTTCTAGTTCTTTTAGCAATTTCATTCCTTTCCAAGAGAGAATTTTCTACATATATGGAGAATCCAGTAGAGTATTATTTAATATGTTATGGAGTGAAATGCTTGGAACTTTTGATTGTTGTTATAATCGGGTTATTCGCAAAAAAGCGATTTCAATTCAAAAATACCATTTGGCAAGATTGGCTTCGTGCAATGCTGTTTCCACTGACTACAACCTTTTGTTCTGTAATATTTTTTCAAATTTATGAAATTGAATCCAGTGTAGGAACAGAATTGCTTCTTTGCGAAATCATTCTTTTATTCTTTGATGTGATGGCAATATGGGTACTTGATTACATGGATCAGCAACAAGCTGCCTTGCAGGATAATATAATTTTAAAGCGCAGTATCAAGCAAGAAAAAGAAAGTATGGAAGCACTGGTGGAAGCTTATTCTAATCAACGAAAAAAGACTCATGATTTTCAAAATCAATTAGCTATAATTTATGGATTAGCACAACAAGAATCACCAGATGGTGAGGTCTTAAAATATGTAAGACCGTTACTAAAAAAGGAAATACTTCCAACGTTGATTACTAAGACAGGACGCAATGTGGTAGATATTTTGTTGACGCAAAAATATTCTATTGCTGTCAAAAATCAAATTTCATTTCAATTACAGCTTGGTGATCTCACTACTTTTCCATTATCAGATGAAGAATTAATAGTTGTCCTTTCTAATCTTTTAGACAACGCTTTAAATGCCTGTATGGATATTTCAAATTTTGAAGAAAGAAGAATACTGTTGAAGATGAGAACGAAAGAAGCCGCCGGATTCTTATATCTTGAAAATCGTACAGCGCATAATGTTGAAATTCTTGATAACAAAATAGTGCTTTCTAAAACCACCTCAATTGAACATGGTTACGGTTTGAAAAATGTCACAGCCATTTTAGATAATATAGGTGCTCTCTATGTTTTTGATTATAATTCACAGAAACAGCTTTTCTCCTTTTCTGCACAGCTCCCAATTAGTCGTTAGTTAAAGTGTCAACTCCCACCTGTTATTTGATTAAAACATCGGACAGGTGGGAGTTTTGTTAGTTTGCAGGTAGCGGTTTTACTAATAAGATACCTTTCTAAGGCTCACTCAAACCATTGGTTTTAACATCCGACGATTGATAATGCCTGTTTCACCGCAAGATATATGGCTTGTACTGCATTTTTAACTTTTTCTGCTCATTAGTATGGTATAGTATATGAAACAAGAATTTTGTGAAGGGAGAGGAATCCAATGGTGAGTGATTAGAACGATTTGAGCTGCAACACTGGGAGTGAAGGTAAAATGAAAAAGCAGCTAATTAAAATTTCCATAGTAGTCTGTGTGGGTTTTCTAATAATAAGTTTTATACACCCGTTTACTAAAAGATTCATTCAACTATATGTTTTACGAAACCAAGAGGATTTGTTTCAATATGTCCAATTTGTGATGAACGATTCTCCACCTCAACCCTTAAAATATAATGGTTGGTATGTCTATTATTACCAAGACGATGTTGTGGAATTTTGCACCAACTCATTAGGTCTTGTTCCCAGCACAACGTATAAAGGGTTTTACTATTGCAAGGATGACAAGCCTCACGGTTTCCAAAATGTTCCGGTTGAATTTATTAAAAACCAAACGGGTTGGTTATGGACCGAGTCAGATGGGGACAACATTCAATATACTGAACAAATTACGGAACATTGGTATTGGTATGAAGCAAAATTTTAGAAAGGAGCAACTATGAAAAAGCTAATAGCAATTACAACAACTTGCATTATCGTGGCAGCAATGTCATTATTTGCATTTGCAGATACGGCATTTCCGGATTCAAAACTTTCTGCAATTGATATTTGGCTTGAACTTCGTAATCAAAATTTGCTATATGTAGACGATTTTGGCACCTTAGAAGTACAATCCAATACATCAATGGAACTCTGCGAAAATTATCAAGAATTTTTAAGACTTTTAGATGAGTGCAATCGCTTGATTCAAAAAGGTGCCATATTCGTCAATGAAGAAACGTTAGAACTTCAGAGTGTTGAAACAAGCGTACCTATTGAACTTCGAAATACACGGAAAAATCCACTAAAGAAGCCGACGGTCGCTCCCTGTGGAGGAATGCATGGATGTTCAGAAACGGATTTGAATCTTTTACTTTTATGTCAAAACAACTATAACACAATCGTTGATTACTACAACGATATGCTTAATTTAACTATTATAAATCCAGACCTTGATCCGTGGGCTAACACTGTTGTATTCTGGGTTGAAAAGGTTAAAGAGTACGGAGAGTGGGATTATAAGCGAAATCCCTATTATGAGCCGTACAATCGAGTATTCTGTTCGTATTATGACGGAGAATTTCATCATATCACAAGTGAATTTTTGGGGAACTTCAACTACGGATATACCGGCTCTTTTCTTTTTGATTTAACAACTTTACACATGGGAAGTTTTGCAGCGGCAGGATTTTCAACATCGGACTATGATGACTGGGAAGCTATTGACGATGGATATTATAACGCCGTGTAAAAGAATTATTCTAAATAAGTAGTACCTTGATAGCTTTTCGGTACTGCTTACTAGAAGACTACGTGATTCCCACCAACCACTATTTAAATTGGTTGGTGGGAATTTTGTATGCATCAAACTCGTAATGCCAATTTCACTGCAAAAAATATGGCATTCACCGCAAAAGCGACAATTAGTCAAAGATTTGTAGTATAGTACCAACAGGTGAAAAGGAAATGATAAAGAAATTTTCAAAGTATCTATCTGACTATTTCATTAAAATCGGAATTGTAGAAAGAAAAAACAAAAGTTGGTGCCAATATGTTATAGAGAAGAAAACCATTCGACTTATCTTTGGAATGGCTACATTGATTTTTTCTCTCTACATAAAAAAAACGTTAGAGATCGCTTTGTTTTTAATTATCTTCTGCTCCATTCGGAGACACATTGGGGGATGGCATGCATCTTCACCTTGGAAATGCCTTACTTTAAGCAGTGTAATGCTTTTACTAATAACAGTGTTCTTGGAGCCCTCTGTTGAACGGTTACCGCCAATTATCACATTGACTTTGAATGCAGTATTATTCGCAGATATTCTTCGATGTTCACCATTATATCCTCAGTGTGTACATTTTGGAGAAAATGAAAAAAACGCAAATAATCAAAAGAAAAAGGTTGTCATCTATATAATTTGGTTTTTTAATATAATTTTTTGCGAATGCCCAATCGTGTTAAGTTGTACATTTTGGAGTGTGCTTTCAACCGTCGTATTGCTCCAAATTGAAAATATAAAAAGAAAGGAATTTTATGATGAGCATTGATTTGATCGCAAGGAATATTCTGGAATATATGATTGATCTGGAGCGATTTGGCTGGCCTCCGACATGTACAAGTATTCTCTACCAGCCAGAAAGACCCCTTAAGTTGTATGATATGCAAGAATCTGAGAAGACTGAACAAAGTATGAGGATGAACGATGAATAACGATTGCCCCAATAGCTTGCGCAAGCAGGGCTTTTGTCTATACAAATGCCATTTTTGCTTCGCAAAATGCTTATTGGGCTGTGCCCAATCCCCTTCATTCTGCACCGTTCCGATGCAGGCTGCGCGTTTTTTCAAAACGCTTCTATGGTGTTGTACAATAAAAGTTGACATAGCCACTCATTAATTAAACGATTTCAAATAAAAGTAGGTGCTACCAATGCAGATATGAAAATCACAGATAATGGTTTTTCTAGTCATGGAAGATAATTTGAAGGAGACAAAAAATGAAAGACCTCAATAGACGCACTTTTATGAAATGCATGGCAGCCGCAGCGACTACTGTAGTTGTAGGTCAAAATGTTTCATCGGCTTTTGCACTAGACGGTTCCATTATTAGACGATTGGATTCTGCTGATGGTGCCTATGCTGAACAGCTAGCATTTGAAATCACTAGCGATTTCAAAAAATCTCCAAAGAACTTCCTTTCACAGATGTCTGGATTCAGAAAGAGCGACATAAACCAAATCACCGGGCTTCTGTTCTATGGATACTCCTATGAGAATATCAATGACTTATGGGTGATTTTAAGTGACCTTGGTGAAACAAGCTCGAATCTGGAAGTAAAAACTTTGTCACAATCAATGTCTAAGAGCTTAATGCTTTATGTTGAATCCCAAAAACAGATTATATTATCTTCACATCCAAGTTCCACCAATAAGAGTATCGGTATACAGCCCCGATCGAGCACATGGAAAATCAGTGTTGTTTTACCAACAAATCGGAACTATAAAGGGACATTAGAAATTTATTCATCTTCAGGTTCAAGAGTGTTATCCTGTGCTTGTTTAGGCTTAGCAGCAGGGAACGGTTCAATGTCCCAGTATAAAGGAAACACACCGACAGGTACTTATGATGCATGGCTTGCCGGGCCACATTCAAACACGACTTCTTATGGACCATATAAATACGTTGCTACGACACCTAAAAGTGGTGTGGCTTATGATTCGAACAGATCGGGAATTTGGATTCATGGTGGCGATCCGGCTCCTACATCGAGCAAAGGCTTGCCGAGGTATCCATTAAGACCTACATATGGATGCGTTCGCGTCACCAATAGTGATCAATTAGCGATTCAGAATGTTCTCAACAATCAAAGTCAAAAAACGGGAGTGCTTGAAATTATCGAGAGAGATACCTAAGATATGATGCTGGAGGAGCAAGATGAAAAGGTTTCAAATTCTAATCCTCGCAATCATGCTGGTCAGTTTATCCGCCTGCGCAACACATTCGTTACCGTCATCCTCCACCGAATCCTCTGTATCCATATCGGTATCAAATCCACAAGATTTTTTATCAGAGCTTGAGGATATGGGCACGAGCCAAATATTAGAAGAACTTAAAATTTCAGATGGCGGATATACCGAAGATTGTTTTTCGGTATTGTCTAAGCGGCTTGTTGAATTTCCAGAAGATACGCTTTGTATACTGAAGCATAATAAGTTGATGGCTGATGAATCTTTTGAAGTGTTTGTCATAACTGGAATTGGGTCAGAACTTCCCTATGTTGGGTCAGATGAAGAAAAGAAGGCACTTCATGAGTATTTGAAGTCTGCATCCACAAGCGAAGAATATGCTGAAATATCATCGAAAATTTTAGATGCATGGACATCTGAAAGTAATGCTTTCTAATTTTATAAAATAGAAAGGGTGGTTCCAGTGCAGTAGCAAATTATTTCCGTGAAGAAAAATATTAAGAGAAAGAGACGGCGAATGTTATCGAATTCGATACGGATGTGCAGACGCAAAAAAGTAATGGAGGACACTTTATGAATAACGAGATTGGCCGCCGGGATTTTATGAAGTTGAGTGCAGCAAGTATTATGACGGCAAGTGTAGCACTAAATTTTGGAAATACTGCCTTTGCTGCAACAGCTTCCGAGAATCCTAAAGATGTTCTGAAAAATTTTTTCGAATCGTTCTCTCCAACAGACCATGAATCTTGGGTAAATTATTTCGCAAGTTCAGTGTATGGATACTATCGCCAATTTGCGCAGAATGCGTTTAACCAAGCTAAAAGATTAGGGCTTTTAGATATTAACAAGGCCGAACTTCTTTATGCTGAAAAAGTAAACAATGTCTATGCTCCGAAGTATTATGAATTTAACCAGTACTATGATTCTGGAACAAATTATGCCTGCTATAAGACGATTACAGATATGGAAACCGAAACGGGCGAATACTTCGGGAATGGTACAAACTTTAGTCTTGTACTGATGATTCGAGAAGCGAGTGGTTGGAAAATCGGAGGTATTTGTAAATGTCCACGTGACCTCGGAAGTGTTCCGGCCGGTATTACGGTATCGAGGCAAAGCTATGGATTTGTCTCTTATCAAAGTCAACCAAGTTACATTAAGGTAAAAGATGAGAATGGAACGGTCAAAAATGTTGCATTTTCAACTTATCTGAAAAATGTTACCTACAATGAAATTGGAAATATGGGATACTACGATGAGGCAATCAAGGCTAATGTTATGGCCATCAAGATGTGTGGTTGGTGGGCACATGCCGCTGGGTATCGTTCTGCTGAAGGTTGCGATATAAAGTATGGCGATGTTGCATATAAAAGCAGTTATCAAACTAAACCGGCAATTACAAATGCAATCAATGCTGTCGATGGAAAAAAACTTGTGAGTTCTGGCGGACAACTGTTTTTTACGTCTTACTTTGCAGGAAGTTCTGATACGGCTGGTAAAAATTCTGGGCGACTGCGTCAGAATGGCTCGAATTATCTTGCAAGTACAAAGTCGTATACATATACAGAGATTCTTCATTATTACTATGATAATTCATCCTACAATAATCCGTCCGTTGGCATTGTCAAAATCAATTGATTGCTAGTTTCTTTTTTATAAAGAAATAGCAAAAAGTT
>ERZ1026890.781-NODE-781-length-14739-cov-5.646826_pt1 | contig 14739 bp, 13 predicted proteins | sample MGYA00380175_ERZ1026890 | MGnify/ENA primary metagenome ERZ1026890 (study PRJEB33269, sample SAMEA4719811) | human gut metagenome | biome: human-associated habitat; feature: organic feature; material: feces | place: Cameroon | collected 2013-10 ...
GTCCCCAAAGGATAACATTCCAATTTCGTTCACCTGGATAGAACAAACAATGCCTGCAGCATTGGTTAAACACTTATTGCGGTCAGATAAATTTTCTCTTTTTAAAAACATTGCAACTAATGTAGGTGGCTTTGAGGAAGAAATTTCGAAGCAAATAAAAAATGGTATCAGCACGGCGCAAAATGAGGCAGAACAGTTAAAAGAAAAAATTGAGACTCTCGTTAACAATGCCGATTCGTCCATAAAGTCTCTTCAAGAATATGATGAAAAACTCAAACAGTATAAAAGTGAATATAACTTCGTTCTGTTGAGCAAAGCTTTCTCAAATCTTTTGAAAACCAAAAAAGCAGAATATGTCACAAATCACAGAAGTGTAATTATTTTTTCTTCATGGCTGATTGCCACGCCTTTATTTGCTTTATTGAATCATATCTATAATTTCTTCCCCGTAGAATTTAATTTAAATGCATTATTCTATTATCTGCCAATATTATCATTGGAATTGTTATTTTTTTATTTTATGCGTCTGTATTATATTGAGGGCAAGGCCATCAAGGCTCAGCTACTTCAAATAGAACAGCGCCTAAGTCTATGCGAGTTTATACATGACTACGTGGAGACAAAAAATAACTCAGGTGCTGAAAAGGAATCATGGTCACTGTTTGAGAAGTTAATTTTCAGCCCAATACAGGTTTCTTCTGAAAACATTCCGTCTTTACTGGATGGCGCATCATCTATTGCCGAGTTAGCAGGGAAAGTATTGTCTAAAGATTCAAAATAATCATTGCTGGCTGCTCAGGCGGCAGGCAGCCAGCAATATACTTCACGAATTAAACACCCTTATGCCGAGAACCTTGCTCTGCAGCTCCAGCTGCTTAGAGTAGGGTTTTGCACGATAGTAGGCTTTGAGAATTTGTTCCTGGGTGGCCTCCCCGGGATCTAGCCCTTCTTCTCCAAGACAGGCTATTTTCACATTTAACCCTATACTGGCTAATCGTCTGGCGGCCGCCATTGTGTTTCGGATCGCTTGCTTCTCGCTATCCCACATCATGATGACGTTTCGCAGACCATCAGCCTTTAACGACAGAAACGCGCCCAGCTGGTCTTCTGCGTCTACAGTCGTGTTTCCGGACAGATGCATCCCGAACGTGCCAATGGGCTCTACGTAGTCCCGGAGCGTCTCTTCGTCGAATATGGCGCGCTTAACCCCCATGACATCGAAAGCCCCCTCACAGACGACGACGGTCTGCTTACCAACTGCGTTATGACCGTTATAGAGAAACCTCCCGGATGCCGGCAGCTGCATAGGGAAGAGATATCGGCGTTCTGCTGCGCCGGTGACGTCACGCCCCTGGAATGTCTTCATCACCCCATTCAGATCGTAAATCGGTATCAGGATGCGCATATCGAATGCCTGCCCTTTAACCTGATCTGTATATGGGTCGACATAAGCATGTTTTCCCTCGACGCAGTAACGCAGGTCAAAGTATTTGGCCAGCTCCGGGGTAATGTTCCTCTCAACAAGATAGTCCGGCAGCCGACCGTCAATTGGCAGTTCATAATGCCGCGGTAAAGCTACCGGGCCTTCAAGTTCCACAGCACTGGCCAAGACAACCTCTTCTTTTTTTGGCGCCCAACCTTGAGACAGGAGTGCGTTGTGTACGTATTCCTCAAAGGCACGACGAGACTTACCGCTGTAGTGTTTGAGGAAAACCAGCTTATTAAACTGAATTTCTTCTGGGTGATCGCCGGCGAAGCATTTCCCGACGTTGTTGGTCAGGTTGAAATAGACCTTCCAGTTTGTGCTTCCACATACCGGACATTCTTTGATATTCACTTCGCGGCCGCGGGCGCTTACACCGCCGCGACGATAGATGATGCCTTCCATATCCAGCCATTGTTCAAAATCCAGCTCGGACAGTAACTCTTTGAGGTCACTCATTGTCATTCACCGCAGTTTTTAAAAGGCAATATCTTGATAAACCTCTGTTTTTGAATACCATAGAGGCTCATGTGTTTTTCCTTTTGTGATTAAACAAAAGGTAATTTGGAAGGGCGTGGGGCTGTTATCCGTCTTTGCCCCACGCCTATTTTTTTAAAGAACTTCCATGATCCGCTCGATGAAGCGCATCTGTTCGAGGTTCTGCTTAACGCGAATACTCACCCCGCCCTTCTGGTTACGAGAACCAGCAAAATAGAGACGTGCTTCGCCTTTGGCTTCTTCCTCCTCAGTCTTGTTGATAGTGATGACTAAGTCGGCGATACGGACTTTTTCGATATTGTCCGCGGCGTGCATCATGGTGGCCACTTCGGATGAACCACCTTCACGGTTGGTCTGGGATGCCGTGATTCCTGCAACGTTGTGCTTATCGTAGAGAGCTCGCAGATCGGTGTAGATAGAGCGGATGTTCGCCCGGTCGTCACGGAGGTCGTAACTGGCACGCATCAAGTCCGCATAGTCGACCACCACCATATCCGGGATCATGCCATTCGCTTTCATGCTATTGAGCATACGATCCAAATCTGCAGGCGACATGCTTCCTGACGGGCGCTCAACCACCCACAGACTACCCACCCCTTTCGTCGCGCCAAGCTCCGCGAGTTTCCGGTGAACGTCGTCACGCTGCTCTACCAGCTTTGACATCTCCGTTTCAGACAGCCGCGCATCGAAGCGATCGGAGAGAATCGAGGTATGCACTTCGAGAGAAAGATATAAAACGTTGTAGCCGGCCAGCGTTGCGTTAATGGAGAACTCCCCCATCGCTGTCGATTTACCTGATTTCGCAAAACCCATGAAGAGCACCATCTCACGTTTCGCCCACCCTTTTTGATAGAGCATACGATCCAGCAGCGGAAGACCGGTGGTGATGCTGTTCGGCACGTAATCATCTGAGGCTTCATATTCACGAGCCTTGTAACGTTCCGCTGCAGAGGCGAAATAGTCATAAATGCCCGTCGCTTCGTTAGAACCGATCTGCTGCACTTTGGCCATGATGGCCATCGCTCCCTGGAAGTCGCCCTTCTCCTTCATCTCGGCCGCTTTAATCAACGCATCGTCGAACGCTACACTTTTAGCGAACGTCGCGACCTGGTCGACCATGTAAGCCGTATCAGAGAGTTTTTCCGAGAGCACTCGCTTAAACGCCGCCACAACATCCGGGAACATCTCTTCTCTGATCGTCTTATCGCGTTTAGCACGCTTCAACATATCGAGGATGGCCGCCGATGAAGGCGCGCTCTTATACATTCTGAAATAGCCCGATACCATGTTCACCAGTATGGCGTTCGCCGCATTGGAGAATTGGTTGGGGGCAACCAGATCGCCGGCACGAGTCAGAAACTCATGATCGCGGCAAAAATACGCCGCCAGACGATTCTGGAAGTCGTCGTCGAACTCTTCAGACAACCCTCGTCCCGTGTGGCAAAGTTCGGTCATGTGTTTGTTATCCTTTGGTGCTTAAACAAGTTGTTTTCTAATCGTAAAAATATGGAACAGGCAATCAACACAGTCGCCGTGCTTCTTCCAGTTCTTCCGGGTAATGGGCATAGATAACGCGCTCAGGCACCAGCTCCATCAACCAGACAGCAGAGAAGATGGTGCGGATACGCTTATCACGGGTGATGTGCTTCAAACGCTCCAGAACCCATTCAAAGTAACGTTCCTGAATTGGGTCATGCTGCATGTCTCCTAAGTGCTTAAAACTCACTACAGAGTCATCCAGACGCGTTCCCGCACGATTGGCAAGTTTGCTTTCGAAGATCTCAATCAGTTCTGGCTGCCAAAGATGCTGAGGGCGAGGTAATTTGTCCCAGAGCCGGCGTGCAGCTGCAGAGAGAACAGTTGATATAAAATAGTCATAAGAACAGCAATACCGATCTGCAAACTGGCGAGCTTTCCAGAGAGAGGTTTTATTCACCGCCGAAAGCTCTTGGTAAGGCAGGCGTTTCAGACCAGTACTGAATGGCGCCGTCTCGAAATGCTCGCGGCCATGAGACAGCATGATCTGTGAGTATGCGCGCTTATAGGCTTCGGTGAACAGACAGGTTGCCATCAGCGGGTGCATGTCGCGATAGTCAAACCACTTTGTATCAAAGAGCTCAGCCTCTCCCTGGCATCGTGAAAGACCGATGTTTTCCGCAACCCACTTGTCCATAGCGACCGTGTCCCACTCTGTCATGAAGTCGTACTGGCCGTTGTTTATGGTGTCAAAAAAGATCTGGCTCATGCCCTCACCGATAGGTAACTACTTACTTACTATTTAGCAGATCATAGCGACTGGAAAGCAGTTTGGAAAGAGGAATCAGAAGGGCATGTACTGGAGTGTTCTTGTATTAAAGACCTGCTTCTGTATATGTATTATGGTTCTTATTATATTTATATACAGAAACAGGTCATCATTAGGAGACAAAAAATTACTTTTCGATTACTCTTTGTTCAACTTCTTGCATCTGTTTATCACTAAGGCTGGATATGTGCTGACTGAGCAGTTTATTTCGATAGTAGCGTTTTTGTTCATCCGTTAAATCCATACGCTTATCAATAATTCTTAAAGTGTTGCCAAATCTCTCACTAATCGCATCTCCGTTATACACTTCAATGATTGTCTTGATGTGCATGACTAGAATTCCAACAATATAACAACCAAGGATATAAATACCGTCAACAACAAAGCCTTTGACTTGCAAGAAAGGTGTAAAAATATGCAGAATGACACCTAATAAAGTGCCTATCATTAGACCAAATGCAGTCCTAAGTGGGTATCCCAACAGGAGGATATCGAGGGCACGATTTATGCTTTTGCTACTTAAATCTTTATCTAGCATCCAATGCCCCCTTTCCCAAACTTTCATTTTGGGTTTCTTCTAAAACGGGATCATTTAAGATTTTACGTTTACCACCACCACTACCATCATCAATTTTATCGATATTGGCCTCGATAAATTTGAGCAACTGAATAGCCTCAGTACTATTATTGCCGTAAAAACCTTTTGCTATTCGATACGCTAAGACCCGCTCTTTCAACTCCAGTAAAGCGAAGGATATAGTTCCGGTGACAGTGACGATGTAGCTATACTCAAAAAAGTAAGTCAATGTTACACCTAAGAATATCATAATTATCGAGAGGAGCTTTACCTTGAGAAAGGTTTTCTTCTCATTCAAAAGATAGAGTTCAACAATTGTCTTTCTCTTTAGCTCCTCTCTCTCTTTCTTAACAAGATGATTACGTTTCTCCTTGTATTCATTTACCACTTGTCTGTACTCTTCGGATTTAATGTACTTAATTGTATTCCGATACAGAAAACTGGATATCATACCTATCGTTGTGCCGACAAGAGAGATAATCCAATCATTCGATATCCCAAGCCAGCTAATAATTTTCCCAAACGTAAGGGCAGCCAATATGGCTAATACTAAACCAATTAGCCAGCCTAAATATTTTGAAAGAAATTTGATCATATCAACCTTTCTTCATCAACTCGCGCTTTATTTCGTCAGTACGCATCGTCACATCGGCAGCAGTGATCGCCTCGTTCATCTTTACGATGTCCTCAATTTCCTGCGGGGACTTCTCTGCCAGATGGAAAATAGCTGCACGTATCACATCAGAACGGGTGAACTTCTCAAAGCGAGGGATGAACTTCATCATCTCCAGTAATTCGAAATACTCGTCTTCAAGCGACATCGTGCGGCTTTTGATTTTCTCTTTACCACGTGTTGGACGGCCTTGTGGACGGACAGGCTGGCGCATCGGTGTGCTGCTTTTAGGCGCAGCAGCTTCCGCAGCCGGACGTTTTGCCAGATCACCCATTTTCATGGACATTATTCACCCTCCAAGGTCATTACGTATTCTACTAATGCTTCAATCTCGGCCTCAGCCTTTTTGTCGCGTTCGGCTCCAGTCATCTCAAATATGGAACGACCTGCCTCTTCGGCATCGTCATAGACGTTTCGGTTGTAAAGATTCACTGGTACCGCCTCGATGCCAAAGGTTTCGACAATTTCTTTTGCAGCGATAATGCGCGCAGCCTGGGAAGGCAGAGACGGGCACTGGTTCATTACAGCACGGATTTTGATTTGGTCATTCACGCTGCTAACGCTGTCGACGATGGGGTCGATGTCACGCAAGGATTTCAGATCGCGGCGTTTCGGGCGAAGCGGGATAAGGATCACGTTGGCCATCAGCATAGCCTGGCGCTGAATTTCGGAGTCGAAACCACCAGCGTCAACGACGACGTAATCGAAACGGCCGCGAAGCGAAGTGATGTGTTTGATGATGTCATCCTGGACATAGGCGAACGGGATCAGCTCCAGTTCTTCATTATGCCGGCGGTCTTCGCACCATCCTGTCGTGGTGCGCTGGATATCGATATCAGTGATCTGGACTTTCTTTTTCTTTTTGATTTTCAGACAGGCTGCAATTTGCTGAGCAACCGTCGATTTGCCTGGGCCACCCTTGGTGCCGCCCACCACAATGATCTGAGTCATTCGTGATATCCCTACGTGTGATTTATCGTCGTATGAAACAACTTGTTTTCTTATATGCGATATAGCCTAAATGCCTACGGCTGCGGTGTAAAGGTGAAATGAAAGGCATTTGGCCACGGTCACGAGTTTCTTTGATCATTACCCTAGTTTCGGATGTGGTGAGTGCTTTAATATGCCAACCCCTTGATCGTGCGAACATAGTCCACGATTAGCGTCTAGCATTTCGTCGAGTACTCACTATGAGCATTGAGCTAAGCAGTACCCAAAACACTTACGGCCTTCTGAACTCAGGAACCCCATACTCTGCTTGCTGGCGCTTCTTCGAGCCACGAGGAGTACATATAGACCAATTAGGGGAAAAAACTCTCAAGCAGCTCGTAGAGAAAAGGCTCATACAAAAGCCACTAAACATGTTCTTTATAAGTTATGGAGCGCTGATTGGTATCGACAGAGGTGGTTTGAAGCAGGCTAGGAATATTTATGAGGGTATAGAACGAGCAAAAAACGTTCGCTTAGGCCCGCTTCTTTTCGCCTGCGGTATCTACGGTGTTGAAGAGGAAGAAGCGTGGTTGCTGGCAGAGAAATTCAATTCTCTTGAGGCGCTATACGATGCCAGCTTGGACTCTCTGCTAAGCCATGGTTTTTTAAACGAGTCTGTGGCCGTGAATGTATACAATTTTTTTCGCCACCCTGCCAATGTCTTAGCACTTACTGAGTTACAGGAGAAAGCCGGGTTAAAGATAAGTAACGTGAAAATCTGACATCTTGTAGTTCATGACTAAGGCCGCGCTAATTATGTCCGCGCGGCGTATGTGCTACTTCGCGTACCCCCAACGACACAGCCGCTCACCCAGCGTGTTGTGGATCAGGATTTCCCTCTCAGTTTCTTCTGTCAGGGCGTCGTCCTTGCTGATGTAGATAGGGTTTGCCCCATCACAGAATTGTACGCCCACGGTCTGAGGTTTAATCACGCATCCACTTATCGCGAAGCTCGCGATGAACGGCAGAAGCATCCTTAGTCCTGACTTCATTAATCGTCTCATTTTTCACATCCACTGTGCCTTGAAGCCGTTTGTTGGTTTCTCTCTGCGCCTTTTCTTCCATGGCCCGCCGGGCAGCGCGTCCACCCCAGGTGTACGCCCCAACGAGCACAAAGAAGACGGCAGCCAAAGTCATGATGGTCGATTTGACCTTTGAAAGCAGGCTGCCGTTCATGGTTACACCACTCCTGCCTGATGCTTACGAACTTGCGACCAGGCAATAAAGCCGGCGACAACAATGGTCGCAATACCGAAGATAATGCGAACGGTATCCCCGCTGGTGATATGTCCCTGGGCCTTATCCATCGCAACGGAGATCTGCGGCATTACGTCCGCCAGCTGCGCAATACCGATACCTGCAGTCACCGTTGCGCCTGCAGTTTCTTTCGTGACAGGTACGGCTTTCACTGCAGTTACCGGTTTAACGACGCCGGCGCGACGCATACCTTCGTCAATAACTTCGGCCGAATACCAGCTGTTGAGTGTTTTCAACGGGCCACGACCGTTCTCATGACGAATGATCGCCTCCACCAGCGGCCGCATAGTATTGTAGTCATGCAGATCGATGATCATGTCCGGTGCCACGCCTACGGCTTTAGAGACCTCATTGATATAGGCGGCCGTGTTGTTTTCATGCGGCGGCGCCCAACGCTCGATGACTTCGCGGATCGTATCGATGCTGGAACCGTCTTTTGCGCGGCGCTTATCATGGTAGGTGATGAGCGTTACTGTCAGTGCTCGAATCCCCCATACGGGGTCTTTAAAAGTGCAGAACCGCGGTTCCGCCGGGTTGTTTACTAACCCTTGCCACGGCGACCCTTTATCCAGGTTGCCAGGGTTGTTGTTACGAATGCCTCTTGGAGTACTCATCCTTGTTCTCCTGTTATTGCAGTCCATTTTTCACGCCATAAGCGGCCAAACCCAAAAGCAGCACGGTGATCAGGAACGAGGTAATCTTGGAAATAATGCCCCCAAAGAACCCGCTTGAAATCGTGTCGAGCCGATTAAGAAGTTTGTCCAGGTTGGAATGCTGAATGCTATGTTGCGCCGGAGTCATATCACCAAAGTAGGTTCGCAGCTGATCGTTGACCTCCTGGCCAATATCCTCGCGAAGCTCCTTACTTAATTTTCCTACGACTTCTCGCGCCACAATTGCGGCAATGCGCTCCACCTGCTCTGGCGTCACGCCTGCCATCTCGTTTGACATGTCTTCCTCCATGAATAAGTCAAATCGGATGGCAGATTTATATCATAAATTAGAAATTAATTGTAGGTAAGTACTTACATACAATATCGATTGCTTTTATGCTGCTGTTTCTGGCGTTTGCATCACTAGATCCTTTAGATTTTTGAGCTCTTCTTTAAGTTTTTCGATACAGTTGCATTGCTCCTGAACGGTAGTTACCAGGTCTGCGACAATTGCTGTCTGATCTACGTTAAGGATATTGATCTTCTCGCCATCAATTTCTACATCACCGCTTTGGAAAGTGTAAATCGGGTCCACTTTTTCAGCTTGTTGAGCAATAAATCCACGCCTACGGCGTGTTTCGCCTTTCATGTTGAACTCACATACCCCCAGCGCGTTAATACGCTTGGATGCCCCTTTCTGAGAATCCGTAAAATCTTTTTTCAGCCGCACGTCTGAGCCAGTGGTCATAACATCGCCTTTAGGTGTGGAGATTGTCCCACCGGTGTAAAAGAGCCAGGCATCTTTTCTGTCAAAACCGTCCATATACAGTACCACCCGGTGGTTGTACCCAACGTATTCTTCCAGGTAGAAACCACCCCACGCTCCAGACGTGTCGCCGTTTCCGCCACGCCCTGTCATGCGGGACCGGACTCTGCCACCGGAAACTAACGCGCCAATGGCAGGGGAACCGAAGTCGGTCTGCTGGGACACACAGTCATAGCGACACTGTATCCAGCTGCCGATGTCGGCCGCTTGCCCTACCCGCAGGTCTCTGTCTACCCGTAGATGGCTCCCCTGCACACTCAGTTGATCAGCGGCTGTGGTTATGAAACGAGCAGTGTAGTCGTTGGTACTGTTGTTATGATGAAAATCGATGTACGGAGTGCTCATCGAAAGCTCAATTGCCTGCGCAAAATATTTCCCCGCACTGATGTTGCCCGGAACAGTCATATTGCCGGCACTATCGACCCCCATAATCTCCGTCTGGGTATCTTCAGGGCTAATAGTCGACTTATTCCCCTTCACCACGCTGAAGCGCGTTCCGCTGCCTACCATCAGCTTTCCGTAGGTGCCTGATTTTTTGACCAGTCCAATATCGTTGTTCCTGCCCAAAATAAAACCGGAACTATCGCTGGTTATAATTTGCGAGCCGGCGAGGTTGTTTCCCCCTGAAAGTTTAGCCAGCGCATCCAGATCCGAGGCCTTTGCCATCCCGGCAATCGCCGGTACGGTCACCTGCGTACCTGTTATAGGGTCTGTCATCGTAATATTGCCACTACCTGTTAGTGCTGTAGACCATCCTTGAACAACGTTACGCCAAAGGGTAAATGCGCTGGCTAGTTGATTTGCAAATGATGAAGTGCTCGCTGTTTCTGATGTGATAATTCCATATTTCGCGCCAGAAAAAGCTGTTGTGATGTTTCTCGTCAAAGTCAGTTGAGTGTCATTATTTACTGATTTGATGGCATACAGATCAGCACTTCCATTGCGATAAATGACTAAAATTGAACCCTCTTGAATACCAAGTGCGGGCTCCGACCACTTTGTTGAAATACCAGTAACCTTTGCCTGGTTTGCTGCACCCGTTACGGTGCCAACTTCATACATTGCCATAATTACATTCCTTGTAATTTTAATGAGCGGCTCTCAAAGAGCCGCCTGAAACTTAAGCCAGAGAGATGGAGCCAGTAGTTCTGTACATCGAGACAACCCCTGTAAACCGGAACTGACCGCTATCGCCACGATTCGGCCACTGAATGGTAATCTGGTGACGTTGACCGAAGTTTGACGCCGGGATACGGATTGAGAAGATTGATGTTTCAAAGTCCTTACCATCGTTTCCAGAGTCAAAAGTCCAAACGGTCGTTTCATCAACGCGAATTGTTACGTTCTGACGCCATACCTGAACAATCGCAACGGAACCATTGAACACCATACGCCGTTCAAAGGGCATACCGTCAATCGTTGCAATCAGGTAGCGCGTGCCGGATGAGGTATTCCCGGAAGCTGGCCAGTTTTTAACAACACGGTCGGTCATTGTCACAACGTCACCAACAATTTTATTGGCCTGAACAGTGCCAAGCACAGTGCAGTTCTCGTTAATAGTCACGTTATTAAGCACACCAGTATTTGCGTGAACTTCACCACGAATAACTACGTTGTTGAACTGTGAACTACCGTCTTTTCCAATTCTCCAGCCATTTGAACCGTTAACGAAATTGTCAGATCGGATTTCACCGCCAATTTTTGCATTGGTGATGGAGCCATCCTTAATCACAGCGGCATTCATGTAGGCAACGCCATTTTCCACAACAAATGGTGTGGTCGTGTTTCCGTTAGAGGTATTGATTAAGCCGAAGCGATCAGCCTGAACCAGAAACTGGCTCTGCAAATTTTTGCCATCGATACCTAAAGCGATACCAGCAGCATACTTTTTACCGTTGCTGTTGGTTTCCATTTTGACCATCCAGGTACTGCTAACGTTGCCGTTTTCAACAACCGTTTTCTTCAGCTCCTGCAGCTCGGCTGACTGGCCTCCTACCTGAGCTGTCAAATTCGTCTGCTGCTGAGACAGTGCGCTTATCGTTGTGGCCTGGGTCTGCTGAGTTGACTTAATTGCCGCCAGAGAGGTGGTGGCGTTATTCAACTCCGTCTGGTTTTTGATGTTTGCCGATGCCTGCGCGTCAATTTGCGACTGCAAGCTGGTATTCAGCGACGACTGCGTTTTCTCGTTGTTGGTGATGGTCTGCGCCATCTGATCAACCTTCGAAGACGCATCATTCACCTGGGACGTCAAAGAGGACAGCTGAGACGCCTGGGATGTTACCAGCCCTTCCACATTGGTAACACGTGAGGTAAGGCTGGTGAGAGCGGATGCGTTCGCATTAGCCGAATCCTGTGCCTCTTTTGCGTCCGTGATATCGGTGACAACTACATCATCGATATACAGATCATACCCCGGCGTACCGGCGCCAGTTGCTCCGCGGGTAGAAATCCAGAATACGCCGCGAGTGTGGCCAGTCGCTACACGGAGCGTGCCGGTGAATTTCTTCCAGGTGCCTCTGCCCCCCAACGAACCTTCAGTGATGGTGATCGCCGACGGCCAGTTGTTATTGTTGGCAGCGTTTTGGGTCTGCAAACCAACGATTGTTGACCACCCGGATGATGGCGACTGATCTGCCGGCATCATCGCCCAGAGTTCAATGCGGAATACCGCATTTTCTCGCAGAGCAATCCACTTACCAATGGATTTATCGCTGTTTCCGCCCTCACCGGCGCCGCGGGAAACACGCAACGACTTCGTTCCGCTTCGTTTCTGAGAGCTGACGACGACCGCACGCGAGCCGCTGATCTGCTGGTTTTCGGAGTACGTCTCCAGAGAACCATCAAACCACGGGTTACTACCCATTGCCTGAACAGTGCTCAAAGAGTTTTTGAGCGAAGTTGTCTGGCTGCTCTGGGTTTCAATTTCTTTCTCGTTCTGCGTGACGCGATTCGTTAATGCCGTTAACGCAGCCGCATCAGCTTTCTTCGAAACATTTGTGTTTGTGGTCGCAAGGTCATTCTTAAGTTGCGTAACTTGGCTGCCCTGGCTGGTGATATCATTCTCTGTTTTGGTCACACGACTATCGAGTTTAGTGATCGCGCTCGAGTTCGCCTGAGTTTCAACAGAGTCGGTCACATCGACGACATAAAAATCATCAAAGTACATCGCGCCTGCGGACAAGAAAGCAGTGAACTGAACGTCAGCAACGACATCCTTTGTCGCCTTCCAGGTCCAGGACACTTCCTGCCAGTTCGAAGTAAACGGGCCATAAGCCTTACTTGCGATTAGACCGTTACCTTCTGCCACACGGAATTTTGTGTTGTCAGTCGACTGAATGGTGGTATTAGGGTCCTGCTTTGCCCAGATACCAATTTTGTACGAACGATCCTTTTTGAAGGAGATCTTCTGGCCCACGCCTGCAGAACCACCCGCCGCCAGTTTGGCGGCTTTGGTGCCAAGATGTGGAACCTGCAGCGTTACCACCGTGGCAATCCCGCTCCAGCCTGTATAGCCCTCCGTACCACGCTCAAAAGACGGGTTTACAATCAGGTTCCCGGGGATCTGGCTTGCTGCATCCACGCTGGCGTTACTGGACGCAAGGCTGTTTTCCAGCGCCGTTGTCGAGGAGCTCAGGGAGTCAATATTATCTCCCTGGTTCTTCACTGTGTTCTGGAGCGTTGTAATTGCAGATGCGTTCGCATCAGCCTTCATCATCACACCGCCGGCGGCGCCCAGTCCCATCATTACCCCGTTCACAAACTCGACTGAGGTCGAAATGTGGGCGGTGCCGTCGCCACCGGTTGGCGCACGCAGTTCCAGACCATCGCCAGGCTTCATGCCTTTGCGGCCAAGGAGAATGTAGGCACCACGATACGGTAAGGAGTTGACGACTTCGGATGTACCACCAAGAGATTCCAGAGCAGACAATACCTTACCTCGGTTGCCAGATGGCTCATCGAATGTCAGGACGCAAACGTAAGTGCCACTGGCCAACGCCTCGATATCAGCCGACATCGTGGCACCATTATTCGCGCTGCCAAAAACATCGTATGTTTTGGATGTCGCAATCACCGTTGATCCGTCGCTGTGTTTTGCAAAAGTGACCAGCGCCCAGCTGCGACCAGGGGTAAACAGGTTCTTGCCGCTTTCATCAAAAACCCCAGGAGTTACGCTGTTGCCATTCCCCCGTGCAGTGACAGTAAACACAGTGCGACGGTTCATCGAGGCCTGCAGGCTGGTAATGCTACTGTTCGCCGCAGTTAAATCGCCCCCCTGAGATGTCACCGTGTTCCGGAGATCCTGCAATGCAGAAGCATCAGCCTTCTTGGCAATGTTGTTCTGAGCTGTCGATAGCCCGTTTTCCAACGATGTGGTGCGATTTCCGATAGAGCTAATGGAAGTGCCTTGCTGATTCACTTTCGTTGTCAGCGAATCCACAGCCGACGCACTGGCGCTATCAGACGGAGACTCGTTCCAGTCGGAAACAACGTTACCTACCTCAAACTTCGGACTGTTGATGTACACCGTCTGGTCTTTGGAGGTATTGCTCTCGATACGGCACAGAATCAGGCGCTTGGTGCCCGTGGTAGGTGTCTGTTTCCACTTAACCCAATAGCGGGCCCATGAAGTGGTCAGCGTGAACTGCGCACGACCATCAGTGTTGTTACCTTTCGCACCCTGGCTGGTCTCGATAGACGTTGTGGTGTTCGGATTGTAGAAGAACGCCGTCATCGTCTGGCCAGCAACGCCGCCTTTCGCATAGAAGCTGTAAACGTACTCCCCTGCATCGACCGGCGACTCAAGCGTGATTTCCCGCAGATCCTTGTAACCGGAGCCAGCTTTTACAGTTGCGCTAATTACCGCGTTACCACGATACGTATCGCTGACAACGTTCGACCAGCCGGTCATATCGCCGGAGTTCTTGATCAGGTTTGTACCGCCGACAGAAATTGCATCAACCTTGTTGTTCAGATTCGTGACAGAAGAACTCGTTGAGTTAATGTCTTTTTCGGTCTGGGTAACACGGTTGGTCAGTGCCGTCAGAGCATTGGCGTCCGCTTTTTGTGCAACGTTTGCATTTGTTGTTCTCAAATTGTTCTCAAGATTGGTAGTGCGTGTACCAATACTTGAGATATTCTCCCCCTGTTGATTTACCGTAGAGGTCAGCGAATCAACCGCTTTCGCCGTGGCGTCGAGGGAATCCTGGACTTTGGAGGAGTCGGTTACGTTCCGCAGATGCCAGTCAGTCACATACCAGACGGTGCCGAATGGGCTGGACTGGTTAATTTGCAGGAATGGACGGAAGAAGCCGCGATCGACAATCCCCTGAGTAATTTTGAATCGCCAGGTTACTCGCTGCCATGTGGCCGACGCCTTGCGGTTTCCGCCGGATGACAGAGGCGCGCCCACGCTGCCGCTTGGCCTTGTTGCGGTTCCGAGATACAGGTTGAAATCAGCGGAGCCAGTGCCACACGCG
>ERZ1026890.785-NODE-785-length-14653-cov-43.896493_pt1 | contig 14653 bp, 10 predicted proteins | sample MGYA00380175_ERZ1026890 | MGnify/ENA primary metagenome ERZ1026890 (study PRJEB33269, sample SAMEA4719811) | human gut metagenome | biome: human-associated habitat; feature: organic feature; material: feces | place: Cameroon | collected 2013-10 ...
GTCTTTAAAATAGAATAATAAGAAACAGATAGTAAAATAGAATATAACATATAGATATTGACGCTGATTATCTGACACTTCTACGGTATTCAGAACCTGCAATTCAGAAATTCGGTAAGAAGACGGTGACAGCAAGGCGTCCACTCCTCTACGGCGTGGGCAGTACTTGTTTGTGCCTTACCGAAGGTTCTTGCAGGTACCCGAATACCGGTACTTACAGGGAACCCCACGCCGCTTATTTAAAACAACATAACAATTCAAACCTAGAAAAGTAATATGCAGACAGAGGAAATACCCAATACTGACAATAACTACAATTCTCTTCTGAAGATTTCATCAGAAGAAGATCTTTTTGTGGAAGATGAAGTAACAGGAGTCAAGAAATACACTCCAGTAACAACTACTGATGTGGGTCAGTTTAAGAGAGAGGCAGAACATTTGTATAAGGAGATTCAGCATGCTAAAGATGAATTTAAATGGAATGCAGGAAAGCATAAAGGTCTTACCTGTTATTTTCATATTTACCAGAACCTTGCCAAGCAGTTGACAGATTTTCTTAAATATATTCATACGCTCCATAAGAAAGTCTACATTTCCATCTACAAGAGCTATGATGATGAATTCATGGGGATTTATACTGATGTTTTAGAGAAGGTGCTCCAGGATATTCAGACTATCGCCCGGAAGCATTCAGACTATTTGCTCGATAAGGAAGAGGAGTATGATCAGATTCCCTATGCTAAAGCTATTTACGAGCAATGCGAGAAGCTAAAAGTTCCTGCCGGAGACGATTATCCGCGTTTTGATTCCCATTACAAGAACTTTGTCTCTACTGGTTTGCAGATGGCTTTGGATGAAACCACCTCCACAGTAAGTACTATTTGTGCTGATTTCCTAGCCTTATACAGAACCCGCCTTTTCCGCACCGACCATGAGGCTGTAATTATTTACCATTATATCAAGCGAATTTTCGACGAGGGCATGCTACCTGACCATCTGAAACGTGAGGTAAAGGTAAAGAAACGTCATCTGAGAGAGAGAAGAATAGATATTACCACTTTGAGCTTGCAGAAAGTAATGAATGATATTGAAGGGAAATACAACAATTATACGCTTTGTTCTGACTGGTTTGAGCGAGAGGAGGATGAGGAAGAAGAACTCGTCCGTACGCTAGTTAGGGAGCAGGCTTCGCCCGAGGATTTTGAAACGCTGTTCAAGTATCAGGGTGAGCATAAAATGTGGGAGGCAGAAATAGCCAGGGCTGATGATTTTGAGCGTAACAGCGACTCTTTCTTTGTGAACTGGGTAGATTCCATAAAGTTGGAGGAGAAGTTGAAGTTCTGGATAAAAGGCAACATTACGTCTCAGCAAAGCTGGTACATAGTCTGGTGCCTGATGAAATATACTTTCCACATGGTGCGTGATAATCAGGACAAGGCAGCCTTTGCCGCCCGCATGAACTTGATGTTTCCGGATGCAGAAAAGAAATGTGTGGTGGAGTCATTCCGCAAGCAGGAAACGCAGAAGAACCACAACCACCATTTCTCGGAGTGGCTTGAAGGCTCCGATCCCGATTATCATACCGCCCAGGATCTGTATTATAAGCTGGCGAAAAGGGATGGTTATATGAGAAGTATTTGAGTTGGTATAGGAAAGTAGAGAGGAAGATTTAGAGACAACTATCGTCCCTGGGTGTAAAAACAAGGATAATTCTGGTAATATTCTACGGCTTTTTTGAAAATATTCCGTAGAATATTACCGCTTTTCAAAAAAATATTGTATTTTTGCAGCGAAATGATATTAATATAAATGTGATATGGACAATATAGTTTGTAAAGTGGAAGCACTAGGAGGCACAATCTCTACTACTGATATTCCTCATATGGCAGAGTATAAGCGATTGTTGAGAGCTAAGGAACGTGGCGACTTGATCAAGTTGCGCCAGGGCATTTATGCTGTTCCGGAAGCCCTGCTGAATACAATGATAGATGTGGAGCGGATTGTACCTAAAGGTGTTGTGTGTCTATACAATGCCTGGGCTTATCATCAGCTTTCGACAACTGTTCCACCAGCTTTTTGCATTGCCATCGCCAATAAAAGGAAAGTAGAGATTCCTGAAACGCTTCCGATAGAATTGTATTATTGGAAGAAGGAGAATCTGGAGTTTGGCATTATGGAAGCAGAAATATCCGGTTTTCATGTTCGCATAACCGACTTGGAGCGAAGTGTTTGTGATGCAGTGAAATACAGAAACAAATTGGGGCTGGATGTTTGTGCAGAAGTGATTCGTTCTTATTTGAGAAAGCCAAACCGCAATCTCACTCGTTTGCAGGATTACGCCAAACGCCTCAGAGTGTTCAATACATTAAAAAATTATGTTGAAATAGCAATAGAATAAGATGGGAAAGAAAAACTACGGTAAGTCTGTTAAGACCCGCTTGCTCAATTTGATGAATGAGACAGGCTATAAATATATGTATCTCTTGGCAAGATATTTCAACGAGAGGTTGCTTTACAGAGTATCTGTAAGCCAATATAAGGACAATTTTTTGCTGAAAGGTGGATCTTTGCTTTATGCTATGAACGGACTTGAGGCACGTCCTACAGTAGATGTTGATTTCATGGCAGATAGAATTAGCCGTGATAGGGATTTCCTTGCGCACGTGTTCCAGGAAATTTTGGGCATTGTATGCGATGAGGATGGAGTATCGTTTGATGTTAACAGCATTAAGTTGGAGCCTATAACTGTTGAAAAGAAGTATCCTGGCACAAGATTTTACTTTACGGCCCACATGGATACTATCGCTTACAACATGTCTGTTGACATTGGCTTTGGTGATGTTGTAACTCCATATCCAACAACTATTGACTTCCCATTGCTTTTGCCTGACATTCCATCTGTGAACATACAGGCATATTCCTTGGAGACTGTTGTTGCCGAAAAATTCCATACGATGATAGACCGAGATGTGCTCAACAGTCGCATGAAAGATTTCTTCGACTGTTACCAGCTCCTGACAAAGAGAGACTTGTCTGATGACACATTATATGATGCGATTAAGGCGACTTTCGACAATAGGGGACTTACATACAATCCCGAATTGCAATTGTTCACTGAAAGTTTTGCGACAGACGCAGCACGTATAGTTCGCTGGAAAGCATTTCTGAAAAAGATTCAATGGAAAGAAACTCTTGATTTCAAGACTGTTATGGAAGTAATAAAGGAAAGGTTGCAGCCTATGGCTGAAAGATATTGGGGAAAGTAGTGTGTTGTGGAGGCGTCTCGCAAGCAGGAAACGTAGCTGATGACTAGCCCCAACACGCCCTGAAAGGGCAGAAGCTCCTAGCCCAGGGCAATCGCCCTGGGTTATTACGGACGCAACCCTGACGCCCTGAAAGGGCAAAAGCTTTAAAAATACCTTGTAATTTTTCATATTTTCCTTGTTGTTTTTCAATTTAATGTGTATCTTTGCAATGTCGAATGAAAATACGACTAAAAACAATTAATAAAAGAACATAGTATGCCGTATCCAACAATATCAGAATATGTAAAGGCCATTCAAGATGCTGGTAACAATCTTGACAAGTTGGCTCACCTGACTCCCGTATTAGATGCTCACGGAGAACCATATCACATTAGTGGTGCTTTTGCCGTGGTGTTTAAGATGCAGGACAAGAGTACTGGGAAATATTATGCCCTCAAGTGTTTCTTGAAAGATCAGAAGGAATGTGCCGATGATGCGTGTTATCAGATTGATGATGAACAGAATATGGTTGGGGCTTATTCGCACAGTACTTCTGCAAAGTATTTGGATTGGGAGCTCTTAGTTCAGAGTCAAGACAAAGTGGAAAAATTTCCGGTACTATTGGCAGATTGGATAGACGAGAAATCGATGATAACTTTTCTGTCAGTGAATGAAGATATGACTACATCAACAATACATGAAAATTTTAATGAGGCTATTACAGATGAATATGGAGTGACATATAGCAAAGACGGGAGAAAATTGTTAAGATCGCCAAAAGAACTTGATGGAAACTATTCAATTAAAAAAGATACAAAGATTATTTGTGATTGGGCATTTGAAGGTTGCACTTCTTTGCGTAGTCTTGTTGTTCCTGAGAGCGTTATAAGCATTGGAGAGAGTGCATTTGATGGGTGCACTTCTCTGAGTAGTCTTGTTATTCCTAATAGGGTAGTGAGCATTAAAGGTAATCTCTTTTGCGGTTGGTATGGCGAATTAAAATGCTTGTCGCCGTACTTTATTTATGAAAATAATGTATTATTTGATAAAGACAAAAGTACAATTATCTCTTTTAGAGACCAAGACACAACATCTTATGTCATCCCAGCTGGAGTAACTAGCATTGGTGATTGTGCCTTTGAAGGTTGCGAATCTTTGAACAGTCTTGTTATTCCTAATAGTGTAACTAGCATTGGGGAGAGTGCTTTTTCCTTTTCATCTTTGAGCAGCCTTGTTATTCCAGATAGCATTACCTGTATTGAGGATGGTGCATTTGAATATTGTGAATTTTTGAGCAGTCTTGTTATTCCTAATAGCGTTACCAGCATTGGGGATAGGGCATTTGATCATTGCGAATCTTTGCATAGTCTTGTTATTCCAGATAGTGTAACTCGCATTGGGGATAGGGCATTTGATCATTGCGAATCTTTGCGTAGTCTTGTTATTCCAGACAGTGTTACTAGTATAGGGGCTTGGGCATTTCAATGTTGTCGTTCCTTGACAGATATTGTTATTCCTGATAGCATAACTAGCATTGTGATTGGTGCATTTAGTGATTGCGAGTCTTTGAAAAGTTTTGTTATTCCCAATAGTGTAACTAGCATTGAAAATTGTGCATTTAGTGGGTGCAAATCTTTGCGTAGTCTTGTTATTCCTGATGGCGTAACTAGTATTGAAAATTGTGCATTTTCTTGTTGCAAATCTTTGACAGACATAGTTATTCCTGATAGTGTTACTAGCATTGGGAATGAGGCATTTGAAGGTTGCTCTTCTTTGAGTAGCCTTGTTATTCCCGATAGTGTTACTAGCATTGGAAATAGAGCGTTTTATGGCTGCAAATCTCTGTGTAGTCTTGTTATTCCTGATGGTGTAACTAGTATAGGGTATGAGGCGTTTAAGGATTGCTCTTCTTTGAGTAGCCTTATTATTCCAGATAGTGTTGCTAGTATTGTGGATAGAAAATTTACATATTCATCTTTGAGCAGTCTTGTTATTCGTGCTACTGGATCGAGTATTGTGGATAGAGCCTTTAAAGGTTGTATTTCTTTATGTTATCTCGCTATTCATGCTAAAATTGTTATCCCTGATGGTGTAACCAGCATAGGAGACAGCGCATTTCGTGGTTGCACTTCTTTGACTAGCCTTGTTATTCCTGACAGTGTTATCAGCATTGGGATTGGTGCTTTTTGGGGTTGTAAATCTTTGGCAGACATTGTTATTCCTGGTGGTGTGACTCGCATTGGGGATGGTGCATTTCGGGATTGCGAATCTTTGAGTAGCCTTGTTATTCCTGGTGGTGTGACTCGCATTGGGGCGAGGACATTTTTGGGTTGTAGTTCTTTGAGTAACATAGTCATTCCTGACAGTGTAACTAGTATTGGGGATGAGGCATTTGGATATTGCAAATCTTTGAGTAGTCTTGTTATTCCTGATAGTGTTACTAACATTGGTGATTATGCTTTTTATTGTTGCTATTCTTTGGAAAGTCTTATTCTCCCGGATGGTGTTACGAGCATTGGGGAATATGCATTTAGGGGTTGCGAATCTTTGAGCAACCTCGTTATTCCTAATAGTGTTACTAGTGTTGGAAAGTGTGCATTTTATGATTGCTCTTCTTTGAGTAGTATTATTATTCCTGATAGCGTTACAAGCATTGGGGATAGTACTTTTTGGGGTTGCTCTTCTTTGAGCAGTCTTGTTATTCCTGATAGCGTTACTAGCATTGGTGTGTGTGCATTTAGGCATTGCTCTTCTTTGAGTAACGTTGTTATTCCAGATAGTATTACAAGCATTGAGTGTTATGCATTTAGTGATTGCTCTTCTTTGAGCAGTATTGTTATTCCAGTGAGTGTTACTTACATTGGGCATCATGCTTTTGCAAATTGCAATCTCTCAAATACTCTTAGACAAGAATTAAGTTCCCGTTTTGGTGATAAAATATTTTGGTAACTATGGTTGAACTTGTTAAAGGCATCTTCTTCATGGAATTGTGAAGGAGGTGCCTTTAATCTTTGAATTTTAAAGCTTTTGCCCTTACAGGGCGCAAGGTTGATTGCTGGTTTACCCAGGGCGAGTGCCCTGGGCTAGGAGCTTCTGCCCCCTTCAGGGCGTGTGGGGCATGGACTATATTTTTTACTAAATTACCATTTTCCCAAGAAACATGGGATTTTTCCCAATAATGCCTCGATTTTTCCCAAGAAAGCCCCGATTTTTCCCAAATACAGCAGTTTATCGGGAAAAGTGTGGGGGAAGGCTTGCAGGAAAATGAGGGTGTTTTCTTGCCTTTTTGTTAATATTATGCGTTTTTTTCTTGTTTTTCCCTGCTGAGCGTGTAGGCTTTTTATTTTTCCCAAGAAATGCCCGATTTTTCCCAAATACGTGGGTTTTTCGGGGGAGTTGTGGGAAAGGGATTGTTTTGCCTTTGTTTTCGCAGTACTTTTGCAGCGTCGAAGAAACAAGACAACGCTGAAATGGTTTGGTGCTCTTGAAAACCTCTTCGTACAATTATATAGTATGTATACTCAGATTATGAGAGTGGTGCAGCAGGGCGAAGCCTTCGCTGTGCAGAGTCAGAAAAGTGAGAACGGACAGATGATGAAATGCAACATCGTTCTCCAGGAGATGGGCGGCAAGTATGAGAACCAGTATGCTGCGGCAATGTTGGGCAATATGGCCCAGTGTAAGTATGCTCCGGGCGAGCTGGTGGCTGTTACGCTTCGCTTTACTACCCATGAGCACAATGGTCAGGTTTATCAGGATATTCTGGTTACGGACATTGAAAAGGTAAGAGGATAAAGCTTGATATTTTAAAGCTTTTGCCCTTACAGGGCGACAAGTTTGCGCCCATAATAACCCAGGGTGTTGCCCTGGGCTAGGAGCTTCTGCCCTTTCAGGGCGTGTGGGGCATACTTGCAAAAGCTTTTGTCATTTATTAACTGAGTTGAAACTGAGGAGGATTTTCCATGGTAAAGCGCGCAACAATCCGGATGTTTCTTCTCCTAAAAATTCAATTCAGATTATGGTTAAGAAAGTAAACAAGGTTCAGAACAATGCTCAGAATAATGTGCAGAACCAGCAGGTGAATAATAATGACTGCCAGCATGTGCAGTTGGGTGGAATGGCTTACTATGATGCTAAGCAGTATTTCCTCTTCAGTCCTCAGGAATCGGGGGTGAATAAGGTTCCTCGATTCCGTTCGATGGGCGTGGCTCAGCAAATGCCTGACGGAACGTTTGATTTCGTGGTTCAGCACCGCCTCAGAACTCAGTCGGAACTGATTAAGAAACTGGCGCATGGTCGTGTGAGTAAAACCAAGGACGGTGCTGTTCAGCTTACCTTAAAGGTGTTTTTCCATGAGGGAATCAATATCGCCCAAACGCTGGCTGTTGAGGCAGCAGAAGGGGCTGATGCTTTAGTGGATTATCAACTGAAACATTAGGATGTTTTGTATTCAGCTTAAAAACGAAAAGTAGAAACAGATAGATGAGTTGTTATTTAATAAAGGTGGAGAATGGGCACAAGGTTGCCCGCTCCATCACCTCGGAAGAGGAGTATAAGCAGCTGCGTGGAAGCAATGAGCAGAAGGCGAATTTGCGTCTGGCTCGTGCCGGAAACGATGCTGCGAAACGGAGACTGGTGCAGTTTAATTATTCCGGCCACTATCCGCAAGGTGTGGTGAAGGGGATGAAACTGCCAAGCGGTGCTTTCGGGTTTGATATGGATGAGCCGGAGGCTTTCGCCAAGGCTGCCAAGCTGCTGCTGAAGGAACCGGACAAGTACGGACTTCTGATGCTGGAACGTAGCGCAAGACAAGGTGGACATGCGGTGTTTGAACGCGAAAAGGGCAAGACTATCCTGGAGAACCAGGTGAGAATTGCTACGATGCTGCAATGTGAAATGGATACTTCGGCTCACGACATTAACCGGGTTTATTTCACTACTACATCGGATGGAGAAGATTTGCTCTTCCTTTCGCCAAGACTCTTCAAGGATGAATACGATGAGGCTGCCGTGGCAGCTGAAGGGAAGGTCCTGGAAGAGCGTGAAAGATACGGACAGGAGGAACTGCCGGAAGGGGCGCACAAGGCAAACAAGCATTATGAGCCTTGGAAGGAAGAATTCAAGAAGGATTCTCAAGGGGTTTTTAAGAGTCAGGAATTTAAGAATTCGAGAATTTCTTCTTCTGCTACTTTTGCCTCTACTGCGTCAACTGCTGCTGCGTCAACTTCTTCTGCTGCTTCAGCTTCTTCTGCTTCAACTACTTCTGCTGCTCAGGACAATTATCTCGGGATTCCTTATGGAGAAATCATTAAGAAGTGGTGGCAGATGTATAATGATGGGCAGGAGCCGATGCGCTCCAACCGCAATACGCTGACCTTTGAGCTGGCTGTGAACCTGCGCCACATCTGCGGCTTTGACCGCAATCTGCTGGCTCAGATTATTCCCTGCTACGATGGGTTTCCCGAACAGGAAAAGATGGCTTGCATCAACTCGGCATTGAACGAGAAAATCACGCAAATGCCTAAGCGACTGAAGGATGTGCTGGCAGCGCTGAGACAGGAGAAACTGAAACAGGGGGCTTCGAACGGGAATGAAGATGAAGACAGCGAGGCGCTGGTAAATGCGCTGGACGAAGCTAACGCCAAGGATGATCTGTTCTATTACGATGCTTTACCCAAGATGCCACAAGGCGTGCGTGATTCCATCAGTGCTGTTGGACCGGCTCTGGCAATGCCAGTGATTACAGCCATCTGTCCTGCCATCGGAATGCTCGCAACGGGCGTGAAGGTTTCCGTTCACGGCAAGATGAACTCGCTGAACCTTATCTCCTACATCGCCGGTGATTTTGCATCAGGCAAGGGAAGCATCGACCCTGTGGTTGATGCATGGACTTCAGAAGTGAAACAGATGGACAAAATGTATCAGCAGCAGGAGGATGAATGGCGAGCCAAGAAACGTGCAGCCAAGAACAAGAAGGAGCAGCCGGAAGAGCCGAAACTGCCTGTAAGATGTCTGACACTGAACAATACGGTGGCGAATCTGGCAGAACGACTGGCTAATACTGAAGGCAAGCACGCCTTCTCGTTCACTCCGGAAGCTGACACTGTAGCACAGAAGTGGAAATCGGCGATGAGCGATTTTTCTGTCATGTTAAGACAGGCTTACGACGGAACGAGCTATGAGCGCGAGGCAAGAAGTGCGGATGCAGTGAATGTTCATATCGAGCATCTTTTGTGGAACGTTGTGATGTGCGGAACGCCAGATGCACTCTATCGTGTGGTAAGCAATTATACGGATGGTTTTCAGAGCCGTATCGTTGTGGCTCGCACACCGGACAATACCTTCACTCCGCTGTCAGGGAATCTCTATATTCTTACCGAGCGCCAGCGTGACCGCATTATTCAGATAGCTCATCTGCTGCCGCTGATGTCGGGTGAGGTAGTGCTGCCGAAGCTGGAGGAAAAGGGTAGAAAATGGCTGGAACAGATCAGACTGGAGACGATGAAAAATGACGACAAGGTGAAAGCCCGCCAGCGTTTCCGTATCTGTCCAACCACGATGAGAATGATGACCTGCATCATGCTCTGCAAGGTGGCAGAATCGCTGATTCTGAAGCATGGGTTCCAGGGCGCTGAGACACAGTTGAAGCAGAATCCGCAGTTGTGGAAGGAACTGATAGTGAAGATGCAGACGCCAACCATGCTTGCTGTCTTCGACACCCTGGCTGATTATCAGCTTGAGAATGCTCTCTACTTTTTCCGCAGTCGCATAGAGGATGCTTTTTCATCCAAAAATTACGCTAAAAACTGCCGAATAGCTTAAAATGAGCTATTTATGAGTCTTTCACCTCAATAGAGGTAATGATTTGGCAACAGTCCTAAATTCTGCTATCTGCATACGTTTGCTGCCTAACAACTCTTTTCGGCTGCAAAAATACAAAAAAAATAATGAATCTAAGATTTTTAATTCCAAAAAAACATCAAACCGAAAGACATGTTACAAAAAGTACCAGTTTCCTTACAAAATAGCAGCATAATGTTTAATCAGATTTAATTTTGCCGTCAATAAGTTTAATTCAGTTTAAAATAACCATCAAAAAGTTCTATCAATCATTTTTTTTTTGTACTTTTGCAATCGAAAACAAAGAGGTTTATACCTCCGCAACATGTATAACATTTAAAAAGGAGAAAACATGAAAAAGTTTTTGTTTTCTATGGCTTTGGCATTAGGTGCTATATGCATGCCAAGTCAAGCAAGTGCGGCTGAAGTATCTTCACCAGTAGTAAACAACATTAAGGCAACAACAACGTTCCAAGCAACTCCATCAAATGGTCCTGTCGTTATTATTACCAAAGATGGAACAGTCATTATTGTTCTCTAATGTCGTAGTCTATTGCTAATCAACAACGACTGCATATTACATGAGTAGGCACTCTTTTTAATTGGAGTGCCTACTCTTTAATATTTTCTTTCTATTCTGTACAAATATGAAAAGGGTTATATTATTCACGCTTTCGTGCTTAGTCTCTTGTCTATTAGTCTCTGCACAAAAGATAGGATTATCCATACATTATAATATGGTGATGCAAATTCCGAAGGAGGTCTATAGTATGAGTGATTTAAGTAAAAGACAAATGATTATAAATCAATTGTCCAATCAGCATAAAACTTATACTTTATTTACTAATGGCAACGAATGTGCATTTTCAACCACAGGCATAGATAACAATGTTATCAAACTTGAAGGAAGTGGCTCATACTATACAAATACAACAGATAATAAGGAAATAAGTATAAAAAGCATTGTAGATAAGACGTTTGTCGTTTTTTCTGATTCATTAAAAAATGAATGGGATTTGTATTTTGATGAGACTATAGAAGTTTTAGGAAAGAAATGTACAAAGGCCGTATATAAGAAAAATCGTTCTGTAGTAGCATGGTTCTGTCAAGAAATACCATCCCCCGTAGGACCTTGTGGATATATAGGGCTGCCAGGGGCAATACTCCGCTTGACGACATCAAGCGAAATTTATGAGGCAGAAAGTATTTTGCCTATAAAAGGGCAAGTCAAGATAGAGTTACCAAGAGGAAAAATAATGCAAAAACCTGCTTTTGAAAAGTTACAGAAGAAAAAGATTGAAGAGTTGAAGGAAAGCGGCAATGACAATGTCATAGTTTTATAGGATAAAACATAAGGATGTATGGGACGTTTAAGAAGTTTACTGTTATGTATGCTAATCTGCATATGTAGATTTTCTATAGCACAGAATATATCGGGTATGGTTGTTGATGCACAAAATACAGCCATACCCTTTTGTACTGTTACATGTTCACAAGATAGTGCGGCACATTCCATCGTTTCGTATGCAATATCAAAAGACGATGGTTCGTTCACTATCCAATCCAACAAGGCTTTGTCCTCATTTTGGTTGACAGCAAGATGTGTCGGATATACTACACTGAGAGTACATTATAAAGAAGTGCCGGCAACCCCATTACACTTAATGATGAAAGACGACAGCTACACATTGTCTGAGGTAACAATAAAAGGTAGAAACTTAGGGGCGAAAATCAAGAATGACACAATTGAATTTAGTCCAGATGTGTTTAAAAACGGAAGTGAACAGAACATGAGCGATGTCATTAAAAAGTTGCCAGGAATGACTGTTGATGAGTCGGGAAATGTTTCCTACCAAGGGAAAAAAATAGATAAGTTCTTGGTCAATGGCGAAGATGTGCTTTCTACAGGAGGACATGCACTAAAAACTTTGTCTGCAGACTTTGCTTCTGGTGTGGAGCTACTGAACAATTACAATGACGGAAATGTAGGAAACTCTTTCAATTCAAAAGAGACAACTGCACTGAACCTTATTAATAAAGACTTACACAACAAATGGGCAGGAAACTTTACAGAAGGGGGTGGTGTTAAGAACAAGTTTGACAGCAAGAACTCAGCTTTGAAGATGGACAAAAAAGTGTCTGCATCCATCATTGCAAATGCTAACAACACCAATGAGACAGTTTTCTCTATAATGGACTATCTCAATGCCAATGGCGGTCTTACAGGAGTAAAAACAACCAATGGATTTGCGCAACTGAGCCTTTCAAGTGCAGAAAGAAATGTCTTGATGCCAAGCAATGACGAATACAAAAGGACTTCTGGTATCGGTAATGTCAACTTAACATTGAAACCGACTTCGCACTACAATGTCACGATAGGTGTCATCCACAATGAAATGGATGCAAAGTCTGCATTGTCAACGGAACAACATGTAAAGGTGGCGCAGGAAGTTATACGTAAGTCAACAGAAGAGAATGGCAAGAAAAGAGGTAACTTTAGTTCATTTAACCTCAGTCAAAAATGGGATGTCAATCCATATGCAAGTTTGCGTTTCCAAACGAAGTTGGCATATAGCGACATGAGAAACAATATGTCTATCATGGATTATTATAACAATAATTCCGATAGAAATGCAGACAATGACAAGAACAAAGGATTTAATGTATTACAACAGGTAAACTTAAATTCATTGATAGGCAAAGGCCTGCTTTATGGAAGTGTAGATTTCGCTTTTTCTAAATCAGAAAGAAACTTGGATGTTCTTTCCTCTTATGAACTGCCTAACGAATACAAACAGGCAGATGATTCTTACTATATAGATAAAGATTTGAAGAAGCTAAATGTGGCAGGTGCTGTAGGCTATGTATTTCCTATTTTCCATAAAATCAACTTGAAATGGGAATTGTCTGGTCAGAACTCCGATTCATGGATAGACCAAAATGTAGATAGCGAACACTTGAACAGTCACAATTTCGGGATTTATGGAGGACTTATGAAGAACAAAGGTCTCTTTAGGTTTGATGCTGGTGTTAGATTTTCTGATTATGGGAATAGCACAAACATCAATGGACTAGTGACAAAGTCTGTAATCAAGTGGGAGCCATCCTTTGCAACAGAATTACGTTTCAGTCAGCAACACTCTGTTGCATTTGGACTGAGTTACAAATATGTTCCAACCGATATTGAAGCACTATCGAGACTGTCTGTCATCAATAGCTACGATGAGGTCACAGATGCTTCCTCATATTCAAGGTTGGGCAACAACGCCCTGAACATGAATATTGCTTATAAGTTGTATAGTTTGTATAGCAGAACAATTATATTTATGTATTTGACTTATGAGAAGGCTGATAACACCGAAATGCTGAACTATCAGAATGACGGTTTATTACACAGCCAAAATTATATGGATGGAGGAAAAAAGGAAACCGTAAATGCAACTTTATATGCCAACAAAGGATTGGGCAACTTGCCTATTGATGCCAAACTGACCACAACATTTTTATGGAATCGAAACGAAATTGCATACAATTCCATTCCGTGTAAAATGTTGATAGGGAACTTAAAGACAGACTTAGGTTTCGTCTCACGCTTTAAAATTCCTTTCAATGTTGAGGTTGATGGCTTGTACAACAAGTTGACAAACAAAGTCACCGACTTAAACATTGATTCTAGTGACAAGGAATTTGGTGGAACTGCAAAGCTCATATTTGCGAAGAACAAGTTCGCCAGTTTTGTTACCGGCAAGTGGAACAAGATAGAGAATACAAGCGGAAGTAAGATATTGCGAGATATTGATTTTTCCATTTCCTATAAAATCAAGAAATTCACATGCAAACTTTCTGGCACGAATATCTTTCACCTTAACGGAATCAATTGGTTAAAACAAAATGTTACACCAACTTACACATCCTATGTTAGATACAAACAACATTCTGGAAATGTTATGCTATCTCTAACATATCAATTGTAAAAGCAACAACAAAGAGGCGGTTTACCCAAAAAAAGTAAGCTGCCTTCTTTGTTCTTGCAAAAAGTATATTAAAGTTTGAAACGACGCTGTGTTTTTAACCTTATATTATTCCACTGTTCCTTAAACCATTCAACCATAGTTTGTCTATTTATATACAAAAATAGTTGGTTCGGCTTGGTAGAATCAGAGAATACCTTAATTTCTGCATTCACTACATTGAACTTTCTTCTGTGCTCCTCGGAATAGAGTGAACCGCTAAAGTTGAGTGCCTTTCCTGTAAGAAGCACCTCAATTTGTTCAACGGTAAAGCCAACCCTCCTGCACAGGTCTTCCATTTGCAAGCGTGCCTCCAACATTGGGAACCAACGCTTGGCTTTGCGGATAATGTTGTTGAGCATCGTTACCTCCGTGGTGTGCTTGCTCTCCAAATTCGCGACCTCCGATTGGTGCTTCCGCTGTATCTCGTCAAGCTGTTTGCTGTGGCTGTCCTCCATACGTTGCACCTTCTCATGGAGTTCGTCAATGTATTGCTCTCGGTTTGTCACAAGCTCGCACAACTTTCGGTTGTGTTGCTCCACCTCCTTCAATTTTCCA
>ERZ1026890.808-NODE-808-length-14245-cov-7.051163_pt1 | contig 14245 bp, 16 predicted proteins | sample MGYA00380175_ERZ1026890 | MGnify/ENA primary metagenome ERZ1026890 (study PRJEB33269, sample SAMEA4719811) | human gut metagenome | biome: human-associated habitat; feature: organic feature; material: feces | place: Cameroon | collected 2013-10 ...
AGCTCTGGCAGATCCCCATCCCCTGCTCCGCCAGCGAAACCACGCCGAGTACATCTTCTGAGATTTCGATAGTTGAACCCGGCAGCCAGTCAATATCACGTTCCTCATCACGAAACACCCAGGGGGCAATGCGCCCGGTACGCGGCATGATAAAGGGCAGGCAGGTGTGACGATGCAACTCCTCCAGCGTCTGCGGGCTCCCCATGCGGTGCAGGTAATCAGGCGATGCGACCAGCAGCAGCGCTGCGTCCTCCAGCTTGCGCGCAACTAACCCACTGTCGGGCAACTGCCCCAGGCGAATCGCCAGATCGAATCCCTCCGCAATCAAATCAACGTTGCGATTGGTGATGTTCAGCTCCACCTGAACGCGTGGGTAGTGTTGGGCAAAGCGCGCCAGCAGCGGCGGCAGACGGTAGTGCCCGTAGGTGGTTGGAACGCTCATTCGCACGCGACCGGTCAGATCGCCTTCCTGGCCCCGCCCCTCGCGTTCGGCGTCATCAAGCAGTGCAAACGCAGACCTCGCCTGTTCCAGATAAACGCGTCCGGCCTCCGTCAGCCCCACGCGGCGGGTCGTTCGCTGTAATAACTGCCGTCCAAGACGCGCTTCCAGGCGGGAAACCGCGCGACTCAGGACAGAGGGTGTGGTGGAAAGGACAACCGCTGCGGCAGTAAAAGAGCCGTGTTCAACGACAGTAATGAAGACTTCAACGTCTCCGAGATAATCGAATTTGCGGCTCATTTTGCTCTTTCAGGAACAAATGTTTTTCAATCTGGCTAATTTATCCCCTCCGGAGTGATGAGTAAAGTGAGCTGCATTCATCATCAGAGGGTAAACACTATGGATCTTCAACTCACCGGTAAGACCGCGCTGGTTACGGGCGCAACCGCAGGCATTGGTTTGGCCATCGCCCGCACGCTCGCTCAAGAAGGGGTTGCCGTCACCCTTACCGGACGCGACCCGGCAAAGCTGCAAAAAGCCGCGGCCACCATCACCGACGCGACGCCTGACGCACAGGTCTCCACCGTTGTCGTTGACCTCGGTACCATGAATGGAGCAGAAGCCCTGTTCGCCGCCTGCCCTGATACCGATATTCTGATTAATAACCTGGGGTTCTACGAAGCCAAAGCCTTCGCGGATATTAACGATGAAGACTGGCTGCGCATGTTCAACACCAATGTGATGTCCGGCGTCCGCCTCTCACGCCACTACTTCCCGCGCATGCTGGAGCGGAACTGGGGACGGGTAATTTTTATATCCAGCGAAGTGGGCGCTTTTACGCCGCCAGACATGGTGCATTACGGCGTCAGCAAATCAGCGCAGCTTGCTGTTTCGCGCGGTATGGCCGAACTGACCCGGGGAACCGGCGTGACGGTTAACAGCGTGCTGCCGTCGGCGACGCGCTCGGACGGCATTATTGAGTACCTTCGCCAGACCGCGCCTGCACCGGATATGACCGATCGGGAGATCGAAGCGCATTTCTTCCAGACCTACCGCCCCAGCTCGTTGATAGCCAGAATGATTGAGGCAGACGAGATCGCGGCGATGGTCGCTCTGTTAGCCAGCCCACTGGGCGCGGCATCCAACGGGGCGGCTGTACGCGTCGAGGGCGGCACGTTCCGTTCCATCCTTTAATGCTGAACTCACCGGAGCCTTTTCATGTTCATTCGCACCCGTAGTCTGTCCGCCATTGCGCTGGCGGCGCTGATCGCTTTCCCGAGTCTCGCCAGTGCGGCGACGCTCCAGCCCCTTGAACGCTGGCGCAGCTATGCTGGCGTGAGCTGGGATACCCCGCAGAATGGGCAAACGCCGACGCGGTTTTCCGGCTCGGTTAACGCGCCCATTGCCGGTATCCATTTTGATGCAAAGGGCCGGACCTTTGTCAGTACGCCCCGGCTGGTTTCTGCCGCCGCCCCCGCCACGCTGAGCATTCTGGATACGACTGTTCAGTCCGGCCCTGCCCGCCTGACGGCGTTTCCGTCACGCGAGGGGAACGCGGTAAACACCGATCCCGCGCAGAACCTGCGCAACGTGCTTGGCTTTTATATTGATCGTCAAAACGGCTGGCTATGGGCGCTGGACATGGGGTTTGTCGCAGGCGAAGCGGAGTCGCCCGTGGGCTCGCAGAAACTGGTCGTGCTGGATCTCAACACAGGCCGCACCCTTAAACGTATCGCCCTGGATGGCGTGGCGGACCGCAAAGCCAGCTTCCTGAACGATGTGGTTGTCGATGAGAAACGCCGTGTCGCCTATATCTCCGACAGCGGCTCGCGGAGCGCACCGGAAAACCGCGTGGGCCTTATCGTCGTAGATTTCACCACCGGCACGGCGCGACGCGTGCTCGACCGTCACCCTGCGCTACAGATTGAGCCAGGCGTCAACGTGGTTTCACACGGTGCGGAGGTCTGGCCGGGTAAACCCTTATTAATTGGCATCAACGGTATTGCGCTCTCCCCGGATGCGGGCACGCTGTACTGGACGGTCACAACGGGAACCCATGCCTGGGCAGTGCCCACGGCATTGCTGAGACAGGCAGGATCAACCGATGCGCAGATTGCCGCCAGTATCCAGGATCTCGGCGTGGTGGGCGGTAACACCGACGGTCTTGTAACCGATGCAAAGGGCAACCTCTATATCACGGATGTCACCCGCAACGGAATTGTCCGGTTTGATCCGAAGCACCGCGCTATGTCGCTTATCGCCGCCAGCGAAGACGTTTACTGGCCAGACACACCGGCAATCCGTCCGGACGGAGATTTGATCTTTACCTCGAGTCGCCTCAATGACCACTTCGCGGGAGCCGTTAAACCCGGAGAGGAACGCTATGATTTGTGGCGTTTGCCTCTCGGTGCATCACATAATACGGGCGAATAATAAAATACCCGTGGCTGGATAATCGCGAACGATTATTGATGCGGGTCAAAGGAATGTGGCTGATTGACTAAAGAACAAGGTCAGGGAGTCGATATTTATCTGGGTAGCTGTCAGCCTGTGTCTGCAGGCTGACAACTCTGCCGGGCAAGATAAACGGCCCTTTTCGGCTCAGGATCATCCACGCAGCCACCTAAATAAAATTATCTCATGGAGAGAAAATGAAAGTTCGTCTTCTAGCGATTGTATCTGCATCCTTAATTCTTGCGGGCTGTGCTGGCTCGGTAAAACCCGACACCGTGAAAGCGGCAAATGGCAGCGCAATTGATATTTATAGCGTATCAGCACTGCCGGAACTGAATGACAACCGTATCGCCGACAACACGCTGCGCGAAGTGACCCCGACGCATGCCGCAGCCGGTATGGGGCTTGCCGTTCTCGGCGCGTTAACAGGTAACATTAACTCCGGTGACTTTGATAAAGAGAACTATAAAGGGACAGCGATCGAAACCCTGCAAAACCCGACGAACAGCTGGTTTGTTCCTAAAGCGAAACAAAATATCAGCAAGTGGCTGAACGAAAAAGGCAATGGCCACGTTTACAAGCAGCCGCTCTATATTGGTAAAGCAACCTGGGCGCTGATCTATAAAGACGCCACCGCGACCACACCTCTCTATCAGCTGAAATATAAAGTCCTGTTCTATAAACGCCCGGAAAGCGGAAATATGTTCTCTGCATTTACGGTAGCGGAATGCGCCCCTACGCCAGTTGAAGCGCCACTGAGCGAGTGGAGTGCAAATAATTACCAAAAAGTGACCACTCGAACCGAAAGCTATATGAAAAGCTGCCTGCTTGAGCTGGACAACCAGCTGCCGCGTTTGCTGAAGCTGTGATGTGATGTACGGCCCGCTTCGTGCGGGCTTGTGTGGGAGTACGCTCATCCTGAAATACCATGGGGTTTCAGGATAAAAAAGATAGATAGCCGGACCACAGGCTTACCTTTTCACTTCCAGCCTGCCGGGAATACAACATTCTGGCGCCGCACCCTACCCTTCTGGATCACACTTTTTATCCCTGGCTATTCACTTACCAAAAAGCGGTGTTATCATTCGCCTCGTAAATACCTTTCAACTCTACCCGAGGCTTTGATGCTGGAGAATGTAATCATCTGATAATCAGCACCCCGACCTTTCAGGCCGGACTGATTATCAATGCGCTGAAATCGAATGCGGACACCGCTGTGTGTTTGCACGTTTTGCACATGATGATTAAACAGGTTTTCCAGTATGAATTTATCCCGTCAGGAACAACGTACCTTACACGTTCTCGCTAAAGGTGGACGTATTGTGCACGTCCGCGATGCATCTGGCCGCGTCACTTCTGTTGAATGCTACAGCCGGGAAGGGCTTCTGCTCACCGACTGCACACTCGCCGTCTTTAAAAAACTCAAAACCAAAAAGCTGATCAAATCCGTCAACGGTCAGCCCTACCGCATCAATACCACCGGGCTGAACAACGTTCGCGCCCAGCCTGATAATCGATAAGGAGAGGATTATGGATATCCCACGTATTTTTACTATCAGCGAAAGTGAACACCGCATTCACAACCCCTTCACGCCAGAGAAGTACGCCACGCTGGGCCGCGTGTTACGCATGAAGCCAGGCGCGCGCATTCTCGATCTCGGCAGCGGCTCGGGAGAGATGCTGTGTACCTGGGCACGTGACTACGGCATTACCGGTACCGGCATCGACATGAGCCCGCTCTTCACCGCGCAGGCAAAGCTGCGCGCGGAAGAGCTTGGCGTCAGTGAACGCGTTCATTTTATTCATAACGACGCGGCGGGCTACGTGACGGATGAAAAATGCGACGTGGCGGCCTGCGTAGGTGCAACCTGGATTGCGGGCGGCGTCGCCGGGACGCTCGAACTGCTGGCAAAGAGCCTTAAGCCAGGCGGACTGGTGCTTATCGGCGAACCGTACTGGCGTCAGGTGCCTGCAACGGAAGAGATTGCCCAGGCCTGTGGCGCCTCGTCGGTGGCCGATTTCCTCACCCTGCCCGACCTTGTCGCCTCTTTCGATGAACAGGGCTATGACCTGGTCGAAATGGTACTGGCAGACCAGGAAGGCTGGGATCGGTATGAAGCGGCTAAATGGCTGACCATGCGCCGCTGGCTGGAGGAGAACCCTGACGATGACTTTGCGCATGAGGTTCGGGCAGAGCTGACGAATGCGCCTAAACGCCATGTGACGTATACGCGGGAATACTTTGGCTGGGGCGTGTTTGCCTTAATCGCGCGATAAAAAGGAGCAGGCGATATAACCCAAAGGTTATATCGCCTTTTTGCAGGGTGCGCACAATATAATGCCTGTCGTACTTAATTATCGTTAATTGTTCCCTTTATTTGTCATCGTAATTACAGGTGGTTATTCTTTTACTGGCGTGAGATGAATACCAGGGGATCGTCTATTGAGAAAAACCGATGAGGAGAATATATTGCCCATAAAACAGCCAGGCACATTAATGAAGGAAGCATGATGGATATTGCGCTGCTTAACAGGGGATGGAATAGAACCTGGTCAGATACGATGGTGAATCTGGAAGCCCGAAAGGTCATCGAAACTGCAAATCGACTGTCATCTTACTATTTACAAGATGGTCTAACACGTATCAAGTTTGTTGAGGAAATAAAACAGGTCGTAGAAAAAGAGTTCGCGACAGCACGGCGGGCGAAAACCGATGAAGAATGCATTGAATGCCTCAAAAATCTGCGTGCTGAAAAAGAGAATCTTCTTGAGCAAGAGCGCTTGTTAAGGACGAGGTCTGCTCAGCTTTATGCGAAGGTCGAGTTTGTCAGGGAAAATAATAAAATTGTTGGGTATGTGATTTCGGCAGTAAATATTGTGATATCCGGAGTGACCGCATTTGGTGGGGCAATGCTCATGTTTACCGGGACACCTATTGGTATTCTTGCAGGTGCAATTCTTGTTATAGATGGTATGAATGGAATATCAAAAGAGTTTATTAATTTTAAAAGAGACAGCAATGCAAAGTCAGAGGGAATAGCTGCTGATCAATCAATGGAAATAGCAAAATTCATGGGATTTAAGCCTGAAACTGGACTCGCTGTTTACAAATCTTTTTCTTTAAGCGCAAGCGGTTACACCATCTTTGGCTTGTCGAGGAAAGCTGAAGCGTGGAGGCTTTTCCGTTATATACCAAGCGACTACTATCGGAAAGTGACAACTATGAGCACTCCAAAGCTCACAATGAAAATCGTGGGATATGGTTTGAAGGCCAAGGTCATCTTTGATCTGATGAGTATTGATTAACTTTTTTCAGACCTGACATGCCGCCATGATTTGTAGGAAATGATTGGTGGCTGAGCAAAACCACATATCAAGAAAACAATCAGTATTGAAATCCCTCCTGAGAAAACATACCAATGATCATCCTGTTTTGAAAAAACGAGATAGATGAAAAAAAGTATGCCACAAGAGAAAATCCATAGTAGAGTTTTAAATCTTCTTGCTAAATCGTGGACTACCTCATCAAGATCCCCGCCATAATTCGCGATATTATTATTCAACTTTTGTATTTCTTTGCGAGTAAATCCAGAATGCAACAAAGAGTCTTCTGTGATCTTCATCCTTCTCTCCTCTGTTCATGCAATGTCCGTTTCGAGGGATGAGTATACTGATGTACTTTATCGCAATCCAGCCGAAAGTTTGCGGCGGGGTCTATGCCTTTTAGTTATCCTCTGGTGGGCTCAAGGCGTTGCGACTATTCAATGTTTCTCGAGCGTATGCGGTTTGTCTAAGAAACTGATTTCGGATAATAGCATCCATAAAGCTTTATTAATGGTACAAGCAACAACCTTGCCGGCATAACCTGCGAAAGAGTCGAGGCCGTGTCATGTTCAATGCTGGAGTGGCTATAGAAACTATCACCCATTTCTTCGGACAGAGAGATCCACGCTCTACTATGTATTACATCGGGTATGGTCAGGACGTGCAGGACGATTTAACAGACGAGTTTTCTTTGGAATAGTGGCGGATTGTACTTATTCTAAAATAGACCAAAGGTTGAAAGTAACGTATCAACCGGATCTAATTTTCAAAAATAATTTCCATTTACTGCGCAGTTTATTCTCGTCTAACTTCACAGTATGTGCCTCTATTCTTTTACCCTCAAACATATGGGCATATATACATTCAACATTGAAATGTACGGTTAGAGTATCTGGATTTATACCAAGTTGGCCGTTATCGAACATTCGATGACAATCCGAGGTAAGTAGGATGCCGTTACTGGTATCCATATTATGCGAGGAACAATAATTCTCTAAATGACAGGCTTGAAGCAAAGATTGAATTGATTGCCCAGTTACAGCACACCTACCTTTGAAGTTGGTCTCAACTCTCCTTCGAAAACTTTGTTGGTCACTAATTTTTCTTAACTGCAAGGTACGCTGAACATTACTCGAAATTAATTTAAGATCCACTAATTCAGGGTAGGAATTACTTTTTTCATTTTTCTTTCTTACCGCACCAGAATCTTTTTTACCAAGAGAAATTTTATAGCCTACTGTGATAAAATCATATAATACCCTTTCAGATCGCCCTTGTTCCTTGGCTATTTCACGCGCATCCGCTTCAGTCTTACCTCTTAATGAAATTAAGTAAGCGAGCGTGTTAAAATATGTATACTTACCTGATTCAACTTTACTGTCATAATATTTTGAAGATAGTTCACGGCTTTTTGCGATCTTGTACGCTTGCGTGACAGGGATAATCCTTATCAACTGGCTGTACAGTTCGCTATTAAAATAAAATTCCGGCACTTCAATTTTGGTTGTTGAATTGGTATCTAATTTTGTAATCACCTTTGCAGGTGATCTCTTCCTCGTATCAGTTCTTTCTTCTTGAATAATTTTAGTATGCGTAACGCGAGAAATTAAAGCCATTCTCTCCAACTCAGCCTGAGCTTCTTTGGCAATTAACTCTTTACGCAACCTTTCACGCTCCAAAGTCTTCTCATTCAATGGCAGGAAACTACGATTTTCATGGCTGATGGTAAACTGATTCGGTGGGATAGTTTTCTTGAAAGATCTAACCTGAATAGATTTTCTATAATTTTCGCGTGCAACTCTCCTCTCCTGCTTAAATATTGAGCAAGGCTCCTTTAGAGTTTGTGCAGGCGTATCCTTAGTTCTATTCCTGATCTCATAATTTATTGATTTAATGATTTCTGAAACTTCTTTCTTCTTCTCGTTAGATGTTACCGGATCGTTTATTTTTTCAGAGTATTCATTTTTTATCCTGATCAATTCAGTTAGAGACATTTCTTGTGCATGAAGTTTTCTTTTGGTTTGTTTTTGCTGTTCTCCAACACTTGATGTAACAAGTTTGGTGATAGCGCTTTCAGGCTCGCTATTTTTTGCAGCATTCAACAAAGCATCAGCAAGAATACTATTCTTCATTAGCCGTTACCCTTCCTTGAAATCTAACATACAAATCTCTACTAGAGCTTCGCCCATCACGTATCTCCACCACCCCTATCGGATTAATCTTAGGTTAACCAAGGTGCCTACAATGCGCAACCAACAGATTTTGGACAATACAAGCCATTTAGCGGCGTGATCGGTAGTTTAAAACATGTTGTTAGCCGCTCGCGCCAACTTAATTTCCTCACGCTCTTCCTGCTTCTTAGCAAGCGATGCTTTCCCCTCCGGCGTAGCCAGGAATTTACGAGCGTGTATTTTTCGATTGTTGCGCTTCGTGGCTGCTTTTTGGTTAGCTTTTGACATGATATCCCCTCCGCTGAATCTGCCAGCGCTCAACGTACAGCAGAGAGACAGTACAACGAAAGTTACAATGGTGCAGATAATAGATGACCATTACGTGCCGTGTTGGGCACATAAGAAAAGGCAGCGCGTAGCGCTTCCGCAGGGTGTAATCCCTTCGCAGGGAGGATAAAGCCTTAGCACGTTCTCTTATCAGGTGATCGTTATACTCCGGTGATCGAAACGGTGGCAGAGCCGGATTCTTTCCCGATCCGGTTAGCTTCCCACATTACGCCTGTTTATTCTCTGCAACGTCATCTCGACGTGTAGCATCATTGAGCGCCGCACGAAGCGCGGAACGTATCGCTAAGGGTTCAAGTGATGTGTTTAGAGAGTCCGGCAACTCTTTCAGCTTCAAGGGATGGCAAAATTTCTAATGCTGTTCGGGCTTGAGCCTGGTAACTACCCGTCAGTACGTTGCTCAATCCTTGAGCCGATACAACGCAAAGGCGTTTACCAAGTGTTATCAAGGATGATAATGAAAGATACAATCCTTTAGGTTTTTGACGCTAACTGATTGATTTTGTTAGATGGTGCGATAATAGGAACCAACAAATAAACACAAGATATTGATTTTAAAGTAAAAATCAATATCGAAAAATAAAGCTATACACATCACTATACACACTGGCGGTAGCGTTCATTTTTTAAACTGAAAAACTGTCACTAAAAATCTTTTTTTGCATTTAACTGTTCACACTGTTCACCTCGATGATTTTTCGATTTAAATCATTATGTTAAGTGGTGATGAGTTGGTGAAGAGTGAACAGTCGACTCTTCACCTTTGTAATTTTTGCGCACTCAGGATGCACCATGTCAGGCGACGAGGGGGGGTAAAAAGTTTTTTTAGGTTTTACTGTTCACTCTGTTCACCCTTATTTTTTATACTATATTTTCATATAGTTAAGAGGTGATTAGACGGTGAAGGGTGAACAGTCGATTGTTCACCGTCACAGTAATGGAGTATCTAGCCCCTCCTGATAGCTACAATCGTTATATGATTCATCTCTGATGTGTTTTTTTCTCAAAAGGAACCTGATGTTTTCGCTGATCGCTAAATTTTTCTCAAAATCTGACGCAAATAGTTCTGTAAGCGATTCAGGCTTCCTTGACTATGAAAAATTGATTCTGCTTGATGCTGAACGCCTTGCGGAGCAGGGTATTGCTGACGCTTATCAACTGCTACTGCCTGCACTCAGGGAACATGTCGCTCGACCCGCTGAAGTACGTGAGATTCTGGATGCTGATTTGCCTGCCTATACAATTCAGTGCAATGGAGAGGAGTATGTTGTCTATTCCGCTGCGGACCCTGGTACGGAAGTGCAAAGCTGGGGACGGGCAACTTTTTTCCTTTTTCTTATCGTTAATAAACAGCTTAAAGGTACAGGCATACAGTTTTATGCAGTAGATGGAGGCAACAATCTAGCAGGGATTTTTCTTTCTCAAGAGCAAGCCCTGCTGGCACAAACCGCGATAAATAGCAGGACTGACTGGCCGTATATTCCAGAACTGAATGAGCCATGGTACGGTCAATATCACTGATTCGCAGATTTTATGATTCCAACTCTTTCTACAAAAACCTTTGGGGTTTGACCGTTCTCTTTGGCGCAGCAGAATAATCAGACATAAAAAGACCGGCGGTTGCCGGTCTGAGCCAGGTTATGTCGCTGCGGTTTCGTCGCACTTCGGCAGCCAGTCGCCGTTGCTGTCCTCCCTGAGCGTCAGGTTGGTTTGCGTGCCCTGCTTGGTGTGCCGCTTCTCGTAGTTCATCCCGTACTCTTTCAGCATCATCGGCAGCCCCAGACCGAACATTTTCAGGCTCAGCACATGCTTGTAACCGTTCGCCTCCATATAGACCAGATAAGCGTGATAGAGATAGTTACGTGGCTGTCGCGGGATAATATTGGCGTTCCCCATAAACATCCCGTTCGTCTGCGGCAGCGCTTCCAGATAGCCGCAAAAATCAAATGTCGGGTCAGCATCGCGTTTGATGCTGAGTGCTTCATCGGAGTTCTGCTGTGACTGGAGCAGTGCGCGGGCGCTCATCGGGTCGCTGAACTGCTGCATAAGCTGGCGCACAATGACGGCCAGCTCCTGTGCGATTTTGTCCTTAAGCTGCGGGTCACGCTCCTCCGGGGCGATTTGCTCCGGGAAATGAATAATCACCCGGCGGCGGGACACGCCGCCGCTGCGGTCGGTGAAGCGCATCGGGTTATTGTTCACGGCCAGAATCACCGCCGGGATATAGGCCGAATAGGCGTCACGGTATTTCGGGTCGACCGACACCGCATCGCCGCCGGTGATGGCCTTAAGTCCTGCGCCGTCACCGCTCCATTTCTCCTGGTCAGGCAGGCGTATCAGCGAGAAGCCAATCAGCGCCGCGCGCTCACGGGGTGATTCCAGCGTCTCGATGGTCGCTGACGTGGCGTTATCCTCCCCGGCGAGCAGGGTTGCAATTTCGGCCAGAATACTTTTACCGCTGCCACCCGGCCCGGTCACTTCGAGAAAGAGCTGCCAGTCGTAGCGGTTCGCCAGCACCATAAACAGCGCAGCGAGTATCACATCGCGTTTTTCAGCATTACCACTGGCCGCACGGTCGAGCCAGCGCCAGAAATTCGGCGCGTGGGTTTCCAGCGTTTCCCCCTCCACCGGTGGGGTAAAATCCACGTCACACAGCGTGCGCAGCCAGTGCGATTTACTGTGCGGACTGAATACGCCGGTGAGGGTATCGAACACACCGTTGCGAAAACCAATCAGACGACGCGCCGGGGCGGCCTGCTGCGGAATAATCAGTTTCAGGGTGTCGACCACCGAGGCAATTCTCCCTGACGAGAACGGGGCTCGCAGGCGCTGGAACAGCCCGGCCACATCGCGTGCAAAGTCCGACGGCGGGATGATTTTCCATGTCCCGGCCTCATACCGTGACAGGAGCTGGCCGTTGGCGTCCACGGCCAGCGCTTCGCCGTAATGCTCATGCACCCGCATCGCCTTTTCACTGGTGCTCATGGCGGTAAATTCTGCCTCGCTCATGGTATCGAACGGGCTTTCAGCCTGTGGCCGGATGGCACCATAAATCGCCTTGCGCGTGGCGTCTTCGCCCTGCTGTATAAACGCATCATTCCAGTCACCGAACACCGGAGGGAGGGCAACCGTTCCCTCACAGGCCTGTGCCGCCGCTGCGGCTTTAGCCTGGCCGTTCCCGCTGAGGTCGCGGTCTGCGGCGAGCACAATCTGACAGGCCGGGTGTTTCTGTCGGGCAAGGCTCGCCAGAGAAAGGAGGTTCACGGACGAGAGCGCCACCATGACGGTTTCACCGGTCAGGTGATGCACGGTGAGCGCGGTCGCATAGCCCTCCGCTATCCACAGCCTCTTTCCTGCCTCTTTTTTCCCTTCGAGGGTGTGGCATGTCCCTTTTACCGCTCCGCCTTTCAGGGTGCGTTTCAGGCCGTCAGCATTGATAAGCTGAAGGTTAACCAGCGCACCGGTGTCGTCATACAACGGCACAGCCACATCACCGGCGTGGAACGTCACGCCGCCGGTTTTGTGCGTGGTGGTCAGCGTCAGGCATTCGAACGCTGGAAAGCCCTTGCGGGTCAGGTAGGCGTTGCCGGTGGCCGTGCGGGTTTTCTCCATAAGCTTTGTGGCAAGCATGGCAGCGGCCTTGCGGTCGGCATCGGTTTCCGCCTCAGCGGCGGCAATAATGTCCTCAGCAACCGGCGACAGGCTGCCGGTCAGGGCGCTCACTTTCCCGGCAGCCTCAGAGGCCGACACGCTGAACACCTTCTCAACCAGCTTAAGTCCATCACCCGCGCCGCACTGGTTGCAGAACCACGTCCCGCGCCCCTCTTTATCATCAAAGCGGAAGCGGTCAGAGCCACCGCACACCGGGCAGGCCTGATGCAGGTTTTTAATGACCTTCACCCCAAGCGCCGGGAGAATGCGCGGCCAGTGGCCGCACGCCTGTTTTACAGTGTCCGTTACGTTCATTTTCATCGTTATTTTTCCCTCAGTGCAGTACAGGCGACTGGATATGGCGGGCGCAAAGCTCATCCATTACGGCGAGCCCCAGAAAGGACAGCGACGGCGCGGCTTTAAGTGGCCCGGCTTCCATTAAATCTTCCAGCAGCGCACAGGCAATCTGACGACCTTTTTCCTCGCCATGCTGGCGCAGGTAGAAACCCTCCAGCTCGGCGGAAATGGCGCTTTCCAGCGCGTCGAGGGTGAGGTGCGGGTGGCGGTGCTGACGTTCGCACACCGACAGCCAGGCACAGGCCACGGCACGACGATACAGGGCGGCGCGTAATACCGGCGGTAACGGCTTTTTCATACGCTACCCTCCCCGGCCAGCCAGCGCTGATTGCAGCGTTCGACAACACCGTCGAGTTGGGCGGTCATCAGGTAAATCACGGAATTAAGCTGCGACTGCTGCGCGGGGTCGCGGCGAAGGGTGGTGCAGTCCTGCTCCTGCATCATCGCGCTGACAAAATGGCCGACGTTACGCAGGTGCTCAAGGCATTCGAGTTCTTTAATGCTGAGGGTTGTGTGTTTCATGCGTGCACCTCCACCACCGGCAGACGGCCAGCAAACGACAGGACGTAATCACGAACAAGGGAAAGGCGAGCAGCGTGCTCGTCACCGGCAACAGTGCGGAGCATACAGATACGGGGTTTACGGTCTGCGCGACGAACGGCGGCAAACACGAAGATAAATTGCGGGTGTGACGGGGTGAGGATCGTAGCCATAAGGGCAACCTCCATTGAGTAGCGGTTATCGCCACCACCGGAGCTGCAAATCTCATGGGTGGTGGCTCGAACAGGGTTTGCAGTACCGGCCTCAATGGATACCGGCCAGCCCGAAGGCTGCCCCGCCCGAACCACCATTATCTGACAGAAGCCACGGTGTAAACACCACAGCCCGAGAAATGGGTGTGCCTGAGCTACGACGTAAAAAAAGACGCATGGCGCGTCTGGTGTCGCCATTGAGTTACACGGGCTGCAAATCCCGGCTGTCGATTTTGCGACAGCGGGAAAACTATACCTGGAAACGGCGAACGGAAGCAAGCCAGAAAAAGGGGCTTTCAGAAGAACGGCCATCATCATGCGTCACAGCTCCGGTTACGATCGGCGATCCGCTCGGCCATCCATGCGGTGATTTCTGACTGCGCCCACGCCACGTTTTTGCCGCCCAGTGAGATTTGTTTCGGGAAAGCCTCCCGGCTGATGAGGTCATAAATAGTCGAACGGGACAGGCCGCACAGGTGCATCACTTCTGGCAGGCGGATAAAGCGCTCCTGAACGGCGTCAGAAAACGGCATTGGTGGGGCGACTGGCGCAGAAGACGGGGAAGAAAAAGCAGTGTGCATCGGGCTACCTCATAAAGTCCATACAGTGCCGGTCGTGTCCGTCCGGCCTCGGGTAGCTCTCTATTTTGTGAATATTTTCTCTCAGGGCAACAAGTCATTTTGCACCGACTCACTACACAACAAATTGTTAACAGGTGAATGGCAAACACTGGCAAAGCTATTGTATATGCT
>ERZ1026890.809-NODE-809-length-14224-cov-55.858070_pt1 | contig 14224 bp, 15 predicted proteins | sample MGYA00380175_ERZ1026890 | MGnify/ENA primary metagenome ERZ1026890 (study PRJEB33269, sample SAMEA4719811) | human gut metagenome | biome: human-associated habitat; feature: organic feature; material: feces | place: Cameroon | collected 2013-10 ...
TTAAGAATTGATAGTTAGTAGTTAAGAATTGACAGTTAAGTCATTCTTGATGATTCCCAATAGAAAAATCCCTGCTGTAGGAAAGGCTTCCTATGGCAGGGATTTTTTATTTGAACAAAAAAGCAGTGAAAACTTTGGTTGTTTCACAATTAAATCGTAAATTTGCAGCAAAAACTATAATAATGAAGAGTTATGGAAGAAAAATTATCGACTATATATTTAAGAGATGGGCGGAACGCCCTGCAATATAGGCACTGAGATGGCGGCTGCGCAGAGTGAATAGTCATCACTCGCAAGCTAGCTTACAGGCGATGAGTATGCTATCCAAGGCTTAAAGGAACTGATAACAAGGAAGTCATAACAGGGAGGGCAGTTTTTAACCTGCCCACGACCAAAAAGGAAACAGAATATGAAACAGATTGATACAAGATACAACGAGGCGGTACAGCAGATAAAGTCTGCCATCTTGCAAAGCCAGTTGGAAGCAGCCAAGGCTGTTAATCGCCAAATGCTTGCATTATATTATGGTATAGGCAAGTATGTGTCGGACAATACTCGCACAGGAGCTTGGGGAACTGGAGCCATCGAGACTATCAGCGAACAACTGAGAAGAGAACTGCCAGGATTGCGTGGCTTTTCACCTGCAAGCATAAAGAAAATGCGTATTTTCTATGAGCAGTGGAGTAAATTAATAAATCGTTCGCCAATGGCGAACGATTTGCAAACGTCTGAAAAACAAGATGTACTGCAAGCAAATGAACTGCTTTCTGTAAATCGTTCGCCATTGGCGAACGATTTGGATTGGCATGAATTTATGTCGTTAAGTTTTTCACACCATTATGAGATTCTTGCCAAGACAGAAACATTGGAAGAGCGTGCTTTCTATATACATCAGGCTGCGACCTTGCGTTGGGATAAATATACACTTCGCAACAATTTGAAGGCTGACCTCTTCCATCATCAGTCACAGATGCCAAACAATTTTGCCACAACTATGCCGTCCACTCGTTATGCAGCCAAGGCTATATCGATGTTCAAGGATGACTACTTGCTCGACTTTATCAATGTGGAAGAACTTGGTGAGCGAGACCCACAGGACATTGATGAGCGTGTCATAGAGAACTCGATAGTGTCGAATGTCAAGAATTTCATTTTGACGTTTGGTAAGGACTTTACCTTTATGGGCAATCAAGTGCATATCGACAAGTTCGGGCATGACCATTATGTGGATTTGCTGTTCTTCAACAGAGAGTTGCAGAGCCTGGTAGTGTTTGAGCTGAAGAAGGGAGAGTTCAAACCAGCCTATCTTGGTCAGTTGGCAGCATATATCCGTATGCTCAATGACGATGAGCGCAAGCCTCATGAAAATCCTACAGTCGGCATCGTGCTTTGCTGCGATGCTGACAAGACGTATGTGGAGTATCTTCTTCAAGACTACAATCAGCCAATGGGAGTGGCTACCTATCAGGTGATGCCTGAAAAACTCAAAAAGGTATTGCCTCCTGAGGATGAGATGAAGAAATTGCTTTTTACAAAGTGCGATAATAAAGAGGATAAGAAGGGATAAATATGAATGAATTGACAATCAGTGATTTGAAGATTTGGAAATCACGATTTCCAAATCTTGCTTAGACGTATATTTTCAAGACATTTGTCCTATTTGGTACCAAGTAATACTGAGAGGGCATGTTTTTGACCTGCCTATAAGCAAAGATGCAATCATGAGGCCATTGGGCAGGTTAAATGTTTGAAGGAGATTTACCTAAAAAGGCTCAATAGTTAGTAACAGAATGGCTCTCACTTCATTCTGATGAACTTCAGGAAATGTGGGACAAACAAATATTAACAAAACTTCCACCATTATGATACCAAGAATTAAGAAAATGTCAGTTCTAGATGACTATATCCTTTTCGTTGAATTCGATGATGGATATAAAGTGTTGTACGATGTGAAGGATGACATCAAGACGCTTCTTTCGTTTCGTACATTAGTGGATGTATATGGCCTTTTTAAACAAGCCCAGTTGGACACCAGCCGAACTTGTGTATATTGGAACGACAAGATAGATCTAGCCAGCGACAGTATTTATGAGTATGGAAAGGCTGCATAATTAAAATCCCGGTTTCGTCATTCTTGATGATTCCCAATAGAAAAATCCCTGCTGTAGGAAAGGCTTCCTATGGCAGGGATTTTTATTATTTGTATGACTATTTTTTGCATATATCCTCAGCTACCATCATAGCTACATTTTGCATATTTGGAAGTTTGTACGGACGATGGGTCTGAGTTGTGGTAATGATATCATCACCAAGAACCGTCGCCATCTTTGCTATTGTAGCTAATGTGAGATTATGTGTTCCACTCAACCAACGACTCACTTCTGTTTCTGTCTTGCCAAGTGCCTTTGCGAAATCACGCTGTTTCATATTTCGTTCCTGTAATAGTTCAAAGACTCTGTTGGCAATAGCAACGCATAAGTCAACTTGTTTGTTTGTGTCCGCAGGAGTTGACTTGCGGATTTCATCTATCAGTTTATTTGTTTTCATATAAAATCCTCCTTATTATTATAGTCAATGTCTATTGTCAATTCAAGTTTATTGAGCCTTAACCTTGTGGATGGTAGCGAGTCGTGCTATGTGTCCTTTCGGAAGTGGAGACATTGTAATCTCGCTATGAGCAGGGAAAACCTTGTCGATGTCTTTGTAGTCTATAGTATGAACTTGTATCTTCTTGTCTTTTGTTTCCATATAGCTTTTCTTTTTTTTATTATTGTGGCAAAGATACGCTGAATAATCGAAACAGCCAAACTTTTCTTGTAGTTTTTGAGATTTATAGTCAAATGATAAGGGTGCACCAAAAAAGCAGTGAAAACTTTGGTTGTTTCAAAATTTAATCGTAAATTTGCAGCAAAAACTATAAATGATGAGTTATGGAAGAAAAATTATCGACTATATATTTGGTAAGCGGTCAGACAGCCCTGCAATACATTATGAATGTGAGCGAAAAATACAGGCAGATAGCGACCGAAGCGATATTCGAGTGTTTGAGACTGGGGTATCCACTCAACGATATGGAGATTACTGGCAAGGCAAGAGAACTGCAGAGGAAGAGGAATGCCATAGGTTGATAGAAGTAGCAAAAGCTCATGACTTATATATAGAAAAGTCTGATTGGAATAAGTTTGGTAACAGACGAAGAATTCCAACAGGAGAAAGTATAGTGTATTTAAGCAAAGATGGAAGTACATATACCAAATTGAAGTCTCCCTTTGCCAAAGCTCCAATGAAACATACTTTGCCAGAAGACATTATCTATGAGCATTTGATACATAACATCCTATTTCCAGATACGAGGTATCACTTTATTGGCATTTCAGAGGACTCAAAAAGTATCAGGATAGTTCTGCAACAAAAGAATATATCATGTATGTTCAGAGTTCCTTCCCAAAAAATGATTGACGATTATCTCATTAATCAATTGGGCTTGACAAAGGAGGATAGATATTTCTATGGAAATGAATATTTGGCAATAACTGATGTTTCTAATGTCAGTGATAATGTACTGTGTGATGAAGATGGCAAACTGTATTTCATAGATCCGATTATCCGGTTGAAGAAGTCGGGAAGAGAGGTGTGGGAGTATCTTTATAGAACAAGATGTGTATGATAGTTATAATTGTAAAATGCAAAAGTCCCACCCTGGTTCGCTGTTCAAGTTGGGAAGCGTGGTGGGAACTGTCGCAGCAAAGGTATGCATATTTTTTGAAACTGCAAACTTTTTGCGAATAAACTTTTGTAAAGTCCCCTGTTTTTGAACGAAGATTACACATTATTATTGTAAGTTTTGCTCGTTTAACCATCAACTTCTTCAGAAGGTTTAGTGTTACTGTCAGTTGATTTACTGTTGATTCTCCTGTAGAGCCTTCAGACTGTTACATTTCCAAAGACACTGATACCTGCGTCAAGCGGAGTGTAATAGCCCCTTTGTCGGTTGTTTTTCTGTTGTCATTTGGACAGTTTTGCTACAAAAACACTTTTTTGCCTAAAAAATCTGCTAATAAATAGCTTATTCTCATTTATTTTTTGTACTTTTGTGCAGTGCATTCGCAATAAATGCGTTTGTAGACATAATAAAGGGCGTCAACAACGCTTTGTACATTGGCAATTCTAAACTTCCACAATCAGAATCACCTGTCGATGGCATAGCAGAGAAGATGTCACGGGTAAGTTGTATCTACTACTCCCGTAGTGTGCCGAGGATTTTTATATCCTAAAGGCACACTTTTGGGGTAATTATAACTTTCTGCGTGAAACTCTATCTGCTCGTCAACAGGTAAGGCTGTGGAAGGCCAAGAATTGCGGACGAGTATGAGGCGAGTTTCACGCTTTTTTATTAGCTAATAATTAAATTAAAAAGTAAAACCAATGAAGCGTTTATTATTAACTTTTGCTATCATTTTGCAGGGAATGACATTAGCTCAGTCCTATGCCCAGTCGCATACTGTTAACAATACTGATGGCACAGAGATTTTAAAATTTAAGAATATACCGATAAAAGGTAATATAAAAGAGTTTGACTTAAAAATGAGAGATAAAAATTTTATCTTCATAGGGAATCTGTATAGTGCATATAATTATATCGGTATGTTTTATGGAAGAAAAGTCGATGCTAAAGTTCAGTATGTTCCTGAAACAAAGCAAGTATCCAAGGTGGTCGTTGTCTTTCCTGAAGTAGGAGAAGAGGCTAATGATTTGTATGAACATTTGATAAAACAACTTGATAAAAAGTATAGAACAAGGCAAGAAGACTTTGGTGTTGATGATTTATTGATATGGTCTTACGGACGAGAATATGAAATTATATTGTCAAAGAATCATTCTAGTAAAAAGGTTTTTTTGAACTATACTAATAAGGCAAAGTCTGAAGAAAGATATTATTATCAAAACAAACATACAGAATGGATGACAGAACATCAAAATGATTTATAAGAATATGAAAAAGAATTTGTTTATATTTGTCTTGCTGATTATGATAGGTATAAAATCATATAGTCAGGGCGTGTGGGATAAAGAGGAAGTTGTTACAGACAAGTTTCATAACATAAAGCAAAGTGTCTTAGTTCATTGTACGGCAGGAGAAATTGATGCTGTTTGGTACGAAGATGAACAAATGCTTAAATATGTTGGAAAATTTCCGCCAAATGATGCGTATAAGTTTACAAAAACAAATACTGATGTAGGTTTTTACACTCCAAGAAAAAGAGATGTTCAAGCAGATATAAATCGTTCTGGTAAGATAGAAGGTAAAGTTCAAATCGAAATGACATTCCCTACTGTTACAGAACCAACATTTGAATATTTCTTCTTTTTGTGGGTGCCAATGACTACCGAACAGATGAAAAAAGGCGAGTTTATATCTTGTCGTTATTTTAATATGGGGGAAAGTCTAAAATATGATGAGCCAAGATTTAGTGAGTTTAACATCAGTTTAAAAGGGTTTACTGCGGCTTATAATAAGAAGGCAAAGTAGCTGTTGATTTATCCTTGGATGATATTTATGTAAATAAATGTACAAAGAGTAAGAACTTTTATGAAAAAGAGAAATATTGACGATTGTTTTAATCAGCAATGTGCTGAAGCTGATTCTATGCTTTCACAATATGGGTTTGTGGAAGAGATAGAGCCTGTTGTGAGAAATTACAGAAAGGAAAAACTCCGTTTCCTTTATTTACAGTTTAAACCTACTATCGGTTTGCTTGTATATAACTATTGCCATACAAAGACCAAAGGTAATTTGCAAGGATTCGATATGTTTATGTATCATTCTGACAATGTCAAAAATGCAATATCTCAATTTCATGAACCGAATAAGTTGGGAAGTCGGTCTAAATTTAGACTCTTAAGTTTTCAAAGTAAATTAAAGCGTACCAGATTGATAATAGAACAACTGCTGAAAGAAGAAAATGATAATTTCTTTGCGATTGAGGTTAAGTACAATAAGTTATCTATGGAGCTGTATTATAATGATACTGCAGATTATATTGAAAATTGTGAGTAGTATATTTCTACTCGGTCGGACAAAATAGAAGTAAGTTATAATGAATACCCTATATGGGCTACTCTTAAAAGAATAAGACATGATACGACTTATAACAATTATTATATTATGCTTGTGTTATACACAGGCATTTTCAGAGGAACATTTGAAGTTTCTTGGATTTCCAATTGATGGAACCGTTAACGAGTATGCTACAAAACTAAAATCCAAGGGCTTTTATGTATCACCAGATAATAAGTATGCAAGTATGGGGCTTCGTGTTATGGAAGGTCCTTTCCTTGGAAATATAGAACAGTTTGGTTTGCATTATGATTCTGATACAAAAAGAATGTGGTCAGTAACATTCGTTCATAGTTTTTTCAAAGAAGATGATGCGAAAGTGTTGTATGATGAACTAGAAACGTTACTTCGAGAGAAACATTATGATGCAATATATAAGTCTCCTTTAGCAGGTTCTTTTGTGTCATCTTGTTCTTTTCAAAGTAAGAAGGGAATTATAACATTGGTTGTTATAGAACAAGATTATGATTATCAAGTAAAAATGTCGTATACTGATAGAATCAATTATATGCCAGTGTATAAGAAAAAACATGAGAAGGCACTTGATGATATGTAAAAATATATTCGAATCAAATATTGACTAATTATCAAATGGGTTATTTAAGACAAATTTTGTTATGGCCTTAGAATTAATCTCTCAAATCCAAATGTCTTCAAATGATAAGACTTTGGCAGAAATCATAATAGAAATACTGGAAAAAAACTGCTACACCAGTTTCAAAATGCTTGCAGCTTTTGTAAACTTTGGTGGAATATCTGGACTTTCAGATGTTATAAATAAATCGTCTATTTATGAAAAAAAAGCTATTGTTGGGATTGACAATAAAATAACATCAGTGGAAGCTCTTGATGAAATGTTACGTATCGGATTTACATGTAAAGTAGCTCACAACTCTTCGTCTTTTATTTATCATCCCAAGTTGTATTTATTTGAAAATGTGCAATCTTATAGCGTTATTATAGGCTCAGGTAATCTTACCACAGGTGGTTTAGTCTATAATGATGAATGTTTTGTTAGAATTACAGGAGATAAACTTGATTCATTTTATCAGCAAGTGAACTCTCTGTTCAATCAACTTTGGTCTTCGGATAGTGAGAATATAAAACAAGTTGATGACCTCTTGATAAATGAGCTATATTCTATTGGGCTTATAGCGTCTGAAACCGAAAAGCAAATTAACCCCAATGGTATTATTGAAGGATTATTTGGTAAGGTGAAGTCTCGACAGTTGCCTCAGGGGTTCTGTCCTAAAAGGGTGGAGAAAATTAACGTAGGTAAACTGATACGATTGCTTCCACACAATCAAGAGATTTACAATGAAATTACAAAGGAGATGCAGAATAATCTAAAAGGGTATGTTGTTCAACCAACAGGTACTGGGAAGTCATATCTTATTGGTAAGTATATTCAAGATCATATTGACGAAAAAATGATTTTAGTTGCTCCTAATAAGATAATCATTGATAGTGTTAAAAGTATTACAGGAAAACTTCCTGCCAATATCATATTCCAAACTTATCAATATTTGTCCCGGAATATAGATAGAACGAAAATAATAGCAAATGGAATAAAACATATTTTGATAGATGAGTTCCATCATGCTGGTGCTTTTACATGGAGTAAAGCTATTCATGAATTGATGCTAAATGCTGATAATCCTCATGTATTAGGATTCAGTGCAACTCCAGAAAGAGATAATGATGACATAGATGTAGCTTCCATGTTCTTTGGCAATAATTGTATTCATTCTCTTTCGTTATTTGAATGTTGGGAGAAAAATATTCTACCAATGCCAAAGTTGGTTCAGAGTTTCGTAGAAGTAGATTTTATGCTGTCAAAAATAGAAGTTGAATTATCTGTAAAGTATAGCAAGCAGAACAACACTTTAAAAAAGATACATAAGCAGGTTCAAGATATCAAGTCAAAATACATTTCGATAGCTAGTTTAGAAACTGTTATCAAAGATTTTATTCCACGAGATACAAAACGAGTAATAGTTTTTGTTCCCAATATAGATTCCATTCACTCCCAAATGGAAACATTATCAGTTTGTCTTAAAAATGCAGGATTTTTTCCAACATGTTTTCAAGTTCACTCAAAACAAAGTGAAAAAGAAAATAGAAAACAATTAGCGGAGTTTAAGGAAAGTAATGATGGAGTAAACCTAATGTTCTCTGTAGACAAACTAATAGAAGGGATACATATGGAGGATGTTGATGCTTTGATTCTTCTACGAAGCACGGAATCTGTGAGAATAGCACTTCAGCAATTGGGACGTTGTTTATCTTCAGGGAAGAGGAGAACACCTGTTGTTTTAGATTTGGTAAATAATTACAAAGCTAGCAACATTTTTGGAATGTCTATTCATAATGGTGTATGTTCTGATGTAGAGGCTGAAGTAATGGCAAAACAGCTAAACATTCTTGGCAACTATGCAGAGATAAAACAGGCAATAGCAGATTTATATAGTAAGTTTAATACATGGGATGATAATTTCTCAGCATTGCTTGAAAAGAAAAGAGCATTAGGTAGAATTCCTAAATTTTCTGATAGCATTGGAAAATTGTACCAATGGTGGATAAGTCAGAAAAAAGAATATAGAGACGGTAAGATGCCACAAGAGCATATTGAAAAGTTCCAAAACAATGGTTTTGTTTTGGATAAATGGGATTATATGTTTGAAAAATTACAAGCATTTATTAAAACTAATAATAGAATGCCCAATCGGAAAGATGGTGAAATAGGAAATTGGAAATATGACCAATGTGCAAAATATAGAGAAGGTAAATTATCTGCAGACCAAGCTTCTAAATTAATTTCTATTGGTGTTAATTTAAGAGTAAAAAAAGAATGGGGTGAATGGTATGAAACTTTAAGAAAATATATAAAAGAGAATCATCGTGAGCCTGGTTCAAGCAAAAATAAGGAAGAAGCCGCTCTATATAGTTGGTTAACTCGACAACGACAAGATTTTAAAGCAGGTAAACTCGATGATTTCAAAAAAATCGCATTGAAGCAATTAAATATATCTTTAGAGCAATCCTCTTTTGAAATTCAAGACGAGAAAAAATTCTATTCACAAATTGCGGCCGTCAAAAAGTATATCCAAAAGTATAACGAACTCCCTAAAATAAAGAAGAATAAAACGTTGTATAATTGGATTAATGGTGAGAAACAGAAAATACGAGAGGGTACAATGAAGCCAGAAAGAATTAAAGTTTTAGAAGAACTTGGTATTTATGTAGATTCTTTTGAAGAATGGAAAATAAAATATGAAGAACTAAAAGCTTTTGTGGATAAATTTGATAGGGCTCCATCAAAGGAAGAAAAAATGGATTTGTTCGAATGGTGGCAAAAGCAGATTTGGGCAATGCGCAAAATTAAAAATAATAGAAGTGGTTTGAATGAGAAGCAAATTTCTTTGCTAAAAGAGCTAACTAAGATAATTCCAACTAATGTCTTATTACAATGGAATTAAAATGGGAAAATATGGTACAGTTCTTTGATTTGATGCTCTGCTACCCACAGAGTAAGTTCCTGTATCGCCTTCGAGAACGACCACCTTTCTATCATCGTACTCGGTTCTGGTGCTTACCGCATCGGTTCTTCCGTAGAGTTCGACTGGTGTGGCGTTCAGGCATTGAACACCATCCGCAAGGAAGGCTGGTGCTCAGTGATGATCAATTCTCCCTAGAGACCGTATCTACCGACTATGATATGTGCGACCGTCTCTACTTTGACGAGTTGACCTTCGAGCGTGTGATAGATTTCGTCGAGATGGAGATGCCTCATGGCGTTGTCGTATTTACTGGTTATCAGATTGCCAAGGAGTTGCACATCAACGGCCCGTTCAACATCCGGTTCATGGCTCGTGACTCGTGACAATGATATTCTCGTTGTCGAGTGTATCTTTCATGCCAGTCGTTCGTTTCCTCCCGTGAGCAAGGTGTTGAAAATACCCGTGTACTCAGGTCATCAGAGGAGGTAGAAGGTACCTATACATTCTGCACCATCAAGTTCGAGGATATCGATATCAAGGCTTGGGGAGAGTATAAATAATGTTTAGTGATTATTTATTAGTGATTAAGAATTGACAGTTAAGTCATTCTTGATGATTTCCAATAGAAAAATCCCTGCTGTAGGAAAGGCTTCCTATGGCAGGGATTTTTTTGTAAAGAAACATATATAGGTCTATTTGTGAAACAACTCCTTTCTGTTTGCAAAAATACAACCAATATTTTGATTATGCAATTATGGTTTCACGAAGAATGTTGTTTTCTCAACATCAGATAATTGACTACGAGAATCAGTAAGAAACAGGGCAATAACAATATGGGAAATAAACATGCAAGTAACATGATTGCCCCATCATAATCACCTGCGGTTACAATTAAAGTCATTATCACTACGATAGTACAAAATGCCACTGTCATGCTTATTGATAGGGGAATCCAATGCAGCTTTGAACAGCACTTCCACCCAATAGTGGCAGACAAGAGGGCGCAAGAAACACTCATTCCTCCTAGAAGTAGCAATTCAAATAGTCCTTTTACTTCAAATCTCATTACGACTACCACGGGAAACAACATTCCTATAATTCCCCAAATGAGCAGGAACTTGTCCCAAAAGAAATTTTGATTTAATTTCATGATGATTCTTTTTTGGTTGATTAAAAAACGGCATGATTACTATTCGCATAAGTCCTTGCTTTTTTCAATGCGCATCAAACTCACCATAGCAAAACATGTCGAACACCTTTATCTTGAAAACAACTTGACAGTATGCTTTCTGCCTTTGCTGGATATCTCGCTATGAGCAGGGAAATACTTGTAGATGTCTTTGTTGTCTATGGTATGAACTTGTATCTTCTTGTCTTTTGTTTCCATATAGCTTTCCTTTCTTTTATTATTGTAGCAAAGATACGCTGAATAATCGAAACTGCCAAACTTTTCTTGTAATTTTAGAGATTTATAATCAAATGTTAAGGGTGTATCAGTTAAATCCTGTGTTTATAATGTGGGATTGTATACTTGTGCGACCAAAAAAGCAGTGAAAACTTTGGTTGTTTCAAAATAAAGCCGTAACTTTGCATATGTAAACTGGTTAAATTTCATAGCATGATGAAACAGCAAGTAAAACAAGTACCATACGGAGTGTCTGATTTCGCCACGGTGATGAGTCAGAATCTATATTATGTCGATAAGACGATGTTTTTGCCAGAGCTGGAGAAGCAGCCTCGCAATCTCTTCTTCGTCCGTCCCCGTCGTTTTGGAAAGAGCCTGTTTCTCAGTATGCTCTACTCTTACTATGACTGTAATCAGAAGGAGAGTTTCGAAAAACTCTTCGGTAGTTTGTGGATAGGGCAGCATCCTACATCCCTGCAAGGAATTTACCAGGTACTGTTCCTGGATTTTTCTCAGATTACAGGTAAGATAGAAGTTTTGGAGGAAAGATTCAATGCCTATCTCTGTATTAAGTTGGATAGTTTCGTAGAGCAGTATGCTGCATATTATGGCGATAAGAAGGTTCAGGAAATCAAGACTAAGACACAGTATGCAGATAAGATGCAGATAATCTTTGATGCAGCCAAGGCAAATCATTTTCAGCTTTATCTTATCATCGATGAGTATGATAATTTTACTAATGTAGTGCTCAATGAGCATGGTGAGAAAGTGTATCATGCCATTACTCATGCTGATGGTTTCTATCGGGATGTCTTCAAGAAGTTCAAGGGAAACTTCGAGCGCATCTTCATGATGGGTGTCAGTCCTGTAACCCTGGATGATGTAACCAGCGGTTTCAATATCGGATGGAACATCTCCATCAAACCGGAATTTGATGAGATGCTGGGCTTCTCTACTGTTGACGTCATCGAGATGTTCTCCTATAATAAAGAGCATGGCTGCATCCCGGCGGATAGTGATATTGATGCCATCGTCAACGATATGAAGCCTTGGTACGACAACTATTGTTTTGCCAAGCAGGCTTTGCGTAAGAATGTAAGAATGTTTAATTGCGATATGGTGCTCTACTATCTCCGCAACTACATGGACTATGGTCAGGCTCCAGAGCAGATGATAGACCCGAATACCAAGACCGATTATGGCAAGATGAAGAAGCTCTTGCAATTCGATAAGTTGGATGGCGAGCGCAAGGGTATCATCCGCAAGATAGCGGAAGAGGGACAGATTGTTGCCCAACTGGAGGAGCAGTTCTCTGCCTATCAGATACCGAAGGCTGAAATCTTCCCAAGTTTGCTTTTTTATTATGGTATGTTGACTATCAAGGGTACACGTGGTTCAAAATTGATTTTGGGCATTCCTAATAATAATGTTCGCAAGCAGTATTACGGATATTTGGAAGAAGTGTATCAGGCAAAGTCGTATGTGGATACCAACAGATTGACGGATTACTATTATGATATGGCTTATGATGGTGTATGGGAAGAAGGACTGCGTTTCATGGCTGAAGCCTACGCTAAGGTTTCTTCTGTGCGTGACGGAATAGAATCGGAGCGAAACCTGCAAGGTTTCTTTATGGCATACTTGAACCTCAACGATTATTACATCACGGCTCCCGAATTGGAGTTGAATCATGGCTATTGTGATTTCTTCTTGTTGCCTGATCATACTCATTATGCCAGTCAGCACAGTTATATCCTCGAACTCAAGGTTCTCTCCAGAAAGGAGTTTGATGAAGAGTTGAAGGATGTTTTCAAGGAAGATGGTAGCCCTATGAAGAAGTCGGAGAAGCAATGGTTGGATGCTGTGGAACAGATTAGGCGATATGCTGATGCTCCAAGGGTTGAGGCTCTTCGCCAGGGCACAACGCTTCATAAGATTATCATGCAGTTCAAGGGCTGGGAGTTGGCAAGGATAGAGGAAATAGAGTAAAAGATAGGGTTTATAACTCTATCTTTTATCACAAAACACCCATTTATAACTCTATCTTTTATCACAAAACATGTCTTTATAACTCTATCTTTTAACAAAGTTAACATAAAATAATTGCTTATCTCGCTAATAATCAGTATTTTTGCGCATAATCTTTTAAAGGATCAAAAAAACTAAGAATATGGCTAGAGCAACAGGTTCAATCAATTATTTGGAGCATCGCACGCCCTTGAAGGACGAAAGCGGTAAGTATCAGATACATCCGATGTTCGTAAAACGGGATATCGTTGACCAGGAGAAGATGGAGAAGCGTGTTCGCGATCATTGTGCGATGAACGTTTCGTCCTTTATCTCCGCATTGGAAACGCTGGAGGATGAAACGCTTTATGCCTTGGCTGAGGGCAACGAGGTGAGGGTAGGCGATATGTTTATCGTCAAGCCTAAGCTGGGGATGGTGAAGCATAAGGACAAAAATGGAATCGAATGGAAAAGGACCTATCATGAGGGTGATCTGATTCCAGCCAATGAGGTGGATATCTGCGGCTTGGAAATTCAGCCCACGAAGGAGTTTCTGGAGAGACTGAAGCGCCACTCTAATGGTTGCAGCCGACAGTATTGGAGTGTGAAATCTACTCCAAAAGAGGCGGATAAGGAGTTTGCTGATATTGTAGAGATTTGTCAGCAGCAGGGTTATATCACGGTGAAGGATATGATTCGTGAATTCGGTGTTACCCGCTATCATGCCAATAAGGTGTTGAATGACCTCTGTGAGGAACCGGCTGCCAGAATGTATGCTACCAAGGAAGGTCCTATAACGCTCTATCGTTTGTGGAAGAAGGAGTAACTAAGACGTAGTTGTTGAAACGGCTCTTTAGGTTGACGGAAGCGTTTCTTTAACATGAATGAAACGTCTCTTCTCGTTGAATGAAACGTCTCTTCTCGTTGAAGGATGCGTCTCTTCTCGTTGAAGGATGCGTCTCCGAGAGTTAAAAGAAGCGTTTCCAGGAGTCAGAACAAGCGTCTTTTAGAGTACAAGCATATACCTTCTCAGACGTTGCCACTAGGCTCAGCAGCTCTGCCGAGCCTAGTCAGCAGGTCTGCTGACTGCAGTCAGCACCTCTGCTGAGCCTAGTGACAACACCTTTTAGTCGTACAGCTACAGGGCAGACGCATTAAATATTTTATTCGTTAACATCTGTGTTGTACAGTTAT